>JAABUR0100001883.1_pt1 | contig 34960 bp, 17 predicted proteins | sample 5560091 | NCBI WGS metagenome assembly JAABUR01 (sample SAMN10711879, study PRJNA513375) | rock metagenome | isolation source: Antarctica rocks | place: Antarctica: Victoria Land, University Valley sud | reverse complement strand
ATGGACCCGCCGTTCAGCGTGTTCCTCGATGAGCTGCCCACCGCCACCCCCGTGCCCGACCTGCCGCAGACCTGCGCGGACTCCGCCGGGCGCGGTGTCCTCATTCACTGGGTCGCCCAGTCCCGCGCTCAGCTGGAGCAGACCTACGGCCACGAAGGTGCCCGCTCCCTGATCGACAACAGTGCCGCGTTGGTGGCGTTTGGGGGCATCAAGGACGAGAAGACTTTGGAATGGTTGGCCAAGCTGTGCGGGGATCACGACGTCACCCGCACATCCCGCTCCAGCGGCGGGCTGTTCTCCGGGTCCGGGCAAACCACCACCTCTCTGCAGCGCCTACCCAAGTACCAGGCGGCGACCATTCGGGAGATTCCCCGCGACCGTGCCCTGATCATCTTTCGACACATGGCCCCGATCCTGGCCCGCACCACCGACGTGGCGTCGCGCCCCGACGCCAACGGCCTCTTGGCTGACCGGTCAGCTCTGCGCGGAGCGGACCCGATCGTGGACGCCTCCGGCTATCCAGTTGCCCGGCGTGCGGACGCGCTGCAGGTGGGGTTCCGTGATGAAGACGAGTTGAGCCGCGACCTGGCCGAGACTCCCGAACCGGCGGAGCTGGTGAGTGAGTCGTCATGGCTCAGCAAGGACGCCCAAGTGATCGACCTACCCCGGCGGCGGCGATGACCGGAGCAGAGTTCCGCCCCGAGCCCGGGGACGAGGCCGACGGCACCGACCGGGCGGACCGCGACGGTGCAGAATTGCCGCAGGACGCCCGGGACCCGACGGTGGTGACGCTGCTGGCCAGACTGGAATCACTCACCGAGCACGTCGCCGACCTCGACGCCGAGGTGGCTGCCCTCAGCAAGGAGAAGAAGGCAGCGAAGGCCACACCCGCAGAGTGGGCGTGGTTTCCCGTTCCCGCAGTGTCGTCTCATCCGCCCGCAACGGTGGCATTGTGGGTGCAGTTCTACAACGCCACCTACGTCACCACCACCAACGCCAACAGCACCAACAACGACCACAACCGTCCAATCCCAGGCTGCTGGTTGCAGCATCCCGGCCTCGCCGCCGAAATCGCGACCCTCGCCGCGTCCTGGCGCGCCGCCTTCGTCGGTCCCGATGCCGACCCCGCCAGCGCCCAGAACTGGCACGACAGGTGGCGGCCAGGGTTCACCGATCGCCTGAACGGGTGGGCTTCCTGCAGCCCCGACCGCCACTTCACCAGCCGCGAGGCCTCCCCACCGCAGGAACACCGCTTCACCGCCGACGACGCACCGCCATGGAGTTAGTTGCAATACCGTTCAATTAGAGACGTGGATAGCTGTTTCGGCTTGCCGGTCGGGTTGCGGCGAGTTGCGGTGACGTGATCGTTTGGTCTGCCAGCGGGTGTATTTCCGCTTTCGAACCCCCGGTTGAGTGTCAGGTGGTTGGACTACGCCCAGCACGCCGGGTTCGCCACCGACCCGGCGCGGGTCCGGGCCCCCTGCAAGCCGCGGGTTGAGCAGGCGGTGCAGTTCGTGCGCGGCGCCCACACGCCGTCCGGATCCTGGCCCGGTGCTGGGTGCGCGTGATCTTGGCATGCTGGGCCACCGAAACGCCTTACTGTCGGACCCCTCACGACACCGCGGCGAACAACGGCTCGCCGTTTGACTTGACCAAGAGAGCTCAAACGCCGGGTCTCCGGCGCCCTCTATCGACAGCTCCGCACCGACGCTCACGCGGCAACAGTGGACGCGCGTCGGGGGGCACCGCGGGGCGACTCATCAAACCAGCGCGGTCTGTCGACCTGCCCCCGCACATCGACACTTCGGATCAGCCACTTCCCGGACCCGCGACGCCGACGCTACGCCCGACACGACGACCTCGAAAGACCAACCGGGCTACGTCGTTCACAAGCAACGGTTGACAACAGAAGGGAAGCGGAATGACACAGGACTGGATCGCGGAACAGCGAGCCCGAACATCGGAAGGCCAAGGAGCCGCCATCGCCGTCTAAACGTTCGCCAGCTCAGTAATGCTCGTCGATCCGTCGGCATGGCTACCGGGATATCAGTCCGTGGAATGGTCTGGGTCGCGTTCGGTTGATCTCAATTCGTCAGTCGCTGAGCCAGGCCGGAGGATCGTTGGGCAGGTGCTTGCACAGCGTGGCGGATGGCTCCAGGGCTGCCGACGATCGTCAGGTGCTGTTTTGCGCGGGTGACTGCGGTGTAGAGCATCTCGCGCGTAAGTAGCCGCGAGCCGGGGGGTGGGACGAGGACGAGGATGTTCGCGACTTGACTTCCTTGTGCCTTGTGCACGGTCATGGCGTGCATTGTCTCAATGTCGGACAAGCGCCACGGGGAGAGCGACAAGATGCCGGACCCTGTCTCGATTACGGCGAGCGGGCCGTCGCTGGTGCGGATGATGACGCCGGAGTCACCATTGTTGACCCCGAGCCCGTAGTCGTTGCGCGTCACCAGGATCGGCCGGCCGACGTACATCGTCTGCATGGACACTTCGGGCGCCCGTTCGGTGAGTGCCTGCTCGATGAGCTGGTTCCAGTGCCGGGTGCCAAAGGGACCGGTGCGGTGCGCGCACAGGAGCCGGGACGTGTTCAGGTGGGCGAGAGCACCAGCCGCGTCGCTGGTCAGCGAAAGCTCGCGTAGCCGCGCGGCGTGTTCGACGACCTGAGGGAGCAGGTCGAGTGATGGCTCGTCCGTCTCGATGAACTCGACGCCCTTGGTAGCAGTTTCGATCGCGGTGAGCACCGCTTCGGCGTCGCCATTCCGGAACGCCTCCGCGAGTCCGGCGCGGTCGTCACGCAGGCGGTGTTCTATGGTCAGCCGGACAACGCTGCCATCGGGTTCGAGGCCACGCACCAGGTCGGCGAGCACGGAGCCGGCTTCGACCGACGCCAGCTGATCGGGGTCGCCGACCAAGAGCAGCCGGGTGGTTGGCGTCAATGCTTCGATCAGTCGTGCCATCATGCTCAGCGAGATCATCGAAGCTTCGTCGACGACGACGACGTCATGGGGCAGCGGATTGCGGGCGTCATGCCTGAACCGCTGGCTGTTGCCTGGTTTGCTGCCCAGCAAGCGGTGCAAGGTCACTGCGGGGCTAATCGACGATTCGTGGGCAAGGACGGTCTGGAGCACCTCGTTCATCCTGGCTGTGGCCTTGCCGGTCGGCGCGGCTAGACCGATTCGGAGCGGCTTCCCGCTGCCGGCGCCGAACGCTTGCAGGACGCTGACGATCGTGTGCGTCTTACCCATGCCGGGCCCACCCGTCAGGACAGTGGTGGCGCGGTTAGCGGTACAGCGCACCGCCACCTGCTGGGCATCGTCCAGCCTAGCTGCGCGCACAACATCCTCGACGGCATTCGGATCCACCGGCGAAACGGATGCAGCGTGTCTCGTGCGCAACGAGTCCGCGATGAGACGCTCGTCCGCGTGGTACCGGTCGAGGTACACCAGGTCGAAGTCGACGCGCAGAACACCCTCTGCGATAAGGGGACTGGCGCGCAAGGATTCCAACCACGGCGCGGGTTCGGGCAACTTCACCGCGCCACCCACCGTCAGCGGGTCATCGCTGTATGCGGCCCCTTCATCCTCGTCGGAATCCGCGGTCAGAGCGGAAACCGACTCGAGCGAGAGCGCGGTCGAGCCGTCTCGGACCGCGCGCACGGCGAACGCCAGCGCGAGGGCGGCATCACCGTTGACGTCTTCGCCGAGCAGGCAGCTCACGCGGGTGGCGATGGCACAATCGCTGCCGTCGAGGAAGCCGGCCTCGTTGAGAGTCTTCAGCCGCCCTTCCGCGGTGACACTCAGGGCTGGATCGCCTGTCGCCGCAGTCACTTTGCTACCTCGCGTGTGCGGCCGTCCAGCACAGCCGACAGGTCCTCGAGCAGCACCGCGGGAGGGCGCCACGAAAACACCCCGCACGGGTAGCCGTCCACCAGAGGGGTGGTCGGGCCGGCCATGCCCCGCAGGTACAGGTAAATGACACCGCCCAAGTGTTCGTCCGGGTCGTAACCCGGCAACCGCCAGCGCAGGTACCGGTGCAGCACGATCGAGTACAGGATCGCCTGCAACGGGTACGACGAGTGGTTCATCGCGTCGGTCAGGTGCGCGGGGGTGTAATCGGCGAGGGTCAGCTCGGCGCCAGGTGGCCCGAGCCAGTTGGTCTTGTAGTCGACGACGTAGAACTTGCCTTGGTATCGGAAGGTGAGGTCGATCGACCCGGTCAGGTAGCCCAGCAAGGATTGACCCCCTAGCTCGTCACCGTCGAGGGCGTCGGCGTACGCGCGCAACGGGTCCTGGGCCGGGAGGTGGTCGCGCAGGATCTGCGCCATCGACCGCAGCTGCGCGTTCGCGTGCGGCCGGTCGCCTCCAGCCAACGGCAGCTCGAACTCCATCTCCGCGAACCGGTCCTTACGGAGCAGGTCGACCAGGGTGATGCCGTGCGCCAGTGACCCCAGCGGCGTTGTACACACGGCCTCAAGCGCAGTGGCCAGCTCGTCCGGGTCCAGGTCAACCGGCCACCACGTCAGCTGTTCATGGATCCGGTCGAGGAGGTCACGATGCAAGTCGGGAGCCTGGAAGTCGGCTTCCTCCAGAACAGCGTGTACCAGCGACCCGAAGGTGGCGCCGACGGGCAGTCGCGCCATCGGCGAGGGGACGTTAACTCCGACAGAGGTGCCCCTGCCTGAGACAGTGATGGGTTCCTCGTCGTCTCGTCCCATCGCGTCGGACTCGGGCTCAGATGTGTTGGAGCCGGAGTCGTTGTGGGCGGCTGTCAATGAGGAGTACGACGTGCGCCGCCATGCGTGGTCGACCCATGAGTCGTCGAACGTCCGCACTGCCAGCGGTTCGGTCGCCGATTCCGCTGCGACGGTGGAGGGGTTCAGGTCGCCGTTGACCTCCGCGAGGCTGAACGCGCCGTGATTGACCCAAGTCTGCAGAATCTGTTCGGACGCCGTCTCGTTCCTCACCCGTACGCGGTCCGCAGGGGTCACCACGTCCGCGTGGTCGCCGTGCTGGGTGCGCGCTGCAAGCAGGGAAGCGAGTTGGTCGGCGGAGCTGGCCTGTCCGAACAGGAGCCGGTGCAGCGCCGAGTTGGAGGTGTTCCGGGTGGGAGCCCACCAGAGGACTAGCTGCGACTGTGCTCGGGTCATCGCGACGTAGGCGAGGCGCATGTTCTCCCCGAGTGCCTCGGACCGGTGCTCTGGCTGGTTCACCTCGTGGGGGTCGAAGGAAAGCACCCGTTGCCCGTCGCGGTGAATGATCGCAGGGGTGGGGTCCTCCTTCATCCAGTTGTCGAACAGGAACGGTGCGTAGACGATCGGGTACTGCAGGCCCTTGCTGCCGTGGATCGTCGACAGGGTGACGGCCAGGGCGTCCGAGTCCAGTCGCATGATCCGCGAGTCCGCGGTGGCTGCCGCGTCGCCCGCGCTCTGCTGCATCAGCCAAGCGACCAGGCTCGGCAGCCCCCCCGCGCCTTCGAGCACCCGCTCCTGCAGGAGTTGGGCGCAGTGCTCGATGTCGGTGAGGTCGCGCTCCCCACCGACTTGGCCTAGCAAGCGGGCGTCCATGCCTTGGCCGCGGGCAACATCCAGCACGGCGGCGATCGCGCCACGGTGGAATGCGGCGATCAGGGAACGCACCTGTGTTGCAATCGATTCTGTTCCACGCTCGCCCTGCTCGTCGAGCTGCTCGGCCGTCCAGCCGAGGAACGGGGTGAGCGCGGCAAGCCGAACGCGTTCGGGTCGGTGCGGCTGCTCCAGCGCCATCATCAGCTGCAGCCACCATCCGGCGGCGGTCGTGCGCAGCACGGACTCGCTGGAGACCATTACGGAAGGGATTCCGTTGGCGAGCAGAGCTTCTCGCATGAGGTGCAGGTCGCGGTTCGTGTGCGCCAGGACCGCGAGGTGCTGAGGCCGGACGGGTGATCCGTCGAAGGTGGCGGCAGAGGTGAGCAGGCGTGCGATGTCGTCGGCGGCATCGGCGCAGATGGCCTCTCGTGCCGTTCCGATCGGGATGGTGTTGCCCAGCATCGCCCGCAGGCGGACGGCGCTGTTGTCTGGCGCACCCTGCAGACGGTGCTGCGTCTTCTGGGCGGTGATCGGGTGCGCGATGATGCTTGGCGACAGCTGCACATTCGCCGTCAGCGTCTGCAGCGCGTCTACGAGCGGGGCGTCGCTGCGGAAGTTGGTCGGCAGCGAGGTTCGGGTGGTCGCCGTCTCGGCGGCACGCAGATATGTGTTCACGTCGCCGCCACGGAATCCGTAGATCGCCTGCTTCGGGTCGCCGATCAGCACGAGGGTCTTATCCTCGGTGGCGAACGCTCGCGAGAACACCTGCCACTGCACCGAATCGGTGTCCTGGAACTCGTCCACCAGCACCACCGACCAGTGCTCCCGCATCCGCCGCCGCGCCGGGCTTTCGTCGGCTTCCAGGGCGTTGGCGAGCTCACTGAGCAGGTCGTCGTAACCGAGCAGGGCCGCTCTGCGTTTGCGCCGGGTGTGTTCGGCCCGGACCCGGCCGATGAACGCCAACCGTGCCGCGAGAGCCCCGGTCGCGTCGGTCGGTGACAGGACCGCGCTCGGGTTGTCGAGAGCAATCTGCGTGTCGGCCTTGGCCTGGAGGTAGCCGCTCGCGTTCGTCGCGGTCGCCGAGTGCTCGGCCAGATAGAGGTCGTCGACGACATCTTTGCGCAACTCGGTCAGATCCTCCGCCAAGGTGGCGTACGCGTCGGAGTCGCCGGCGATGCCGAGACTCTTTAGCACGTGGTGACAGAACTGGTGGATGGTCGCGATGGTGGCGGTGTCGAAGTCGGCAACGGCGGCGGTGAGCCGACCGATGCGCAGCGTGAGCTCCTCCGGGGAGCAGTCGCGCAGGTGGTTGATCAGGACGTCGTCGGTGACGTCGGCTTGTTGCAAGCCGGTGAGCGATTCCTCCAGCCGGGCCCGGACTCGTTCGCGTAGTTCCTGGCTGGCGGCCCGGCTGAACGTGACGATCAGGAGCTCCGCCAGGGCACGCCTCTGTTCTGCGACGTAGCGGACCACGAGAGCGGACAGCGTCCAGGTCTTCCCGGTGCCGGCGCTTGCCTCGATGAGGGTGATCCCCGATGGGAGTGGCGCGGTGATGTCGAAATTGGTCATCACGCCGGTCATGCCTCGCCCCCATACGCGTGGATCGGGTCCCAGATGCGCGGTCCGAAATGCTCGAGACCGCGGAGCCGGTTGAGCTCTTCAACCCGCGAGTTCTTGCCGAGCACGAGGCCCCACCATGGGTCGTCGTTCTCCCCGGCAAACCTGTCGCCCTCCCAGGTAGGGCGGACCCTGTCCAGCGCGCGCTGGACAGGGTCCGTGGGGTGCGGCGGCCGGTAGGCGCGGGCGAAGCCGCTGGCGGTTTTCGGGGGGACACCCATCGGGAACCGCATCCCGGACTGCCGGACCTGCACTAGGTCCACCAGCAGCGCTTCGGCTCTGTCCGGGCAGGGTGAGCGCAGCTGTTGGCCGCCTCTCTTGCCGACCAGCTGGGCCAGGTGCTCGCGATCAGGTTCGGCCACCGCAAGTGCCAGGAGACGAACCCAGGCAGCGACGACGTGCTTCGCGCTGATCGTGGAGAACGTGCGCACCCACAGTGTGTCGTCGAAGATGTCGCTGATCACACCAGTTATCCGAACGGGGCTGCTGTCCCTTGCCGGTGGCGGGTCCAACCGGATGTCGACCGATCTCGGGCGGCTGTCGCTCCGGTCCGCCGTGATCGACGTGACACTCGTCGCGATGTCCGCCCGGAGCGGCTGGCCGAGCGAACCGGGAGGAAAGCTTCCGCGGACCACTTCCCTGTCTAGGGCGTCCTCGAGTGCCGCACCGTCGAGCACCTGTTGCAGGACCCGTTCTCCGATGTCCCACTTCTCGAGTCCGTCGACCGCGATCGGTAACGAGTCGTTGGTCTGGTCAACCTCTCGCGGCACCGTCACCTCGAGGCGGTTGCGCAGGAACTCCCGGGCCGGATTCTGCAAGAACGCCACCAGCTCGTCCAACGTGACGGCGGTGACTGGCCGCGCCGGCAGTGCCTGGTCGAGGAAGACTTTCGCGGCAGGCGGGTTCGCGCGGAACGTGCGCAACGCCTTGGCTCCCGCGAGGGACGCTCGGTCGAAGGTGCCCCCGGGCAGGGGGCCGTCGGGTCGGAAGTTTCGCTCGTCAAACGCCTGCAACGGGTGGTGCCGCACGAAGCTCGGCTCGGCGGGTGCGCCGCCGCCGCCGCGCGTCTCATCTCCGGGCGCGGTTGCCGTGCGGGACGCTACGGCGATTAGCTCTTGCAGTGGCACAGCCGGCGGGCGCCGGCTGCCGTTGCGCTCGTCGAAGCCGGAGTAGATCGCCACGAATCGTTCGTTGGCCGCCATCACGGCGTCCAGCAGGAGCTGGCGATCCTCGCTGCGCACGTCGCGCTCACCGACTCTGGGACGGCGGGCCAGGACGTCGTCACCGTCGACCACGGGCGAGCGCGGGTAGACGCCGTCGTCGACGCCGAGCACGACCACGGCCTTGTGGGGCACCGACCGCATCGGCACCATCGTGCACACCGTGACCGCGCCGGTACGGAAGTTCGCTCTGGTGGGGCGGGCGCTCCACCGCTGCTCCAGCAGGACCCGAATGTCGTTAATTCGCAGCGTCGTTCGGTCGCCGGCACTCTCACCGATCGCGGCAAGGTCGCGGTTCAGTTGGGCGAACTGCCACCGCTCGTCCCGGGGAGTGTCGGCGAGAGCATCGATGGTGTCGCCCAACCACCGCATCCACTCACTTGCCGACAAAGCGCCCCCGGGCGGCTGGCCGTCTGGTCGGATGCGGCCGCGGACGAAATCTGCCGCGAGCTTGATCCGCTCCATCATCTCCAGGAACCGGCCGACCAACTCGATGTCGCGACTGCCGATGTCGTCGATTGGGACACGCGCCGCCGACGGGCCCTCCGTGTCGGCCGCGACCGCAACACCGAGCGCGATCCGGTCAAGGCCCCGGGTCCACGTGTTCGCGTCGATGCCACGCAGCCCGTACTCGCGGCGGTGTTCGGCGTCGTATCCCCAGCGCGCGCCTGAGTCCGTGACCCACCGGCCTACTCGAGCCAGGGAGTCCTCGTCGAACCCGAACCGTGCCCGAACCGCCTCGTGGCTGGCTAGGTCGAGCACCTCGGAAACGGTCATCCGCCCAGCTACGAGCCTGACGACACGGTGCGCCAAGTCGATCAGCGGGTTGGAGGCCCCAAGGGCGCGGTCGGCCAGCTGCACCCGAAGTTGCTGCCCGGGATGGTACGTGGCCGGACTCTTTCCCGGAGCCGGGACGAGGCTGAGCCCAAAGGTCGCCTGGATCAGTGGCGCGAAGTGCTCGATGTCCGGGCACATCACCAGAATGTCCCGGGGCCGCAGCCCGCCCTGACCGTCAGCCAGCAGCCAACTGAGTACCTCCCTGAGCACCTCCACCTGACGGGCTCGGCCGTGGCAGGCATGCACCTGGATCGAGAAGTCGCCAACGGTGGTGGTCCGAGTCTTGTCGGGCGTGCGGTTGGCGCGGATGTCCGCCTGCAGTATCCCGAGACGGTCGGCCCCGACCGTTGCCGAGACAGAAGGCTCATGGACGGCGACCGCGCCGGTGCTCAGGACCTCCTGGAGCTCCCGGACGTCGCGCCCGAGCGTGGCCAGCAACGGGTGCTTCGCGGTATGCGCCGAACGGTCGTCCGCCCGCGCACCAACGGAGGCCTCGGTGTTGAGGTCAGCCCACAGCTGCGGCGACGGATGCGGCAACCAGAGATGAACGTCCCGGCAAGCGCCCAGCGCGAACAACAGCTCCAGCTCCGACGCAGCAAGGCGGGTGTACCCAAAGAACGACAGTCGGTACGGAAGGTCGAGCTCCATTGAGCCAGAAGACAACTCGGCGATCACTCGCCGATGACGCTCGATACTCGATTCGGTCACCTCGCCCCGTTCGAGCACGAGCCCGACCGTGCGCCGCCACAGGATCGGCTGCCAAAGGAAGTCGCTCGGCAACGCGTTGCCCTGACCGTCAGTGGCCGAGCCAGACTCCCATTCCCCAAGTAGCTGCGGGCGTTCCCGCCCGTACGACGCGAAAAGGCCTGCGATGCGGCGCGCCACCGCGTACCGACGCGAGTGACGAGCCTTGCGCTCCCACTCCGCCTGCGGGTCATCGGCGACCTCTGGTCCAGCGCCGAGATGGTGAGTCATGGCCTCGAAATGACGCGAGCTCGCGAGCTCACCGATCGCTTCCAGAGTCGGCCAAACCAGACGATCCGCCTGCCACGGATCATCGCGTTCACGACCAAGCAACAGGCTCATCAGCGACTGCGGCGCCATGATCTGCAGGCCCGCGCATACTCCGTCGTCGCCCAGCGTCGACCCGAGCGAATGTGAGAGCCGCTGCGCTAGCCACCGCTCCACGCCTCGCGCAGGCACGACCACGACCTCAGGCGAGAAGACACCTGCAGGGTCGGCCCGCAGCAGCGACGCGAACTCGTGCGCAAGTGTCTCCGGCCCGTCGCACCGGTGCAGATCAATTCCCACGCTGCGACTCTAGACAACCGACATCGGACCACCCTCTGCTCTGCGCGAACGTCACCCGCATGTGTGACCCCGCTTGATGCGGAAGAGTCGATGTTCTCGCGTGCTGCGCCTAGAACTTCATCAACGAACTGGAGCAGGGTCAACGCATGTTGACCCTGACTTTCACCATGCCAGATACGTGGATGTGGACGTCCCGCGCTGGCAGATGCAGTTCGGTCGGGTGAGCCAATGACGGCGGCAACGCGTGGGCGCCCGGCAGGTGATGGCCATACGAGGGCAAGCCATTCAAAGCCAGGCCCGGCGTGGTGCAGGGCCCAAGTCGTGCACACCCACGACCCGGACGTGGGGCCTACTGTCGCCCGAAGTTGAGGCCGTCGCGCACCTCGACCTTGAGCCAGGCGTCCATCTCGTCGACGCGCTCGAGGCGGGTGTATTCGACCGGTACCCGACGCACCTGTCCGCCGCAGCGCCGCCACTGTACGTCGCGGGTGTCGTCGTCTGCGCGTCGGTGTTCCTTGGCGTGTTGAAGGCCGTCTACCTCGATCAGCATCGCATGCCCGTTCCCGATGAGCAGGAAGTCTGGCACCCAGACGTTTCCAGCTCGGATACGAGTTCCCGGCAGTGGCGAGATGGCGAACGTACGGTCGTCCCGAGTCGCAGCTTGAAGGCGAACCAGCGACTGGTAGACGGCCAACTCTTCGGCGTTCGTGAAGTCAGGCCGTCAGCCACAGGCGACTGCGGGTCAAGGCGCTCCCGACGTGCGGAGTTCGTCACGTCGTCGCGGGCGGACCGCTTATGCAGCGTTTGCCGCCAGCTCTCCACGTCGATGCTGGGCAACGCGAGGCGGACTTCGAGGAACTCCGGCATGGCCTGCTGGCAACGCTGCGAAGTCACGCATCACTGGAAGAGCCCGTCCGCGGACCTCGGGGGTGAATCGCGGTCGCAAATAGGGCTCGACTTCGAGGTAGTAGACCGTCGAGTTTACCGGCCAGTCCGACCCGTCTTGGGCCCAGACGTTCCTCTCACTGCGACCCCGGCGCTCTGACTCCATGTCGAGCCGTTCCACGTCCCCCAGCAACAGTGCTGCCTGGATGTCGCCCATCTGTGCCAATGTGTGAGCGGTCGCGCCCAGCATGTACTCGAACGCCTCCTGTCGGTCAGGGTCGTCGTCCCACACGCTTAGGTCCTCTCAGCTCGGTCGCTCCGGCTGCGCAGTACGTCGCCGGGCCGACAATTCATGCCGGATCCGGCGACGCGGCGTGAGACCGCCAAGACGCGGAGCTGCGAGGCAACGGAGGGAGCCGTCCGCGTCTTAGCTACGGTGTTGCCGGGGCAGGTCCGATCAGTTCGCCAAGGGACGCCGCAAGATCGAGGGCGAAGCTTGAGTACCCGCGTTGGATCGTGTCCTTTCTGGCGTCCAATCCTGAGGGTGACAACTGGAGAAGGACACTTCCGCAGCTCCTTGTCAGTGCCACGTAGAAGTTGCGCCGCTCTTCCTCGAGCTTGGCACCTCCAAGAGGCACACGGGCCCATGGAGGCCCGCCCCACGGAGGCACGACACCTTCGGTCAGGCCCGGAAGGACGACTGCAGTGAAAGTTCGTCCCTTAGCGCCGTGATAGGTCGACAGGACGACTCTGCCCGTCCCGGCCGTGTCAGAGGCAAGCTCTGTCAGCAGCAGCTCCTCGGGCGCTGAGGCGAGCGCATTCAGTTCCTTGAGCGTTCGCGGGTCACCGATTGCGGTCGCGATCTCGGGCAGGTCGAGCTCAGCGCCTACTCGCTGCGACCACTCCTGCACGGTGCTCGTCGAGCTCGGCGCGGTCCCAAGCAACGTCCTGTGGAGGCACGCGGCACGGGTGAGCCGCGGATCAGCGCTACGTGGGCGACCGGCGACTCTCTCAAGGGAGTCGAGGCGGTCCAAGAGAACACTCGCGCCGGCAGGCGGCGGCTCGGCGTCGTGGGCTCCGGGAGTCAAACGTGTCGCATACAGCGCTGCGGCTTGCAACCACCGCCCCAGTTCAGTGGTTGGAGCCGTGCGGGCGCCTTCGAACCGTACGGCGACGCTGGCTTCTGCCAGGTGCTGCTCGATCAGAGGACCAAGCGGCAGTCGGTACCGGAGAAGGACGGCGATCCCGTGCGGGGCGACACCGGCCTCGAGGAGTTCCAGCACCCCCTGCGCGGCTAGCCGAGCCTGCTCCTGGATGTGGCCATCAACGACTTGAAACTCGAGCGTCCCGGGGTCCGCTCTGTCCGGGTCGGCCTGCCAGCCTCGCACCTGTGCGAGGGCGAGTTCAGCCGCTGCGACGACGGCAGAGCCGCAGCGATAGTTCGTGACAAGTCGCCGCACCATGAAGTCGCTGCGCGCGCACAGTGCGTCCAAGTACTCGGGGGCGCCTCCGGCCCAACCGTAGATGCTCTGGTCGACATCACCGACGGCCGTTATCTCGACGCCGGCCGAAAGCAGGGTCTCGACCAGTCTGTGAAGCCCGGCGCCGAGGTCTTGGTACTCGTCAACTATGACGGCCGGGAAACGAGCCTTCACCACAGCGGCGACCTCGGGGTGCTCGCGAAGAAGGCGAACCGCTGCCAGGACGATGCCCTCGAAGTCCCAGATGCGCAGTCGCTCGCATTTGGCCTCGTAGCGCTGTACCGCGCGGAGGTGCGCCTCACGGTGGTCGCTGACATCTTCGTCGGCGGCGAGGCGGCGGCGGAGCGAGGTGAAGACTTCCCTCAGGGCCCAGTAGTTGACGCCTTCGTCGTCGGCACATTCCTGCAGGAGCGATTTCGCCTCCTCCTCGCTCGTCAGTGCGTCGAGGCCGGGGAGGTCGACTCCGACTAGGCGTGCGTACGGGAGCACCTGAGCGAGGCAAAACGAATGAAGGGTGCCCGCGAAGAGCCGCTCGGGTTCGACCACGCCGAGCCGGGCAAGTCCCTCCTTGAGCTCGGTTGCTGCCTGGTTGGTATAGGTGATCGTCGCGAGTCCGCGCAAAGGGCTAATCCGCGCCGACAGCAGGTATCCGGCGCGCGCGACGACCGTTCGGGTCTTTCCGCTTCCTGGCCCGGCGACGATGACGAGGTTGCCCTCGGCTACCAGCGCTGCCCGCTGGTACCGATCGAGCTCTTTGATGCCTTTGGCCAGCCGCGGAGGAAGGCCGCGCCGAGCGGGGTTCTCAGTCCTCATCAGGCACGCTCGTAGCCGCTAAGAGCGGGACTCCGCGTGCTTGCTGGCTGGCCCAATCGAGCACCCGAAGGAATGCGCGGACCGACCCGGCCTCTTCGAGAAGCTTCCCGCTGATCGGTTTGGTGCCGTCGTAAGGTTCCTCATCGATGTCCAGTCCGGAGACATCTAGCAGGTCGAGCAGCTTCGCGCGCAGGTCGGCCGCGACGATGTGACCCGCCCACCGCTGCGCGAAGCGGCCCTTGCCCACGCTCTCGACGCGGTCCAGGACACGGATACGCCGGTGTTCGTCGTTGGAACGGCCCTGCTGCTCCTTGCCTGAGTTCTCGGCCATTTGCTTGGTTGTCGACGACAACACTTCTTCGAGTTCGCGAGCGGCCAAGATCGCAGTGATGTCGCGTGCCATGTTGGCGCACTTCTTTTGGGCCGTTAGCTCAGCGAAGGCTGCAACCAGTTCGTCACCCAAAAGAGGGATTAGGTCGAGTTCGAGCGTGTCATCGCCGACATAGACATCCTCGGTGGCGCAGAGGTCCTGGAGCTTCCTCCGGAGGTCGGTAGCCTCGTCGTGCTCGCCGTCCTTTCGCAGTTGGATTAGCTCTTTGACGCCGTCATCGACCTGCCGAGCACAATCTCTGTCTCTGAGAAGGTCGAGGGCCCGCCTGAGACCCTGCTCGGGAGCGGCGACTGAGCTCCCAAGCGGGTCGCCGTCTGTCAGTACGGCTGAGGGCAGGTTCAAACCGTCGGCGCCAAGTAGTCGGCGGTAGGGCGCGAAGTCGGTGCCGACCACGTTTACGATCAACACCCCGTACTCGTCCAGGTCAAACCCGGCGGCTTGGGCGATCGCAGGCAGTAGGAACCCCTCGGCGATGCCTTCGACCAACACCACGTAGCGGGCGAAGACCAGTTCGGCGCGGCTCACGTCGAGGTAGCGGCTGATGTCAGCGGTCTCGAACGCGTCGAGGCCAGCGTTGAGGGTGGTGGTGGCGGCCGTCTCGGAGCCGATCTTTCGGAGGAGAAGCAGCGACTTCAGCGGCGCAACAGCCGCGATGTGCGGGCTGTGTGTTGTCAGTAACAGCGCCGGCTCCGTGAGCAGGAGGTGCCGAAAGAGCCGACGCTGGATGGCCACGTGGAGATGTGCTTCTGGTTCCTCAACACCGAGGATTGTGGTCACGAACGCACTCGCGGCCCGCTGAACGGCTAGAGCCTCCATGAGCATGCCCAGGTAAAGCACATTAGCGGCGCCGAGGCTCGTGTCCGCCACCGTGCGCGTGCGGGCCGCGTCGACGAACAAGCGCAGCCCGCGGAGTAGCGAGTCCGGGTCGGTCGAGGCGATACCGACCGTCGGGTCGACCGGGAGCTGGGGCCCGACGAGGGATTTCAGCCGCGCAGTGAGTCGCTTCTGCAGGTCGTCGACCTCGGGCTCTTTGGCCAACTTGTCGGCGACCGCGTCGATGTCGGCGGCGACGGCATTGAGTTGGTTGGCGCCGAGTTCGAGCTCCTCCAGAAGGGTCCGCAGAGGGCTACGGTTCCAGCGGGCAAGGTCGCCCTCGGCGTCGCGGAGAGCAGGCAATACCCGAAGGCTGACGTACCGACGTACCCGGCCTGCTTCGGTCGTCGTGTCCTGGCCCTGAGTGAGAAGGTAGTCGTAGTCGGCGGGTGTGTGCGTCGTGTTGTTGATACCCCGAAGATCACCTAGGTCACCGGTATCAGGGTCGACGTCGAGGCGGTCCCGAGGTGCGAACCGGTAAGTCAGTCGTGCGCGCTTGGGCGTCTCGACCTCGACCAGGGCTCCCGACAGGATCGCGACCGCTTCCTCATCGCCGTCAAAACCGCTCAGCTCAACCTCAACGGTTACCTCCGCTCCACCGGACAGTCCGGTCCGGACAGTCCAAACGCGCCGTCGTGGATATCCTCTCCACGGAGGCGTCGCGCCGAGTCCGGCAGGTCGGGATCGAGAACGAGACGAAGGGCGTGCAGTAGGTTGCTTTTCCCTACGCCGTTCTCGCCTACGATCACCGCGGGCGCAGGAAAGGGATCGATCTCGCAGTCCGCGAAGTTCCGGAAGTTCCTGATGCGAATTCGGCTGATGTGAAGCGCCACCCGTCCACCCTAACTCGTAGTTTTGGCCCATAGACCAGACAGCACAGTAACGGCGCAAACGCACGTCTTGGCCCAAGCAGCCCTGTGACCGAACGCGAGCACAGCTCCAACGAGGGCGCCCGCTCTGATGGTCGAGAGGTCGTCGGCCCGAGGCCCACCGCCGCATCAACCACACGCCGCCATATCGGCCAGATCAGTCGGCCTGCCGCGTCTATATGGGCGGTGCGCCGCGCTCGCTCATCGCCATGAGGGGAAGGATTTCTCGGCCGTTACAGCGCCAGGACGAGCCAAAGGAACGGCCTACGGCCACGACGGGAGGTACCGAGCCTGCCGACGATCAGTGTCCGCAATGGTGTCGCATACGGGACGAACCGCGTCCGTAAGGGGACCTTCATCGGCTGCATAGCACCGTCGTCGGGAACGACTACCTCCACGTCGCGCCTCCTGCGGTCGTGGCACACCCCAGGTTCTGATCGTTGCTCCGTGTTGCAGCCGCTGCAAGACTGTGCCTGTGAGTCCTGACTCGCGCGATGTTGCCCAGGTGCACGATGACAGCTAGATCGTCTGCGCATCTACGCGGGGTGAGCCCGAGAACGCCGGCTTGCCGTACGCCATAGTGGAGCGCAGCGGCGGCTTCGCGGTCTTGCGGCTTGCTGTCGCCTGCGAGCCTGTCCTGCCCATGCTGGAGGAGGCGTTCCGCGACGCCTCCGAAATCTGTCGGCCCCGCGTCGTAGCGTTCGAGTCGAGGGCTTCAACCCTGCGAGTAACGAGGCGTGCGACATGGAGCCTGAACGAGAAGCTGCCAAGATCGATGGTGCCACAGCCATCCACCTGATGCAGCCACTGCTGCCGGTGCAGGTGGATCTTCTGAAGCTGACGTGGGACCCCATCGCGCGAGCGGATATGTGGAAAATCCCGCCCGACTGGCCGGTGTGGGACTACGTCGCGCGGGAGTTGTATCGCAAGCACCCCGATCTGGACGACGCCACTGCTGTCCTCGACTCACTGCCCAGGATGTCGCAGCCGACCCCTTGGCGCCCCCACCGCCCGTACGGCCTCGTGTGGCTCAGCAGCCAGGCAATACGACCGGACTCCGGGGAGCGCGTCGGTCTCAGCATCGCCGGCCTCGCCGCACTGGCGGCGCATCAGCTTGTGCCGCCTGATGTGCCGGATCGGCTCGCCAGGCTGATCGCGCAGCTCGCCGATTGGGAGAACGGTCTGACAGCGAAACCGAACGAGATCGCGCGGGAAGACGTTGCCCTCTCGTGTTTTACGAGCTGGTTCACCACCCCCACAATCACCAAGCAGTACGTGTTTTCAGACCGGGCGCTCGCGGAGCTCCTGCAACACGAATACGCGCCGACGATCGTGTCCCCACACGACTCTGACACCGGCCACAAGGTTCAGCTCGGGCGACATTTCAGCCTGAGGCAGTACCGCAACACCAGCAGCACGCGGCTACCTCGAGCGGGTAGTCGACGACGCTGCGGCGCGGACCGAGCCTGTTCGCTACTCGTCCCCGTTGACACTCGTCCAGACCTTCGACTACCTCGCCTAGTGCTAGCCGCCGATCCAGAGTGGCCGAACGGGATGCGCCTCACCACGGCCCCGGATCTGCAGTCGGCTGGGGCACTGTCGGCGACGGTAACCGACCAGCATGACTTCCTAACCGCTCTGAGCGGCCTCTGCACAGTCATCGATCAACTCACGGTGCCACACGTCCCGGCAGAGGAACTGGACAATATGGCGAACGGCACGGAGCGGGGCGCTGCCCAGCGCACTGTGAACAGGCTCCAGCGCTGGTTAACCAGCCGACTCACCGACAGTGGCGACATGCCGCGGGTCATGGCCGCGATCAGCGTCCTGCGCGACGTGCGATCGATCCGCGTGGAAGGGCAGCACCGCTCGACATCGACCCGAAACAACGCGATCAAAGCCCAACGCCGCCTCGGTCTACCCGACATCATCTCCGACTGTCCCGCAGGGTGGCACCTCATCCAGTCGCGGCTGGCTGGCGCGCTCGACGTCATCCGGCAGGAAGTCCAGGCAGCTCCGCACTCGCCCAACGATCACTCGACCATCGGCAACCAAGGCGAATGACGAGACCCATTCCCTCGACACTCCTCCCCACCGAGCTGCCCGGTCAAAATCGATGAGCCGCACAAGTGAGCGACACAGTAAATGAACGCTCCAGACGTCGAGAATAGAGCGAGCACCGGGCCGAGTAGTACTGCTAGCGAGTCGGAGGCGATGACCCGGGTGATCGACGCCGTGCTCGACAGCAGACTTGCTGTCCTGGAGTCTCGGCTGACGCTCCGCCTCGAGCCGCTTCAAGCCAAGCTGGACGCCACGGCTGCTCGGTTGGTTGCGGTCGATGAGCGCGCCAGTCGCATTGAGACCACTGGCCAGATCATCATGGGAAGCTCGACGAGTCCGAACGGGTGCGTGCTGAGTCCATCGTGCCCCGTAATAGTGACTCTGACGGCTACCTCCTGCCCAGTTCAGACGACCTGCGATGCCTGGCCGCGGAGGTCGTGCGACGTAGTGGGCGACACATGCTCCCGGGGCCGCCGAGCCATCACCGGGATGTCGGTGCTCACGGCTAAAGTTGCCTCATGTAGCTCCACCTGGACCGACCTGGTGCCCGGGACCGGGCTGACGTTTACCAGGAAGGACGAGCTGCCGGATGCCTCGCTTGACGTTGCCGCAGCTGGAGCGGCATCTGTTCGCTGCTGCCGACGTACTCCGCGGCTCGATGGAGGCCTCGGCTTACAAAGAGTACATCTTCGGGATGCTGTTCCTGAAGTACACCTCCGACCAGTTCGAGGCGGAACAGCAGCAGGTCATCACTGACCAGCTGGCTCGTGGTCGCTCCCAGGCGGAGGCCGAGCAGCGAGCCGAGGCCCCGACGTTCTACAAGACCTTCTATGTGCCGCAGCGCGCTCGCTGGGATCAGATCCGTGACCATCTTCACAAGTCAGTCGGCAGTGGCCTAAACAAGGCGCTGGAGGACCTGGAGCACAGCAACAGGTCGCTGGACGGGGTGCCGCAGCACATCGACTTCAACCGCAAGATCGGGCAGTCGTCGATGTCCGACAAGAAGCTGCGTGAGTTGATCATGCACTTCAATAAGGTGCCGCTGCGGCGGCAGGACTTTGAGTTTCCCGACCTGCTCGGCGCAGCCTACGAGTACCTGATCCGTGACTTCGCCGACTCGGCGGGCAAGAAGGGCGGCGAGTTCTACACTCCGCGTGACGTCGTTCGCCTGATGGTGCAGATTGCCGACCCGCACCCTGGGATGAGCGTCTACGACCCATGCACCGGATCGGGCGGCATGCTCATCCTGTCCAAGGAGTACGTCGAGGAGTCCGGCGGCGATGGTCGCAACCTTGCCCTCGCCGGCCAGGAGAAGGACGGCAGCGTCTGGGCCATCTCCAAGATGAACATGCTCCTGCACGGCATCCCTGATGCCGACCTCCGTAACAACGACGACGGCACCCTCGAAGACCCAGCGCACATCACCGGTGGGGAGCTGCAGCGCTTCGACAGGGTGATCACCAACCCGCCGTTCTCCATGAACTACACGGCCGACGCCATCCCGTTTCCCGAGCGGTTCCGCTACGGCTACACCCCGGAGAAGGGCAAGAAGGCCGACCTGATGTTCGTCCAGCACATGCTGGCCGTCACCCGGCCAGGCGGGATGGTCACAACGGTCATGCCTCACGGCGTGCTGTTCCGTGGTGGCGACGAGCGCAGGATCCGCACCGGCTTCCTGAACGACGATGTCATCGACGCGGTGATCGGGCTCGGCCCTCAGCTGTTCTACGGCACCGGCATCCCTGCCTGCATCCTCGTGCTCCGAACGCATGGCTCAAAGCCTGCCGACCGCAAGAACAAGGTGCTGTTTATTAACGCCGACCGGGACTACCGCGAAGGCCGTGCCCAGAACTACCTCGAACCGGAACACATTGAGAAGATCGTATCCGCCTACCGGGCGTTTGAGGACGTGCCGGCCTTCGCCCGTGTGGTCAGCCGTGACGAGCTGGCCGAGAACGACGACAACTTGAACATCCGCCGCTACGTCGACACCACCCCTGAACCCGAACCGCAGGACGTCCGGGCGCACCTGCATGGCGGCATCCCGAAGAGCGAGGTCGAGGCCAAGGCAGGGCTGTTCGCCGCCCACGGACTGAAGCCTGAGCACTTGTTTGTCCCGAAGGACGAGGACTACCTGCTGTACGCGGACGTCGTCGAGGACAAGCGTGCCCTGAAACGCCTCGTCGAGTCCGATTCTGGTGTTGTTGCGGCTGAGGGCGCGGTGACCAGTGCTATCGGGCTGTGGTGGAAGGCCGAAGAGTCCCGCTTCGACAAACTGCAGTCAGCCGCGGACCTGGTCGAACTCCGTAAGGAACTCATCGAGACGTTCCGCACCGCGCTCGCGGCCACGCCGCTGTTGGACCAGTTCGCGGTGAGCGGCGTCATCGCCTCCTGGTGGGGCGCCAGCCTGCCGGATCTCAAGGCGCTGGCCACACTCGGCTACCAGGGTCTCATCGAGGCGTGGGTTGCCACCGTCCTCGACGCGCTGGAGGAAGAGAAGGCCATGGTCAACCCGCTCGACCACAAGGTCGCCAGGGCGCTCCTGCCCGAGTATCTCGACCAGCTGGGCACCCTTGAAGCAGAGGTCGCGGAGGTGGACTCAACGATCAAGGCAGCTACGACAACGGATGATGGCGAGGACGCAGAACCGAGCGAGGATACGCTTTCTCCGGCCGAGATTAAGAAGCTCAAGAGCCAACTTACTGGCACGAGGAAGCGACTGAAGGCCGAGAAGGCGGCGTTCGCCCGACGACTGAGCGACGCCAGCGAGGCGCTCGACGATTCGTCAGCGCGCCAGATTGTGCTCGATGCGATGGAGCACGACATGGCGGGTGAGGCAGCAGACCGAATCGGCAGACATCGACGCGTGGTGGTTGAGGCCTTTGAAACCTGGTGGGACAAGTACCATACGCCGCTCTCAATACTCGAAGGCGAGCGCGATTCGGCCGCTGCCAAGTTGGCTGGGTTCCTGACGGAGCTCGGGTATGAGTAGCTCTGCACCGGTCATTCCGGCTGAGCCTGCCTGGCCGGTTCGCACCGTAGGAAGCCTGACGGTGCTGCTTCGTCGTGGTACCGCGCCCGTGTATGTCGATGAGTCAGACGTAATGGCAATCGGGCAGCGCTGCGTGACCGACAACGACTTTGACGGATCTCGCTCGCGACCTCAATCGGCCAAGGTCATGTCGAACGTCGTGACGCCTGAGTCCGACGATGTTCTCATCAACTCAACCGGCACTGGAACCATCGGCAGGTCAGTCATCTTTGGCGATGAGGGGATCAAGTACATCGTCGATGGTCATGTGACTGTGGCTCGACCACGTCAGCCGGATCTTGCCGGACGCTGGCTGAGCGACGTGCTTCGAAGTCCGCAAGGTCAGCAATACCTTGAGGCCAAGTGCTATGCCGGGTCGACTAACCAAATCGAGCTGTCGTCGTTTGCGCTTGCCGCCATGCCGATCGCCGTTCCCGCAGTTGTTGAACAGCGTCGCGTCGCGGAGGTGCTCAGTACTCTGGACGATCAGATTCGGTTGGTTGAGAGCTGCGTATCGAAGCTGCGCGCTACTTTTGTTGGCCTTCTGCACCAACTTCTTACTCAGGGCGTGGGAGCGCAGCTTTCCTCCCAAGGCAGGGCGGTGCTGGAGTTTGGTGAGACGTCGATTCGTCTGCCTAGGGGCTGGACGACTAGCCCCATCAGGCAGCTCTTGGGTGATTTAGATCCCGCAATGCGGAGTGGTCCATTCGGGAGTGCGCTCTTGAAGCAGGAACTCGTGGAATCTGGTGTGCCGCTTCTCGGAATTGACAACGTCCACGTTGATAGATTTGTCGCGGACTTCCGGCGCTTCGTAACGCCTGCAAAAGCAGTTGAGCTATCCCGCTATCGGGTTCGGCCGGAAGACGTAATGATCACGATCATGGGAACCGTGGGCCGTTCATGCTTGGTTCCTAAAGACATCGGTTTTGCGCTGTCGTCAAAGCATGTCTGGACTCTGACGTTCGACGAGACTCGATACCGACCGTACCTTGCCAGTCTGCAACTCAATCATGCGCCTTGGGCTTGCGCGCATCTACGTCGGGGTGAGCAGGGCGGAATCATGAACGCGATCCGCTCCGATACCCTAAAGACCTTGGTTCTTCCGACCCCGCCAATTGATGAGCAGATTGAGATTGAAGCGATACTCAGGTCCTTTGAGGAGAAGATTGCCACCGAAGAGCGGTCACTGAGAAAGCTTCACACTCTGAAGGCTGGTCTGCTGGCAGATCTGCTCAGCGGTCGTGTCCGTGTTCCCGTTGAGGTCGCCTCATGAGCTCGGGCCCTGAGTACACAGAGGTCGAGAAGCCTCTACTGGATCAGCTGCATGGTGTCGACTGGCAGGTGATTGAGGGCTCGAAGTCGGATCCGGCGGTCACCGAGCGGGACTCGTTCCGTGGCTCGATCCTTGAGGAACGCCTGCGGGCCGCCCTGCTCAAGATCAATCCCGGTCCGGACGGGGCGCCGTGGCTGGACGACTCGCGACTGTCTGAAGCTGTGTCGTCGCTGACACGCTCTGAGGTCGGCAAGCTCATCGAGCTCAACGAGCGGATGACTGAACGTCTTCTTGAGGGTGTGTCGGTGTCGGGCCTGCCCGACTGGGAACAGGGTCGGTCGCAGCGCGTGCAGTTCATCGACTTCGCGCATCCGGAGCGCAACGACTTCCTCGCGATCAACCAGTTCAGGGTGGATGAGCCGGGCGGCCAGGCGAAGAAGTACGTCGCGCCTGACGTGGTGTTGTTCGTGAACGGCATCCCGTTGGTCGTGATCGAGTGCAAGAGCCCGTACGTCACCGACCCCATGGCTGAGGGCATCGACCAGCTGCGCCGCTACGCCAACCAGCGCGACCTGGGAGCGCCCGAGGGTAACGAGCAGCTCTTCTGGACCAACCAGTGCATCGTGTCGACCTACGGCGACAAGGCAAGGGTCGGGACGTTCACGGCTGGGCCGGAGCATTTCTTGGAGTGGAAGGATGCCGCCCCGATCTCCCACGACGAACTCGCTGCTCATCTCGGGAAGCCCGCGGCGGGGCTGACTGGTCAGGAGCTGCTGGTCGCGGGGATGCTGACTCCCGCCAATCTGCTGGACATCGTGCAGCATTTCACGCTGTTCACCGAAGCAAACGGCCGGCGGATTAAGATTGTCGCTCGCTACCAGCAGTACCGGGCTGTGGGCCGGGCGCTGCAGCGTCTGCGTACCGGTAAGACCCGCGCGGCGGATGGTGAGAACGATCGTCGTGGTGGCCTGATCTGGCACACCCAGGGTTCTGGAAAGTCGCTGACGATGGTGTTCTTGGTACGAGCTATGCGGTCGGACCCTCTGCTGCGAGCCTTCAAGGTCGTGGTCGTGACGGACAGGACGGACCTGGAGAAGCAGCTTGCCGAGACGGCCAGGCTGTCCGGCGAGGGCGTCCAGCGGACGCGGCGCACCAGCAAGCTCAAGAGGGTGCTCGCGGAGAAGGGACCGGCGCTGGTCTTCGCGATGATCCAGAAGTACCGCGACACCGATACGGCCGGAACGAGCGAGACACGCATGGCTGGTGACGACACGAACGAAGCGCTCGGTGTTCTCAACACCGACGAGACCATCGTGATTCTGGTCGACGAAGCGCACCGCTCCCAGACGTCCACGCTGCACGCCAACCTGATGGCCGCTCTGCCGAACGCCGCCAAGATCGGCTTCACCGGCACCCCGATCATGCGTAAGGGCAAGAAGCGCACGGATGCCATCTTCGGCCCGTTCATCGACAAGTACACGATCCGCCAGGCCGAGCATGACGGCGCCGTTGTCCCGATCTTCTACGAGGGCCGCACCGCTAAAGGTGCCGTCGCCGGCGGGAGCGACCTGGATGAGCTGTTCGAGGACATGTTCATCGAGCACACCGCTGAGGAGGTGGAGAAGCTCAAAGCCCGCTACGCCACGACGGGCGCAGTCCTGGAGGCGCCCAACCTCATCGCTGCCAAGGCGAAGTCGATGCTGTGGCACTACGTGTCGACGGTGCTGCCTGGTGGATTCAAAGCGCAGCTCTCGGCGACGAGCCGTCTGGCGACGGTTCGGTACCGCGCGGCGCTTCTCGCTGCTCGCGACGACCTGGTGGCCCAGATCGAGGCCCTGCCGGACCATCTCGTCAGGGGTGCCGCTGATGGCAGCCTCGACATCGACGGGCTCGACCGGCGCAAGCAGGTGCTCATCCGCGCGCTGCCGCAGCTTGATCTCATTCGCATCCTGGACTTCGTTCCGGTCATCTCCGGCAGCCATAACGACGACCCCACCTGGATGCAGTGGACCGACAAGGCCCGCCAGGACACGACGATCGCCGATTTCAAGAAGCCGCTTGGCGTGCCTGGCGAGCACGCCAGCCCCGTGGCCTTCCTGCTCGTGCGCACCATGCTCCTGACTGGATTCGACGCGCCGGTTGAGCAAGCCCTCTATCTCGACCGCTTCATCCAGGACGCTGAGTTGCTCCAGGCCATTGCCCGCGTCAACCGCACTGCGGAGGGCAAGTCGGCTGGTCTCCTGGTCGACTACTTCGGTGTTGGGGCGCATCTGCAGAAGGCGCTGCAGGCCTACGCTCCCGAGGACGCGGAAGACGCGATCGGTGCCTTGGCCTCGATCACCGACGAGGTTCCGAAGCTGCGGGCCCGGCACGCACGGGTGGTGGCAGTCTTCGCACAGGCCGGGATTGAGACCTTCGATATGGACGAGGACGTCGAGGCTTGCGTCGATGTCTTGTCCGATGAAGCGCTGCGCGCCCGGTTTGGCGTGCTGCTCAGGCAGTTCCTCACGACTCTGGACACCGTCCTGCCGCGCCCGGAGGCGCTGCCCTTCGTGGCCGACGCCAAACGACTGGGCATCATCCAGAAGGTCGCCCGGCGACGCTACCGCGATGACGGCATGGGGGACTTCGACGCATCGCTGTATGGCGAGAAGGTCCGTGCCCTGATCGACGAGCACGTCACGGCGCTCGACATCGCTACCAAGATTCCACCCGTATCGGTGACCGATCCGGACTTCCTCGCGAAGGTCAAGGGGCTCACCTCAGACAAAGCCAAGGCGTCTGAGATGGAGCACGCCCTGCGGTTCCATATCCGCAAGAACTTCGATGAGGACCCGGCCCGCTACACCAAACTCTCGGAGCGGCTCGACGAGATCCTCAAGACCCTTACCAGCAAGTGGGAGCAGCTCAGCCTCGCCCTGGAGGTGCTGCTCGGCGACGCCACCGATGAGTCCAGCTCGTCGCGTGTCCACGAGGACCCGCTGGTCGCCCGGTTCTACGGCCTGCTGGAGAGCGAGTTCGCTACTGACGCGAGCCTGCCCGATGAGATTCGTGCCGACATCATGCACCTGGCCGAAGAGATCGCCGTCGAGGTCACCGAGCAGGCGGCCATCGTTCGTTTCTGGCACAACCCCCACGCCCAGGATGGGCTGCGTAACGACATCATCCGCACCCTCGACGCCCGCGACCTATTCCCGTTCTCCGAACAGGATGCTGTCGCCGACAGGATCATGGAGCTCGCCAGAGCCAACCAGTCCCTGATTGCGCAGCAGATCAGCGCACGGGGGCGGTTGTGAGCGCCGCCGTCCTCCACCTTGATGATCTGCGTGTGCCGGTCGAGACTGGCGGCGCTAGCAGGAAGGCCCGCCTCACGATCGAGGCGGATGGATCGCTGCGACTGCGGGCTGCGGGGGATGTTGCGACCGATGAGCTCAAGCAGTTCCTTGCCTCCAAGCGTGACTGGGTCTACCGCAGGCTGGCCGAGAAGGAGGTGCTGCAGCATGAACCCGTCACTAAGGAACTTGTCGACGGCGAGGGCTTTCTCTACCTCGGCCGCAGTCACCGGCTAAAGATTGGCGACGCACGCGACGCTGTCCGCCTTGAACGTGGCCGACTCGTCTTGCCGAGACCTCTCGCTGAGGTTGGCGAGGCAAGTCTGATCGCGTGGTACCAGCGGTGCGGCGAGGCGTGGCTGCGCCCCCGCGCCAGATCGTGGGCCGAGCGGCTGCGCGTCGAGCCCGGTGCGATCGAGGTCGCTGACCTCGGGCATAAGTGGGGTAGCGCGACGGCGGGACGGCGTGTGCGCATCCATTGGGCGACACTGCAGCTGTCACCTCCGCTCGTTGACTACGTCCTTGCCCACGAGCTCGCCCACCTGCGCGAAGCCCATCACGGCCCAGCCTTCTGGCAACTCCTCGCCCGAGTGCTGCCCGACTACGACGAGCGGAAGCGGGAGCTGGCACAGCAAGGCGCCAGCCTGTGGTTCGGAGGGACGTCATGACCACGCCGACACTCTCCCTCTGGTCCGACGACCCGGCCCGAATCGATCTTCTTTCGTTTGACGCCGTCGCGCAGACGGTCGCCGACGCCCTGCTCGATGAGGCACTCGATCCGGTAGCGCTCGGGCTGTCCGGCAGCTGGGGAAGCGGCAAGACCACTGTGCTCGGTCTGGTTGCTCAGGAGCTGGATCGACGCACGACGCCTGAGGACAAGGTGCTGGTCATCCAGACCGACCTGTGGCACTACGACCCGTCCACGGGCGCCAAAGAATGCCTAATTGCTGAGGATCCGCAGCGTGCTCACGACGTGGAAGGGCAAGCTGCCTGAGGACCAGGTTAAGCGGTCGGTTGAGCGGTCCGCGGTTTGGGCATATCGCTCCTTAACGCACCAACGTCGCTGCTCCGTCAACGACAATCCGAGTGCCGGTCAGTTGCGGCTGCTTCGGCGACTGGCACAGCGCGACAAGCATGGCGACTTCATCAGCTGTGGTGAGGGATCCGGAGGGGAATCTTTCGACGGATCAGTTCGTCTGCTTCAGAGTCGGAAAAACGGTGCCCGGCAGGGCGATGCAGTAGGGCCACCCCCTTCATCCTGTAATGGACGCCGACGGCCAATTCGATCGCTCAGTAGCCGGTTTTGAAGCCGCGGACGCTGGTGCGGTGGCGGTCGGTGTAACTCTGTTGGTAGCCGTAGCCGCTGTCGTCGGTGATCCCATCGACGTCTATCCGGCGGGTTGCGGTAGGGGTCTCGTTGGGGCCGGTGGCGTTGTGGGTCAGCGCCGGTGAGGCCGCCGCAGCGGTGACCGAGGAAGACGGCTCGAGCGCTGGTTCCCCGGACGTGGCGGTCGTCCATTCCCTGGTGATCGATCGATGCGCCGCCGCTCGCTCGCTGGCTGGGTCGGGTGTTGGTCCCAGCGCTCGCGCGGGGTCCGTGATGGCGTAGGTGCTGCGGTAGGCGTCCACCATGGACACGACCGCATCCCAGTGTTCGGCGCGGGCCGGTTCGGTGGGGCGCGTACCGAGTGCTGCCCGCCACCCCGCTGTTGGTGCGCCGGCGGCTTGGTCGACGGTGGCGGCGGGGGGGTCCTGGGCTGCGGTCATGCGCGCGGTGATCTCCTGTTGATGGGTCCTGGCCGCGGCGAGCTGGTCGGCTTTGTCGAAAGGCATTCCGAGACGGGCCTGCGCCCGGTCCCGTTCGTCAGTTGTGGCGGTGATGGCGGCACGGGTGTCGGCCAGGGCGCGGTCCAGGGCGGTGAGACTGTTCTCCAGACGGACGATGATGCCCGGCCCGGCTTGATGGAGGTCGGCGGCGGTGAAGGTCACTGCCCGGGCGGGGCAGTCAGGGAAGGACAAGACGGCGTGGGTGCCCTGCTGGGTGGGCACGGTGGCAGCGGTGAGGGTGAAGCCGCCGAGGGTGCCGATGTTCCCGAGTTCGTGGCGGTAGTAGCCGCGGTCGTTGGCCAGGGCGGTGCTCAGGGGTGCGGCGAGCGCCGCGGCCGCCGATCCCCGTTCGGTGTACCGGGCACCATTGACGGTGGCGGTGAACACATCGCCCTTGGTGGACACCCGCCGCTCGATCGCCGCCGCCAGGGTGGGGACCTCGGTGTTCAGGGCGGCGAGGGTGGAGGTGGTGGTGCTGACTCGGTGGCGCAGCATGGCCTGGCCGCGGTCGTGGGCGCGGCGTAACCGTTCGAGTTGGCCGACTTCGGCGTCAACGGTGGCCTTTTCCAGCAGCGTCGGGTCCCCCGAGGCCAGTGCTTTCACCTCCGCGTATGAGAGGGCGTCACCGCCGAGGTCATCGATCTCGCGGGTATCCAGGCGGCCCTTGGTGACTTGGGCGATGAACGCCGCTTTGCGTTCCACCGTTTGCCACGAGTAGGTGTCGAAGGTGGCTTCGGTGACGTAGCGGTAGATCCCCACCTCGGGGTTCTGGTTCCCCTGGCGCAGGATGCGGCCGTCGCGTTGCTCGAGGTCGGCGGGGCGCCACGGGCAGTCAAGGTGATGCAATGCCACCGCCCGGTCTTGTACATTAGCTCCGACCCCCATTTTTTTGGTGGACCCAATGAGGACCTGCACTTGCCCGGCCCTCGCGGCCTCGAACAGCGCTTCCTTGTCCCGGTCAGTGCGGGCATGGTGGATGAACGCCACCTGCCCCGGGGGCACCCCGCGGTCGACCAGCTCCGCCTTGAGGTTGTCGTAGACGTTCCAGTGCTCCCCGGGGGTGCCCAGGTCGGCGAACACCAGTTGCAGCGCCCCCGTCCGCGGGTGCACCGCCCCGTCAACGGCGAGGTAGGACCGTTGCGCGTTGTCCTTCCAGATCCTGGCAATGCACTCCGCGGCGGCCGCGCTCTTGCCGGGTGCGGCCGGGTCGACCTCCAGGAACTCCTCGCCGTGTCTGGTGCGGATCAGGCGCAGGTCCAGCGCCGCGGCCCGCCCGTCGCTGGTGATGCTCAGCATGTTGTCGTCTTTGGGTTCCACCTGCCCGTTACGGACCGCCTCGGCGCGGTCCCCCAACTTGGCGACATAGGCCCGGACCTGATCGCTGGGGGCCACGACGATGGTCTGCGGTGCCCGCTGGCCGTCGTCGCGGGTGGTCAGCTGCGGAACGGGCAGGTTGAGGTCCTCCGCGGTTTTCACGTCGGCACCCACATGCCACATGCGCAGCAGCTCCGGGGTGTTGCGGAACTTCGCGAACCGGGTCTTCATCCGCCAGGAGCCCCCGTCCGGCGACATTTCCAGGGCACTGACCGTGGACCCGAACGTGGCCGCCCAGGTGTCGAAGTCGCCGATGCCGGCTTCGGCCAGCAGATCCGGGCGTAGGTAGCGCTGCATGACGTAAGCCTCGGTGATGGAGTTCGCGATCGGGGTGGCGGTGGCCCCGATCAGCGCTCGGCCGCCGTGCCGGTTGCGCAGGTAGTCCACTTTCAGGTGCAGGTCGCTGGCCCGGTCGGCGCCGGTGATGGCGGCGTCGCGAATGTTCGACGGAGTGAACAGGTTTTTGTAGTCGTGCAGCTCGTCCACCACGAGGAGGTCAATACCGGTTTGCTCGAAGGTGATACCGAGATCGACCGGCCCGCCGAGTTTGGACTTGATGCGTTCCTCGGCGGCGAGGATCTGGTTTTCCACCCGTTTCACCGTCGCGGCGGGTTCTCCCTCGGCCCGCAACCGGGCCGCGGCCTCGCGCATAGGGGTGATTTCGGCTTCCAGGTAGGCCTGGCGGGTGGCGGTGGCCACCGGCAGGCGAGAGAACGCGGTGCGGGTCATGATGACCGCATCCCAGTCGCCGGTGGCGACCCGGGCCACGAAGTCGCGTCGTTTGTCCCCGGCCAACGCCTCGATGCCGGCGGAGAGTACCCGGGCCTGGGGGTAGAGCTGGAGGAACTCGGTGGAGAACTGGCGGAGCATGTGGTTGGGCACTACCAGGGCGGGTTTGTTGACCATGCCCAGGCGCCGCAGTTCCATCACGGCCATGGCCATTTCCGCGGTCTTGCCCGCCCCGACCGCGTGGAACAGCCCGGTGTTGGGTTCGGCGATGCAGCGGGCGACCGCGGCGAGCTGGTGCGGGTGCGGGGTGAAGGTTCGTGCCAGGCCGGGCAGGCTCATGTGGGTGGTGTCGTAGGAGCGCAGCACCAGGGCGTTGAAGCGGTCGTTGTAGACGCGGGCGAGGCGGTCGGCGCGGGCGGGGTCTTCCCACACCCATTCGGCGAAGCGGTCGTTCAGGGCGGTGGCTTTGTCGTTGGCGGCGGTGCTTTCGGTGGGGTTGAAGATGCGGGTGCCGTCCTCCATTTCGTCGTAGATGCGGATGTCTTGCTGTTTGAGCTGGTGCTGGGCGAGTCTCGGGGCTGGTTTGCGCTCGGTGCCCCATTCCTCGGTGGCCAGCACTCCCCCGTTGCCGCCGCGGACCGTCCAGTCCGACCCGGTGCTGTGGGTGACGCGGATGGTGGCATCGGCCAACGTTTCCCGCAGGAACTCCTGCACGTCCTCGGCATCGACCCAGGCCGCGCCGAGTCGGGCGTCGATGTCGCCGGGGCCCAGGTCCTCGGGGATGACCTCGGCCAGGGCGGTCACGTTCACCGCGAAGCGGTCGTCGGTGGCGGCCGCGGCACGGGCGTCGGCGAGTTTGGTCCGGACGTTGCCGGAGAGGTAGTCGGCGGCGGTAACCAACTGCCCGGTGGCGGGGTCGTCATAGACCAGCTGACCCATCGCTTGCCGCGCGGCGGGCTCGGAGACACCCAACAACCGGGCGATCTCCGCACCATGGAGCGCCCCGTGGGTGTCCAGGCAGATGGCGACCGCATCGGCCGGGGTGTCCGCCCCGAGGCGGGCCCGGCGGGGGGCGACGACCCGGGTGGTGTGGATCGCGGCTTTGGTGGCGGTGCCGGTGGCGGCGTCGTAGGTTTCCAGGGCCCGCACCATGGCCGCGAACGGGTCCGACCCGAACAGGCGCATCACCGGCGGCGCGATCTCGGCCATCACCTCCTCCCCGGTGGCGGGGTCGGTGCGCCCCGTGCGGCGGCGGGTGACCCGATTGATCGGGCCGTACGTCTCGGTGTAGCGGTCATAGCCGCGGGTGAGGGTGTGGCGCAGGCCCGCGAGGTTCTCGGTGTTCTCCCCGGTGGCGGCTTCCGCGGTGAGCAGTGCGACTTCGGTGTCCCGCAGCCGGAGAAGCTGGGACAGTTCGCGGGTCTGGGTGCCGGGCACAGCCAGGGTGGTGTCGGTGCCCTCGGGGGTGCGGACGGTGAACGTGGCGTCACCGTCCTCGGTGATGTGACCGACCATGCGGTCGGTGACCCCACCGACGCGGGCAGCGAGGCGGCGTTCGGTGGTGTCCAGCTCTCGGGGGCTGTGCGCCAGTCCCCGCTGGCGGGCTTGCTCCAGCACCGGGGTCAGGGCAGTGGTCAGGGCCGGGCCGAGCGGCCCGTCGTGGGTGACGCGCAGGTCGGGGGTGCTGAACCGTCCGGTGTCCGCGGACAGGGTGCCCAGAATCTGGCGTGGGTGCTCATAAAAGTACTGGTTGACCCGCAGCGCCTCGTCGCCGCCGAGTGAGGCCATGGGCTCGGCCCGTTCCCAGTCGGCGTCCGGGCCGGTGTCGGTGCCGTCGCGGCGGCGCAGCACCAGCAGGTCGGTGACCACTTGGGTGCCCGCGGTGCGTTGATGCGCCCCGGTGGGCAGCCGTACCGCCCCGAGCAGCTGCGCCTGCCCGGCGATCTCGCGCCGGGCCGCGGGGTTCTGGGCGTCCATGGTGTAGCGGCTGGTCAGCACCATCACCGTGCCGCCGGGCTTGGTCAACGCGAGTGACTTCAGAATGAAATGGTTGTGCATGGAGTGGTGGCCCTGGTTGTGCACCGGGTCGGTGAGGGTCACGTTGGCAAACGGCACGTTGCCGATGACCGCATCGAAATGGGCCTCGGGCAGGCGGGTATCGGCGAAGGACTCCGTACGGATGGTGGCCTCGGGGTAAAGATAACCGGCGATCGCCGCGGTCGTCGGGTCCAGCTCCACCCCGGTCAGGGTCGCGGTGGCGGGGGCCAGGCCGAGGAAGGTGCCCGACCCGCTGCCCGGCTCCAACACGGCACCACCGTCGAAGCCCAGCCCCTGCAGCCCTGACCACATCGCGGCCACGATCGCCGGGTCGGTGTAGTGGGCGTTGATGGTGGTGCGGGAGGCGGCGTTGAATTCCCGCTCGCTGAGCAGTTCCCGCAGCTGCCCCCGCGCCGCGGTGAACTCGGTATTGGACTCATCGAACACCCCGGGTACCGCACCCCAGGAGGACCACCGGGACAGGCGTTCCTGCTCGGTGTGGGTCGCGGGCCGCGCCTCGGCCTGCACCGTCCGCAGGGTGTGGATGGCCGCAATGTTGGCGGTGATCCGGGCGTGCGCCCCGCTGGGGACGCTGGGTTGGGTGGGATCGGGGTGCCAGCTCAGCGCCGCGGTGGTGCCGGGGTGTTCTCCGCCTCGTCGGTCATCGCCCACATCGCCTGCTGCCAGTCGTTCAGCAGACCGAGCATCGCCGTCGTCTTCTCGGACTCCTCGTCGGGCTCGGTCTCCTGCTCGATCTCCGGGGGAATCGAATAGACCTCCTGGGCCATCACCAGCTCGCCCGCCCGTAGCCGGGCCATCTTCAACCGGCCCACTTTCTGCAGGAACTCCTCGTCGGGGCTGTCCGGGCCCGCCAGCGCCCGCTCCGCGGTCTGCACCTGGTTTTCGATCCGCTGGCCGAGGTCGGTGAAAAAGTGTTCCGGGTTCGGGATCTGCTGATACCTGCTCGGTAGGAAGTCCCGGTAGTAGCTGCGTGCTCGGCTCGCGTACTCCTCGTCGCTCATCGTCTGCCTCCTTCGTAGTGTCCGTTGCGTCGTCTGTGGTGTTTCCCCAGAGGAAGTCCAACGCCAGTTGATCCTCATGACGCCCGGTGCGCTGCCCTCGCCGTGCCATGGGTGGTTCCTCTCGCCGGGTCCACCTCTGTACGTACGACAGCGCGCGGATTTAGCCATCCCGGCACGGAACTGGTCTCAGGACCCCAGGTGTGAGCCCTGCCCTTCGCCCCGGTGCCGGTCGGTGTAGCCGGTGCCATAACCGAAGCCGTGCTCGTCGGTGATGCCGTCCTGCACTAAAGCAGCACCCTCTTCCCGGTAGTCCTGTACGGAGTCGTCGCCCTCCCCCTGCTGCTGGTAATCGTCGACCTCGACCTCGTCGTCGACCCCGGCGTCCGCGTCCGCGTCTGCGGCTCGGTGCGCACGAAGCTCGGACAGGCGGCGATCGAGATCAGCGAGGCGTCGCTGCACCGCGGCGTCGGAGTCGGGGCGTGCGGAGATGTCCGGTGTGCTGGTCATGGTGGGGGCCTTCCATTCTCGGGTGACCGCGGTGTAGGCGAGTGCTTGCTCGGTGCCCGGGGTGGGTGCCGACCCCAGCGGGATGCTCGGATCGGTGCTGGTGATGGCGTACTCCGACCGATACGCGGCCACCACGGCGGCGGTGGCGTCCCACTGCCGGGCCTGCGCCGGGTCGGTGGGGCGCGCTCCCAGCACCGTCTGCCAGTCCGATGTCGGCGCGGTTTCGGTGCGAACATAGTCGCGGGCAGCGTGAGTTTCGGCCCGCAGCAGGGCACCTTCTAGGACTCGGACCCGGTCACGGTGCTGGGTGAGGGCGTCCAGGTCGAGGTCGGTGGCCGCGATCCGGGCGAACTCGACGTCCTGAGGCGTGGTGATACCGGCGGGACCGGCTTGTTGCGCGAGGGCGGCATGGGCCGCGTCGTATTCGGTGCGCCGGAGGGCCGCCTCGTATTGGGCGTAGCCCACCCGGTCGCAGGCGTGCCCGTGCAGGGGCGCCAGCTCGTCAACCCGACCGTCCTGCCCAGAGGTGCGCGCGGCATCCAGCTGGCGCCCCAACTGGGCGGCGGTGTTCTCGGTGGTTTCCACGGTGTGATCGGCCTCGATCCACTCCTGGTGGGCGTCGGCGTCAGCGACGGCGGCGGGCCTGAGGTCATCGGCGCGTTGGCGCATCGCGGCGATCATCGGCATGGTCGCGGCCAGGTGCGGTGACGTCCCGTCGAACAGCTGATGACGGGCCCGGCGCAGCTGGTCGCGGGCGGTGTTCAGGTCGGTGGCGATGGCCTCGACCTGCTCTGCCGGGTCCAGGTCGGTGTAGGGCAGCTCCGTGAGCAATGCCCCGTCCCAGTCACCGCCGGCCTCCGCGGGGTAGGACACCATCTCGGGGTCCTCGGCGGGTTCGGTGGCGATCACCGCGGCGAGGTAGTCATCGTCGGTGCCGGGCTCGACGCCAACTCCGACCACGACGGTGTCCACATTGGCCCCCGCAAATGTGGGAGTGGCGTGGTCGGCGCGGGAGGCGGCCACCTCCTCGGCTTCGGGGTCGACGGGCGCTTCGTCCAGGACCGCCCCCGATGCCTCCTCGGCCGGCGGCGGGGCGGATAGGTCGCGGGCGTGCTCGAGGAGGGCGTGCACCCGGAACACCAGGGCTGGGGCGATCTCGGCGGGGCGCAGCACAATGTCCTCGTCGAGGGTGGCGAGCAGCAACTCGTGCGCGGTGCCCAGCACCGCAGCGGGTTCCCACCCGGCGTGGGTGGCGTGGGTGACAGCCGTAACCAGTCCCGGCCACGCCGGGTCGGCCAACACCCGCTGCGCCACGATGTCCCCGAGGACCGCTCTCAACGCGGGGGTCCAGTCCGGGCGCAGGGTCTGCGGCCCGGTGCTGGCCGCGGCGGCGTCCAACACGGATGGGGCCAGGTGCTGGGCGAGTCGCCACCACAGGGCGGCGGCGGGTAGCTCGTCGGGAAGCGGCCGCGCACCGGCGGCGGTCACGGCGAGGCGGGCCATGTCGATCCCGGCGCGGTCCGCCGCGCTGAGGCGCTCGGCCAGCTCCGGCCAGTAGGGGTCGTTCACGAGCCGCTCGTCGATGCTGTTCGCCAGCGGTGTCCAACCGTGCGCGGCGGCGTGGGGGTCGTCGAGCACCTCGTGGACTTGGGCGTCCAGCGTCTTCTGGTAGTGGCGCACCGTGATCGGCTGGACCTCGGGCCCGGTGAGGCGGCGGTCAGCGGGGTCGACCCCGGTGGCTGCCCGCCACACCGCCAGCTCGGCGAGGAGGTCGGGGTTCTCCCCGACCAAGGCCCGCGCCCACCACGGCGCCGAGGTGGGGGTGAACTGGTGGGCTTGGGCCCCCACCGCGGCGGCGGTGTCGGTCACCGCCTGCTGCCGGGCGACCAGGTAGGGACCCCACT
>JAABUR0100001882.1_pt1 | contig 34972 bp, 32 predicted proteins | sample 5560091 | NCBI WGS metagenome assembly JAABUR01 (sample SAMN10711879, study PRJNA513375) | rock metagenome | isolation source: Antarctica rocks | place: Antarctica: Victoria Land, University Valley sud | reverse complement strand
AATTCCCGCAGACTTCACTCCGGGATCGACTACCGAACCCCCAACGAAGCCCACAACCAGTTTCATCGCGACAGCTCAGCCGCCTAACAATGACAGATCCACTATCCGAATTCCGCGTGGCAGATCATTGCCGTTGTACTGATCGCACCCACCGTCGAAGGTGAACGTGAGGGTGGGGACGTTGCCGCCGGCGTTGCCGGAGTTGAACTTTTTCCACGCGAAGGAATCCCGTTCATCACCGACCTGCACCGCCAGTGGCATCACGTTCGGCCGGTTGTTGCGGGTATCGGAGAAGGTCTGCGCCCAGCCGGTCAGGTTGAAGTTGACCCAGTTGGCTGGGCACGACCCGCTATACCCGTAGGCGACGTTAGCGTTCGCCAGAATCCCGCCGATCCACGGTTGATTCGGCCAGGTGACGGTGTTCGGGTCGAAGTCCCCAGCCTCCCGAATGTCCACCCACCGCGGTGAGCACGAGTAGGAGTGGAACTCGAACAACGCCAAGTTCGCCGACTGCACATTACGATTCTTCAACGCCGTCACATCGAAACGCAGCAGCGACCGGTCCACCTGGGCGCCCCCGTTGTAGGTACCCGTCCGCAGCTCAGTGGACCCACCCTGCGGCGAATACGCAATGTTGTTCTGCACGAACGTGTCACCCAACGCACCCAGGGTCTGGGTGGGGTCGATCGTCACCGGGTACACCGTGGCCGGGTCGGCGAACACCCCCAGATCCGGGGTCAAACTCAAAGTGGTGGTGCCCTGACCTGGGCCAGCACCAGAGCGGGCGTTCGGCACCGCCGCGGCCACGGCCACACCCACCTCCCGCACCGCCACCGGCTGATCGGTCCGCGGGTCCCTGCGGGCGTCCCACATCAGCGGTGCAGCCGCAGTCCCCACGACCGCGCCGGTGCGCTCGTCCACCACCTGCAGGCCCCCACCCTTACCCCGGGTGACGGTGGCACCGGTGGTGGCCACCGGGATGTTGATGGTGGCCAACGCAGCCAACGTCAGCGGGGTCGGCGCCCGGTTCACGACCAACAGCTGGGTAAAGCCCAGCCGGGTCGCGGTGAGCACCAAATCCACCCCAGCAAACACGTCGCGGTAGGTCGCGGTGTCAGCCTTGATCACCGGCTCCGGCAGCAGCCCACCCCACCGCATGGTGATCGAGGTGCCGTTGCGGTCCGACAGCGAAGCCAACAAGTCAGTACCGCCCGCGGAGAACGTCGTTTCCCCCGGCACCATCCGCGGGCGCACCCCCACGGCCGTGCGTTGCAGGGTGGTGTCCACCGGTGCCCAAGAACCGTCGCCCTGGCGTACCCGTACCGGACCCGCGGAGGACTCCACCCGCACCGTGCGATCGGGCTGCGCCCAGGTGATCGAGGTCTGCGTGGTCTGCGCCCCTACCATCACATCCCGGCCCGTTCGGGCCGCCTCCGCCACCGCCACCGACACCGGGTCAGTGAGCTGCGGCACCACCGGACCAGCTGGGATACTCACCTTCGGCGCCTGCCGGCGGGCCGCGGCCTGCGCGTCGGCATCAACACTGCCCACCGGGGACCCCACATCGCGGACCGGACCACGCGGTGACTCCGGCCCGGCAACCGGATCCGCAGGGGCAGCGGGCGCGACAAGCGGCGCGGCAGCCGCCACCGGCGGGGCTGCCACGACACCCAGCACCAGGGAACCCGCCACGATGGGCACCATCACCCGACGACCGGCACGAGCAGCGCAACGCTTCCAAGCATCAACGACCAACACGAATGACCCCCCGAGACGGATAGAACCGACTTTTGCGGGATAGAACGCCCGGCCAAGACGCCTGACGAAACGGTGTCAGTCACGGTTCGTGGCCACAAGCCCTCAGAGCGTGACCATCGTAAAGAGATACCAAACTGTTACCTAAACGGGTCTAGCGCACAGGCGGGGAGGGTCCTCGACTGGGCGCGCACTCAACCCGAGTCAGCTGCGCCGCGTCGAGGGGCGCCGCCCTCCTCCGTCAATAGTGTCCACCGCGCCACAGCTCGTGAGACAGAGCTCAAGGTCAGTTCCTTGACGGGTCCGCCAAGATCAACAGGAGTTCAGGGGGGTCTGCCGGGTAGGACGCGGTTACGTCGTCGGCGCGGCGATTTCAGGTTGTTGCTGCAGCCAGGCCGCGGCAGCGTCCAGGACTGGAAGGACCTCGCGGTGCGCCACATGCGTGGCATACCAGGAGTCCCGCGTCGGATGACTCGGGATTGAATGGGCTTGCCAACGCCAGCACCCGTAGTGCGAGAAGAAGGAATCACTGATCGTGTCGGTGAAGTCGCCGAACTCAAGGAAGGGAGAGTGGGTCGTTCCACCACGCGCATGGGCTACCGCTGGGCACCGACACCGCCGAGTGGTGAACCCAGTGTTCACCGGGTGGGCGGGTCGAACAGGGGCAGGGTCGGGCTGAGGAGGTCGTGGCCGCCGGTGCGGGCCGCGGCGAGGCGGTGGGGGTCGTAGCCGCCGGTGAGGGCAGCGCGGATGGCGTGGGCCCGGCCGTGGCGCCCGCGGGGGTCGGTGTCGGTGGGCAGGCAGCCGCGGTGGCGGCCGAGGGACACCGCGTAGCGCAGGTTCGCCGATTGGGTGCCGGGGTGCAGGTGGGTGGGGTCGACTCGCACGCACAGCGTCTCGTTGCAGTGGTGCTCACCGAACGTGTGGTGATCGAGGGTCCCGGCGTGCAGGAGCAACGCGAACCGGTGCGCGGACAGGGTGCGCCGTTGTCCGTCCTGGGTCCAGCTGATCCGCCCGTACCCATCGGGGTAGGACACCGCCCCGGTCCACCACCAACAGTCGGGGGTAGGAATGACCTTCGCCCAGAACCGGGTGATCGTGTCTATTGGTGGTGGTCCCCACACCACCGGGGCCACCACGACCCCCGTGGGTGGGGTGAGGGTGTCCATCCCCGGGAGCATCGGGTCACCGTCTGACACTGACACAAGCATTCACTACGCCCCCGATCCCTCGACGGCACCGGTGCCCACTGCCTCGACGACGTCACCATCCCCGGTGACATCCCCAGTGTCGCCGTTGGTGGTGGTGGGTCGGGCCCGCAGGGCTTTGCGAACTTCGGTGGTGGTCCATCCGGTGAGGGTGGTGATGTCGTCGACTTTCAGGCCCCGGGCGTGGAGTTGGTGCACGCAGTTCTGCTGGGCCTGGTGGGCGTCGGCGGTGGCGGCGTCGTGGGTGCGGGCAACGTCGGCGAGGGCGGCGTCCCGCGCGGCGGCGGCGGAGGTGATCTGGTCGTCGAGGGCGAAGAACGCGGCGAGGTCGTCTTCGTTGGCTTTCTCCCGCTCGCGTTGGGCGGTGAGGGTGTCGGCGAGGCGGGTGCGTGCCCGTTGCCGGGCCCGTACCTGGGTGGTGCGTGCGGTGCCAGCCACCAGGGGTGCTCCTGTCGGTCGGTGGGCGCCCGCCGTCGTGGCTGCTGGCACACCAGGGACCACACCCTACGTCTCCCACTGACACCCTTGGCAGACCACGCGATCACCTGCACCCGGATGCCCGGTACCACGTTCATTACTCCCGGTTGGCGCCCACCCGGTCACCCAGCTCGCCGGTGCTCGCCCCTGGGCACGGGCTTCGCCTAACGGCTCACCCCGCCACGACAAGAACCCACAGTGATTGGCTTGCACTTCCAGGCGTAGCCAATCACTACACACCACTTGCACTGGGAGTGCTCTCGCCTAGGGTGGGCATCGTGATGACCGTCCACCGCCTGCACGCCGGGGACGGTTACACCTACCTCACCCGGCAGGTGGCCGCGGCGGACCACGAACGCCCCGCCGGGGAGAGGCTGACGGACTACTACACCGCGAACGGCACCCCACCGGGGCAGTGGCACGGCCGCGGCGCGGAGGCGCTGGGGGTGTCGGGGGAGGTGTCCGAGGCGCAGATGGGGGCCTTGTTCGGGGAGGGGTTGCACCCCGACGCCGACGCCATCATCACCGCCAGGATCGCCGGGGGTGACACCGCGGCCGCCGCGGTGGGGGCCGCGAAGCTGGGGCGGGCGTTCCCCTCGTTCGCCGCGGTCGCGGCCCCGGTCCAGGCGGAGCTCGCCGCCCAGGTCGCCGCGTTCCGGGCCGAGAACGGCCGCTCCCCTGACCGCACCGAGCGCAACCGCCTGCGCGACACCGCGGCGCGGGAGGTGTTCACCCGCACCCACCACCGGGCCCCGGCCGACAGTGAGGTGGCGGGCCTGCTGGGTGGGGAGAAACGCACCCGGGCCCAGCCGGTCGCCGGGTTCGACCTGGTCTTCACCCCGCAGAAGTCGGTGTCACTGCTGTGGGGCCTGGGTTCCGACGAGGTCCGCCGTACGGTGGAGTCCGTCCACGACCAGGCGGTGTCGGCGACCCTGGCGTGGGTGGAGGCCGAGGCCGGGCGGACCCGCCGGGGTGCTGGGGGTGTCCGGCAGATCGACACCGAGGGCTTGGTCGTGGCCCGGTTCGACCACTACGACAACCGCACCGGGGACCCCAACCTGCACACCCACGCCACCGTGTCGAACAAGGTGTTGGGCGCCGACGGCCGCTGGTCCGCCCTGGATGCGCGGGTGTTGTACGCCGTCGGGATGGCGGGTGCTGCCCGCTACAACGCGATCGTCGTTGCGGGGCTGCGCCGGGAGCTGGGGGTGGCGTTCACTGACCGGTCCCGCGGGCCGGGGAAGGCCGCGGTGCAGGAGGTCGCGGGTATCACCGACGCGGTGGTCGCGGACTTCTCCCGCCGCGCTGACATCGTCGCCCGCACCGAGGAGCTCACCGCGCAGTACCGGGCCTGCCACGGGCACCGACCGGGTCGGGTGGCGCAGCTGCAGCTGGCGCAGCAGGCTGTTCTGGATACCCGCAGCGCCAAGGCCGCGCCCCGCTCCCTCGCCGCGATGCGCGAGGACTGGGCCACCCAGGCCGCCGCCCATACCGCCGGGGAGGTGCCCGCCGACTGGGTGGACCGGCTCCTCGCCGCCCACCGCCGGACACCCCCACCGGTGGTGGTGTTCGACCCCGCCGAGGTCGCCGCGGCCGCGGTGGCCACGGTGTCCCGGCGCCGCGCCACCTGGACGGAGGCGAACCTGCGGACCGCCGTCGAGGACGCCGTGTCCCGGCACCCCTTCGACACCCCGCAAGCGGCGCGGGAGGCCGTGGAGCAGGTCGTCACCGTGGCCCGCGACGAGGCCTCGGTGCGGCTGACGGTCGACCCCGATGGGCCCGCGCCCGGCACCGCGGCCCGCCTGGACGGGTCCTCGGTGTACACCGTCCACGCCCAGGCCCGGTTCACTTCCACCGCCGTCCTGGACGCCGAGCGGGACCTGGTCGACGCGGCGCACACCCCCACCACCGTGTTCGTCCCCGGCGCGGCCGTCACCGCCGCCATCGAGGCCGCCGAGACGGCGTCGGGCACGACGTTGAACGAGGGGCAGCGGGGCATCGCCACCCACCTGGCCACCTCCGGGCAGGTCCTCGCGGTCGCCGTCGGCCCCGCCGGCACCGGCAAGACGACCGCCCTGTCCGCCCTGGTCCGGGCGTGGACCGACGACGGGCGCCAGGTGATCCCGCTGGCCGACACGGCGGCGGCGGCGCGGGTGCTCGGCGGCGACCTCGGGGTGCCCGCGCAGACGGTGGCGAAGCTGCTCACCACCGAGGGTCTCCGCGACCAGGAGGGTGTCGGGTCCGCCGTCGCGGCGGGGGTGATGCTGCTCGTCGACGAGGCCGGGATGACCGCCACCGCCGACCTGAAGGCCCTCGTCGACCTCGCCGCCGAGCGGGGTGCCGTGGTCCGCCTGGTGGGTGACCCCTACCAGCTGTCGGCGGTGGAGTCCGGTGGTGCGTTGCGCCTGCTCGCCGCCGACACCAGGGCACCGGAGCTGACCGACGTCGTCCGGTTCACCGACCCCGCCGAAGCCGCCGCCGGGCTCGCCGTCCGCGCCGGCGATGCTGCCGCGGCGTGGGCCTTCTACACCGACCGCGGCCGGGTGGTGGCCGGTGCGGGCGAGGTGCTGCGCCAGCAGGTCCTGACCCAGCACCTCGCCGACACCGCCGCCGGCACGCGGTCGCTGATGCTCGCCGCGACCACCGCCGACGTCGCCGCGCTGAACCTCGCCGCCCACCAGGCCCGGGTCGAGGCCGGGACCGTCGACCCGGGCGGCCCCCGGGTGCGGCTGCGCGACGGTCTCGCCGCCCACGTCGGGGACACCGTGGTCACCCGCCACAACACGCCCGACGTCCGCGTCGTCGGTGGGTCTCGGGACGCCGACCCGGTCACCAACGGCGACTTGTGGACCGTCACCGGGGTGCACCCCGACGGGGCCCTGACCCTGCGGGGCACCACCCACCGGGGCACCGTCACCGCCCCCGCCGACTACGTGGCCGAGCACGTCGAGCTGGGCTACGCCGCCACCGTGCACCGCGCCCAGGGCATGACCGTCGACCGGGCGCACATCCTCATGTCCCCGGCCCTGACCCGGTCCACCGCCTACGTCGGGCTCACCCGCGGCCGCGAGGCGAACCACCTCTACCTCGTCACCGACGAGGAGGTCACCGACACCCATGAGGGCCACCACCACCCCGCCGGCGGCACCACCGAACCGGCCCTGGACCCGGAGCAGGTGTTCACCCGCATCGTCGGTCGCACCGATGACAACCTCACCGCGACGCAGACCCTGGCCGCGGAACTCGACCACGCCGACGACACCACCCGGCTGCGCGCCATCCACGCCGACCTGGTCACCACCCTCGCCGCCGACCGGGCCGGGTACCTGCTGGACCGGGCCCTGCCGGCGACGCACCTCCTCGACGCGCAGGCCTGCCCCCACTACCCCGACCTCGTGGCGACCCTCGCCGCCGCCGACACCGACGGGCTCGACACCCGCGCCCTGGTCACCGCGATCACCACCGTGCACGCCGGGCAGCTCGCGGCAGATCCCGCGGCAGATCTCGGGGCGGACCCGGATGCGGTCCCGGACAGCCTCACCGGGGCCCGGGACACCGCCGCCGTGCTGCGGGCCCGCGCGGACACCTGGATCGGCGTGCATACCACCCACCGAGACGCCGTCACCGCAGGCGCACAACGCCCGGGCGGGTTCCGCGCCCTGCGCGATCTCCCCACCAACCCCAACCAGCTCGCACCCATCCCGGCCCGGCACCCCGGCATGGACACCGCCCGCGCCGACTACACCACCGCCCTCGGTGAGCGGATCGGCCGCCTGGAGGCAGCCGCCGCAACCCCGATGCCGGCGGGGCGCGCGCAGTTGGAGGCGGTGATGCGCGCCGCGCGGGTCCAGATGATTCCCAGTCACACCCTCGACCGGATGTTGTTGACGCTGCGCGGGCGGCAGGCGGCTCAGCGCGGCGACGCCGCGCTGCCCGAACCGACAGCCGCGGCCACCGTCGCCACCGAACACGCCCGGCTGCCCGCCCAGATTGCGGCCATCAGCGCCGCCCGCGCCGCGCAGGCCCGGGCGGGCGCGGCGACCGCGGCGGCCGCCGTTGCGCTGCACGCCCGCACCCAGGCCGAGAACGCGGCGAAGCGCGCACCCCTGCTGGGGCGGCGGCGCGCCGCGAATGAGTTGGTCGCCGCCACCGCGGCTGAGCGGGCGGCCCGCGACGAAAGATGGGACGCCGAAGGCGCGGCGGTCGCCGCGGTCAACGCCACCGTGCGGGCAGGGGCGCCGCAGCACATGTGGGAGCAGGTCGAGGCACACGCCGCCGACGGTCCCGGTCGGGCGGGTGAGCTCGCCGCGGCCCGGGCGGCGGACGCCGAGGTGCGGGGCAGGCGCGCGGCCGCAGCCGCCGCTCTCCCCGTGACCGAGCGTCAACTCCGCGGCGGGGAGAACGAACGAGCACGCCGCGGCGCGCTGACCCCGGAGATCGCCGCCCTCGAGGCCGAGATACGCGGCGAGGAGCCGGTGGCGCCGCCCCCGGTACGAAGCCGAGGCAATTACACCGCCTGGGAAGACACCGGCTGGGAAGCGGTCGAGGAAACGCACACCCAGCAACGCGGACACTCCCGCGAGCTTTGACCGCTTAGGAGCTGATGAGTTGAGAGACGCGGCCCTTGCTGATGGCCATGACGGCGGCGGTGTCGGCGACGGATAGTCCGGCGGTCCGCAGCTCGCGGGCGACGCGGCGGGATTCGGTGGCCGCCTGGTGTTGTTTCTCGATGGCCTCGGCGGTCATCTTCCGGGCCAGTTCCACGTCTTTCTCGACCCCGCCGATGGCCACGGACAGGTGGACCTCGGCGTCATCGGCGTCGACATCGAGCATCGTGGCCACGAAGTCGCGGACCTGCTGGGCGGCGGCGGCCAGGGTGCGGCACTGGGTCACTCCCACGTCCTGGACGTGCAGCTCCCAGCCGTGTTCCCACTTCACGGCCTGGACGGTGTAAGCGCTCACGGCAACCACCCTTTCGGTAGACACGACAGACGCTGGACGGCCTGTCTGACCAGCCCCGGCGACACAATCCCCGGTTTGGTAATCACGGTCATGTGCTGCCCACAGGGGCAATACCACTTTTCGTGATCACCTTTCCCCGGCTTGGCGGTGCACCCGGCGGCGGCGAGGGCTTTCGCCAGGTCCCGGTAACTGACTGCCTTCACCATGATGCCAGTTTATCCCCCCTAGACGCACGCGTCTAGAGGGGCTACACGCCAGCGCCTCGTCGCGACCGCCGTGGCGCTGGGGAAACGAAGCCGGTACGGCGGGGGTCGTGGGCTTCGCGGCGGTTCTATTCGGCTCGGTTGAACTGAAGCCACCCAGCAGGCGTTGGCAGCGTCGGGAGCACGGCCACCGGGTAGTGCTGGGTGGGGGAGCACTGCCACATGGGTCCGGTCTCGCCGTCAAGGATGACCCGGAGATGGGGGTCGGCGTGACGGGTCCACCAGCTACTCATGGCGGCGGTGTCGCTGTCACTGCGCGCGGCCTCCCACGCCATCCACAATGCGTGCAGGCGGACGGCGACAGCGTCGTGGGCCCACCACTGCGCGCACCACGTCAGACCGCGGCCGTCGCCGGTCAGGCGCACCGCGACGCACGGTGCGAACCACTGCTCCACCCACTCCTCAACACCGCGGTAGTGGGTCTTGCGGGCCTTACGGGCGCCGGGGTCGGGGTTGGGGTTGGGCGCGGCGGCGAGCGCGTCCCGGTTGCCGCTCACCCCGTGACCTCGCGGGTGGTGACCTCGCGGGTGGTGTCGTAGCGGGCGAGGGACGCGCGGATGCCGTCGGCGTGGGGGGTGTCCTGCCAGAACGTCTTGCGGGCGAGTACCGGGGGGTTGCCGGAGGACAGGACCAGAGCCCGGTCCTTCGGCAGCGCGGCGAGGACCTCCACGGGCATGATCGGCTCCCGGGACCAGGACTGGGAGCGGGAGCGGTCCCCCCCGCGGCCGCGGGAGTCCGACCAGCGGGACACGTCGTGGTCCCCGACCTGGTGGGACAGGGACTCCAGGTAGCGGTCGTCGGTGATGCCCCCGCCGTAGACGTGAACGTTCGACGCCGACAGCAGCGCAGCGAACTGGTCGTCGGACCAGACTTTGCGGGCCTGGGCGGGGGACTGGAGCACGGTGAGCACCACGATGCCCTGCCCACCGAAGTGGGAGTACTGGTCGGGCAGCTCGGAGAGCTTGCAGATGTTCGCGGCCTCGTCGAGGACCGCGACCAGCGGGGTGGGCAGCCGCCCGCCCGCGCTGCGCCGGGCCCGGTGCTCGGCGGCGTCGAAGATGCGCCCGACCAGGGCGGTGGTCAGCGCGGAGGACGAGGCCCGGCCCTCCTTGGACAGCGCGTAGAGGGTGTCGCGGCCGGCGACGAACGTGTCGGGCACCAACTCGGGGTCGGTGTGGACGGTGATCGTGTCGCCGAGTTCGCCTTGGCGGGTCAGGACCCGGCGGGTCGGTGGGGTGATCGAGCGGGCGTAGGACGGCTCGGTGAGCACGGCCAGGTAGCGGCGGGCCATGTCGAACAACCCGTCACGCTGGCGCGGGTTGAGGCCCCGGGCGCGGCGCACCGCGGAGGCGGCGGCGTGGTGGTTGCGTTCGTCGAGGATGCGTGCCGGGACAACGCTGGTGTCGTCGGACAGCCACTCCAGCACGTGGAGCAGGTCCCCACCGGCCGCCGCCGCGGTGAGCATGTGCAGGGCCAGGAGTTCCTGGGAGCCGCCGTCGAAGTAGTCGTTGCCGACCGACCCGGCGGTGGTGGAGGCGTCGACGAAGTACCCGGCGACCAGCCGGGCGGGGGCGATGGTGGTGACCCCGCGCAGCGGGTTCCACCACCAGTCCTGCACCGCGTCGCCGGCGATGCTCTGCAGGTCCGACAGCCACACCCGGCCGTGGGCCTCGCGCACCCCGCGGGTGTGATGATGCAGGTCGGCCTTGTTGGAGGTGGCGATGACCGCCCCGGGGGCGTCGCAGATCGCGGGGATGGCCACCGCCGCCGTCTTACCCATCCGGGGCCCGGCGAGGACGGTGCCCACGTCCTCCCACGACACGTACAGGGGTGCGTTGCCGGCGACCGTGGCTCCGATGCGCAGCCCCACGTCGCTCGGGGCCACGATGGGGGTACCCGGGCGCAGCCGGGCGGCCTTGGCCCGCGCCGAGCGCCCGGAGATCTCGGTGAGCTGGGCGGGGCGGGCCATCGAGGTAGCGACCCGGTCGGAGCGCCGCCGCCCCCCGCGGGTCAGCGCCACCACCAGCACCCCACCCACGAGCACGACGGTGGCCGCGGCGGCGATGACGGTGGCGGCAACGGGCCACACCAACTGCCCCTTGCCGAGCCGGAGGAAGGCCTCCACCGGGTTGCCGGGCAGGGTCTGGTTGACCCCGGCGACGGTGTCGCCGAGCCACCACGACCCGTAGGCGACCGCGGCGACGGTGACGCCGATAGCGACGGCGATCAGCGGCAGCCAGCTCTGCGAGCTGGGGCCGCGGGGTGCGGTGTTGCTCACCGGTGGATCCCTTCGTCGGTGCCCTGCTCGGGTCCCACGTCCAGCGCGGCGTCCACTGCCTCGTCGTCGCCCAGGGAGGACACCGAGAACGCGGCAGACGCGGGCAGGTCCCGCTGCACCGGTTCGGTCGCGGCGATCAGGTCACCGACCGTGGGGGGGTCGGCCGGGACGCCGCCCCCGGCCCGGTTCAGGGCCTCGTCGGTGTAGGTCTCGGCCAGGTGTTCGGTCACCAGGCCCGCCGCGTCCGGCCCCGCCGTGCCCTCACCGGGTGCGGTCGCGGTGACCGGATCACTCACCTGCCCGTCCAGCGCCTCGGAGCGGACCTCGTCCGGGTCGATGCCGGCATCCCGGACCCGTTCGTCCCACGCCGCCGCGGCGACGGGGTCCTGGTCGCGGGTGACGTCGGCCGCCGCCCACCGGGCGGCGATCGCCTCCCGCCGCCACGCTGCGGCCAGGGCGGCGTCCTGCCCGGCGTGGGCCGCCGCCGGGGCCGCCGTGGATGCGGTGGGGTGTTGGCGGGTTCGGGTCTGGCGGTGGGCTTCGGCGGCGCGGCGCGCCACGACCAGGGTCCGCCGGGTGGCCGCCGCGGCCAGGGCGGCGATCTCATCGACCTCATTGGGATGTGTCACCGACCCTCGCCACCCTTCGTGGTGTGCACTGCGGTGGGGGCGCTGGTACCCGCGGGTGGGGTGGGGGCGCCGGGGGTCCGCCCCGGCGGCGGGGGTGGTGCTTCGGGTCCGGGGATGGCGGCGGTGACCCCGGACGCCGCGGTCACCGACGCGACCTCGGCGACGGTGGCGGGGTCGAGGACCCCGCCCACCTCGGCGGGGTCCCAGCGGGCGTTGGTGTTGTGCAGCTGGGAGTCGCGTTCGGCGGCGACGAGGTCGACGTGCAGCGGGATCCCGGTGCGGGACCCGATCTTGATGAGGAAGTTGCCCTGCCCCGGTGGGGGCAGGGCCTGCCCCGTCGTGGACAGCGTCGACGGTGCGGACCAGGCGGTGATCATGTCCTGCTCGACGCCGGTGAACCCCACGATCTGGCTCAGCGCCGCCAGTTCCCGGGCAGGTAACCCCCCGCAGACCACGGCCCCGGCGCGTTCCACGAAGCCCCGGGCCTTGGACCGGTCGGCCTCCGACGCCAGGGCGTCGAGGTCGTCCAGGGAGTGGGTGATCATCGCCTGGCCCAGGCCCAGGGTGCGGTTGAGCCGGGTCAGTTCATCGACCCGGTCCACCATGCCGACCCCGGCGCGCAGCACCCGCCACAGCTCGTCGAGGACCGCGAAGAAGTAGCGCTGCGGGGCCAGGTGCTCATCGGCGAGGGTGTGCGCGGCTTCGATGGCTCCGAACCCATCCGACCAGCAGGCCAGCAGGACGGCGGCGGTGAGCCGTTCGTCGGTGGCGGCGATCCCGGACAGGTCGATGCACACCGCGGGGGCCCCCAGGTCCAGGGGCACCGACGTCTGCCGGGAGAACACCTCCCCCACGGGGCCGGACATGAGGGCGATCAGCGACAGGTGCAGGCGGCGCACCGCCGCCCGGTAGTCGGTGAGGGTGTCGGTGAGGGTGACGGCCATCAGCTGCTCCCCCCCGGCCTTGATGACCTCCACCAGGTCCGTGAGCAGCGGGGGGGTGTCCTCACCGGTGGCGGCGGCGTGCTCGTCGAGCAGGCGCAGGGCGGTGGCGATGATGGTCTGCTCGCTCCTCCCGCCGCACCAGCGACACCAACCCCGAGGTCATCGACAACCGGCGGGCGGCGACTTCCGCGGCGACCCGGTCATACGCGGGGCGCCCGCGGAGGCGGGGCAGGATCGACCCCAGCGCACCCACGGCGAGGGGGTTGAGGTAACCGCGGCCACGCCCGACCGACACAACCTGTCCGCCGAGGGCCCGGACCTGGTCGGCGTAATCCGGTTTCAGGTCGCCCAGGATCATCGGTACCACCCCGGTGGCGGTGGCCCCCGTGACCAACTTGCGGATGAACGTGGACTTCCCCAGGCCGGGCAACCCGAGCATGAACAGCGACGGGTTGGAGATGAGCTTGGCCCGCAGGAACCAGGAGATGGGGTCGAAGCACACCGTGGCCCCGGTGTGCAGGTGGTGCCCGATGGGGGTGCCGATCATCGGGGTCCCCGACCCCACCGCCCACGGCCACAGCCCGCACACCTGCACCGTGGTAGCCCGGTATTCCGGGGGCACGTCCACCACCCCCGCGCCACCCCCCGCTGGGCCCGCCAACCCGGTCGGGGGGACGGCGGGGCCGCGCGCGGCCCGCTCCGCCGCCAGCCGCGTTTTCCGGTCCCGGCGCAGGGTCTTGGCCGCGGCCTTCGCCGCGGCACGGGCCTGCCTCGGGGTGGGTGGCGCCGGCCGCGCCAACCGGGACACCGCCCCGGGCGCGGCGGTGGGTGGCCCCGGCGCTGGCTGCCCGCCGCCCTGCCCGGTGACCCGCAGAGTGGTCGTGGCCCTGCCGGGGTGGCCGGGTTCGGAGGGGTGCGTCACCGCGAGTCTCCTGTCTTTTGGTCGGCTGGCTAGTTGGCGAGGGCGCCGGGGATGGTGGCGTGCTCGGGGAGCAGCACCCCGACGCCGAGGGCGGCGGCGAACGCCGCCGCCTGGTAGCCGTAACAGGGCCGCACCTTCAGCCGGGCGGTCGCGGCGAGGGTGCGGAGCACGGCGTCGGTGCGGCGCAGCTGGTCGGCGTCGGCGACGGTGGTGGTCATGAGGATGGAGAACCGCACCACCCCGGCACCCCGGGCTTCCTCATCCCGGGCCCGGGTCGTGGCCTCCAGGGCGACGTCGGCGGCGGCCGCGACCAGGCCGTTGCGGCTCGCGGCGATGATCGCGTCCTTGTGGTCACGGTCGACGATGGTCGCGGCGTCCCCGGCGTCATGAGGCCGGTAGATCAGGGTGATGCGTTTACGGGCAATGTCACGATGGGGTTCCAGCAACCGGCGCAGCACCTGATCGCGGACCGTGGAACTGACCATGGACTCCATGGCGTAGGTGACACTCACCCCCGAGTCGTGGACGTAGGACCCCCACCTCTCCTCATGGGCCGCGGGCCCGGCGTCGTGCCACATCACCTGGGCCCCGGCCCCGGTGCCGCGGGCCTCGTCGATGTCCTGCTGCGCGGCCGGGTCGTAGGCCAACCGCACGGTTTCCGCGACCGCCCACCCGTCCATCGGGGTCGCATCCAGGCCGGCGTCGCGCAAAGACGCGTACAGCTCCGGTAGGCGGGTGCCGACCTCCACCGCCATCTCGTCGGGGTCGCGGCGCCGTTCAGCGGTGGCGGCTTTGAAGGTGACCGCGATCCGCGCCGACACCAACGCCGACCCCGACGGGTACTCCTGCGCGGTTTGGGTGAGGATTTCCCGGGCCAACGCCGGGGCGTCCTCGCGCACCAGGTGCAGCACCTCCGCCCGCAGGCGTTCCCCGGAGTCGGGGGCGGTGTCGATGACCACCGCGGCGGCGACGATGTCCCCGGTTTGGCCGAGGTTGCCCAACCAGTGACCCCACGACCCCACCCAGGAGTCGACCTGGGTTTGCTCCACCAGGGCAGCGCCCTGGGGGTCGGCGCGCAGCACCACCGTGTAACCGGCGGTCTTGGGCAGGTGAATCATCCCGAAGGTCCGCCCGAACGCGTCCTGCCCCTCCGACAAGGTGGTCGCGGCCAACACCCCGGGCAGGCGGTGGGTGCCACCGGGGGTCGCCGACAACGGCCCGGACCGGTACAGGTGGGCGCGGCGCCGCTTCTGCCGCGCCCACTGCCAGCGAAGTGCCCCCGCCTGATAGGCGGTGCGCCCGTTGACCCGCAGCAGCAGCGGCGCCAACAGCACCAGGGCGCCGACACCGACGATGACCCCGGCGAGGATGCCCACCAGCATCAACGCCAACAACGCCAGCACCAGGGCACCGATCCCGGCGTAGGTGGTCGCCGCGGACTGCCCGTAGAACCCCGCGGAACGGGGCCGGCGCCAGTTGCCGTAGGTGCGGCCCGGATCAACCCTCGCGGTACTCGTCATCGGATCCTCCCATTCGAGTTGTCACTGAGGTTTGCCGTCGACCGCGCCCTCGGCCGTGGAACCCGCGACCTGCCCGGTGCCCTTCACCGCCTGCACCGCCTTCTGCGCAGCCACCCCCGCCACCACGGCGGCACCAGCCACCGGCACAGCCGCCGCCGCACCCCCACCACCACCGGCACCGGTGGGAGCACCACCGCCGCCACCGGGCGGTTTCGGTCCACCCCCACCACCACCGGCCCTGGCCCCCGTGGCCCCGCCACCGCCACCGCCAGCTCCGGATGGACTGGACTCCGGCGGGCGTTGCTCACCCAGGTACTTGGCCTGGTGCGTGGCCCGGGCACCGCCACCGCCGCCGCTGCTGCTGCTGGGGGTGTGGGGCACCGCCCCGGTGGGGCCCGCCCCAGCGCTACCGGCCGCGGCCCCGAGGAGGGCGGCGCCGCTGGCGCCCCCGACCCGCTCCACCTGCGGCACGATCAGCCGCATCAACGCGGGCAGGGTGAACACCGCCAGGATCACCAGGAAAATGCCCGCGATCTGGTTGATCTCGGTGGAGGAATCGGTGACCGACCACAGGGCGGCGGCGTAGGCCATCGCCGCGACCGGCTTGAACAGGATGAACGCGAGTAGCCACCCGGTCATTTTGGTGAACGTGGCCTGCCCCGACCGGGTGATCGACGACGCCGCCGCCAACGGCAACGCCCCCACCAACAAGATCAGCAGGGCGTCGCGGATGACGATGAGGAACGCCTGCACCACAGACGCCACCAACGCCAGCAACGCCAGGATGAACGTGAACCCCACCCCCGCTATCTGGGTGAACCCGGTGAGCCGGGCTAGGGCGGCGTCGACGTTACCGTTCGCGGCGCGGGACACCAGCCATGTGGAGTACTCGTCCGCGGCCTGCGAGGCCAGGATCACCGCGGGAACCGCTACCACGGAGGCAACCACGATGTGAACCAGGCCCTTCGCGGCCTGCGCCGCGTCCTCCGTCGCCGCCTGCCGATGCGCCAGCGCCGCCCGGGCGGCGACGAAGAAGATCGACACCACCGCGGTGATCACCGTCAAATACAAGGTGGCTTCGCGCAGTTTCGTGACCGCACTGTTCGGGTCCGCGATCGAGGGAATCGGCACCTTCATCCAGAACGACATCATCAACCCCACGGACTTACCCACCCCCTCTTTGAGGGCATTGACCATCGACTCAAACGCCGACCCCGCCACCGCCGACGCCGCCGACCCCACAGCCGAACTCACCGCCGCACCCGGATCAGCAATGACATTCCCGATCGCACACAACGTGCCGGCGGCGCCGCCGCCGCAGGAGCCGCCGCTGGGGGGCGCCTGCGTGGTCAGCGGGAGCGCAAGCGTCGCAGCATCCACCTCAGACTCCTGACCACGGGATGTAACCCGCGAGGCTCGGTACGGCAAGGGGGTAGGTACTAACAGACCCAGCCGGCGTGAAGACGAGTTTCCAGTCGCCGTCGACCCAGTCGACGGTGCTCGTCGAGGTCTGGAGCTGTCCAGTCTTAGCGCGGGTGACGAGGTCTACGGTGGCGGCGCTATCGGTGTAGTTCGCGATGCGGAACCCCGCAAACTGGGTGAGCGCCGGTGATGGGGGCGTGTTGGGTGCCACGTTGCGGTTCGCCCCGGCAGCCAGGCCCGCGTCCCGGCCGGGCCCGGGCAGTACTTGGGTCATGACGATTTTCTCCCAGTCCCCGTTGGGGGCAAGGAGTGCGCGGGCACTGAGTTGGGCAGCGGCGAATAGGGCTCCGGCCGGGTTGTGGCTGTAGCCGGTGGCCGGCCCAAGTCCTTGCACCGTGCGGGGGCCGTAGTCGGGGCTGTAGGGCAGGGCGGCCCCTTGGTACAGCTCCCACCGCGCTACCGGTGCTGTGGTGAGCGTGGCGGCTCCGGTTGCACCGTCCACCGGGTTCGCTGCGGGCGGGGCGGGCGCGGGTGCCGCCGCCGGGGGGTTGCCATCACGGCGCCCGACGGTGATGAGCAGGGCGAGGATGACCAGGATCATCACCAGCGCGGCCGCCCCGAGCAGCGTCGCCAGCCGCCGCCCCGACCGTCCCTCGTCCTGGGCCGTGGGCGCTGTGCTCGAGCTGGTCATCACAGCACGAGGGTGTTCACGATCGCCACAGCGCTGGCCACGATGACGGCGGCGATGGCGACCTTGCCGAGTTGGGCGCCGCCCTCACCGGCGCCACCACCACCGTGGCCCCGGTCCCAGGCCAACTTCCCCGCGGCGGCCATCGCAGCGATCACCAGGATCAGCACCACACCCCACATCACCCAGGAGGCGAGGGTGTTGAACTTCGCGGCCCCGGGCGGGGCGATCGGCCCGCTCGGGCCGATCTGCGCGGAGAAGGTCGTGGCGGTCCTCATCAGTGCGTTCATCGGGTGACTCCATTCCAGTGGTGGGGTGGTGCTGGTGGTGGTTAGAGGCCGGTGAGGGCCGCGGCGGCGAGGTCCCTGCCGCAGTCCAGGTACCCGGCGGGCACACCCGTGTGGTGGCGGCGCCCCGCGGGGGTGGGGTCGTGTTCGGGGTCCCAGCTGGGCAGCTGGTCGCGTGGGGTGCTGCGCCACGGCTCCACCCACGGCAGGTGCCATGCGGCGGGGACCGTGGCGGAGACGAGGTCCCGCTGGCGGCGCAACAAGATGGGCAACCGCCCCGCAGCGTCGGGGATGGTGACCAACCCCAGCAGGCGCACCCCCGGGGGGACGAGCCCAGTGGCGTACTGGGTGGCGAGGTCCCGGGCCCAGGCCAGGCCCTCCAGGTGGGTGCGGGCCACGAGCACCACGTTGGGGCACTCCCCGGGGTAACCACCGGGCCACGCCCGCCGGGCATCCGCCGAGGCGGTGAGGACCGCGGTCAGGGTGGACACCCCCGCACCGCCGTGCGCACCGACCCACCACCACAACGGGTCCGGTGACCCCGCCCCCGGGGCGGGGGCGATCAGCCCAGGCCACACCGCGGCCCGCCGGTCCGCGGCGGGCACCATCAACCCCGCCACCGATGGGGGCGGCGACGCGGCAGGGGGCGCCACGGCCGGGGGCGGCACGGGGGGCGGAGCCCGGTGTGGTTCGGCGCCGACTGCTGCGGCGGTCACCGGATGGGTTCCCTCGGTCCGTGATGCCGCCCGGCCGCGGCGGGGAAGTCATCGGCCACCAAGGCGGCCAACTCCATGAACGCCTCCCGGGTGGCGGCGGACATGCGGTCCAGGTCGACCTCGGAGCCCTCGGCCAGGTGCGGGTCGAACGGGATGAGCTGCACCGCCCGGACCCGCGCCTGGAAGTACTCGACGAGCTGGTCCACGTTCACCGTGCTCGCGCCCGGGCGGGACACGGAGATGACCACCACGGTGCGTTCCACCAGGTGGTGGTAGCCCTGCGCGTCGAGCCAGGTCAGGGTGGCGTCCGCGGACTGGGCCCCGTCCAACGCCGGTGAGGACACCAGCACCAGGGCATCCGCGGCGCCCAGGACCCCGCGCATCGCCGAGTGCGTCAACCCGGTGCCGCAGTCGGTGAGGATCAGGTTGTAGAACCCCTCCAACACCGACACCGCCGCCCGGTAATCGCTCTCGGAGAACGCTTCCGCGCGGTGCGGGTCGCGCTCGGAGGCCAACACCTCCAACCGGGACGGGGCCTGGCTGGTGTACGCGCGGACGTCGCTGTAGCGGTGAATGTTGTCGATGTCGTCGAGCAGGTCGCGCACCGTGGCGGCGGTCTGGGTGGGGATGCGCCCGGCGAGGGTGCCCCGGTCGGGATTGGCGTCCGCGGCCACCACATGATCCCCGCGCAGCGCGGCGAACGTCGACCCCAACCCCACGGTGGTCGTCGTCTTACCCACCCCACCCTTCAGCGACAGGACCGCGATCTTGTAGTCCCCGCGGATCGGTTGATTGACCCGGTTCACCAGCTGCCGCCGGCGCACCTCCTCACCGGACTCCCCGGGGTTCACCGCCCCCCCGGTGAGGGCGTGAATGAGACGGCGCCACCCCGCGGCCGGGGGCCGCTTCGCCGGGCGGAACAGCATGTCCCGCCCGATCTCCCCGCTGTGGCGGGCCCCGGCAGCAGGAACACCGGCGGCCGGGACCGGGGCCAGGTCGTGTCCCGGGTCCGGCGGCGGCGGGGTCGGCCCCCGGGTCCACGGCGGGTCCGGTGCCGCGGTGGGCGGGGGGCGGTCGGGACCGTGCTCCCCGGCGGCCAGGCGCAGCGGTGGGCGCGTCGTCGCAGCGTCCACCGCACTCGGGTTCGCATCCGGCGGGGCGGGGCGCCCGCCGCCGAGTTCCTCGGCTACCTGGTCACCGGGCCAGGCCTGCTCACCCACCGGGGGCCCCTCCCCCAGTGGCGCCGGCGGCGCGGCGGGCGGTGGGCTCGCCGGGGTGCGGGCCCACGGACGGGCCCGGCCGCCGTTGTTGCTGCTGGTCATCGCGTGTGCCTTCCTGGTGATGGGGTGGGTCAGAAGCGGAGGGTGTCGATCCGCCAACCGTCCGGGGTCAGAGCTGCGCTCACCCAGGCGGTGAGCGTCTGGGTTCCCGGCACCACCGCCGCGGCGGCCCGGGGGGTTTGGGTGATGCTCACGACCCGGGACACCGCGGTGGGGGTGTCCGGGGGGTGCTCGTCGTTGGTGACCACCACCGCGGCGGTCACCACCGCGCCCTGGCTTTTCCACCCGTCCCACTGCAGGCCCGGGCCGCGGGGATTGCGGGACCCGGCGCGCACCGGGTCCGCGAGGGTGCCGCCGAGCAACGGGAGGGCGCGGAGGTAGGCGTCGGCCGGGGACGCGTCCCGGGTGGTGTCCCAGGTGAACATCGTGGTCAGCCCGGTGCCGATCACCTCCACCGCCGAGAGAGCGCGCGGCGGGGCGGGTGCAAGCGTCGACGACTGGGCCGGGCCAGGGGGTGCTGCGGGTGGTGCGGTGGGGATCACGGCGGTGGTGGTGGTCGGCACAGGTTCCGGTGGCTGCGTGGCCACCGGGGTGGGCATTTGCGTCGGCGGCGTCGGCGGCGGTGGGGTGGGCTCCGAGGAGCACCCCGCCGCCAGCACCACCGCCAGCAGGACACCCAGCGTCGGGATCGTTCGGGTCATGACACCCGCCGCGCGGTCATGCCCGGGATCAGCGTGGATTCGGCGACACCGACCCCGGGGGTCGCCGCGATCATCCGGCCGGACCCCAGGGCGATCCCCACCTGCGTGGGGCCAGCAGCTCCACCGGCGAACACCAGATCACCCGCCGCGACCTGCGCGATCGGGACCTCCGCGCCCGCTGCCGCCTGCGCGGCAGCGGTGCGCGGCAGGCTCACCCGACCGGTGGTCGCCGCGAACACCGCCGCCGACACCAGCCCGGGTCCGTCGAACCCTCCCCCGCTCGGGCCCGCGGTACCACCACCACCCCACGCGTAGGGGGTGCCCACCCACTGGCGGGCCGCGGTCACGACCTGCTCACCCACCGGGGTGCCCGCCGTGGGCACGAACCGCCCCGCCGCGCCGGGTGAGGCGAACGCCCGCTCGAACCCGCGGATACGGGCGACGTACGGCTGCGTCTGGGCGCTGTAGTCCCCCCCGGTGGGCATGCCCCGGGCGGCGAGGACCGCCCCGAACCCGGCGTTGTAGGCGGCCAGGGTCAGGTCCACCGGGTCACCGCTGACCGTGCCCAACCCGATGGCGTTGGCGACACTCGCGTAGTCCGCGCACATCAACGCGGCCTGCGACATGACCGCGTCGGCGACGCTGTTCACGTCCACCGTGCCGTTTCCGTCGCCGTCGCGGCCCCAGACGGCCCAGGTGGCGGGCATGAACTGCGCCGGGCCACGGGCCCCCGTCGCCGACACCGGGGTGGAGGCACCGGAGCGGAAGCCGCTCTCCGCCTTCAACTGGGCGGCGATCAGCGAGGAGGAGATGCCCGGGCACACCGTGCCCGCTCGTCGTACCCACGGCTCGAACTCCGCAGGCACGGCCGCGGCCGCGAGGACCCCACCGGGTGAGCCGAACCCGGCGCAGTCCCCCGGCGTCGGCAGGGCGGCACCGGAGGGTTCACCCCCGCCCGCCAACCAGGCGGCCGGGTCCAGGACCCGGCCGCCCTGCAAGCGGCCACTGGCCCACACCTCGAAGTGCAGGTGCGGTCCGGTGGACACCCCCGCGTTGCCCACCTTCGCGATCACCTGACCCGCACTCACCCGGGCCCCGGTCCGCACCAGGACCCCCTCGGGGAACATGTGCCCGTAGACGGTGGACACCGGTCGGCCGCCGACCAGCCCGTCGAGCACGATCCACTGGCCGAAACCCGAGGCCGGGCCCGAGGCCACCACCACCCCATCCGTGGCGGCGTAGATGTCGGTGCCCACCGGGGCGGCCATGTCCTGGCCCTGATGCACCGATCCGCGGCGGGCCCCGAACGGGCTCGTCACCTGGAAGGTCCCGCTGCGCATCGGCGCCACCACCGCACCCAACGGCGCCGCCGCCGCCACCAAGGATGCGTTTCCCGCCGGTGGGGCGGTCGGCGCCACGGAGGGTGCGGGGGCACCAGAACCGCAGGGCGGTGAATCCACGCCCACCACAACGATCAGCAGCAGCGCCGGCACCATCACCAGTGCCGCCGCGGCGGCAACCACCGCCTTACCGCTCATCGCCGCACCAACGGGCGCATCGAGCACACCAAGTACCCACCCCGACCACCCCTCTGCGGGCAGCACCCCGGGCCGCGCCGCAACGTCTCACTACACACCACCACCGACGCCTCCGCGCCAGTTACTAGATGAACACTGTGTGTCATGTGGTTGTACGAACGAGTAATCCCACCCCACCCATAATTCTACGGTACGCCACTAGTTATGGGCACATCCTGCTGAACTAGTTCTCGGAGGTCGGCCAAGATGCCCGCACAAGCACCCGCAGGCAGGAGCGATGAGGGACGTGTGAGCCGAACTGGAGTCCGTGGATTCAGCCCCAGCCGGCTGCGGGACGCCCGCAGCCGCGCCAAGCTGACGTTGGAGACGTTGTCCATCCGCTCCGGGGTAGCCGCCGCCGCCATTGGGCATTGGGAGACCGGGCGAGCGATCCCCACCCCCAAGCTTCTCAGCGTTGTTGCCGACGCCCTCAACCTTCGAGTGGCCGACCTCACGGTCATCAAGCCCGACGACCTCCGCGTCGCCGACCTCCGGGCCCGCGCCGGGCGCAGCCAGGCCGACGTCGCCGAGCACCTCGGCGTGTCCCGCGCCACGGCGAGCGCACTCGACCGGGGCTATGCCCCGCTGCACGAGGACGCTGCACTCCGCCTCGCTGCCTTCTACGACGTCACGGTCGACGAGCTGCAAGCCGCCTGGCAGCGTTCGCGCAACGCCCGCTAGACACGCCCGGTCACCGCTATTGTTCCCCACTACGTATCGCCACTTCATTTAGTTCGCGGCGTCTTTTCGGCGTGTCTCCCCGACTCGACGCCATCAGTGTGGCTGTATATCGCTATGAAATCTCCGCAGACGGCCCGCGTCGGCCGCGTGGGTGTCCTGTTCCGGATCGACCCAAGTGTTGTCGACAAGGTGAGGCAGCTGGCAGCCGCCGGGAACCTGCAACTGTGGTGCGTCGTCCAAGACGGGCTAGTGCGAGGACTCCCGCAGCTTCCAGCGGCGGACGACGCCCTCCCCCACTTCGCCTACGACCACACCCAGCAGCGGGGCCGGCCCGCCGCCGCTCTGTTCCTCGAGATCGCCGAGGCCACCGCACAGGCCGTGAGAAGCGCCGCCGCCGCTCGCCACGCCCATGTCTGGTGGATCGCGCAGGAAGCTCTCCGGCTCGGCCTGCCCCCGCTTCCAGTACCCAATCCGGGACTGGCGTTCGACGGAGAGGAGCTTCCCGAGAGCGCGTGAGGTGAGCGGCCGCCTGGCCGCACCCAACAACTGCACACCGCACCGGGTAACCCCCTAGAACGCCGAAAACCCGCCCCTGGCAGGGCGGGTCCGGGTGTCGCGTTGGGTCACGAGTTAGCAGCTCGTGGACCTGGTGCCCTCACAGAGAGGGACTTGGCTTGCTCGCCACGTCTCACGATACCCGCAACCCTGATTCAGGCAACAGGCCCCCCCGCGGGCGTGTCGTCTCCGCACGGACACGCCCCAACGGTTCCCGACGGGAGTCCACCGCTGCCCTGGTGCTGCGCCGTCCCCCCCTGCGCCGGGCGGTCAGCCCGTACGCGTACGCCGGGGTGCCGTGCTGGTGGTCAGCTGAGCGTTGGCTGACCCACGTCGCCCGGGTGTACCGGCGCAGCTACCTCATCGTGCGTCCCCGCCTGGTGGCCTCCAGCGGCGGGGGTGTGTCCCTGGCCACGGTGCTGGCGGTGGCAGCTAGTCAGGCCGCCGACGCTGATCACCGCACCGGGCGGGGCAGCCGCCCCGCCGTCGCCCGGATGATGATCGCCGCGGGCCGGGGTGAGCGCACCGTGCAACGAGCCCGGGAGTTCCTGCGCCTGACGGGGTTGGCCACCGAAATCGAACCCGGCCGCCGCCGCAGCTACACCGAGCGGGTCGCCTCCTGGGAGCGGGGTGACACGGCGCGGGGGTGGACTGCCGGCTACGCCCTGCACTCCTCCCCCACCTACCCCGACGCTCTGGTCCCTGTGGACAACTCCCCCCGGATCATCGCAGGTCAACAGAGGGATGGCACCCCACCACGTAGTGGTATCTCTCCTCCCACGCGCAGCGTTGGGAAGAGGGTTTCCACCACAGACACCACCCCAACACCCCCTGCGGGGGACGAGGACGGCGCTCCGCGCCGCGCATCGACCACAAACGCTGCCCCCGGTGGTGCCCCGGGGGGGCTCAGGGCCCCGGGAACGGCCCTGATGTTGGCGTGGCGAACCGAACCCGACTGCCCGCGGTGGGCCAGACGTTTCGGTGCCCACCGCTGGGCTGGGGCGCTGTCAGCGCCCGCCGCCGCCGGGTGGACCGCCCGCGACCTCACCCAGCTGCTGACCGACCTCACCGGCGTCGGTCACCACATCCTGCGCGAACCCCGCCGCCCCATCGGCTACCTGCTGGCGCTACTCACCCGCGTCGACCTCGCCGAGCGCCCCACCGCCCTCATCGACGCCGCCGACCGCGCGCAACGCGCCGAGCGGGCCGCGGCACAGCACGCGGCCCGCGCCGAGGCTGACCGTGCCCGCCGCACCGCCATAGCCGCCCTCACCGGACCGGGGCGGGCCGCCGCACAGCACGTCGCCGCCACCGCAGCCACCACCGCCGCGCAACACCAACGTGAACACCAACGGGTTCAGCGGCTGGGCCCAGCCGAGCAGCACGGCAACCGCCGCAGGCGGGACTAGGAGTGCTCGGGTGCCTAGTGGTGCTCGGGTGCGGCCAAGATGCGGGCGGCCGCAGGCGGAACAGGCTTGCCCTGCCGGAGCGCGCTGCGCTGCAGCTGCTCGGCCACTCGACGCTCGAAGCGAGCGCGGGCTTCATCGGGCATCGCCCTGATCTGCTCGCGCAGCTCCTCGTTCGGCGTCACCACCACCACCTCCTTCGATGCGTGTGCCCCTAGTGTGCGCTCACACAGCAGGATGGCGCCAGGACGCGGGATCACTACGGGAGCAGCGTCAGGGTGAAGTCGTCAATCAACTCGCTCAACGAGCTGTCCTTCACCGGCAACAGCGTCATCCGACAACCGGATCAAGGCCGCCAGCACCACCGGAGGCCCAAGCTGGGTTTGATGGTCGAGAATGAACACGAACCGGTCGAAGCACTGTTGCTTGGCTGCACCCTGCCGCTCTTGGCGGCGATTCAAGGCGGCCGCCAGGTAAGCCACACCGGCAGCGACAACCGCGGCCGTACCCCCGAAACCAGGCGAATAGAAGTAGTCCACAGGGGTTCTTGTACCACCCCTGGGCGGCCCGACTCACGGGTGAAGCACCCGCCCCCAGGGGGCACCGACCCGTGTCCGGCGATCTTCTAAGACCATACAGGCGGTGCGACCACGCCAACCCGACACTGCGAGCACTACAGCGAGCAATACAGAACGCGATACAGCGGCCGAGACGGCGATGTTGCGCGAGATAGCGCAGCCTGCCGCGCTACACGACGTGGCGGCGAGCCTCTCACCGATAGCGGCTTGCATCGAGCAAGGTGGAGACGTGGACGTCAACCGAGACGCATTGAGCAGGGTAGTCACCATCGCGAACGGAAAGGGTGGGGTCGGCAAGACCTCGCTCGCGACCACGCTGGCCGGGATGGCGGCCGAGGCCGGCTACCGGCTCCTGGTCATCGACCTCGACCCCCAGGGCAACGTCGGTGAAGACCTCGGCTACACCGGGGCCGGACGGAGCGATGACGGCGCGGGGCTCGTGGGGTCGCTCGCCGCTGGGCTACCCCTGACGGTGACCGTGGAGAGTGCGCGGCCCGGTATTGACGTGATCAGCGGCGGCGAGCGTCTCGACGACCTCGCCGGGCTGCTGCTGTCCCGCCACCGCAGCGGACACGCGGTCGCCGATGTCTTGGCCGAGCCGCTCAGTCAGCTCCTCGAGACCCACAGCTACGACCTGGTCATCATCGACAGCCCGCCCGGTGAGCCCAACCTGCAGCTGCTCGCGCTGGGCGCCGCCCGGTGGCTGATCATCCCCACCCGCGGAGACGCCTCCAGCCTCAAGGGCATGGTCCGGATCGTCCAGCGCCTCGTCGAGGCACGACAGCACAACCCCACCCTTGAGCTGCTCGGGGTGGTCCTGTTCGGCATCGCAAGCTCAGCGACCCGGGTCAAGCGGGAGATGAGCGCGCAGATCACCGACGCACTCGGGGGAGCAGCGCCCCTGTTCGCCAGCACCATCCGCCACAGTGTCGCCGCTACCGACGCTCGCGGCGCCGGGCTGCTCATCCACGAACAAGCTGCACGCCTCGAGGGCGAGCCCTTCTGGAAAGCGCTCAAGGAAGGCCGAAAGCCCACCTCGCCCGGCGCTGCACCTGCTCTGGCCAGCGACTACGCGAGCCTGTCCCACGAGATCCTGGTCCGTATCAGCGAGCTCGAGCAGCTACCGACTACCGGCGCTCATCAGGCGGACACGGCGGTGAAGGCGTGAGTACCCCCCATCCCATGGCTACCCCCAACCTGGCCGACCTCCTCGCGAAGAAGCCGGCCACAACACCGCCCCACCGCAGCGTCGCACCGCTGGCTGCGCAGCCCGCCAACAGCTCGGACCCGGACACCGCACCTCAGCCCGCCCATCCTGACAACACCACGGTTCCAGCTGCTCCACGTAGTGCGGCAGCAGACCCCAACCCGGCGAGTCCGCCGACCGCCATGGGGCAGACGGACACCGCGGCAGCGATAGAGCGACGGGAGTACCTCCGCTCTATCGCGCTGTATCTGCCCCGCACGATTCACCAGCAGCTCGGCAGCGCGGCAGCCGAGCTGGGTACCACCCGCACCGCGCTCATTCTCGGCGCGGTCAACAGCACGCACGAACATCTGGGGGTTGCCCTGACAGCAACGACGGCGCCCGCGCGCAGCCAAGACCTGTTCGCCGTGCCTCAGAACAAGACGAGCACTGAACCGTCAGTGCAAACCACCATCCGTGTCACCGACGCCCAGTACGCCGCCATCACCGCACTCGTCGCCGAACACCACACCAACCGCTCGCGGCTTGTCACCACCGCACTGCAGCTTCACCTGAGAAAGACGTAGCGCCGGCGGTCGGGACCAACCAGCGACATGTAGTTCCTGCGAATCAAGGCACCGGAACGATCGTCAGGACTACCGCTAACACACTCCGCACGCACGCGAACCCGCCACCAGAGTGGCTCCGGTGCCCCGGCCTCTGCCGGCGCTTCGCGACGGTCTGCGGCGGTGTGCGGCCGAGGTCTCGTAGCCACCGGACGGGCAGACCCGGCATGATAGAACACGTGTTCGATCCGTTTGCGTCCTGGCCCGACGACTTCGAGCGCCCCAACCGGATCCCAGTGAACCCGCCTCGGACCGTGATCGTGGACCTCGCGGGGATCCTGCCGCCGAACAACGCTCCCACCCGGGGCCTGCCGATGCGGGTGGTGCGAGCCGGGCTGCGGCTCGCCGGGGACCAGGCGGGCGAGCTGCTGGGGTGGGCCCGGGTCACCGACGGCCGATGGGTGGCCCTCGTCCGGATGGAAGTCCCCGTCGCCGCCCGCCGCGGTGTCCTGCCGATGCTGCAGTGGGTCCCCGCGGAGGCCGTACGCCCCGCCTGAACTCCTGCGGTAGGCGTCCCGGCCGAGCAACGAACACACCATCAGGTGCGCCGCCATCAGCCCTCCCGGACCACCGGAGCTCCCACCGTCTCCACCCACGTGGGGAGTACGGCTGCCACCACTACACCCCGTGGCTTCGGGCGTGAACTCCCACGTCACCTGCTTGCCAATCCTGACGTCACCCAGGGCGAAGGGAAGTTGCGTCCCCGATAGTGGTGAAAGCCGGTCAAGGCCAGCTGCCGATGCTCCAATGGGTCCCCGCCGCCACCGTCCGCCCAACCGAGCCACCCACACGCACCTAGCGAGGTGGTGCCGCGGACACACCAGATATGGATACGTCGGGCTCGTGCCTCGCCCGCCCGCAGCTGTCCACGCCGTCGCCCGCTCGTTCCTCACGGCCGCCGACGCTTCTTTCCCCCGGCCGCCCGACTCCGTCAAGGGTGGGTGCCCCACAACGGCTGCGGACCCGATGCCGGCGGGCACAGCCGCCCGGGTGATCCGAGCCTCACTGGCGCTCGGTCGCCTCCGGCGAGACCACCCGCCCGGCCGACCCGCCGGCCCCGCGCCGCCTCACTGACGTTCGGCCCGTTGTGGGGCCCCTTGAGCACTACGTGCTCGGGCGGCCCGGGGGAATGGTTGGCAGGACCCACCTGCTGACACCCCAGGTCACCACTGGTCCCGGGCCTCACGAAAGTAGGTGACCGGCCATGACCGGACCGTCTTGCACGCAGATCGTGTCCGTTTCCCTCGCCCTCGCGGGGGAGCAGACCGGGCGGATCGACACCAACCACGCGGGCACCCCGCAGGCGCGGCTGCACATCCTCTGGGGTGCGCTGATGCTCACCCTCACCAGCCCCGCCCAGACCGGGCACCTCCTCGATGTGTGGCAGCGGGCCGCGCTCGCCGCCCGCGCCCTGCCCATGACGCTGCACGACCTGCGTCCCCTCTCGGGTATGGACCCCCGGCTGAACACCCCCGGTGTCGTCACCACCATGTACGGGCTGCCCGTGTGGACCGTTGACACCGTCGCCGCCCGGATCACCCCCAACCGCCACCACGTGCCCCAGCACGTCACCGTGCGGATCGGGGGCCTGACCTGGCAGTGCTTCGACCAAACCGCCACCCGCAGCGCCTGCGGCATCGTCACCCGCGCCCACCGCCTGGCCCCCGCCCTGTTCGGCGCATGACAACGCGGTGCCGGGGCGCCCCACGGGCACCCCGGCACTTGAGCGGGGCCCCGCACCCACCCACCGCCAGGACCGCCACCCGGGGTGGGGCCACCGGCGAGTTGTCCCCACCCCGGGTAGTTGTCCCCAGAACCAGCAGACAACCAGCGGACACCCCGTGACGGTCGGGAACCTCGGCAGGGACCGCGCAGCGCCACCACCTACGTACCCGAGATAGGGGAGCCCCACCGATGATCACCTGGACCCTCACCGCCGCCGAGATCAGCAGCGTCTTCCCCACCAACACCACCCTCACCCCGGGGGCGTTCATCGCCGCCGGCGGCGCCGAGGACCGCGCCGCCGCCGCCGCTGAGGCCTGCGAGGCGATCCTCACCCACTTCACCGCCCACGCCGACACCAACCGGGGTGGTGCCGTCGTCACCGTCCGCGTCGCCGCCGCCGAGGTGATCGTCGGCCCCGGCTACAGCGTGGATGGCCGCTACGACGCCACCGGCACCACCCACGGCCTACGCCACGTCGCCGCGATCCTCACCGGAGACAGCGTCGATGCCCTCCTGCTGTGACTGCGCACGCCCTGCCACGGTCTTGAGGGCGGCGTGGACCTCGACCTGAGGACAGGGTCGACGGACGAACGGAGCAGCGGTGACCTTCGCCGTGAGCCACGGTCGACGCGGCTGAGAGTCCGTCGACACCTCACACCTCAGCCGCAAATTACGTATTTAACTGGATACGTAACAGACGTAAATGCTTGACGTAACGATACGAAACGGTATGATGTGAGCATGGGCGAACTGATCAGCGCGAGCGATGCCGACGTCCCCGCTGCCACCGAGGCCGCGGGGGAGGAGGAAGGGTGCCTGTTCCCGGTCAGCCCGGCCCGGATGTGCGGCCGCCCGGTGGTCCGCTCGGGCAAGCCGGGTCGACCCTCGGCCTACTGCGACCTTGCAGGGCACACCCGGGCCACAGCGTTCGCCGCCCGCCGGGCGTATGAGAGCGACGAGCGTGGGCAGGCGGTGGGTGTGCCGGCGGGGGAGTGGGTCGCCGAGCGGCCGGTGTCTTATGGGCGGATGTCGTTGGAGGCCCTGCTGGCGCAGTTTCAGCAGGTGGCTGCCGGGCACGGAGAGCAGATGGCGGCCATCGTGGGCCAGGCCAGTGAGTTGGCCCGCACGGTCGCTGATCCCGACGCCGCCGCGTACGAGGTCGAGGAAGCCCACCGGGCCGCGGAACAACGGGTCGCCGCCGCCGAAGCCGCCCAAGCGCACGCCGAACGCGACGCGCGGGATGCGCGCCGGGCCCGTGAGCATGCCATCGAGGAACGGGCTCAAGCCGACGAAGCCGCCCAGGAAGCCCTCACCGTGGGGGAACGGATCCGGTCCGACGCGGAAACCCACGTGGCCGAGGCCCGCCACCTGGCCGAGGTCGCCGCCGCCGCCGAAGCCGCCGCCCGCGAGGATGCCGACCAACGCATCGCCACGGCCGAGGCCGAGGCCACCAACCGTGTTAGGGCCGCGCTGGAGGAGCAGGCTCGGATCCTGGCCGAGGAACGACAGCGCGCCGAGGCGCAGGCCGAGCAACTACGCGGGGACAGCGCCGCCACGGTGGCTGCCGCGCACGCCGAGGTGCAGGCGGCACGCACCGCGCAGACCCGCGCTGAGGCCGCGCAACAGGCGGCCGATCAGGCGAGCGTCGAGGCCCAGGTAACCGTGGAGCAGCTGCGCGCCGAGCTCGCCGAACTCCGCCACCAGCACCGCACCGAGCTCGACACGCTCCGCGCCGAGAACCGGGCCGACCGTGATCAGCTACGCGCCGAGCACCGCGACCAGCTCACCGACCTGCGCATGCTGGCCCGCACAGCCGAACAACGCGCCGACGAGCACCGCGACCGCGCCGACAGAGCCGAAGCCCTCCTCACCGAGCAATCACAACGCGCGGTTCGCGCCGAACCACCCAAAAACCGGCCAGCGCGGAAGGAGGGGGACGGCCCGTAAGCAACCGGCCGGTACCTACTCATCACCGACGCCGGGGACTCCTTGTCCTGGAACCGGGAGGAGCAGCACGGCTGGGGTGTCGGGCTCTACCGCCCCGGCAGCGAGGGTGACGACGGGCCCGAGCGGTTCGAGGAGGACGAGGACTCCACCAGCACGGACACGCTGCTGCGGCTCTGCGGGGTGCTACGCCCGTCCGGTCAGGCCGGGCTGATAACCCGGTCGACCGGCCGGTAATTGGCGGGCGGTGCGGGAGGTGTAGGCCTCGGCCACCCGGGCGGCGGTCTCGAGGGCCGGTTCGTGCTCCCACACCCGCACCACTAGCCACCCGGCCGCGGCCAGCGTGGTGTCGGTGTCCCGGTCCCGGCACACCGTGGCCTCGAGCTTGGTCCGCCACCAGTCGGCGTTGGCCTTCGGGTGAGTCGCGTGCACCGGGCAGCTGTGCCAGAAGCAGCCGTCGACGAACACCGCCACCCTCGCCCGGGTGAACACCACGTCGGCTCGGCGGCGCACACCGGGTAGGGGAGCGGTGTCGACCCGGTAGCGCAGGCCCCGGGCGTGCAGCAGGCGCCGCAGCGCGAGCTCCGGTGCGGTGTCCCGCCTGCGTTGTGCCCGGAACCTGTCACGGGCCGCCGCAGACGACGGCGCCGGCCGGTGGCCGGCCGGCTGCTCGGGGCCGGAGTCGTCGGCACCCGGAGACATAGTCATGACCCACCGAGGATCGCCGACCCTGCGCCCGTGTGCACCCCGGAGTCGGACGTGTCACGGGTGCGGCACTCTGATGCTGGTGCGCGGGCCGCACACCGTTAGAGTCACACCACTGTGATTCGGTGAGTGGTGCCGGTGGGGCTGGGAGCGCGGATGAAGATCATCGACCTGTTCGCCGGGTGCGGCGGCATGACCGCCGGCTTCGTCTCCGCAGGGTACGACCCGATCCTTTCCGTCGAGTGGGACCTGCAGGCCGCGGCCACCTACGCTGCCAACTTCGGGGCCGGTCACACCTACTGCGGTGACATCACCGAACTGCGCAGCATCGACGTTCCCCGGGCCGACGTGGTCATCGGCGGACCACCGTGCCAGGGATTCTCCAACCTCGGCAACCGCAGCATCACAGATCCGCGGAACAAGCTGTGGCAGGAGTACCTGCGCCTGGTCGTGCGGGCCAGACCGAAGATCTTCGTCATCGAGAACGTCGACCGTTTCTTGACCAGCAGCGAGTTCGAGGCCCTGCAGGGCAGCGTCGCCGACGGCGCCCTGCGCGGCTACAGCCTGTCCTACGGGGTGCTGAACGCCGCCGACTTCGGTGTCGCCCAGCGCCGCAACCGCACCATCGTCATCGGCTCCCGCGTCGGCCCGGTCCATCTACCCGAACCCACCCACGCCCGCGGCGGTGTCGGCGGCCTCACCCCGTGGAACACCGTGCGCGACGCCCTGCGCGGCGTTCCCGCCGCCACCCGCGATCATTTCCTCCCGGAGCGGGTGTGGCGCTTCGACGGCACCGACGTTCCCGGCACTTTCACCGGTACCGACCTCCATCTCGGTCGGCGGCCCACCGCGAAGTCGTTGCAACGCTATGACTGTGTCCCCCCCGGGGGTGGTCGATTCGACCTGCCCGACGAGCTGCTCCCAGACTGCTGGCGCAACAAACCCACCGGAACCACCGACGTCATGGGTCGTATGCGGTGGGACGCCCCGTCGCTGACCATCCGCACCGAGTTCTTCAAGCCCGAGAAGGGCCAGTACCTGCACCCGCAGTGGGACGCCGACAACCCCACCCACCGGGTGAACCGGCCCATCACCCACCTCGAGGCCGCCCGCCTGCAGGGCTTTTCCGACGACTTCCGCTGGTGTGGCTCCAAGATCGGCATCGCCAAGCAGATCGGCAACGCCGTCCCCGTCGGCCTCGCCCACGCCCTCGCGGAGCACCTCAAACCCCACCTCGCCCAGCGTCGGACCCGCCGCAGTGTCCGCCACCTCACCCCCGTCCCCGCCGTCGCGTGAGCTTCGATGGGGCCTGCCGGAGGACTTCCCGCCGGCGGCCGTTCCCCGGCACCCGCTGATGCAGACGGTGGGTGTGCCGGGGGAGGCGTACTTCGCCGAGCAACGATCGCAGTTCCATGCCGGGTTGCTGCTCGGGGGGACACTGTCGGTCGATGCCGGTGGTGTGGCCAGCAACGCCGACCGCAGCAGCCCACTGAGTCGTAATCTTGCCGCTCACATCGCGACCGCGTTGAAGGTGGAGACCGAGGGCGAACGGGCCGCGGGGCAGACCTCAGGGGGCAAGTTCGAAGAAGCCTGCGCCACCTTCCTGGAAACCGCGTTCGCCCAGCTCGGTCACCTGCGCCCGGGGGAATGGTCGGTGCACAAGGTCCCCAGTCGAGGATCGGCCTCCGGTGTCGCCCGCTACGAGCAGTACTCCCACCTGGTCGACCTCGCCGCCGCCGTCGAGTCCAACCCGTCGCTGGCCGCCATTCTCGGTAACGCCTACGCGATCGCCCCGGACGTCGTTGTCTCCCGGGCACCGGTCACCGACGAGGAGATCAACACCCACCGATTCCTCGTCGACGACACCGTCGCCACCCATGCGTCGCTGCGAGCATCGGTACAACCCAACCCGATCCTGCACGCCGTCATCTCCTGCAAGTGGACCCTGCGCAGCGACCGCGCCCAGAACGCCCGCAGCGAAGCCCTCAACCTCGTCCGCAACCGCAAGGGCCGCCTACCCCACGTGGTCGTCGTGACCGGTGAGCCCACCCCCGTGCGCATCTCCTCGCTCGCGCTGGGTACGGGTGACATCGACTGCGTCTACCACTTCGCCCTGCCCGAGCTGGTCGCCGCCGTCCGCGACAAGGGGGGCGAAGACACCAAGGAGCTGCTCGAGATGATGATCGAGGGCAAACGCCTCAAAGATATCGCCGACCTCCCCCTCGACCTCGCCGTCTGATCCGGCCGTGCCGGTCCGCAGCTGGCGACCCCGCAGTTGCGCGATCCATGCCTCCGCTGTTCGAGCCTTCAACCGTCCTCGTCGTCGCTGCTCTCGTCGAGCCCGGCGGCCTTGCTGAGTTCGTCGAAGGCGGGCATGACAGCAAGCACCGCTTTGGCTGCGGCCTGCTGCGCGGCGGTGATGACTTTCTCGCTGACCGTCTCGGTCTTCGCAAGGTCATCGGTGCTGTCCTTGAGCAGAAGCAGGGCGACGCCGACCCCCACGGCGTATCGCTCCTTGGGGCTATCGAGGGTGTCGAGCTGCTTGGACCGCCCGGCGAGGTACTTCTTGAGGGGCACGAAGTCGGTGTTCAGCATGATCGTGGGAATGGTCTGTTCGCCGAGCGAGGCGAGTTCGGCGTAGTCGGTGCTGCTCTTGGCGAGCTCGCTGGCCGGGGTGTCGATGATCTCGCCCACCGTCTTCTTGTCCCAGGCTTCCTGACCGTTCATGTCGGCCCACCTCAGGGCCACGGTGTTGCCTTGGGAGGGTCCTCCTGCGGAACCGGCGCCCGGGGTGGGTTTGCCGGCGGGCTCGCCGGCATGCGCTACCACCGCAGGGTCAACAAAGCCGCGTTCGAGCCCACTCCCGGCTGAGGACGAGCGGTCTGACAGGATCGACACCGACGAGGAACAGAGGAACGTGCCCGGGACATTCGGGGTCGACCCGGTCGGTAATCGCAGGGCCGCGACGCGCCGGGCTCCGGGGCGTGGATCAGCTCTGGAGCCCGGGCCGGCGGCCACCCGGCTCCGTTCCTCCGCGGAACAGGGCACCTTTGAGCGGTTTCGTCCTCACCGACAGCCCCGACCGAGGAGAACCGTGACCGTCGAGAAGGGGCGGCCGCCGGGTGGGGGCGCGTCGCCCGCACCCGGCGAGGACCGCGCCGGTGTCCGCCGCATCGTGACCCGGCTCGCTGCCGTCGTGGTGGCAGTGGCCGCCGCCCTCACCCTCTCCAGACACGGCTTCATCGACCTGAACGTCTACCGCGTCGCCGGTCAGGCCTACCTGGACGGGGTCGGGCTGTACGGGGCGGAGTTCCACAGCCGCAGCAGCCTCAGCTACATCTACGGGCCCGTCGGGGCCGTCGCTATGGTGCCGCTGGCGCTGGTGCCGCAGCTGGTCACCCAGGTGCTGTGGACCGCGCTGGGCGTAACCGTGCTGTGGTGGGTGCTGCGGACGGTGTGCGACCGTCTCGGACTGGCCAGCACGTCGGCCACCGCGCTGCTGCTGCTCACCCCCGCCGTGCTCATCGGCCCCGTCCGCGACACCCTCGGCTACGGCCAGATCAACCTGTTGCTCATGGGCCTGGTGGTGCTCGACGCCACCGGGGTCCTGCCCCAACGCTTCCGGGGTGTGGGCATCGGGCTCGCCGCGGCGGTCAAGATGACCCCGGCGGCGTTCGGGCTTCTGCTGGTGGTGCGCAAGGACTACCCGTCGGTGGTGCGGGCGGCCGGAGCCTTCCTGCTCGCCGGGGCCGCCGGCTTCGTGTTCGCGCCGGCCGACTCCCGCGAGTACTGGACGGTGGTGTTCTTCGACACCGGCCGGGGTGGCTCGTACCGTTACGGGCCGAACCAGGCCATCACCGGCATCCTCGCCCGGATGGGCCTCGTGGAGCCGACGGCCACTGTGGTGTGGCTGGGGGCGGTCGTGCTCGTGGTCGCC
>JAABUR0100001881.1_pt1 | contig 35003 bp, 40 predicted proteins | sample 5560091 | NCBI WGS metagenome assembly JAABUR01 (sample SAMN10711879, study PRJNA513375) | rock metagenome | isolation source: Antarctica rocks | place: Antarctica: Victoria Land, University Valley sud | reverse complement strand
GCCCGCGTTTCCCCGGCCCGTCTTCGTACGGCCTCGGGGGACGAAGGCGTGCGCGCCGCCCCACCGGCCTCGCCGGGTTCGAGCACGGCCTGCGGCAAGCGCTCGCGCTGGCCTAACCGGAATGCTCTGGCTGCTCCTCGACGAGGGCTCGTCCCAGCGGGAAGAGCTGGCTCGCTGCCTGCTGGAGCGCCATGCTCATCGTCGGGTAAGCATGGATCATCTGGGCGAGCCGGCCCGCGAACATCCGCGTGTGGATCGCGAGGGCGCACTCGTGGATCAGCTCGCCCCCGCGCGGGCCGACGACCTGGGCACCGACGAGCAACCCGCCGCCCAACCAGCCGAGCAGCGGCCGCCGGACGGTGACGAGCTTCACGAATCCGTCGGCGCGAGCGGCGATCCGCGCCCGGTCGACGCCGGCCATCGAGTAGGTAACCGCCCTGACCGACCGATACCTCCGTTGGGCCTCGCGCTCGGTGAGACCGACGTGCGCCGTCTCCGGATCGACGAACGTCACCCACGGTGCGACGCGCTCGGCGAGCCGTGCGCGTTTGCCGGCTGCGTTTCTCCCGGCAACCGATCCCTCATGCGCCGCGACGTGCGTGAACTGGAGCCCGCCGGTGACGTCGCCGGCGGCGAAGACGTGGCCGAGGCTCGTCCGGCAGCGGCGGTCGATACAGACGTATCCCCGCTCGAGCTCGACGCCGAGCTCGTCCAGGCAGAGACCAGCGACGGCGGCGCGGCGGCCGGTCGCGACGAGGAGTGCGTCGCCGCGTACCCGTTCATGCTCGAGCGTGAGCTCGATCTCGCCGCCCTCTTCCCGGGCGGCGATGGCTCGGGAGCCGAGCAGCAGCTCGACGCCCTCGGCCGCGAGCGCCTGCTCGACGAGCCTGCCGGCTTCGGGCTCGTCGTTCGGGAGCAGAGAATCGAGGAGTTCCACGACCGTGACGCGACTGCCGAGTCGCTGGAACGCCTGCGCGAGCTCGAGCCCGATCGACCCGCCTCCCAGGACGAGTAGCCGCGGCGGCAACTCGGCGAGGTCGAACACGGTACGGTTGGTCAGGTACGGGACCGCGTCCAGCCCTTCGAGCGGCGGTAGCGCTGGCTCGCTTCCCGTCGCGATAACGAACCGGTCGGCGTGTACGCTTGCGTCTCCGACCTGAAGTTCATGCGCCCCGACGAAGACCGCAGCCCCTCGGACGAGCTCTATGCCGAGGGAGGTGAAGCGCTCGTCGCGCTCGTCGCGTCCGATCTCCCGGACGATGCTGCGCTGCCGCTCGTGGACGGGGCGGTACGCCAGACCCGGAGCGATCTCGAGGATTCCTTCACTGGCCAGCCGTCGCGCCTCGAAGACCGCCTTGGCGGTATCTATTAGGGACTTTGACGGGACGCAGCCGTAGTAGGTGCAGTCACCGCCGAGCCGTTCCTCTTGTTCGACGAGCCCGACTCTAGCCCCCTCGTGCTGCGCGGCGAGCGCGGCCGCCAACCCGGCGGTGCCGCCTCCGACGACGACGACGTCGAACGGCTCGTCCCGACCGAACTGACTCAGCGTCGCTCGTGCCGGATCCGGTCGACGACCGCGTCGGCGACCGACGGCACGGACGCGGCGAGGTCGCTTTGACCGAATGTTCGAAGGTGATCGATCGTCTGCAGAAGCGACTCGTACGCGAGTCGGCATCTGTGGCAGTGCATGAGGTGCCTGCGGACGCGTCGTTCCTGTCGGACGGGGAGATCTCCCTCGAGGTGGTCGGACATCCGCGCCTCCGTCTCGGAGCACGAACCTATCCAGGGACGCATAGCGAATCTCATAACCTCTTCGATGGCACCGCCCCTCATGTCGATTCGCATCATACGAGCGGCCACCACGGTCGCCCGCGATCGCGCGAGCATGGCGCCCGTCGCCGAATCCGCGACGGGCCCCGTAGCATCGAACTCGCCGTGTCGCACGAACACACGATCTCGACCGTGGTCGGGGACTTCGCGGCCCTGCCGATCGCGGCGTACGGGCTGCTCGCCGACTGCAACACCGCCGCGCTCGTCGGGATCGACGGATCGATCGACTGGCTGTGCCTGCCCCGGTACGACAGCCCGTCGGTCTTTGCGCGCATACTCGATCCGGACGCGGGCCACTGGTCGATCCGGCCGGCGGGCTTGTATGAGGCGACCCGGCGGTACGTGCCGGGGACGCTCCTGATCGAGACGACCTTCTCGACGACGCGAGGGACTGTTCGCCTGACGGACGGATTCGCATTCGCGGAGGGGCAGCGCGGCCACGAGCTCGGACTCGACCCCCCGCACGAGCTCGTCCGGCTCGTCGAGGGGCTCACGGGGCGGGTCGAGCTCGAGCTGGAGCTGGCCCTCCGCCCTGAATACGGGCTCGGCCGGCCCCTCTTCCGGACAACGCCCGCCGGAGCGGTGACGATCGGTGGCCCCGATCGCCTGGCGCTGGCTGCAGGGGTACCGCTCGCGATCGGCGAGGCGACGGTTCGCGCGACATTCGCCGTAGGCCCGGGCGATCCGCAGGGGTTCGCGCTCCGCTGGGCGGCCGCCGAGCAGCCCGACCCCGAACCAGTGGTGGCGGACGCCGTTGCCGCGCGCCTCGAGGATGCGGCCCGTGGCTAGCGCTCCTGGGAGGACGAGCACGACATCTACGAGGGCCCCCACCGGGAGCTGATCCGGCTCTCCTCACGCGTCCTCAAGGGGCTGACCTACAGACCCACCGGGGCGATCGTCGCCGCCCCGACGACATCGCTCCCGGAGAGGATCGGCGGCGGCCGCAACTGGGATTACCGCTACAGCTGGATTCGGGATGCGAGCCTGACGCTCGACGCGCTCTGGATCGGAACGTGCTCGGACGAGGTCGACGCTTTCGTCTCGTGGATGTCCGGCGCCGCCGGCGGCCATATCGACGAGCGGCGGCCGCTGCAGATCATGTACGGGGTCACGGGCGAGCGCGATCTCGCCGAGCGTGAGCTGCAGCACCTCCGCGGTCATCGCGGCAGCTTCCCGGTGCGTGTCGGCAACGGTGCGTCGAACCAGACGCAGCTGGACATCTTCGGCGAGTTCCTCGATGCCTACTCCCGCTATCTGGAGAAGCTCGGCGATCCCAGCGAGGAAGTCGCTCACTTCCTGGTCGATCTTGCGGATGCGGCTGCGGCACGGTGGAACGAGCGAGGCTCCGGAATCTGGGAGGCGCGCGCCGGGCCGCAGCACTATCTCTCCGGCAAGCTCTACTGCTGGGTGGCGCTCGACCGGGCGGTTCGCATCGCCTCGCGGATCGACGCCGCCGAGCACGCGCCGCGCTGGGCACGCGAGCGCGACCGGATCCGCGATGCCATCCTCACTCGGGGCTGGAGCGAGAAGAAACGCGCGTTCACGGAGGCGTTCGGCGTCGACGACCTCGATGCCGTCGCCCTGCTCATTCCTCTCGTCGGCTTCCTGCCGGCCACAGACGAGCGCGTGCTGGCGACGATCGAGGCGGTCGAGCGAGAGCTGATGCAGGACGGCCTCCTGCTCCGCTACCGGGCGCAAGACGGCCTCGCGGGTGAGGAGGGGACGTTCGTGATCTGCTCCTTCTGGCTCGTTCGCGCGCTCGCGGGGTCCGGCCAGCTCGAACGCGCGACGGAACTGTTCGATCGGGTCGTCGGCTACGCCAACGATCTCGGCCTGCTCGCGGAGGAGATCGACCCGGGGACGGGGGAGCTGCTCGGGAACTTCCCGCAGGCGTTCAGCCACGTCGGACTGATCACTGCGGCATGGGATCTCGACCGGTGCCGCGGACTCTCCGCCGCCGAGGGCGTCGAATCGTGAGCGCCTACAACTATGAGCGGTTCGACGCGTACGTGGAGACGGGCGAGGACGAGCGTGAGTTCGGCCGGTTCGCGAACGTGCTCCACGCGGGCGAGCGGGCGCCCGACGGCGAGCTCACCCTCCTCGGAGGGGCGCGCATCCGCCTCTCGGACGCGTGGCGGCTGCGCGGCGTGGTGCTCGAGTTCGGCTCCTTCACCTGACCGTACTGCAGCGCAGAGGGTCCTCTGCTCGACCAGTTGGCACCGCAGCATCCCGACTGGGACTGGTACTTCGTCTACACGCGGGAGGCGCATCCGGGCGAGCTCCTCGCCGCTCACGCGAGCTTCGAGGAGAAGCTGGTCGCCGCTGCGCGCCTCCGTGACGAGATCGGGATCACGCGACCGATCCTGGTCGACGACCACGCAGGCACCGTCCACAGGGCGTACGGGACGCTGCCGAACATGTCGTGGGTGCTCGGCCGCGGCGGAACCATTCTCTACAAGGCGATGTGGACTTCGGCCAGACGAATCGGCGACTTCCTGCACAGATTCGAGGCGCAGCCGCTCGATCTCATGCACGCGCCATTCCACACAGAGCAGCTCGAAATACGACATCGCGACGCTGCGGCATTCACGAAGGGCCTGGAGCGCAACGGCCCGAGGTCGGTTGCGGAGTTCGCCCGCGCCGAAGAGATCTGGGCGGAACGGGCGCGTCTGGCCGCCCGTGCCCGCCGCTCGAGCTGAGGGAGGGCAGGCCTGGACCGGAAATCGTCGAATCGCTGCCGGCGGCCGGTGCATCAGATACGTGTGTGAGCAGCCGAAGCGTGCGTGGCACCCGCCCCCGAGTTCTGGCTGCCGCTCTGTGCGGGTACGTCCTCGGGCTCGTCCCTTCAGCCAACGCGGTCTCGCGCCTGACGACGGGCGGGGCCGTCGATCTCCGCTCAGCCGGAAGTGGCAACCCGGGCGGAATGAACGCCTTCCGCATCCTCGGCCGGCGCGCGGGTCTCCTTGTGATCGGCGCGGACATCGCAAAGGGAATCCTGGCGTGTGCCGTAGGCCGGGCGGTCGCAGGCGATGCCGGCGCTCACGCTGCCGGAGTCGGGGCGGTCGCGGGGCACTGCTACCCGGTCTCGCACCGCTTTCGGGGAGGCAAAGGGATTGCGACGAGCTTCGGGCAGTGCGTGGCGACGTTTCCGGCGTTCGCGCCTCTCGACGCGGCTTCCGCGATCCTCGTGACGCGACTGCCGGGCATCCGGCGGCCAGCGCTTGCATCGGTCGCCGCTTCCTCGAGCGCGTGGCTGCTTGCAAGCGTCCTCTGGTGGAAACGCGGGCTGCCGAACCTCTGGGGCCCGCGCCCGACTGCCACGCTCCCGCTCGCCAATGCGGCGACGATCGCCGTGATCGCGTCGAGGGCGGTCCTGCTCCTTCGCCAGCAGCGCGCAGACCGACCGAATGAGTCACGATGAGATCGCTCGCCCTCTGCACGGACTCGAGCGCGCAGCTGCCGGCGCCGCTCGTCGCGGCGCTCGGACTCGACGTTGTGCCGATGAGCATTGCCGTCGACGATCTCGTCTTCGACGAGCCTGATCTGGACGTCGACGAGTTCTACGCAGCGATTGGCGCCGGCAGGCGGGCCGCGACGTCTCAGCCGAGTCCCGGTCGCTTCGCCGAGGCGTACGGGTCGGCACGCGCTCGTGGCGACCGCGAAGTCCTCTCGATTCACGTGGGCAGTCAGGTGTCGGGCACCGTGGGAGCGGCGGAGATCGCCGCCCGTGAGGCACAGCTCCCGGTGACGGTCGTCGACACGGGTACCGCGAGCTTCGGCGTCGGGATCTGCGTGCTGGCGGCGGCGGAGGCGATCGCCGCCGGCGCTTCGGCCGCCGAGGTAGCCGACGTGATCGAGAGACTCGTGCCCTCGATCGGGAACGTGTTCGTCGCCCCCACGGCATCCGGCGGCAGGATTCCGGCCGCCGCTGGGATACCCGTGCTCTCGTTCGCCGCCGGCCGGGCGGAGACGCTCGCGTTCGCCGGGAGTCTCGAGCGCTCGGCGGAGATCATGGCCGCTCACATCGACTTGGAGCCGGGACCGCTTCGTGCGGCCGTTGGTCACGCCTCGGCTGCGACGGCAGCGGCAGCGGATACCCTCGCCGCCGCCCTCGAGCGCTCCGACGCGATCGTCAACGTGCTGCGCTACCGCGTCGGCCCGTCCGTCGGAGCCCATACAGGAAACCTGAGCTTCGGCGCCTTCTGGTGGCCCGCCTCACCCTGAGCGCTGAATCGGCGCCCCGCTCGCTCCATCTACTGGATCGCTGACCAAAAAGTCGAGGAAGGGAGGGACGACGCTGTTCTGGTGGGAGTCGATCGTCGCCGGCGCGGCGGCGACCGTCGCCATGACCGCTGCGATGCAAGCGGGCTCGGCGATGGGAATGACGTCGATGAACATGGGACTGATCCTGGGATCGATGTTCAAGGCCGACGAGGCCGGGGCCAAACGGCTGGGCTGGGCTCTGCACGGCCTGAACGGTCTCGTCTTCGGCCTCGCCTACGGCGTCGTTTGGTGGGCGCTCGACCCCTCGATCGACAGCGCCTGGTGGATAGGCCTGCTGTTCGGGCTGCTCCACGGGGGAATCGCATCGGCGGCGATGCCGATGATGAGCGCGATGCATCCCCGTGTTCGGCCCGGCGCAGCCGCCGGCGAAGTCGTGCTTCCGCGCTTCGGCTTCGGAGGATCGGGGTTCGGATCGATGACGCCGCTCGGCATCCTGGCCGGGCACCTCGTGTTCGGTCTCGTCTGGGGCGTGGTCTTCCAGGCCCTCGCCTGAATGCGTCGTGCCTGCGCCACTTTCGCGCCGCGCTCGTGGGTGGTTGTGGTGGGTCTGGCCGTGGCGGCCTTTGCCTTGCCGGCTACGGGGCCGGCGCACGACGGCGGCAGGGCCGAGCCGGTCGCCAGCCTCGTCGTGCGCGAGTCGGGCCCGCTGCAGGCGCTGATCGACCTTCGCATCCGCGACGAGGACGGGGGCGAGCCGGTTCGAGCCGCGGACGTCAAGGGCTTCGGGGTGATGACGCGGCCGCACCCGATGTACACGTACTTCGGGCCGCTCCCCGAGGTCTCACCGGGTCGCTATCGCGCGCGGGTGACGCTGCCGATGGCGGCCCGCTGGAGCCTGAGCGTCACGATCGGGGGACGCTCGGTCGTCACCCGAACCGTGAAAGCGTCGGTCGTCATCGACCGCACAGCGCTTACCGAACCGGCGACGCCCGCTACCGCGCCCGCCGCGCCGATCCTCGTGGGCAACGTGCGCTACGTGGTCACCAGCCGGGAGGTCGAGGACATGGTGGTGCTGTGGGCGCATGGGATCGCAGCCACGGGATGGATCGTCGGGCTCCTCCTGCTCCTTGCCTCGGCGACCGCGGGTTCCGGCAGCCTCGCGCCCGAGGCGCGCCGTCGGCTCGCCCGCTGGTATCGACGCTGGGGCTTTCCTCTGGTCTGGCTTGCCGCCGCCACGGTCGTCGCGACCGGCATCTACAACGTCCTTCGGGTCACACCCTTCGATCTGGTCTGGCGGCCGGGGGACTTCGGTCGAGTTGTCGCAGGTTCCGTTCGGGCGGCTCTATGAAGGCATCCTGCTCGTCAAGTTGCTCCTGTTCGCGCTGATGCTGGCGAGCGGTGCCGGACTCGCGCGGCGTGCGCATCGGGTCTGGAGCGAGGACGTGGCCGCAGGCGACGGCGTTCTCCGCCTGGGTCTTCGCCGGCTGGGTGTCTACGGCGTCGTCTTCGTGGCGAGCGCTCCGCTGATCGTCGCGCCGCGGTTGCGCTCAGGTACGTGCATATTCTCAGTCACGTCGCCGAGTCATCGGGAAGCTGAAGCAGAGAGGCTGGTCGGATTGCAGTGGATGACCCATTCCCGCACCCTGCTGTGACCGTAGGACTCGCGGCACCGAGGCTCGAGTTGCCTGCTCTCACGGGGGAGGCGATCAGGCTCGACCGCTACCGTGGCCGGCCGGTGCTGGTGAGCTTCCTCAGGCACGCCGGCTGACTGATCTGCCGTGCGCACCTCGTGAAGGTGCTGAGCCAGAAGCCCAAACTGGACGGTTTCGGCGCGACGGCTCTGTTCGTCGTCCACGATGACCCGACGCTCATCCGGCGCGGGCTCCTCGACGGTCTCGACGTGCGGTACCCGGTTCTCGTCGACCGCGAGCGTGCCGCCTACCGCGGCTGGGGCCTACGGAGGTCGAGCCGCGCGGGCGTGTGGCTCGATCCGCGTGTCTGGGCCCAGTACGCGGCGCTCGTGGCTCGCGGTGAGCGGCTGCGGCCGCTTGGTCGCGACACCTTGCAGCTCGGCGGCGATTTCGTCGTCGATCCGGACGGGATCGTCACCTATGCTCGCCCGCAGTGGCGTGACGACCGGCCACCGGTCTCCGTGCTCGTCGACGAGTTGCGGGCGGCCTCCCGTGCGCAGTGACAGGCCGGAGGAGACGGCTCACTCGACGTCGAGGGGATCGAGCAGGCCTCTGAGTTGGAGACGGCCGCGGTGGATCCGGCTCTTCGTAGCCGCGACTGAGAGCCCGAGCGCCGCCGCGACCTCGTCGTTCGAGAGCCCGGCGACGTCCCGGAGCACGACCGCCTCGCGATAGTCGAGCGGGAGCTCGTTGAGGGCGGCGATCACGCGTGAACGCAGGTCGGATGTCTCCGCGCTCGCCTCCGGCTGCACGTCGCGGCGAAGGTCGTGCGCCCCGTCGACTCCGGACGCGTCGAGGTCGGTTGTCGGGATCCGCTTCTTCCGTCTCCGGCCGAGAGCCTCGTTGACGCCGATCCGGTACAGCCACGTGAACAAGGCAGCGTCGCCGCGGTACCGGTCGAGGTGACGCCAGGCCTGGACGAAGGTGTCCTGGACGGCCTCCTCGACATCCCGTCCGTCGTCGAGGACACGGAGGAGGACGAGCCTGAGCCGCCGCTCGTGTCGCCGTACGATCTCCGCGAACGCCTCGAGTTCCCCTTCCTGGGCGGCGCGAACGAGCGACTCGTCGTCCTGCAAGTCGTATGCCACCGCCCGATCGTATGTCTGGAGGAGGAGGCGCGACGGCCCCCACAACCTTCCGTGCTGCGAGGTGAATCGAACTGGAGCGCCCCTCCATCGAAGAGGGCAGATCCGTCATATCTCAAGGAGGGAAGAGATGCAGGAACCCGTGCGTAGTCAGTTCGCGCGCCGCGGGACTTCTGGTTGCAGCCGTTTTCGGCTCCACCGGTGGCGCGGCGACGCCGGAGAGCGCGGAAGCGCGTCAGGTGGCGGCGCTGAACGCCCGCCTCGCCGGCGCCGAGCAGGATGCGAAGTTCTGGCAGCAGCTCGTGCAGAACTTCAAGCCGGCGAAGTCGCTCAAGCTCAACTCGATGGCTGATCACCAGGTGCTCGTCCTTCCGAGCGGGCTCGTCCTCGCGCTGCACTTCGACAGCATGAATCTCGCGAAGGCGAAGAACCTCAACTGGGTCGCCGTCGGAATTCCGGGGGTCTTCACGCAGGCCGACAAGGCCCGCGTGAACAGGCTCTACGGACCGGGCATCAACCACTTCCACGACCTGAAGACGGACGTGCACGGTGGGAAGCGGGGCGTCACAGGCATCTGGTTCGCCCACATCGGGGCCCGCAACTTCACGTCGCCGTTCGGAAAGGTCACGCAGGGCAAGATCGACCCGAAGTTCATGCCAACCGCTCCTCCCAAGTAGTCCCTCCGACAGCGCCGGGCCACACTCCCCTGTGGCCCGGCGCACCCCCACATGCGCCGATCGCTTCTCCTCATCACCGCCGTCCTCGTCGCCCTCGGCGTCGGAATCGGAGCGTTTGCTCTGAGTCGCGGCGGCGAGAGCTCGATCGCGGCGGCGCTCGCGCAGGTCGAGCGCGAGCTCGCGACGACGCCGCTGCCGCGTGTCGGACTCGGCGAGGCATCGCCTCCGCCCGCGCTCACGGAGGGATGGCGAACCAACTTCGCGAAGCGCCTCGTGCCGCTCTCGGAATTCCAGTCGGGCGGGCCTGGGAAGGACGGCATCCCGGCGATCGACGTCCCGCGCTTCGCGCCCGTCCGCGAGACCAGGTTCCTGGAGCCCCAAGAACCCGTGCTCGAGCTGGTCGTCGGCAAGGCGAGGGGCTACCCGATCCAGGTCCTGATCTGGCACGAGATCGCGAACGACGAGATCGGCGGCGTCCCGGTCGCGGTCACGTTCTGCCCGCTCTGCAACACCGCCGTCGTCTTCGACCGCCGCGTCAAAGCCCGCGTGCTCGACTTCGGCGTCAGCGGCAACCTCCGCAACTCCGATCTCGTCATGTACGACCGCCAGACCGAGTCCTGGTGGCAGCAGTTCGGCGGCCAGGCGCTCGTCGGCGAGCTCGCAGGCACCCGACTCCGGAAGCTCCCGGCCCGCATCGTCAGCTGGGCGGAGTTCCGGCGCGAGCACCCGGACGGCGAGGTACTCACCCGGGACACCGGCAACCGGCGATCGTACGGGCAGAATCCCTACCCCGGCTACGACGACGTCTCGAGCCCCCCGTACTTCCCGACCAGGAACGCGGACGATCGACGACTCCCGGCCAAGGCACGCGTCGTGCTGCTCGAGAGCGGCGACGAGGCCGCGGTCGTACCACACTCCGTACTCGCCAGTCGCCGCGTCGTCCGCGTCCGCCTCGGAGACCGAGTGTTCGTTGTCCGCGCGAGAGGCAGTGCCGCTTCGGCGCTCGACAGCGATTCCGTCGAGGGCGGCCGCTCGATCCTGACCGTCGACGTCCGAGTCGCGGGCCGACCGGTGCCCTTCGACCAGCCGTTCTGGTTCGCGGTCGCAGCGTTTCGACCCGACGCGCGGATCGTTCGCTGAGCGGAACCCAAACGCGCAGTCCGACCAGAGTGCGCCCTGAGCAAAGGAGTGAACAGATGGTGAAGGCAGCGATTCTTCTTTTGGCCGACATCGAGACGCACGGTGACATGGGCCGGGCGGCGAATGCCTTGATGACGGTCCAGGAGTTCAAGGACGAGGGTGACGAGGTAACGCTGATCTTTGACGGCGCCGGAGTGCGTTGGGCGGCTGAGCTGGCGAAGCCTGACAACAAGCTGAACTCGTCCTTCGAGAAGGCGAAGGACAAAGTCGCGGGTGCGTGCCACTACTGCGCGGGCGCGTTCGGCGTCCGGGAGGAACTGGAGGCCCAGGGTATGCCGCTGCTTCGCGACCATAAAGGTCATCCGAGCATTCGCGGGCTTGTTGCCGACGGCTACGAGGTGATCACCTTCTGACGCTCCGCCTTGCGAGGTTGGCGAGCTCGCGGGCTGCACCGCTGCAGGACGGACGGGCGCCAGGTCGTTTCACATATCATCCTTTCGTGATACGAGACAAGGGGCTTCGGTGACGAGACAGCGATTCGAGATCACGGGCATGACCTGCGACCACTGCGCGGTAAAGGTCGAGGCAGTTCTGGAGGATGCGGGCGCGCAAGGGGTGTTCGTCGACTACCGGCGCGGCTTCGCGGAGTTCGAGGCCGCGGGTGTCGACTTCGCGCAGGCACGTGCGGTTCTGCGCGACACGAGTTACGAGCTCGGGAGCCGCTTCCGATCGAGGGCGACGGCAGCCCGAACCCGATCGAGACGCTCACGGGCGGGGAGTCGGGCAAGTTCGAGTACGACCTGGCGATCGTCGGGGCGGGTGCGGCGGCGTTCGCGGCGGCGATCAGGCTTTCGAGCGGGGCGCAAGGGTGGCGATTGTCGAGCAGGGCACACCGTCGGCGGCACCTGCGTGAACATCGGCTGCGTCCCCTCGAAGGCGATGCTGCGCGCAGGCGAGACCTACAGCTCGGCTCGTCGCAACCCGCACCGGGGCGCGCCGACCTCGGCCGGCCCCGTCGACCTGGCGACGCTTGTCGCCCAGAAGGACGCGCTCGCGAGACGATGCGCAGGGAAAAGTACTGCGACCTGATCGACGAGTACGGCTGGGATCTCGTCAAGGGGCACGCAGAATTCGCAAACGCCGAGACGCTGCTCGTCGACGGCAAGCCGCTGCGGGCGCGGCGCTACCTGGTCGCTACCGGCGCCCGCCCGGCGATCCCGCCGATCGACGGTCTCGAGGAGGCCGGCTATGTCACCTCGACCAGCGGGCTCGAGCTGAAGCAGCTGCCCAAGCGGCTGCTGGTGGTCGGCGGCAACTACATCGGTCTCGAGCTGGGGCAGCTGTACGCGCACCTCGGCTCGGAAGTGGTGCTGTTCGAGATGCTCGAACGGATCTCGCCGCTCGAGGAGCCCGAGGTCGCCGAGACGCTGACTGAGATCCTCGAGTCGGACGGGATCCAGCTCGTGGCCGGTGCCAGAGTCGTCCGCGCCGGTCGCGAGGGCGGGCAGAAGACCCTGACCGTGATGGTGGACGGCGATGAGCGGGTCTTCCGCGGCGACGAGATTCTGATCGCCGCCGGCCGCCGGCCGAACACCGACAAGCTCGGGGTCGACCGTGCCGGCGTCGAGCTCGATGAGCGCGGCGCTATCCGCACCGACGACACGCAGCGGACATCGAACCCGCGCGTGTACGCCGCCGGCGACTGCACCGCCTCGCCCCCGTTCGTCTACGTCGCCGCCGCGCAGGGCGCGACCGCCGCACGGAACGCCCTCACCGACGGCGATGAGCGGCTCGACTACACGGCGCTACCGCGCGTCGCGTTCACGCATCCCCAGGTCGCGGCCGTCGGGCTGACCGAGGCGCAGGCCGCAGAGCAAGGGCTCGAGGTCGAGGTACGCACGCTGCCGCTCGACGCAGTCCCTCGAGCCGCTGTGAACCTCGACACGCACGGCTTCGTCAAGATCGTGGCCGAGCGGGAGGGCGGCAGGATCGTCGGCGCGACCGCGGTCGCCGAGAACGCCGGCGACCTAATCCTCGCGGCTGTCTATGCGGTGCAGTTCAAGCTCACCACCGACGACATCGCCAAGACCTGGGCGCCGTACCTGACGATGAGCGAGGGCTTCAAGCTCGCCGCGCAGATCTTCACGCGCGACGTCTCGAAGCTGTCGTGCTGCGCCGCATGAGCGGCGAGCGCTACGACGCTGTCGTCCTCGGCGCGGGCCCGGCCGGGGAGGTCGCGACCGGGATTCTGGCCGGCGCCGGACGGAAGGTCGCGCTTGTCGAGCGCGAGCTGGTCGGCGGCGAGTGCAGCTACTGGGCCTGTATTCCCTCGAAGACGTTGCTGCGGCCGCCGGAGGTCCAGCACGAGAGCAGCCGTACCGCGGGTGTCTCGACGCCGGAGCTCGACTGGGCTCGGGTCGCCGCCTACCGCGACTGGATGATCCGCCATCTCGACGACTCGGGCGCCGTCTCCGGCTACCAGGAGCAGGGCGTCACCGTCTTCAAGTCTGCCGGGAAGCTCGCCGGCCAGGGCCGGGTCGAGGTGGACGGGCAGGTGCTCGAGACAGAGCACGTGATCGTCGCGACCGGCTCCGAGCCGCAGATCCCCCCGATCCAGGGCCTCGCCGAGGCCGGCTACTGGACGAACCGCGAGGCGACGACGCTGAAGGAGATCCCGAAAAGCGCCGTCTTCATCGGCGGCGGCGCCGTCGGGGTCGAGCTCGGCCAGATGCTCGCCCGCTTCGGCTCGCAGGTGACGGTCGTGCACAGTGCCGACCGGCTGCTCAACCGCGAAGACCCGGAGGTCGGGCGTCTGATCGGGGAGGAGCTCCAGTCCGACGGGATTCAGTTAACCCTTGGCCGCCGTGCGACACGCGTGCGGCTCGACGGCACTAAACGCGTCGTCGAGCTCGACGACGGCAGCGAAGTCCGCGGCGAAGTGCTCGTCATCTCCGCTGGGCGCCGGCCGCGCGTCCAAGATCTCGGCCTCGAAACCGTCGGGATCGACGTCGGCACGCATGGGATCCCGGTCGACGAGCGCTGCCGCGCCGCCGAGGGCGTCTGGGGGATCGGCGATGCCACCGGCGTCTCGCTCTTCACCCATGTCGGCAAGTACCAGGCGCGGGTGGCGACGGCGAACATCCTCGGCGAGGACGCGGTCGCCGACTACCGCGCCGTCCCTCGCGTCGTCTTCTCCGACCCCGAGGTGGCCGCGGTCGGGCTAACGGCCGCCCAAGCACAGGAGCGGGGGCTCGTCGTCTCCGAAGTGACGCTCGATCTCCCGAACGCGATCGCGCGGCCCTACACCTACGAGGAGAACCCGCGTGGCTCGTTCGGCCTCGTCGTCGACCGCGAGCGCGACGTGCTCGTCGGCGCCTGGGCCGTCGCACCCCTCGCCGGCGAGTGGATCCACCAGGCGGTGCTCGCGATCCGCGCCGAGATCCCGGTCGCGGTGCTCAAGGACACGATCGCGCAATTCCCGACCTTCAGCGAGGCGTACGTGAGCGCCCTGCGCAAACTGAACGTTACGGAGACGCCGCGATGACTCAACTCGAAGCCCCGTTCCGGCTTCCCGAAGCACCCGTACGCGGCGACCTGGTCGCAAAGTACTTCCGCGGGCTCGGCGACCCCACCCGCATTCGCATCCTCGAATTGTTGCGCGACGAGGGCGAGCTGTCGGTGGGAGAACTGGTCGAGCGGCTCCGGGCGCCGCAGCCGAAGGTGTCGAACCATCTCGCCTGCCTGCGCTGGTGCGGCTTCATCGAGGCGCGGCGCGAGCATCGCGTCGTCTACAACCGGATCGCCGACGAGCGAGTCGTGAGGATGGTCGACCTCGCACACGCGCTGCTGGACGACAACGCAGAACATGTCGCCGCCTGCTGCCGGATCGACGAGCGGTGAGGGAGTTGCGCAAGAGCCTCGGCCTCGGCGGGATCGCCCTGCTGTCGATCGCCTGCTGCGTCGGCCTGCCGCTGATCGTCGCAGCCGGCTTCAGCGTCGCGGCATTCGCCTGGGTCGGCGGCATCGCGATCGCCGCGATCGCGCTCACCGCCGCGCTCACCCTACTCGCCGTCTGGAGATCCGGGCGCGCCGCTCTTGCAAGACCTCTGCCGCTCCGACATCAACGAACCCTCTTTAGCCGGCAGCGAAGCTGACTCGGCCAGGCCGGGTCCTCGCTCGGATCGCAGGTGGCGATTGTCGAGGCCCCGCCTCGCCTGCGTGCAGCGCGAAGGACCGTTTGCCGCCGAGCAGGTCGAAAGAAGCGCGCGCTGCCCGCGGCATCGAGATCCGCACGGGCGTTCGTGCGGTCGCGGTTCGCCGCGACGAGGACGGCGTGACGGTAGAGCTCGAGGACGGTGCCGCGGCTGCTGGAGACGTACGGCCTGTAAGACGTGAATCGGGTGGGGGCCGTATGGCATCAAAGGGGTAAGAGCACCCACCGAAAGGGGTCGGAGACGTGAAAGCAGTCTGGAACGGAGCTGTCCTCGCCGATAGCGGCGACACCGTCGTCGTCGAGGGAAACCACTACTTCCCTGCGGACTCGCTCGACCGGCAGTACCTGGTCGAGAGCGGCACGCACACCGTCTGCCCATGGAAGGGGACCGCCAGCTACTACTCGATCGTCGTCGACGGCAAGGAGAACAGGGACGCCGTGTGGTACTACCCGCAGCCCTCGCCGGCCGCGGAGAAGATCCAGGGCCGAGTGGCCTTCTGGCGAGGCGTCAAGGTCGTTGCCGACGGCGCGGATCCAGCCGAAGAAGGTCCTCCGAGCGGCTTCCTCAGCCGTCTGGTCCGGAGCGCGAAGAGGGCCGCCTGATCGCTGTCACGCCACCCTCGTTTCGCGAACGGTGAAGCTGCGGTTCCCCACGTGCATTCGAGTCGCGGTCAGGTCATCCGCGTGCAGCCACTCGCGCACGAGCGGGATCACGTCGGCTATCGGCGACGGGTGGCCGCGATCCGGCTGCACGAGGACGCGCCAGCCACGTCCGGTGCACTGAACCAGCCGCACGTGGAGCCGGCCGACGAGGTGGCGCATCAGGAACGCGGCGCTGCTTGCATCGGGCGCCTCGATCCAGATCTCCTGCTCGGTCACTGCCGCCTCTCCTCGCATGGCACCGGCTTGGACCTGACGGGGCCCGCCGCAGATTCGCAGCAGTCACCTGTGAGCTGAATCGCTGCGGCGTATCGTGGCATCAGACGCTGTGCCCACCCGCCACCCGCCGGGGTCGGCCGAGGATCAACACCGCGACCGACGGAGGCGACGTTGCTCAAGCGATCACGCAGGACGCGAGGACCGATCTCCGGGCGGCGCGGATCCTCCGGATCGGACGGACGGTTCGACGTCGCTGTGATCGGCTCGGGTATGGGCGGCTGGGCAGCCGTCCGGGCCTCACGCCTGCGGGGCAAGCGGGTCGCGCTGTTCGAGAGCGGACCGGTCGGCGGCACCTGAATCACGCGCGGGTGCATCCCGACGAAGGCTCTGGTCAGAGCCGCTGAGATAGCGCACGACGCGCGGCACGCCGGTGACTTCGGGATCCGGACAGGCGAGGTAGAGGTCGACTTCGCGGCTGTGATGGCGCGCGTCCGCAGGGTGATCGACGACGGGATCGCGTTCTACGAGCATGCGATCGAGCGCGACGAGGGTGTGACCCTGTTCAGCGGGCGTGCACGCTTCGTCTCCGAGCACACGCTCGAGTGCAACGGCGCGAATGTCGAGTTCGATCACGCCCTCATCGCCACAGGCGCACGGCCCACGGTTCCCGCGATACCCGGTCTCGACCATGTTCCGTTCGCGACCAGCGACGACCTGCTCCGGGCGACCGAGCTCCCGGCTCATCTCGTCGCGTTGGGCGCGGGCGCGATCTCGCTCGAGTTCGCGCAGGCGTACCGGCGTCTCGGAGGGGACGTCACCGTCGTCCTCCGCGGCGATCGCCTCGCGCGGGGGGAGGACGCCGAGCTCACGGCACTGCTGGCCACGTATCTCGAAGCGGAAGGTGTGCGGATCCAGGCGGGCGTCGCGCCGGCGCGCGTCGAGCTGGACGCGGGCAGGCCTTCCGTCGTACTCGCGGACGGCAGGAGGGTCACCGGCGACCGCCTGCTGATCGGGCTCGGCCGGACGGCCGACGTGGACGGCCTCGGTCTGGAAGAGGCGGGGGTCGCGTTCGGGCCCGGCGGGGTCACGGTCGACGAGCATCTGCGCACGACGCAACCTCACGTCTTCGCGATCGGCGATGCGATCGGCGGCTGGATGTTCACGCACGTTGCGACCTACGAGGCGCCGCTCGCCGTCGCGAACATGCTCGATCGTGCGAGCCTTCGCCCGGACTACCGCACGGTCCCCCGCGTCATCTTCACCGACCCGGAACTCGCCGGCGTCGGGTTGACCGAGGATCAGGCACGAGAGACCGGGTACGAGATCGAGGTACGCCGCTTCGATGTCGGCAAGGGGGGCAAGTCCCGTGCTCTCGGCGACCGTCGCGGCCGCGTCAAGTTCGTGCTCGAGGCGAGGACCGGTGTCATCCTCGGGGCGCACATCCTCTCCCGCCACGGCGCCGACCTGCTGCCCGGGCCGGCGATCGCGATGAACACGTCCGGCGGCACGCTCGCCCCGTTGCTGGCCACGATCCACCCGCACCCGACCCTGTCGGAGGCCGTGAAGGTCGCGGCCAGGGACGGGTGAAGGTGCTGCCCGTCCCGACCACTGCTGGCATCCCCCGCGATCGAGGCGTCGGCAGTCCCGTGGCTCTCGGCCGCGGAGATGCGCGCCGTTGACGACGTAACGGTGAGGGAGTTTGGCATCGAGCTGAAGCAGATGATGGAGAACGCCGGCCGGAACCTCGCCGTCCTCGCCCGCCTGCTCCTCGGCGGGTCTGTGGCCGGACGAGCCGTGACCGTCCTCGCCGGGCCGGGCGGTAACGGCGGCGGCGGCCTGGTCGCCGCGCGCCACCTCCTCGGCGCCGGCGCGAGCGTGCACATTCGCCTCTCAGCCCTTCGCGAGCGGCTTTCGCCGGTCACGGCCGAGCAGCTAGGGATTCTCGCCGTGCTGGGGGCGGACATCTCCGACGGAGCCGATCGCCCCCTCCCGGGCACGGAGCTCGTTCTTGACGCGCTCTTGGGCTACTCCGTCAAGGGCCCGCCCCGAGGAGACGCTGCCAGCCTGATCGATGCCGCTTCCGGCCGGCGCGTGCTCTCCCTCGACGTCCCCTCGGGCCTGGAGCTCTCGAGCGGCGTCCTGCACGTTCCGCACATTCGTGCCGAAGCGACGATGACGCTGGCTGCACCCAAGACCGGCCTGCGCGGGGCCGCGGTCGGAGATTTGTATCTCGCCGACATCTCCGTCCCGGCCGCAGCGTTCGAGCGCATCGGCAGAACGTACGCCACCCCGTTCGGACGGTCGCCGCTCGTCCGCGTCGCGGACACCTGAATCGGCGCCTCGGCGCGTTCGATCGTGCACAGGGCCGTGCAGGGGTCTGCTCAGGGCACTGTCGCAGATGAGCTGCCCGGCTGAACACGCAGGCGTCACGCGCACCTCAGGTGCTCCGGCGGATCGGTCGCCAAGGGCGGATTTCGCCACTCGTTCGCCAGTGCGCACGCGGCACAGCGGACTTCGGCGGACGGCGGTGGACTGGCATCCTCGGCTGAGATGAACGTGCGAAGCGGCATGGCTGAGCCAAACACACCGGCGGGGGTGGGATTCGCACCCACGACGCCCTTCCGGGCGCAACGGTTTTCAAGACCGCCGCATTGGCCGTCGGCGTGCAAGCCCTGAAAGAAATCAGGCGCTGCAGAGCGGCTCCTGACGGTCCTACGACGAGGTTCATACCCGTGGCGGTGCAATAGCGGGTTCACGGCGGGTTCAAGCCCACCCGCGAACGCGATAAGACCCGATCTTGCAGCGATTCTTCGACATCAACCTGATAACTCGTAATGAAGGGGTCGGGAGTTCGAGTCTCCCCCTCGGCTTCTCGGGTCGGGGAAATCCCTACATAACGGGATTTCGTGTTGTCTCGGACGGCGCGGAGGCCATCTCCTTCCTCTCGCCCTGCGTGCTGCCGCTGATCCCCGGCTACCTCTCGTTCGTCTCCGGCGTCGGCTTCGACGAGCTGGGAGCACGCCCCGGCCGGGTGACCGTCGCGACGGTGGCCTTCGTCGTCGGCTTCGGCTCGATGTTCGTCGCGCTCGGCGCCGGCGCAGCCTGGTTCGGCGGAGCGCTCCTCGACAACCGGCGCGCGCTCGAGATCGGCGCAGGGATCTTCATAATCCTCGCTGGCATCGTCTACGCAGGGCTGCCGCTGCCGCGCGCGCTACTCGCCGAGCGCCGCTTCGCGCCGCGAACCCACTCCAAGACCGTCGTCACGGCTACGCTCGCCGGTGTCGCCTTCGCGGTCGGCTGGACGCCCTGCATCGGCCCCACGCTCGCCGCGATCCTCGGGCTCGCCGCCGCCGACGGCCAGCCGGCGCAAGGGGCCGTGCTGCTCGGGGTCTACTCGCTCGGTCTCGGTGTGCCCTTCCTGCTCGCCGGGCTCGCGTTCACGCGCACGCTCGCGGTGGTGCGGGCGCTGCGGCGCCATTGGCGTGCCGTCAGCCTCGCCTCCGGCTCCCTGCTCGTCCTCTTCGGCGTCCTGCTCGCGACCGGCGAGCTCGTCCGCCTGACGACGCGGCTCGCCCGCTTCACCGGCTTCGCGATCTGAACTGTTCAGAGAATCGTCAGCTCCACGTAGGGATTCCGAAGCATCTCGGGTCTAACGTCGCCCCCGTCCCGCTCGATTCCGAAGGAGACTCTGATGAAGAGGCGAAACAGACTCTGGTTGCCGGTGCTCGCGGCCGCCACCCTTGCCACCATCGTGCTGGCGTCGCCCGCCGTGGCGAAGAACCCGAACCAGTACCGCGTCACGATCACAAACCTGACGGGCGGCCAGCCGTTCACGCCGCCGGTCGTCGCAACGCACCGCCGGGCGACGAGCGTGTTCGAGATCGGCGCACCGGCGAGCTTCGGCGTCAAGGAGATCGCCGAGAACGGGAACATCGCGCCGCTCCTCGACGCGCTCGCAGGCGACCCGTTCGTCTCCGACTCGCTCCAGGGCTCGGCAGGCCCGCTCGTCCCGCCCGGCACGCCGCTCTTCGGGATGTTCGGCGACTCGGCGACGTTCACGATCACGGCCGACCCGGCCGCCAACTACTTCTCCTGGGTCTCGATGCTCGTCTGCACCAACGACGGCTTCACCGGCGTGCACGGGCTGCGGCTGCCGAAGCAAGTGGGCGAGAGCGTGACCGTGACGACGAGGGGCTACGACGCGGGCACGGAACGGAACACCGAGGACTTCGCAGACATCGTCCCACCCTGCCAGGGCCTGATTGGGATCTCCTCCGGCGAAGCGGGCACAGGCATGAGCAACCCTGCACTCGCCGAGGGCGGCGTCATCTCGCTCCACAGCGGGATCGCAGGCGGCAGCGACCTCCTCCGGGGAGTGCACGGTTGGGCGAACCCGGTCGCGCGCGTCACGATCGAGGCGATCGGCTAGAGCCGGCGGCACACGGGGCTTCGTTCGCCCTGCGGCTGCGAACGAGGCCCCTGCTCTGCTGGCAAGCTCGTTTTTTTGACGACTCGGCCCGCGAGCTCACCGGCTTCTCGATCGAGGAATCGGTGTCGGTGCGGTACGCTTCCAACCGGCCAGACTGCGTCCAACAGGAGGTTCCATGGCTACGAGAGCTCGAGCGCACGGCGATACCGAGACCACGCGCGGCGGCGACCGACTCGCAGAGGTCACGGCAGCGATCGCCGACATCTTCACGCGGGGATCGGTCGCGGGCTTCGTCGGCGGCGTCGGCTTCCTGATCGCGACGATGGCTTTCGTGACGACGAAGGGTTTGCCGGCGGTGGCGCCGCTCATCGACATCTCCACGATCTTCCACGGGCAGGACACGCCGACGCCAAGCCCGGAGAACATGCTCGTCGGCCTCGTCACGCACACCGGCCTGTCGATCCTCTTCGGGATCGGCTTCGCACTGCTCCTGACAGCCGTGCCGACCCTCCGGCGATTACCGCTCCTCGTGGTGGCCGCCATCGCGTACGGGCTGCTCCTCTACGTCGTCAACTTCCAGATCCTCGGCCGGACGGCGTTCCCCTGGTTCACGAACCCGAAGGGGCCGAACCAGGGCTTCGAGGTCTTCATCCACGCCGTCTACGGACTGATGCTCGTCCCGTTCTTCCTGACGCCGTGGCGGCCGCCAGAGGCGGTGACCTCGACGCGGGATGGAGCCCGTCGTTGAGATCCTCTACTTCGAAGGGTGCCCGAAATCGTTCTCGCTTGTCGCGTGTACAAAACGGATGCTGGCTATGCCGGTCAACCAGATGAACGCTGGGTACGCGAGGCGTTTACCCGCCCGCGCGGGACGTGGATGCGAGTTACGATCGAAGGCGTGAAGCGGAGCTTGCTCGCGCGCGTCCAAACCCAACGGGTCGGCTGTGCGGGTGCGCGCCCACGTGCTGGTGCCAGCGGTCGCGTCTCGGGCGAGCGCTTCGCTGGTACCTACCGATTGGCCATCGCGCAGTCGATCCAAAGGAGAAACGGGACTTCGCGGAACGCGGCGACCGTTCCACCTAGTGCCGCAGGAAATCGCTCGTAGCGAGGTCGTCCGGCTCCTCGGCGAGGGAGCTCAGCTTGTCGAGGTTCTGCCGGCGGCGGAGTACGCCGAGGAGCATCTACCGGGCGCGATCAATCTGCCGCTCAAGGAGCTGAATCGGGCGACCGCCCAGCGTCTCGACTCGACGCGCCCTGTCGTCGTCTACTGCTGGGATTCGACCTGAGACATGAGCCCGCGAGCCGCGTGGCGGCTCGAAGCCCTCGGCTTCGGCGGGGTCTACGACTACGTCGCCGGCAAGGTCGACTGGATCGCCGCAGGGCTACCTTCCGAACGGCCGTCCGGTGCCGGACTGACCGCTGGCGATCTTGCTCGCCGCGACGTGCCGACGTGCCGGCCAGCGGACGCGATGTCTGAGGTGTAGCAGCGCATTCGTTCCTCCGGCTTGAGACATGCATCGTCATCAATGGCGAAGGTGTGGTGCTAGGGCGCGGTGCCTGGGCCGGAAGGCGCTTTCAGAGGCAAGCGCGGGCCCGGTGGAGGAGGTGATGACGGTAGGACCGAGCACGATGCGGCCCCTCGTTCCCGCGTTGGGTGCCGCGCAACGTCTGAGGGAGAAAGGTCTGGGGTCCGCTCTTGTGACCACGTCGGATGGCCGCCTCGTGGGGTTGCTTCTCGTCGAAGACGTGTCGAGCTGAGCCTCTGCGGTGAGCCCGAAGTGCGTGATTTTGCAGGCTCGTCCGCGGTAACAATCACACCGCGTGCGGCCGTCCTTCCTGGCGGCCCGTGTGAGCAACGGATGGCACGATCCGGAGGCCGGTCGCAGGAGGGGGTTCAAAACCCACCCCCGCTTTGGATCCCGCAACCGCTCTGTCCAGGCTTCGACGACCGCGGCGAGCACGGGTACAAAACGGGTACGCGGGCGCGGGCACTGGCGGGCATGGGCGTCCACTCCGAGAGTCGTGACTGTTCGATTTCCAGCTAGAACGTGGCCGCACGGGCCCGCGAGTGGACGCGCGTCCACTACTTGTCCTTCCCTCGTAATGAAGGGGTCAGCGGTTCGAGTCCGCGCGTCGGCTTCCACTTATTTGCAGGGATTTTGCCGTTTCGGCAACAACCGAAATCGCTGCGCGGGTACGGAACGGGTACATCGCTGGACACCTTCATACCTTGCGAAGGGGCCAGCGTCCGCGCGCTGTATGTGCCTATTTGCAGGCAACTTCGAGGTTAGTGCGTGCGCGTCGCGTTCGATGGGAAGCCCCGGAAGTGCCCGCGCGGTGACGCACGTGCCCGGGTTTCCCCGGACCGTCTTTGTACGGCGTGGGGAGGAGTCTCCCGCGCAACCAGAGCGTCAAAGTCGACGCCAAGCGGCGCCGACCGGGCTCGCTAGAGGTGGGCAGCGGTCGCGAGCCCAAGCCGGATAAGTCGTTCGACGGCGGCTTCCGATTCGGCCTCCGAGATGCGCACGAACTCGGCCCCGTTGACGTCGGCGACGGTGAGAAGGCAGCCGGCTTCGACGTCGTGGGCGGCGGCGATGGTGAAGATCGCGGCGGCCTCCATTTCGACGGCCAGGCAGCCACGGGCTGCCCAGCGCCGCTCTCGTTCCGGATCGGGATCGTGGGTCGTGAACGTGTTCGTGGAGGCGATCGGGCCGACCCGGACAGGCAGCTCCAGCTCCGCTGCGGCACGCACTGCCGACTCGACGACGCGCCAGGATGCGGTCGGCGCGTACGCGTCGGCGCCGACGTACTCGTGCGAGACTCCGTCCGCGGGCACCGCCGAGACGGCGACGACGAGCTCTCCGAGCGCCATGTCCGGTTGGAGCCCGCCGCACTTGCCGACGCGCAGGAGCCGTTTGACACCGAGACCGATCAGCTCTTCGACGACGATCGCCGCGGATGGGCCGCCCATCCCTGTCGTCTGCACCGAGACAAGCCGGCCGTCGTAGGTGCCGGTGTAGCCGAGCAAGCCTCGCTCCGTGTTCACCTGGACGACGTCCTGGAGGAACTCCTCCGCGATCCGCCGCGCCCGGTTGGGGTCGCCGGGGAGGAGACAGGTCTCCGCGTAGTCGCCTGGGGCCGCTTGGAGGTGGACGTACATGGGATCGCAGGGAGCGACGTGGGCGGGAGGCGTGCGCCTTCCGCCCACGTCGGCGCTTCTACTTGACCGTCTCGGGGATCTCGATCTCCCCGTCGAGGATCTTCTGCTGCTGCTCCTTCACCTTGTCGACCATCTCCTGCGGGATCGACGAGGCGACCTTGCCGAAGCCGACGCCCTCGTTCGAGAGCTCGAAGGTGCGGGTGCCCTTCTCGAACTCGCCGGCCTTGGCCGACTTGATCGCCTCGAAGACGGCGACGTCGACCTTCTTGCGGGCGCTAGTCAGCACCTGCGCGCCGATGAAGGACTGATCGGAGTCGACCCCGATCCCCCAGACGCCCTTGTCCTTCGCCGCCGTCAGGACACCGAGGCCGCAGCCCCCGGCGACATTGAAGACGACGTCGGCGCCCTGCTCGATCTGGTTGAGCGCGGCCTCCTTGCACTTGCCCTGGTCGACGAAGTCCTGCGAGTACGCGTTCAGCGTCTTCACGTTCGGGTTCGCGTCCTTGGCACCCTTCTGGAAGCCGGCGATGTAGCGGTCGACCGGCGGGATCTTCTGGCCGCCGATCGAGCCGACCACGAGCTGAGTGTTCGTCCGGTCCGACTTCTCGGCCGTGACGAGCCCGGCGAGATAGCCGACGAGGTAGCCCGCCTGCTGTTCCTTGAAGAGGAGGCTCTGCAGGTTGTCGAGCTCGTCCTCGGGCGCATAGCCGAAGTCGACGATCCCGAACTGCGTGTCCGGGAACTGCTCCGCGATCTGGTGGGTCGCGTCGCCGGTGAGGAAGCCGACCGCGATCACGAGGTCGTAGCCCTGGCGGGCGAGCGTGGAGAGGTTCGGGACGTAGTCGGCGTTCGAGTCGGACTGGGCGACGCGGATCTCGACGCCGAGCTCGGTCTTCGCCTGCTTCAGCCCCTCGTAGGCGAACTGGTTGAAGCCGCGGTCGTTGATCCCGCCGATGTCGGTGACGAGGCCAACCTTGAAGGGCTTCGCCTCACCGCCCTCGGCCGTCGTCGTTGTGTCGGTCGATTCAGTGTCGGTCGACGCAGTGTCGGTCGACGCGGTGGTGCTCGACGAGGAGGACTCGTCGTCGCCGCCGCACCCGGCCGCGAGCAGGAGTGCGAGGCACACCAGCAAGCCGAGCAGGAGACGCTGGAGACCGTGCTTTCTGGTCAAGGGAGATCCTTTCCGTTCGTTGGTGGACTCACGGGATCGATCCGTCGGGCTCGTCGAGGTACTCGGCGGCCGCGACCTCGCGCCAGCGGCGGACGTCCTCCGGCCAGCGCTCGGGTGGCTCCTCCGCCGCCATCCGTCCGAGGCGCTCGACGAGCGCTGCAACGGCCGTCTCGAAGATCCGCTCCCCGTCCTCGGCGGTCGCCTCGGTCGTGCGGCGGCCGATCGCACCGGAGCGGGAGAGCTTCGCCATGTCGTAGGTGAAGGTCCAGGGGACGTCGTCCTGGTCGACGGCTCGATCCATCCGGACGAGCTCGGGCCGGAGGTGGAGCATCAGCGACGTCTCGCCGTGGTTCGCGTGGAAGAGCCAGTCGGCGTCCGGGCAGTCGCTCGTCACGAGCTTCCAGACCTCGGGCGTCAGATCCCACCAGCTCATCGCGTGCAGCGAGACGTTTCGCGGTAGGCGCGCCTGAGCGACGTCGACCGCGTTCCAGATCGGACCGCCGTTCCCGACGTGGCCGTTGAGGAGGAAGAGCTTCCGGAAGCCGGCGTTGACGAGCCAGTCGCAGAGCTCGGCGAGCGCCGTCACCGTCGTGCCGGGCGTGAGCGCCATCGTGCCCGGGAAAAGCCGACTGTGCCCTTGCGAGGACGAGTAGGTGAAGGTCGGGGCGATCGGCACGCCGCTACGGGCGGACGCCTCATGTGCGATCGCCTCGACCTGGATCGCATCCACGAGGAGCGGCAGGTGCGGGCCGTGCTGCTCGACGGCGCCGATCGGGAGCACGACGAGCTCGCTGCGCTCGACCAGTCCGACGACCTCCGGCCAGCTGTGTTCACCGAGCAGGATTGGGCCGCTCCCGCTCATCGGCTGGCCGCCCGGATGGCGGGACGCGAGTTGAGCAAGTCCATCACGCGCGCCTGCGTGGGCAGGAGCCCGCGAGCGCCGGCGGCGGTGGTCGAGATCGCGGCGGCGGCGTTCGCGAAGACGGCCGCGTCGGTCGGGGAGGCGCCGCCGAGCAGCCGGTGCAGGAAAGCCCCCGCGAAGGCATCGCCCGCGCCGGTCGTGTCGACGGAGTCGACGGCAAAGCCGGCGATCCGGGTCGCGGGCTCCGCGACCGAGGCCACGACAACCCCGTCCCGGCCGAGCGTGATGCACACGACCTCGGCGCCGGCCGCGACGAGGTCGGCCGCGAGATCTTCCGGGCCACGCCCTACGGCCTCCGCGACGCCCCGGTTGAGGAGGACGATCGAGAAGGCTGCCGCAGCGGCCTCGAGCTCAGAGCGTTCCGGAGCCGCGGCGCCGTCGAGGTCGATCGAGGGGCGGATCCTGCGGGCACGCGCGGCCTCGGCTCGAGGGCGTGCCTCTTGCAGGCGGTAGCCGTCGACGTGGAAGGCCTCGGCGCCAGCGGTGAGCGCCTCGTCGAAGAGACGCCAGTCGAAATCGAGGGGCTCGCTCACGATCATCCGGCCACCGTCGGGTCCGACGAAGATCAGGCAGAAGGAATCGCCGCACTCGACGCGAGCGACGCCGCTTGCGTCCACCCCGGCTGCCTCGAGCGCGGCGATCGACTCGTCCCCGAGCGCGCCCGTGCCGGCCTTGCCGAAGAAGCGAACCTCGGAGCCGAGCCGGGCGGCCGCGCAGGCGCAGTTCGCGGCCATGCCGCCGTGGGTCCGGGTGACAGCGTCGGCCGTGATCCGCTCGTCGAAGCTCGGAATCCGCGCGACGTGGGAAGCGACGTCGATGGTGAGGTAACCGGCGACGAGGAGGGTCACGCGGCGCTCCCCCAGACGTCGGCCGCGAGCGCTGCGAGCCGCTTGACGCGCCCGGGCGAGACGGGATTCCACCAGACGCCCTCCTCCTTCAGCCAGGACGCGACGATTGCGCCGTCGGAGGCGGCGAGTAGCTCCGCCGCGTTGTCGATCGTGACGCCGCTGCCGACGATAACCGGCAGGGCGGTCGAGTCGCGGATCCCGGCGATCTCGGCAAGCTCGGTGGCGCCGCCCGTCCGCTCGCCCGTCGCGATCAGGACGTCGGCGTCGAAGAACTCCGCATCGCGGGTCATCGCCTGGAGCGAGCGGTCGGCGACGATCGCGTGGCTGCCGTGCTTGACATGGACGTCGGCGAAGACGCGGACGTCGTCGGCGTGGAGCCAGGCGCGGTACCGGGTCGCCGCCGGCGCGGGGCCTTCGACGAGGCCCTCGTTCGCGACGTAGGCGTTCACCCACTGGTTCGCGCGAACGAAACGGCCTCCGGCCGCCTTCGCGACGGCAAGCGAGCAGCGGACCCCGTTTGCGAGCACGTTGAGCCCAACGGGGATCGAGACGTGGCCGCGGACGTGCTCGGCGAGGACGGCCATCGCGGCAGCCGTCTCGAGCCCGATGTCCTCCGGCTTCGAAAACGGCAGGTCACCGGAGTTCTCGACGATGACGCCGTCGAAGCCGCCGTCGCGGTAGCGGCGGGCCTCCTCGACCGCAAAGGCGACGAGCTCCTCGAGGGGCTCGCCGCGATAGCGCGGCGAGCCCGGAAGCGGCAAGCTGTGGACGGTACCGATCAGCACCTTCGGACGTCCGAAGATCTCGACGAGCGCATTCGGCTTGGGCGGATAGACCCCCATCAGCCGATCCGTTCGGGGGGCGAGCGAAAAAGCTCGACCTGGTAGCGGTAGAGGTCGGCGCGGTAAAGAAGGTTGGTGTACTCGACGAGCCGCGAGTCGCGGTCCCACGTGCGCCGGCGGACGGAAAGGATAAGGGCGTCGCGGGCGACATCGAGGAACTCGGCCTCGACGCCGGCCTCGACCGCCTCGACCGTCTCCTGCGCCTTCCAGAGCGCGATCCCGAGCTCTTCCTCGAGGATCACGTAGAAGGAGCTGCGATCGAGCCTCTCGGCCGTCCACGGCCGTTGATCACGCTCGTAGACTCGCCGCGGCAGGAACGCGCGCATCAGCGCCATCTCCGTCTCGTCGGCGTAGAGGAGCCGCTCGATCCGGAGCACCTCGACCTCGGGCTCGAGCTCGAGGGCGGTCGCGACGTCGGGGTTCGCCGGGACTCGGGAGACGCCGAGGGTGCGGTAGCTCGGCTCCTTCCCAAGCGCGCGCATGTTCTCGCTGAAGCTCGTGAGCGCGCTCTGCGGCTCGAGCTTGCGCCGCTCCGTAACGAAGGTGCCCTTGCCCTGAACGCGGACGACCCGCCCGCCCCGCTCGAGCTCGGAGAGTGCCTGGCGGGTCGTGACGCGGCTGACGACGAAGCGGCGGGCGAGCTCGTGCTCCGACAGCATCGTGCCCTCACCGAGCTCGCCGCCGTCGATCGCCCGAGCAAGCAGATGCTGAATCTGCCGGTAGAGCGGCACCGGGGAACTCCGCGAGATCTCGGGAAGCATTGAACGATCATGTTATGACAAGCTATGACAGCACGTCAAGACGTCACACTCGTCGTGGGAGCCGGGTACGTCCTTGTCAACGTCCTCGTCGATCTCGCGCAGGCGCTCGCCGACCCGCGAATCCGTCCTATGACCACCAGGCGCCCCAACAAACTGGAGGCACCATGACGCGGTAGCGCGTCCTGCTCGCAGGCGAGACTGGCTGACCTACGGCATCCACCAAAAGGGGTTCTCGGCATACACGACCGGGAGCTTCGACGACGGCTCCCGCGAGTTCCGAGCGGCGCTCGAACAGCGCGGCTGGACGGTGGAACACATTCAGAACCACGCGGTCGGACCGACGAACGGGGCGTGGGATGTGGTGCGCGTAGTCGGAACGGCGGCCGCCACACTGGCTCGAGCACTACAACACGCGCAGGCCGCACAGCTCAATCGGAGACCGGCCCCCAAACAGCCGCGTTCACAACGTCCGTGGGTAGGACAGCTAGAGCGTGTGAGGAGCGAGGACGACGTCGAAGCCGGTGGACCGAGCGGAAGGTGTGCTGGCATCGCCCTGCACCCGGGCTTGCGCCCACCCCACCGAACATCCCCCTGGTTCTAGGCTAGAACCGGCGCCGCCACGCCGGTCGCGCTGCCGCCGGTGCACTTGAACCAAGGAGACGGCGCTCGATCACGTGCTCAAAGGCCCTCGTCACGCTCCGAGGCCAGCCAAGCCTCGTCTCGCATCTTCACAACGACGACGCCGAGCCAGCCCAGTCCGATGAGAAGACGACTCTAGAGAGGATCTCGAGACCGGAGGTTGAGCATTAGGGACGCGAGGACCGAGGCGGGGACGGCCCTAGGTACGAGGCGCCCACCCTTAAGCATCAGCGTGGTGGAGGCTAGACCCTCCACCACGCGTGAGGATCGGCTAGGCGCCGTTCGCCTTGAATTTGGCAAACAGGTCGAGCACCGGCTGCGGACAGCTCTTGACGAAGCCGGTAGCCAGCACGGCCGCGACGATGTCAGAGGGCTTCTTGCCCGCGTCGAAGGCGCTCGGGAACGGCGACGCCTTGGTGATCAGGTTGAGGTAGGCAGCGTGGCGGGCCTCGACCGTTGCGATCTGCGCGCCGGCCTGCAGGTTGTCACCTGCGTCGACGTAGCGGATCGCGCCGTCGTAGGCCATCACCCCGGTGTTCTCCAGGGTGCGGGCGGTGAGCAGGAACGTGCCGAAGTTCGTCAAACCCTTGCTGAAATCGAACGTGCATGCAGGGGCCGCCGAGCTACCGAGAGCGCCCTGGAGGAACTTCACGTGCGTGACCTCGTGGTCGCGGATCGCACTCAGGTAGCCGTACGCGGTGCTGCGAACACGCCCGTTGAATCCAGCGAACTGCTTCGCTCCAGTCACGGCGCCGCGCGTGAACTTGCCGCCGCTCCCAGGAACGCCCGACGGAAGCGCCTGCCTACCGCTCCCGAGCGCCTGGACGTAGAACGACGCTTCCAGATACTCGAGCGTCAGCGCGAAGTTCAGCACGTCGACGTCGGTGATCGCCGCCGGGTTGTCGTGACCCGCACGGGCTGTCCCGGCGCTTGCGCCCAGAAGGACACCCCCGCCGACGAGTGCGGCCCCACCGATCCCCGCTTTGCGCAGGAACGCCCCACGCGTGTCGGGCCGCTCAGTCACAGCTACCAAATCAAGCTTCGACATTTCGAATCTCCCTCTCTTTGTTGTCGTCGCGAAGAAACGCGACCTCTGGATTCGGCTTACGAGCCGAGCCATGTTCCGTTTTGAACCGCAATCCCTTTCGGGGCGAACCAGGTTTGCGGGGGCGTGGCTGTCTACCTGCCCATCGGGCAGTCCCACCCGGACAGACCGCGCTCCCCGCCTCGCTGCTTTCTAGTTACCCGACGATGAAGCCGGTAGCGTTGACCGCCGCCAGGATCTTCGCCTTGCTGAAGCCGTCCTCGAACGCCGCCGGAGCAGGCGTGGTGTCTGGGGTCGTCCCGCCGGAGAAGCGGATGTCCCGGATCCAGGCCGCGTGCCGCGCTTCGACCGGCAGGATCCGACCGGCACCGATCAGCACCGCCTTCGTCTTGATGTTCGGCACCTGGCCGAGGTAGGCATGCACGCCTGTGTCTTCCAGTACCTGCGCGGTCGCCGCGAACTTGGCCGGGTTCGTGACCGTGTCCTTGAAGTCGAACTTCGGCTTCGCGACGGCCTTCGCCCCAAGAACCTTGCGGAGGAACTGGACGTGCGTGTTCTCGTGCTGGGCCAGGACCGTGGAGTAGCGATTCAGCTCACCCTTCAGAATCTTGTTCTGGTTCGCCTGCGCGTAAAAGGCGGCCTCAAGATATTCAAGCGTGAGCGCAAAGTTGAGGATAGCGATGTCGCTCTGCGGAATCGCCTGACCGCGAGCGACGCTCGGGATCGCCCCCGCGAACGCACCGCCGACGGCGAGCGCGCCAACACCGACACCAGCTTTCCTCAAAAACGACGCACGCGTCTCAGGATCGACCTTTGCGGCTGCTTCCTGAATCGCGCCGTCCCGATCGAAAACCTCGACGGCTGGAAGATGAGACATGCTTTAACCCCCCTGTACACCAGACAGTCCCACCCGTCACACGCTACGTATCCAACTCGGGGCTGCGCCAAACACGCACACGGATGTAGGTCAATCGGGAAGTGAAGTACGCACGCTCGGATGGGCCAGTGTTCACGAATGGACCCTGAGCAGAACTAGCTTTCGTGCGGAAGAAGCGGAGCCCACTCTGGCGTGCGGACGGGAAGCCAGTGCAGTTACGGCCTCGTCCACGGTGGCTCTCGGAGGCTCGCCGCCAGCGCGCAGGCGCCGTCGTGCAGCACCGGTTCGCCGTGCGTGACGAGTATTCGCTCGACGTCGAGCCGCGTCAGCGGCTCCAGTGTCGGTAAGAGGCGCTGTTCATACGAGGCGCGGAGACGCGCGCTATCGCGCTCTCTAGGCCAGACACGTAGCTCTCCTTCGATCTCGAGCACAGTGTCGCCGAACGCGAGCGCCCGATGCGACGGGAACTCGAACGGAATCTCAGCACGGCGCGGCCTCCCGATCGAGTGCGTGCGCACCCCGCCCTCTAGCGTCTCGCCTCCGCGCAGCGGCCGAAACGCGGAGCGGTCGTCAAGCCGCGTGGCGCAGTACTCGTGGCCGAAGATTGAGACTTCGTGCCGATCACGCCAACGCTCCCACAGAAGCTCTGACTGCCGTACGTGGAACGGAGTGGTGACGAAGATGCGCACGTGACCGCGCACGATCTCATCGAGCCCTGCCAGCAGCGGCTCGGTCTCGCCGCGTACGAGCGGGTCCACCAGGATCGTGTTCTCCCCGTCGCGCAGCGCATACGCGGTGATCGTGCGTGGCACCCCGTTTCGGGCGGCGCTGAATCGCCACAGGCCGGGCACAACCTCGTCAAGTGCGGACATCCGCGCAAGATCATGCCGCACGCACCAAGACGCCGGCGGTCGTCGCCGGCGATGCGCTGGTCGACTCCGGTCGCGGCCTCGAGATCCCGCAGGAGTCGCTAACGAAGGGCGTTACGCGCGAGCAGGTCGTCGAAGGACTGCGGCCGCTGCTCGCGCTGCCGGTCGAGGTCGTGCTCCCGGCGCACGGAGCACCGACAGGCCGTGCTGCGCTCGAGCGCGCGCTCTCCTGACGGCTGACGTCCATCCCGTCGCCTGGGCGAGCGTTGGGGAATGTCACCCGACGCGGTCGGCCGGGACGGCATGATCTGGTCGTGTCTGGGAACTCCATGCAGGAACTAAGAGCCACCTTCGAGCAGGTCCCGGAGCTTTACGACCGTGCACGCCCGAACTATCCGCCTGAAGTCTTCGATGCCCTTGCGGAGCTTGCTCAGCTTCAAGAGGCAGCTCGCGTCGTCGAGATCGGCTGCGGTACCGGGCAGGCGACTCTGCCGTTGGCGGAGCGCGGCTACGAGATCACCTGCGTCGAGCTTGGAGAGCAGCTCGCGGCTGTCGCACGGAGGAAGCTCACGAGCTTCCCGAACGTCGAGGTGATCAACGCGAACTTCGAGAGCTGGCAACCGCACCGCGCCGAGTTCGACGCAGCCTTCGCCTTTACCGCCTTCCACTGGATCGCGCCCGAAATGCGCTACGTGAAGACAGCCTCACTACTCCGCGAGCACGGGATGCTCGGCATCGTCTCCACCAATCACGTGCTGCCGACTGAAGGCGACGACTTCTTCGTCGAGGTTCAAGAAGACTACGAGGCCATCGTCCCGGAAGACCCCAGCACGAAGGCTGGGGCCGCTGGGCCACCCACTCCCGACACCGTCGCCGACCTCAGCGACGAAATCAGCGCCAGCGGCTGCTTCAGCAACGCCGGCGTGCGGCGCTACCTGTGGGACGTGATCTACGACGCCGACGAATACATCGGCGTTCTCAACACCTACTCCGGTCACCGCGCGCTCGACGACAACACCCGCGAACGACTGCTCTCACGCATCCATCAGCGGATCGAGGCGCGCCCCGGCGGCCACGTGCGGAAGACATATCTGGCGACGCTCAACGTCGCCGAACGTCTCTAGGGCCCCGTACACCCGCCTGCGCCAGCGCTCGCGAATGACCCCTGAGTGCTCAGTTGTTCAATAAGCGCTGCAGTTCTTCTGCCCGTCCTTCGTACCAGGTCGCGGTCGAGGCCGGGCGGAACCCGACGCCCTGATAGAGGGCGGCGGCAGCTTCGGTCTCGTAACTGATCTTCACGCGCTTAGCGCCCTTCTCTGCAAGACGGTCGATTCCCGCGGTTAGCATCGCCCTAGCAAGACCACGTCGCTGATACTCATCCTCGACCCTGACGGGCTCGACCAGCCCCACCGCCGTCAGTGGATCGAACCAAAAGAGCGAGTATCCGGCGATATGACCATCGACGGTCTCAACGGCCACGTCGAGTTCGGGGTCGTACAGCGGGCATTGACCAAGTCGCTCTTCGACAGCGTCGCCATTGCGGTGGCGCAAGGGATGGAGCGTGCCTCTCCGCTGTGTGCGATCGACGAGGGCGAATCCGTCGGGGAGTGGATGCAGGCTTACACGATCACTCGTATCCATCCAGGCGGTCCCATCCTTCTCGCCGGCGACTAGACCTGAGCCCTCTAGGAACCCGATCAAAGCCAAATCGTCATCATCCACAGGCACTTCGATCTTCCCCACTGCATGACCAGCGGCTTCCTCCAACGCCCGTGCCCAGACGACCTCCGGTTCGGGGCTCGACATGCCTGAAACCGTGATCGGATCGCATTGCCAGTCGTCGCTCCAGCTCGTAAGCAGCACCGCAGCAACCGGCCCCTGACCGTCTACCCAAAAGAGCTGCGCGATCCCGTCAGAGCGGCGAGGCCGTCGCCACCACCACTGCATGTCGGCGGCTTCCCAGATGCCCGCGTCCGGGTCAGCTCGACGAGCGCGCTGCAGGAGCTCGGTCGCCAGCAACAGCCGGTCGCGCCCCGCCACTCTGACCTCCCGGACCGACACGCCGCGTGGCCCTCCCACTCGCTTTGTCTCGCGCCGCCGGAGCCAGGTATATCGCATCGTGACTTGGGCCAGCGTTCGGGAACGTCCCCTGAAGGCGCTGCCGCAGCATGGCCCCGAAAGCGAACAGCCGCGGTTAGCGGCTGTCGCTCTGCACGGTTTTCCGGCGCGTGTGCTTGGAGTCCCCCGGCCCGTGCAGAGCGCTACCAGTTAGCGGACTCCGCGCACACCTGCTCGCCGAAACCACTCACACGGCAGCGCCAACCGCAGCTCGATCCGTACCCCTTTCGGAGACGACCTGCATCGCGTGCGCGAGCGTGCGGGAATGACGCCTGAGCTAGACGACCCGCGCGGAGATGGCGATGGCTTGATTGAAGAGGGATGACTGGCTGAGAATGGGCAGCCGCCGAACACTGAGGAGGAGAGACGTGAGCGATCGAGATGACTTCGTGGCGTGGACGCAGAGTCGACTCAGGGAGGCTGAGACAGCTCTGCACAACGGGGATCCGGGGCCGCGCCTGGCGATCTGGTCGGCACGCGAACCGGTCTCAGTGCTCGGTGCGTGGCGTTCGGCAGTCGGTCAGGAGGAGGTCCGCGGCTCTTGTTTCAGACGCTCGCAGAGACCTTCTCGAGTTGCGTTTCGCACGTGTACGAGGTCGTGGCTGCAGATGTGGTGGGTGACCTGGCGTACACCGCGGGGTACGAGCGGACGCAAGCGTCGATCAACGGTGAGCCGCGGCAGTACGTTCTTCGTGTGACACAGATTTATCGGAGGGAGGATGGGGACTGGAAGGTCGCCCACCGACATGGCGACACGGTTCCGGACTCAGACGAAGCGCGCAGCGAGAGCTAGCCCCTCGCGAAGTGCCGCGTTACGCTAGCCCGCACGAGAGCCAAGGAGATCCCATGACGGACTACGTGGTCAAGCCGCTCGATGCGAATACCTGGGACGCATTCGCGCGGCTCGTCGAGCGGCACAACGGTGTGTTCGGTGGCTGTTGGTGCACCTGGTTCCACACCTTCCATGCCGAGAAGACGTTCACCGCCGAGGGCAACCACGCCCTCAAGAAGCGGTTGGTCGAGGAGGGCCGCGCACACGCTGCGCTGGTGTTCGACGGTGATGAGGCAGTGGCGTGGTGCCAGTACGGCACCCCGGAGGAACTGCCGAACATCCACCACCGCAAGGAGTACGAGGCCGCTCTCGACAGGCCGACCGACTACAGGATCACTTGCATCTTTGTGGACAAGAAGTACCGGCGCAAAGGCGTGACGGCGGTCGCTCTGCGTGGTGCCGTGGATCTGATTGCGCAGGCCGGCGGCGGAGTTGTGGAGGGGTACCCGCACGACACCGGCGGCCAAAAGGTGTCCGTCCTCTACAACAGCACCCGGTCCCTGTACGAGCGGGCCGGCTTCAGCTATGTCCGGCCCAAGGGCAAGAGGAACTGTGTGATGCGCAGGGTCGTGCCGTGAGACCTACGCCGGCGGGATGCGGGGCTCCAGGGCACCGGCATGGGCCAGCGTTGCTCCTATGTCAAGGCGGGGATCGCTTTGAGGGTGTTGTAGACGGTGCGGGCGAGTTGTCGTTTGAGGCAGCGGATGGCTTCGCGGCGGCTCTTTCCCTCAGCCTGTTTGCGTTCCAGGTA
>JAABUR0100001880.1_pt1 | contig 35018 bp, 44 predicted proteins | sample 5560091 | NCBI WGS metagenome assembly JAABUR01 (sample SAMN10711879, study PRJNA513375) | rock metagenome | isolation source: Antarctica rocks | place: Antarctica: Victoria Land, University Valley sud | reverse complement strand
CTCGAGCGCGTTTAGGGGGCGTTCGGGTGGGGTGACGGATTGACCGGGGGTGGGGTGACGGATCGACGTGCCAAGCGGATCGCCGCCGGGGGGGGTTGGAAGCGTCACCCCAGCGATGACGGTCGGGAATACGAGGTAGATGTTAGAAAATGTCAACAAGATAAACATCATGTTGAAGATTATGCAAATGCGTTTGCAGAAAGAAAATAAAGACAAGAACGTGATTATACATCATTTAAAAGCTGCATTAAGTCAATAAAGCACTTTGATTTCTGAAGATTAATTCTTGAAGTTGATCAAGTTATTGAATTCTTTACTGTTTGAAGATTCATTACAGAATTTAAACAATTAACTATCTTGAATGTTAAACAAGCTGAAGATAAACAAGAATTATTTTTCTATCAAAGAGTTGAAGATTGCATACATTAAAAGTTGAGTCAATAAAGCTGCAATTAAACATATTGCATCTCAAATGAAAGATATGTCTTTGAACTCATTTTTAAAAATTGAAGAAGTACTGTCAATCATAAATAAGATGTACGATAATTTCAATTATTATTACACAACTCAACAACAGTACTTGAAGCTGTATTAAAACAAGATTTTCTTTTATGAATTTTGAATGAAATTTCAGAAATTTAGCACAGAACTAAAATACAATAATGAGACTTTACTAAATGATTTTCAGCATAAGATCAGTTCAAATTTTCAGCAAGCAACGCTCAATGAATGAATCATAAATTTGAATGAGTTTATTGATATTTGCATGCAAATCAATGTTAAATTAACTGAATTAAATGCTCAATTAGTCGTCAAAGCATTAATGACTCAAGCTGCTCATTCTGTCTTTAACACATCAACTGCTTGACTCACATCATCAATCTCTTTATGAAAGAAGCTCAGAAGATCAAATCTCGACTTTATTCAGAAAAAGTTGTTTAAGAAAGAACTTTGCTTCAAATGCAAGAAGTCAAAACATAAAGCATATGATTATCTTAAGATGATTTAAGTGCATTAGATCACTGCAAATTTGAAAAATTATTTGTCTTCATCAAAGTAGTGATTGAAAGCAATATTCTCATATTTTGTTTCATCAGCATGTCTGATGATTCATTTGATTTCAAGTTGTTTACTGTTGACATCATCTTGAATAGTCTAGAAAAAATATTCAAATCTCTTATTCTGATAAATATTGAAGTCATTGACATGATTTTCATTGATGAATCTTTGATGTCAAAGCTATGTAAATGCTTTGATATTCAATCAATATCACTGTCAAAATCAAAGTTAATTTAATCATATAATGAAATTTCTAATCAAAAATCAATTATCTATGCTCTGTATACATTGATCATGATACAAGAACATAAGAATGAAATGATGTTTCTATTGATAACTCATTTAAAACAGCATAAAATAATCATTGAAAATCTTTAATTAAAAAGAAATCAAATTTTAATAAACTTTGCAAACAATTGATTAATATTCTTTGTTAAGAAGTGCAATAACAAACTTGTTTCTAACAGCTTATTGTGATAGTTTTGAATTCAGTTTGAATTCAGTCAAACTTATTTCTAGCAGCTTTCTTTAAACTAGCGTCAGAGATAAAGTTGTGTATTGCAACTTTGTCATGTGTAACAGTATATAAATAAAGCAGTCTATGACTTCTCTTCACAATCTAGATAGATTTCATCATATGTGATACTGTTCACTCTATTCTTTCAATATTCTCATTGAATATTCAAACATTAAAATCTGTTGTTTCAAAGATAAACAGTCAATTAGCATTTCATAAATCTGAATCAAGTGAAATCTATGAAATGAAATGAAAGAACTTAAACTTAATGATTACATCAACAATCATCTTGAAGCGATTCATGAATCAGAAACTAGTGAATCAGTTTATTAAATTTATTTAATTCATTAAATCTGTATTCATATGAAAGCAAAGCACTTAAGTTGATCTTTGTCAACTTTATTTCTTTCAGTCAATTGAGAAAAAGAGACTCATCAATATTATCATGATTGAAGTCGCTGTATATCAAACTCTAGTCAAGAATAAGAAGATCAAGATTTTCTTCTTGATCATTAGTGAAATCAACAAAGCACTTAACTCAGTTGAAGATTTCGCGAAACTGAATGAAATAATCTTTGTCATGTCATTAGATGAACTGAAGAAGAAGCTTTCAATAGTTTATCACAACTTTCTGAATGTTTTTGATAGAAAAAAGATAACACAGTTGTCTTTGCATTGATCATATGATCATAAGATTGAATTAAAAGATGAAAGTCAATCTTCTTGAAGTTAATTATATCTCATGTCGAGTTACAAGTTGCAGAAGATCAAAGAGTATTTAGAAAAGAATTTGAAGAAGAAGTTCATCACATTCAGTAAAGCTTCTTTTGCTTTGTTAATATTATTTGTTGAAAAGAAAGATAACAGTCTTCGCTTTTGCATGAACTATTAAAAACTGAATGCTCTAATTAAAAGAAATCATTATTCAATACTTTTAATAGACAAAGTATTAACTTGAATTCAAGACAGTAAGTATCTAACTCAACTTAACATTATCATCATGTTTAATAAACTGCACATGAGTTCAGAAAGTGAAGATTTAACTACTTTTATTACTTTCTTCAACATCTACAAGTATAGAATAATGCTCTTTGAATTAATCAATAAATTTGCATTCTTTCAACATTATATCAACGATGTATTGTTCAACTGTCTGCATAAGTTCTGTCAGACATATCTGAATGATATTCTCATTTACAGTAAAACATTGAAAGAACATAAAACTCACATGAAAGAAGTACTAAACAAGCTTCATGAAGCTGATTTACAGATGAACATTGACAAGTGTGAATTCAAGATTTAGAAAATCTCATTTTTAAAACTATTAATATTTATTAGTGATTTGCGAATGAATTCTTGAAAAGTAAAATGTGATTCGAAGCTGAAAAGTGTTGCAATCATTGATTCATGTGCAGATTTTCATTGACTTCTGCAATTTCTATCAATGATTCATAAAAAACTTCTCAAAGATCATTCAATTCATGATAAAGCTGATTCAAAAAGATTATTTCTTTGAATGAACAAAGATCTGTCAGATGATCTTTAAAGAATTAAAGTAACAGATGATGACAGTTCTCGTTCTGAAGCATTTCAACTCAATCAGAAAAGTTATTCTGAAAATGAACTTCTTGAACTATGTGAACGACGAAGTATTGTCTCAATATGACAATGAAGACATTTTACATTCAGTGATCTTTTATAGTAAGAACATGATTTTCACAGAATGCAACTACAAGATTTATGACAAAGAACTGCTGATCATTATTTGCTGTTTGAAACATTGATGCTTTAAATTGAAATGTATGAATATTTTGATCAAGATCTTCATTGATCATCTGAATTTGAAGTACTTCATGATCATCAAAGAATTGATTAGATGACAAGCTAAATGAGTTGAGAAGTTATCTGAATATAACTTCAAAATCATATATCAGTTGAAAAAACAGAATCTGAAAGTCAATGTGTTGATCAGAATGTCAGACGTTAAGTCAGTTGAAGCAAATAATAATCAAAAGCTATATCAGCATCAGATGCTATTATCAGAAGATAAATTTAAACTGCAGTCAATGAAAGTTGATCAAGAAGATGATCAGAAAGCTGATCAAGATCTGACTCAGATCTTGCTCAGATCTGACTTAGAATTTGATTCAGATTCGAAATTTGAATTAAAAGCTAATCAAAATTGAATTGAAAAGATGATTTCTATTCAGAATCAAATTATAGTCGAAAATTAAATGAATCAACTATGTTTCAATATTTGAATAATCATGAAACAAAACAGAAGAACTTGTCAAGATATTAATTTAGACAATTGCAAAGTAGTTAATGAAGTATTCTGAAAAGATGATAGACTATGAATTTCTCAGTCAATGATCACTCAATTAATAAAAGAAGCACATGATCTTTCAATCAATGATTATTCTGACATGAATTAAATGTTGAATTTGCTGAGACAATCATATTGCTGATCAAAAATGAGAATGATGATCAAGTGTTACATTCAAAACTGTTATGTTTGTTGTAGATCAAAAGCATTGAAAGATTGAATCAATGAACTGCTGAAATCATTGCTTATATTCAAGCAATGATGACAGAATATATCATTAAACTTCATTATCAATCTATCAGAAAGTGATGAAAACAACGCGATTCTGACAGTCATAAATTGATTTTCTAAGAAACAACATTATATATCGTGTTGATCAGATGACGAAGAAATCTTCGCAGAATAAACAGTCAAGCTACTATTGATATGAGTCTTCAGAACTCATGAATTATCAAGATCAATAATGTTCAATTATGATTCATAATTCATATTAATTGTTTGAAAGTCTTTATGCTTAAGACTCAGCATCAAGATGAAACTATTCACAAACTATCATTTGCAAATCAATGATCAAACAGAAAGAATGAATCAAAATGTGAAATGATATTTATGAAGCTATAACTTGTACATGCAAGATAATTGATTCATCTGATTATTTATGACTGAATTCGTTGATAATAATGCTATTTTGTCATCAATTGAACAGTCAGCGTTCTTTTTAAATAAAGACTTTCACTTTTGTATGAACTTTGATTTGAATTCAATTGAATATAAAATCACTTGAGCTAGAATTGAAGCAAGCAAAGCAAAGAATATATTTAAACACATGAAATGATCACTAGCATTGATTAAGCAAGCATTAGCAAGAGTTAGAGTCACAATGAAGAAATAAACTGATAAGCATTGAAAAGAAATGATTTACAAGATAAATGACATGATGTTTCTGAACTCAAGAAACATCATGATCTCAAGATCATCAAAGAAACTAGATGATAAAATGCTAGAATTTTTCAAGATTCTGATCAAGATCAAACATGCATATCAATTGAAACTGTCGTTAACTATGAAGATTCATTCAAAGTTTATGTCAAATCTGCTGCAACTAGATTTGAAAGATGCTTTAAAAGAATAATGAAATGAGTTGTTTGATTTTATAGTGATTAAAGATGAAGATGAATGAGAAGTGAAAAACATACTGAACTTCAGACATTATGAACAAGATAAATGATTACAATATCATGTTAATTGAAAAGAATATGACATCAATTTACATTAATACAACGTTAATGAAAGTGAATTCAAAGAATTTTTGAAAATTATAAATGACTTTCATGAACAATATTTGAACAAGTCAAGATAGAAATTGACTTAAGAAATGTTGATTGAACTGCAGCAATGAAAACATTACTAAATGAAGAAGAAGAGTAATATTGCAAGCGTGTACTTTGAATTAGTCTAACATAAATTGTGTCAAACTATTATAAACTAGTATAAAGCTGATGTTAACATGCTAGTGATTTAACATGTCTTCATGAGTAAAACTCATGATGTGTTGCATCTTCTTTCTTCTTCAGCTTTGAACTTCTAGTTAAAATACACTCATATGATTCACTTTATGCAGACTTATAACATAATCAATGAAGTAAAAATCTCAATATTAAGTAATTGAAGCAAATGAATGATGTAAATTGAAAAACACAGTAAAATGATCTTTTGACTGACGCAATAATTAATCATCTGAGTAGTAACATGTAGATTGATTACATCAAGTCAAGTCATTGAGATTAAATTGAGTTTTCAGCTCATTAAAACTCAATTTGAATTAGAATTCTTGTTTTAAGTATTTAAGTTGAGTTGAGATGTTCAGCTTAAGTATTCAGATTGAGTCAGAGAGTTGAAATTGAATATCAACTTGAAATTTTTGATTCAACTTATTAAGACATGAAGATAAATAAATAAATATTTTATTATAACTTTCTATTATGATTTTCTATCATGACTTTCTATCAAATAGTCTTTATATTTCTTTATCATAGCTTTTCTTCATGACTTTTCTTCATGACTTTTCTTCATAACTTTTCTTCATGATTCTTTATCAAACAGTCTTCATAGTTTTTTATCATGATTTTTTATCATAGTCTTCTATCATAGTTTTGTATCAAAGCTTTCTATCAAACAATCTTCATGTTTCTTTTCATGTTTCTCTTTATGTTTTCTTTCATATTTTTCTTCATGTTTTTCTTCATGTTTCTCTTCATATTTTTCTTCATATTTCTCTTTATGACTTTCTATCAAAAAGATCATGCAAAAAGATAATGCAAAGATGAAAAATTGAAAAAATTTCTATATTTAACTCTTTTGATGTTATTTTTAATTGCTTAACAAGTTAAGTTGAAAACTTAAATTAAATTCTGACTCAAAATCAATATCAAGTTGAATCATGATGTTTAATTTAAGTAATTGAGTTGAGTTAAAATGTTCAATTTGAGTAATCAAGTTGAATCAGAATATAAATATGAAAACTCAGTTCAATAATCAGCTTAGTAATATGAAAAGTATGATCATTGATTAATAATATTTAATATTCATCTTTCTGACAGATTTTAATTTCAGAATCAAAACATTTTTGAATTCAAACTAAATTCAATTCATTGTTAATTCAATTATTTTTACTTACAGCAATATGATTTTCTTTGAGTACTTTGTATCAGATTTTCTGCTGTAGTTTTTCTTTAAAGATAATTTATGACTTCAAGATTTTTTCATTCATAAATATATATTCAATCAATGAAACTCACTCTTGATTATCACATTGAAACATATGAATCTTCTTTTCATATTTGAAAATCATAACTCAAAGCTTAGCAATAACTTCTTGCATGAATCTCTTTTTATTCATATTGTAAATATTTTTTATCTTTATTTCATGCTTTTTTTTAAATTATTGAACATACTTGCTTCACATAAGAAGATCAGTCTCAAGTCTGAAGACGTAGAATTCAATCATATATAGTTGCTTCTTCTTCAAGTTTAAGTCTTTGAAACTGCTGATTATGTACAGAAGCAGTCTTTCAATCATTGATTTAATTTGTAAAAGTGCTCTTTGATATGTCATGTTGATGAGCGAGTTTTGTTATGAAAGAATTTTGATTGACTGCTGTAGTCTCATTTCAACGAGCTTGAGCAAGCATTATACGCTCTTTCTGTGAAAGTTTGATATTCTCAGAAGATATGAAGAACATAAAAGAGGTGAGAAGAATGACTGTTATCGTTTTGCTGATATGTTGAAGAATTATACGTTGATAGCAATAAAATATGAAATGTGAATTATCAGCTTTATAGAGCTGAACGACTGCTAGGTTTAAATGAGTGTTAGGTGAACCCTTCTACTCTTACGCTCTTCAAGACGCAGCATGTTAAATTTGAAATTATATATATACATACATTATATACATTCCGAACTTAGAATTGAAGATTTTCGTTTTGGATCGGGAAAGAGAGCAAAGCCGCTTTAGAGGAAGCAGGAGGGAGCATCGAGGGAGCAAGAGGGAGCACTATGGGGCAGTGCAGGGGCGCAGCAGGTGGGAGCCTGAACTGGCTGCCTCGTACCCGGCTATAGCTGCTCACGTTATTTATATCGTTCGTCAGCACTGCTGCCTGGCTCAGCCTTCTGCTGCCTAGAATTCTTCAACTTCCAAGAGAAGCGTTCCCTTGCGATAGCGGAAGGCTGTCAACAGCAGTGGCGCCGAACCGCCCGACTACTGAGGAACAGGACGAGGAGCAGTACTCACCCAACATCGAAACCCTTTCTGTGGTGAGCTCAGAAGCTTGGTACGACCAAAAGTACCTAATTCGACGATTTCGATCTTACTCGGTCCAGGCTGTGGTGAGTGCGAAAAGCATCGATAATCAATCAACGGGCGAAGAGAAAGGGAGGAAAATGTGGCCTTTTGACATGATATGATTGGACACGCAAGTTGAAGCCAGAAATTCGTCTAGCACGGAGACTTGGACATCAGATGCGGAAGTCGGAAGCTCAAAGGAGTATTCTTCGTGATGCTATGAGAAGCGCTACTCTATAGAATGTGTTATTGTGGTATTTTGGCTCCGGCACCCAGTTTTTGATGGGGTGATCGGGATAATAGTCTAAACTTCCCGCCCCGACTCGCGACCACGGGAAATCAAAATGGGTTTCTAACCCCAACTACCAATTCTCATATTCAATATATATGTAATGGAAATTCTGAATCGTCCAATCGAACCGGCGGGTTTTGTTTGCTCTCTTCACAAGCTATCTCGAAGAAATCCGTTGAAACCAGCGTATACTGGCAAGATTGCCAACCATGTCGGTCAAGACCCATGCACTCAAGCGCCTCGCTTAATTGTATGGGGCTCACCATGTCGGTCGACTCGACTTCCTTGCTGCATCATAGTTAGGATCAGGTAGAGACTGTATTGGGAAAAGCATTCAACAATCATCAATTTTAGACATCTTATCCGAATATTCATGTAACAGATGTGTATCTAAGGGATAGGTTTTATCGTTAGGGGTGTAATTTACATCCTACGCATGGCGCGGGAGGCTCTGTACTCTGATAAATATCGGGCCTTGGTTTCCCAGAGACATTCAAGTAGCCTACAGCGCCTTTGTCCAAGCGAAATATGGCGTGGTCTATAAGGGTATATGTCCCAGGGACCACCATCTTCATATTTACGATCGTCGCGGCACCTGGGGGAACGCTGACGGTCTGTATAGAGGATGCAGGGGGGCTCACGACGTCGCCGTCGCGATACACGTTTCTAAAGTTGCTGCCCAATACGTGGAAGGAGCTCGTCAAGTTCGGTCCTGCGTTCCCAAAATAAACGCGGATGGTTTCGTCGGTATGGGCCTTGAGAGGTCGGTCTCTCGTTAGGGCGGACTCGCTCCCGTTGAAGACGACGACGTCCGGTTCCTCGCGCAGCGCGTTTGGATACGAAAACTCCACCATCGACGACCGCCGTCCGTCCTCCAGCTCCTCAGGCGGCTCGTGGTAAAACTCGCTCTGCATCACGTAGTATTCCCGGTCCACCGAGGGAAGATCTCCCTCCGTCGGCTGCACGTATATGAGTCCATACATGCCGTTGGCGATATGTACGGGCACCGGCGCCGCGGCGCAGTGGTACAAGAACAGTCCCGGGTACAGTAGCTTGAACCTCGCTGTCTTGGTCTCGTTCTCTTCCGCCGTCGTCAGCGCCGCCCCTCCGCCAGGCCCCGTAAACGCGTGACAGTCGACGTTGTGCGGATTACCCGTTCGGTCCCGATTCGTCAGCGCCAGCTCCACCACGTCGCCGACTCGCGCTCGGATGAACGGCCCGGGAACCGTGTCATTGAACGTCCACTGTTCGTACTTGTACGAGCTCGTAAGCTGCGCCACTTTGGTCGTCGCCGTCAGCGGCACTTGGAGGAGCACAGAATAGTCTCGGGTAATCGATGGAGGAACATGCGGCGCGCTCGTGAGTATCGCCTTCTCTTTGGGGAGTTTCGATATTTCCGATGACTTCCCTTCGGGAATCTCGTAGATTTCCGGGCGCGAATGCGCCGTTTCCCCCGCTTGCGCAGGCACAAAGGAGATCGAACGCCGCGTGGACATCGGCTCTGGCGTCACCACCGGGAACGGCTTTTCCGCAAATTCATAAGGCGGTACCGGTTTCTCTGAGGTGGGCGCAGGGGTTGGATCCACCGCGGCGGTCGCGCTATCCTGTGCCCAGATCCTCCGAACTGAGCTCTGGCGTCGCCAGTACAGAAACATACTGAGCGCGACCGAGGTGGAGAACGCTAAAACGAAAGCTAATCGAGTATGTTTCGCATAATGATCGGTTCCGGGTTTGAAGGAATCGGTTGAAATCCCACGTGCTGGAACCCACCCAGCTCGTCGTGGTGGTGACGGTGATGTGGAGAAGAAACATGTCGTGACGCATGCTCTGCTTCCTGATGCGGTATGCCGTCTGGTTGTTGAAGCCACTATCCAGGACGTCCTCAGCGGTGCGCGCAAGTAACTCGTACTGGCACTCATTATTCGCGCAAGAGAAGTACAGTGCAGTGCAGTGCAGTGATCATTTCCTCGAATTGCGGAGAAAAGAAAGAGGGTAGGAAGGCAAGCAGGAAGGCACTTTGAGATACAAACGTGTTAAAGGCCAAAGGGTAGAGGAATTTTACAGCACAAGAGGCGAAAAGTGCCGCACACCTTTTCATTACTGCCCAAAAAGCCGGATATGCCGCCCATTGGATTTTTGCAAGACTTGGAACACGAGCCATTATAGCCCCGTTTCAGTCATACTACGTATGTGGCTTTGACTGCGTCTTCTAATTTCGGCCCAGGATGGCGGGGAAGGAAACTGCGGGCCGCGGAGATCCAAACCATCACATGTGCCAGGGGAGGAAACTGCCGGCCGTGGAGATCCAAACCATCACATGCGCCATGAGACTTCTTCACTTTATATGAGACGTGCTATAATGAACGAAGGTGCTATTCGTGCCCCTCACTAAGCTCATTCTTCACTTAGTGCTCGGCAGCCATGCAACAATTTCAGCCATGCAACAACAAACCTTTATATTTTTGATTCATCACCTTCAAAAATTCATCAAAATTCAACGCAATGACTTCTACATACACTATCATCTAGACTGATCGTCGGGTCGGGTTTCGGGTTGACATTTTGGATTCGACCCGATCCGAAAGTCGGGTTGCCCACATTTTCAACCCGACCCGAGTCGGGTTGAGCATATTTCCATCCCGACGCGACGCGACCCGACCCGACCCGCCAAGGACCCGAGCTTGACGTCAAGAGGGCTAAATATAGAAATTCAAACGCCACTCGCATACTTTTCAATTATCTTTGATTGACATTTCCTAGGGTCACCACAGGCTCATACCAGAAATGGGCCGATCAGGTGGGGGACGCCAGCTACATTTCGACTCTTTCAAGTCTTATTTCCAGAAAAGTACGTTCTTGACCCAACCGAATACTAGCCTCCGAGACGTCAACGCCACGGTCCAAAACGACCCTTCGAGTTTCAGTACTAGCGGAGGACCACTGCAGGTTTCTATCCAAATTAGGTCGATGCCATATCTTCATGGTTCGCGAAAGCCCTGGCCGCACTTGGACTAAAACCATTGGCAGGTCTGACAAGTGGTAAACTTTTTGGTTTTTCATACGTTTTACTAACGCTGGATCCCGCCCCTCAAACAAGGAGCTCTTCCGAACATCTTTCTCCGAGAAGCCATACAGCAGACCACAAATCTGTACATCTACAAATCTACTCTGGCCAAGAGAGTTCAATTAACGAACAATGCTGCAATAGGTGTCGAGGTAGATAGCGGTGGAGGTAGCTACAATATTGGCGCCAGGAAAGAGGTGATCTTTTCAGTAGGCGCCGTGGGTACCTTCTATAGTTTACTTCAAAGTCTTAATCTCATTCTTCGCAGTTCCGCTCACCCCAATTATTGATGGTATCGGGGATTGGGCCCAAGGCTGCTCTGGCACAAAATGGCATTACCGTCCTTGCCGACCGCCCCGGGGTTGGCCAAAACATGTGGGTACGTAAACCGGACGTCAGCCTCGGATGGAAGTCATGTGGCTGAGTGAATCTGCCTTTAGGACCACGTGCTTATAGGACGGGAGGTCTTATAGGACCATCGTACGAAGTCAACGTTGCAACTCATAGTAGGCTAGGTGTCCCTGCAACAGCAGAGGCTGCAGAAGAGAAATACAACCAAGATCGTGCGGGCATTTTGACGAACCCGGCGGCGGACTTTTTGGGTGGGCCAGACTTCCAGTCCTGTCACCGTTGCAAAATGCCAATCTATATGACATTTAGGTTTCGAGAAGCTGCCCGCAGGTTTAGCGATTCAACTCCGCAGGCGCTGGATGCTTCGACGGCAGCTGATTGGCCAGACATCGAGTTTCTATTCCTCGACGCATGGTCTGGGTACTAGAGAGATCTCATTTTCGGAGCGCCTCGCGATGGTAAAAATTACGCATCTTCCATTGCCGGCCTCGTCGCACCGTTTTCGAGGGGAAACATGACCATTGCCTCCAACGACACCGCCGACAACCCAATCATCAGCCCCAACTGGCTGCTCGATCCGCGTGACCTACAAGCGAGCGAGCTCGGTGTTCACCACCAAGGTTATGAAGCCTGTGATTATCGGTGGTGAAGCTTTTCCCGGTGGTAACACGACCGACGCGGATATCCTGAATATTATTCAGCAGACTGCTTCGAGCATCTACCATGCTGCAGCCACGTGTGCCATGGGTGACTCGACAGATCCAATGGCTGTTGTTGACAGTAAAGCTCGAGTCATTGACGTTTCCGGGCTCCGTGTGGTTGATGCTTCTGCTTTTCCCTTTCTGCCGCCAGGGCACCCTCAGGCTACCGTCTGTGAGTTACAATTAGCCATAATCTACGAAAGCTGCATCTGTTCTGAACGAGATGGCTGACGTACTTTACAGATGCCCTCGCCGAGAAGATCGCTGATGCCATTATGAATGGCTAGAACACATCGTAAAGGAAAGGGAGGAGTTGCCGCGCCACTGTATATATAGATCTTTGTGCAAAGAATATCTCTCCTTAACAGCCTTGCAATTGACAGGCCCTATCCTGAGCCGCATTTTGTCTTTCTGGACTTTAATTGTTCTAAAAATTAGGACGTAGGTACACAGGCTGCTTTGACCTCAATAGCGAATTGGGGGCAGGCAATCATAACTAAAAACCTTTTCCACCTGGTATATAGTTTCATTCCACCCTATGCTGCAGAGGCCATCATCGAGTCCTCGAATTACCATGTGTCGCACCTGGTAGTCATCTCAAAGTTCCACGCTGCCGTTCTTTATCCCACAAATTCGGATCCTACAGAGGTCGCTGATACTGATGAGCTGACAGGCATGCTCCCGGGCAAGAGCACAGGTCAGGTTTCTAAGACTTCCTAACTTGTACAACTCTTATCTCACATACTTAAGCCTTTCATCCTTCCACCACCCTTGATAATAGGCTTTTCAATTCATGAATTCTCAAGGATACTCTGCGCTTCCTCACTCATTTGTCTTTTGGGGTTCTCTCCAAGCCCGGCCATCACCCACGATTCGTTCTTCGTTCACTCTGGCATTTATTCTCAAGCTTGGTTCCCTCTCTCCCCAATTGCCTCTATTTCGTTCAAAAATCCACATGACTGACCACAGGAACGTGACTGACCACAGGAACGAAACCCTTGTCGCTAATAGTTTATCCTCAAGGATCATTCCACGTAGAAAACTAAAAGACGAGATTATTTCCTCTATTATTCGACTTTGGGGAATGAAAGCTCGGGTAACTGGCATATTGAATGAGAGAAGTCGAATGGGAAAATGACGAGGGAGAATAGCGGATAGGTCAATATTGTCGAGTAGTACTTATAACATGACCTCAGAGGTAGCTCATAAGGCTAGAATATCTTGTGGCATAAGCGCATTGGTGTTTGGTGCAGAAGTGTACTGGGATTATTGTTTTGCTATTGGGCATCGACTCCGTTTGAACCAATATATATTATATGTGTTTGGGCAAACCCGACAGCCTCTGGCGGTCTCTAGGGCTAAATTTTGCCCCGGAAGCCGCCCTGAGGTGTCAAGCACTCCCTCTATCTAAGCGACTGAGTCTATGAAGTGGGTGGGTGAAGCGAAAGCGCGTTTCTGGCTGAATCTTAAGGGATGGAGAAACAGGAAGAGATGAAGAGGAAACAGTAGGAAGAACGGCCTATTTATTCCCCTTTTCCCCGCTTTATCCCCTTGTTCCCTAGTGCCTAGCTATTAGCCGAGATAGCAACCACCTTCGCTTGCCGATAGTCTTCAAATCAGAAATTTCAGCAGTACTTGAATTCAGAAAGTTCGATAAAGTACCAGTTGTTACTTGAACTCAGAAAGTTCAATAGAGTAACATCAGAATCTCGATCAGCAATCTTCTACTTATATCATGACTAGAAGCTCAGAATCAGCGAGCATTGCTCGCTATGAACTTCAAAATGTCAGAAGAAAATCACTTTTATCACAAAATTGAACAGCATCAGAAGAAGAAGACACGAATGCATCATCAAATACAGAAGAAGAAAATACGAACGTGTTGCTTTTTGATCACGAAATGATCAAGATCAGCATCAGCACTGAATTGAGTGCTTGAATAAGTGCTTATGAAGCAGATAACATCATTGTCTTTATCAAGTACATATGTTAACAGCACGACATCAAAATCAAGATTCACAATGACATGATTCAGATGTTAGAAAATGTCAACAAGATGAACATCACATTGAAGATTACACAGACGCATCTGCAGAAAGAGAATAAAGACAAGAACGTGATTATACATCATTTAAAAGCTGCATCAAGTTAACAAAGCACTTTAATTTCTAAAGATTGATTCTTGAAGTCAATCAAGTTATCAAATTCTTCATTGTTTGAAGATTTGTCACAGAATGTAAACAATTGACTGTTTTGAATGTGAAACAAGCTGAAGATAAACAAGAATCATTTTTCTATTAAAGAGTTGAAGATTGCATACATTGAAAGTTGAGTCAGTGAAGCTGCAATCAAACATATTGCATCTTGAATGAGAAACATGTTTCTGAACTCATTTCTAGAAGTTGAAGAAGTACTGTTGATCATAAATAAAATGTACAATGATCTTAATCATCATCACATGACTCAATGACAGTACTTGAAGCTATATCAGAACAAGATCTTCTTTCATAAATTTTGAATGAAATTTCAGAGATTTAGCGCAGAACTAAAGTACAATAATGAAATTCTATTAAATGATCTTCAGCATAAGATCAGCTCAGATCTTCAGCGAGTAACGCTTAATGAATGAATCACGAATTTGAATGAGTTTATTGACATCTGCATGCAAGTCAATGTTAAATTAACTGAATTGAATGCTCAATCAGTCATCAAAGCATCAGCAACTTAAGCTGCTCACTCTGTCTTTAGCACATCAACTGTTCAACTTACATCATCAGTTTCTTCGTGAAAGAAGCTCAGAAGATTAAATCTCAATTCTATTCAGAAAGAGTTGTTTAAGAAAAAACTTTGCTTCAAATGTAAGAAGTCAGAACATAAAGCATATGATTGCTTCAAGACAACTTAAGTGCATGAAATCATTATGAGTTTGAAAAATAATCTGTCTTCATCAAAGTAATGACTGAGAATGATATACTCATATTCTGTTTCATCACTATGTCTGATGATTCATTTGATTTCAAGTCGTTCACTGTTAACATCATCTTAAATAGTCTAGAAAAGATATTCAAATTCTTTACTCTGATAGATACTGAAGTCATTGACATGACTTTCATCAATGAATCTTTGATATCAGAACTATGTGAACACTTTGATATTTAGTTAATATCACTGTCAAAATCAAAGTTAATTTAATCATATGATGAAATCTTTGATTAAAAGTTAATTACACATGCTTTGTATACATCAATCATGATTCAAGAACATAAGAATGAAATGATATCTTTATTGATAACTTTTTTAGATCAGCACAAGATAATCATTGAAAATCTTTGATTGAAAAGAAATCAAATTTTGATAGATTCTTCAAATGATTGATTAATATCATCATTAAAGATTTGAACATCAAAATCTGTTGTTTTAAAAGCAAGCAGTCAATCAGCATTTTACAAATTTGAGTCAAGTGAAATTTGCAAAATGAAACAAAAGAACTTAAACTTAATTGTTACATCAATGATCATCTTGAAGAGATTCATGAATTAAAAATTAGTGAATAGATTCATTGAATTTACGCGATTCATTGAACTTGCTTTCATAGCAAAGCAAAGCACTTAAGTTGATTTCAATCAACTTCAACTCTCTCAGTCAACTGAAGTCAAGAAGATCATCAATATTGTCATGATTGAAGTCATTATATATCAAACTTTAGTCAAGAATAAGAAGATTAAGATCTTTTTATTGATCATTAGCGAAATCAATAAAGCGCTTAGTTCAGTTGAAAATTTCGCAGAACTGAATGAAATGACATCAGTCATGTCATTGAATGAACTGAAGAAAAAGCTTTCAATTATTTATCATGATTTTCTGAATGTGTTTGACAGAAAGAAGATAACGCAGTTGTCTTTGCATCAATCATATGATCATAAGATTGAATTAGAAGATGAGAGTCAATCTTTTAAAAGTTGATTATATTTCATGTTGAGTCACAAGTTGCAGAAGATCAAGAAGTATTTAAAAAAGAACTTGAAGAAGAAGTTTATTACACTCAGCAAAGCTCTCTTCGCTTCATTAATACTATTTGTCAAAAAGAAAAATGATAGTCTTTGCTTTTGTATAAATTATTGAAAACTGAATGCTCTGATTAAAAGAGATCATTATTCAATACTCTTGATAGACAAAGTACTCACTTGAATTCAAGACAGTAAGTATCTGACTCAACTTAACATTATTGTCACATTCAATAAGCTTTGCATGAGTATTGAGAGCGAGAATCTAATCACATTCATTACTTTTTTCAACGTCTACAAGTATAGAGTAATGCTCTTTGTATTAATCAATGAATCTGCGTTCTTTCAGCACTATATTAACGATGTATTGTTTGAATGTCTGCATAAATTCTGTCAGACATATTTGAATGATATTCTTATTTACAGTAAGATCTTGAAAGAACATAAAACTCATGTGAAAGAAGTGCTAAATAAGCTTCATGAAGTCGACTTGCAGATAGACATTGACAAGTGCAAATTCAAGATTCAGAAAATCTCGTTTCTTGAACTATTAATATTCATCAATGATTTAAGAATGAACTTTCAAAAAGTAGATGTGATTTGAAGCTGAGAAGTGTCTCAATCATTGATTCATGTGCAGATCTTCATTGAATTCTGCAATTTCTATCAATGATTCATAAAGAACTTCTCAAAGATCATTCAACTCATGATAAAGTTGATTCAAAAAGATTATTTCTTTGAATGAACAGAGATTTGTTAGATGATCTTTAAAGAACTAAAGCAACAAATGACAACAGTCTTTATTCTGAAGCATTTCAACTCAATCAGAGAAACTATTCTGAAAATAAACTTCTTGAACTATGTGAACGACGAAGTATTATCTCAATAAGATGATGAAGACATTCTACATTCAATGATCTTTTATAACAAGAACATGATTTTTGCAGAATGCAACTACGAGATCTATGACAAAGAATTGCTGATCATTATTCGCTGTTTGAAACATTGACATCTTGAATTAAAATGTATGAATATTTCAATTAAAATCTTCATCAATCATCTGAATTTGAAGTACTTCATGATCATCAAAGAACTGATCAGATGATAAGTTAAATGAGTTGAGAAGTTATCTGAATATAACTTCAAGATCATATATCAGTCGAAAAAACAGAATCTGAAAGTCGACATGCTGATCAAAATGTCAGACGTTAAGTCAGTTGAAGCAAATGATGATTGAAAGTTATATTAACATCAGATGCTATTGTTGAAAGATAAATTTAAACTACAGTCAATGAAAGTTAATCAAGAAGATAATCAGAAAGCTGATCAAGATCTGACTCAAATCTTGCTCAGATCTGACTCAGAATCTGACTCAGATTTGAAATTCAGATCAAAAGTTAATTAAAATTCAATCAAAGAGATGATTTCTATTTAAAATCAGATTATAGTCGAAAATTAAATGAATTAACTGTGCTTTAATGTTCAAATAGTCATGAAACAGAACAGAAAAACTTGTCAAGATATTAATCTAAACAATTGCAAAGTACTTGATGAAGTACTCTGAAAAGATGATAGACTATGAGTTTCTCAGTCAATGATCACTCAATTAATAAGAAAAGCACATGATCTTTCAATCAATGATCATTCTGACATGAATTGAACGTTGAATTTGCTGAGACAATCATATTGCTGATCAAAAATGAGAACGATGATCAAGTGTTACATTCAAAACTGTTATGTTTGTTGTAGATCAAAAGCATTGAAAGATTGAATCAATGAACTGCTGAAATCATTGCTTATATTCAAGCAATGATGACAGAATATATCATTAGACTTCATTATCAATCTATCAGAAAGTAATGAAAACAATGCGATTCTGACAGTCATAAATCGATTGTTTAAGAAACAACATTATATATCATGTTAATCAGATGACGAAGAAATCTTCGCAGAACAAACAGTCAAGCTACTGTTGATATGAGTCTTCAGAACTCATGAACTATCAAGATCAATAGTGTTCAATCGTGATTCATAATTCATATTGATTATCTGAAAGTCTCTATGTTTGAGACTCAACATCAAGATGAAACTATTCACAAACTATCATTTGCAAATCAATGATTAAACAGAAAGAATGAATCAGAATGTAAAATGATATCTATGAAGTTATTACTTGTACATGCAAAATGATTGATTTATCTGATTATTTATGACTGAATTCATTGATAACAATGCTATTTCATCATCAATTAAACAGTCAGCGTTCTTTCTGAATAAGAACTTTCACTCTCATATGAGCTTCGATTTGAATTCAACTGAATATGAGATCACTCAAGCTAAAATCGAAGTGAGCAAAGTGAAGAATATATTTAAACACATGAAACAATCACTAGCATTGATTAAGCAAGCATTAGCAAAAGTCAGAGTCACAATGAAGAAACAGATTGATAAGCATTGAAAAAAAAAGATTTACAAGATAAATGACATGATGTTTCTGAACTCAAGAAACATCATGATCTCAAGATCATTAAAGAAACTAAATGATAAAATGCTAGAACTCTTCAAGATTCTAATCAAGATTGAACATGCATATTGATTGAAACTGTCATCAATTATGAGAATTCATTCGAAGTTTGCATCAAATCTGCTGTAACTAGATTTGAAAAACGCTTTAAAAGAACAATGAAATGAATCATCTGATTTTATAGTGATTGAAAACGAAGATGAATAAGAAGTAAAAAACATACTGAATTTCAAACATTACAAACAAAGCAAATGATTACAATATTATGTTAATTGAAAAAAATACAACATCAATCTACATTGATACAATGTCAATGAAAGTGAATTCAAAGAATGCTTAAAGATCATAAATAACTTTCATGAATGATATTTGAACAAGTTAAGATAGAAATCAACTTAAGAAATGTTGATTGAACTGCAGCAATGAGAACATTACTAGATGAAGAGAGAAAGTAATGTTGCAAGCGTGCACTTTAAGTTAATCTAACATAAATTATGTCAGACTATTATAGACTAGTATAAAGCTGATATTGACACGCTAGTGATTTAGCGTGTCTTCGTGAGTAAAACTCACGACGTGTTGCATCTTCTTTCTTCTTCAGCTTTGAACTTCTAATTAGAATACACTCATATGATTCGCTTTATACAGACTCATAACACAAGTGATTATAAAAATGAATAGCAATTTTATCAATTACTTTTAAGCTAAGCACATTAATACATTATATTATTATATTCAGAATAAAATAGAAGAGAAAGCAATTAAATTGAAATATATACTCATTGATTAAATAATGATTAATGATTTAATCAAATCTTTGAACTCAGACAAATTTCTAAGATTCAGATCAGTTATGAAACTAGCTTTAAGAAATGAGACTATTTCATTGAACATGACGTCAATGAGTAAAAGAGCATAATGTACATAGAAGATTTGAATAGCTTCACATGAAGCTTCAATTTCTAAGAAAAAGTGTTGAAAATGAAATATGTATGCTGATATGTATACTTCAATGATTAGTTATTTTCGCTTCAATTGAAGCAATATTTATTCTTTCTTTCACTTCTTTCTTTATTTGTATGCTTTATCATATATGCTTTATCTATTAGATAGTCAATATATCTACATGCACATATTCACTTCGACTTTCATATATCAATAATAATAAATCAATCATTCAGCGTAGTGAATCTTCTCAATCTCAATTACTAGATCAAATCTGCATAGACTGATCATCGAGTTGAGTTTCAAGTTAACATTTTGAACTCAAATCGAGATTGAATCAAGTTACTTACATTTTCAATTCAATTCAAGTTGAGTTGCTCATATTTTCAATTCAATGCAACTCGACTCGATTCGTCAAGAATTCGAGCTTGACGTTAAGAGAATTAAATATAGAAAATTTTCCGGTTTTTGACTTTTGCATTACCTTTTTGCATTATCTTTTGATAGAGAGTCATGAAGGGAAACATGAAGATCGTTTGGTAGAAAGTCATAAAGGGGAACATGAAGGTCGTTTGATAGAGAGTCATGACGAAAAACATGAAGGGGAACATGAAGGGAAAACATGAAGGCCGTTTGACTTTGGTAGGGAGTCATGACGGGGAAACATGGTAGGAAGTCATGAAGGGAATCATGAAGGGAAAACATGAAGGGAAAACATGAAGGGGAACATGAAGGGGAACATGGAGGGAAACATGGCGGGAAACATGGCGGGGAACATGGAGGGGAACATGAAGGGAAAACATGAAGGCCGTTTGACTTTGGTAGGGAGTCATGACGGGGAAACATGGTAGAAAGCCATGAAGGGGATCATGAAGGCTGTTCGACCAAGCTATTTACACCTAGCTAATATCTTGTCGAGTCGGGTCGGGTTTTCGGGTCGGGTTATCGGGTCAAGCTTCCCAACCCGACCCGACACTTTTCCAAAAAAATTCCAACCCGACCCGACGCGGTCAGTCTAAATCTGCATATTTTTCTGATATTTCTGAAGCATTGAATTTAGCTCAATCAGAGCTACAATTATGCCTCTCAAAGCATGTAAAATAGTCAGTTTGCAGAAATTGATTCAAGCGAGAAAAGATGCTAAGAGGTGAAAGGGGGCGAGCGATCATTCAGCGCATTGAACCTCTTCAACCTCGATTACTAGGTCGAACCTTCGAATTTTTGGATTATTTTTGAAGCATTGCACTCGTCTTGATCAGGGCTACAATTACGCCTCGCAAAGTATGTGAGATAGTCAGCGCGCAGGAATTGATTCGGGCGGGGGAAGGTGCTGGCGGCTGAAAGATCGAGCAGCCTAAACCGTCAATATCTCCGATCTCATTTGCTGAGTCAAACCTCCATCTTTTCCCGGGATTTTTGGACCGTTGAACTGGCCTTGATCGGCTCTACAACCTTCGTCAGCGAAAGTCCTTCGTCAGAGAGCGTTTAGGAGGAGTTCGAGGTAGGTGGCCGATTGACCGGGGGTTCCGTGGCCCCGCTAGCCGTTCGGGGTTTGGCGGCGGGAAGCTTTCTCTGGGCCACGAGGCCCAATGGCTCAGAGATGCGTGTCGGGAATAAGAGGTAGGTAGTGTTCCAACACCAACGAGACACAGACCCGTGAATGAGACAGTTGACTGATTAACACTTTCTCAATCAATTATTCTGTGGAGAAAAGGTAACTGCAATAGTGGTAGCAGTGAACATACTTCAAAAATCTGGACTTGATATGGAGCTTCTAGCCGCCGCATCAAGCGTTGCTGGAATTCTATCACTCACTGGGCAAACGATTGCCGGGATAACTTCATTGTATGGCTTCTTTCAGGACTGTTCAGTAGCTTCCAGAACCATCGGCCGTTATTTGAAGGAACTTACATCGCTGAAACAGACAGTCGAAGATGTAAATGAGCTTATTGGGAAGCTGGAGAAGGATATTGATTCGACGAGGGGAACTGGCCTAGCCTCGCTGAAAATACAGCTTGAAGATTGTTTGGAAGATGTTGGAAAATGGCTTGAGAAAGCACAGATGAGTCACCCACTCTCGTCACGGGGTACAAGATCTTCGTTCAAAAAGTTCTTGGTCGCGCTGGATAAGCAAAACATCAAGGATACATTTGGAGATATTGCGTGCCACAAAGCCAACATCCGGCTAAGTTTGTCTATTATTGGAAGGTCTGTCAAACCAGTCCTAGAAACAGAAATATTTATTCACTTACGAATGATTCTCTTTTAATCTTAGGACTCTTGATGCAGGAAATTTCCTCCAATCCAAGACCATTGGCTTACAACTTAAGGACGTAGTTACACTGGCTACTATTACGAAGGAGGAAACGTTACAATCTTTGAAAGACCTCAGAAAGTCTGTCGACCAGAGCAATGGGTTCAGTTCCGGACCTTCTAGTTTGAGCAGCGTTGCAAGTCACTTATCAAGAATTGAATCCTTACTTTCAGGGTATGCTTCAGACCCGGGTTCCTACGCGGTATCTTGCCCTTCAGAGACATCTCAAATTAGCAGACAGCAGTCATGGTCATCTGTGAGGTATCAATCAGATACAGAATCACTCAGAGATCGAACGGATTCCTTCTCTTCTTTGCCGCCTTCATTGCCTTCGCGTGAGTTGTTTAAGAAACCCCAACTCGAGAGTGATGATTCGCTTAACTGTTACTCAAAGCATCATTGGGTCCTCAAGGCTTCGACCTTAAACTAGCTCGTTCTAGATCGTCAATTGGTGCGAAAGAGCTTGACACCGCCTTTGCTTGCAGCTGCTGTTCTAATCCACCTAAGAGGTTTAAAACACAGAACCTTCTAAGGTAAGTAACTTGCGTCTCTGCAATAGAGCTCATTCGCTCACAAGTTCAGACTGCATCAAAGAATGACCCTTGACTTGGGGCGTATTCAATATTGGTCATGTGCTACTGTCTCTAATGTTGAGTCGACATATTGTCCATCCCCTTTTGATCCTGACAGAATAGTTCTCTGCGGATATTGCGGCCAGGAATTTCCTCGTTTCGATAATCACCAAGTGCAGCGCATGAAGCATATTCAAAGTGTGCACAAGTTCAGAGAATGCGACCTTAATAAGCGATTTTTCCAGGCCAGCTATTTCCAACAACATATCCACCAAAGCCACGCTGGAATACCGGGGAAATGGTTTAACACGCTGAAAATTACTTGCATGGCATTCGACGCCCCGTTGGACCGAGGGGACCCACCCCAATCCTTACCTGAACATAAGGAATTAACAAATTCATCTGCACTAAACCCATTTATCGGCAATAATATAAGACAAGTTCTCGTGGACATAGCGCGGAAATTCCGTAAACTAGTTGACTCCTCCACCGATATGTTACCCAGTCCTTTAGGTCAATATATCAGCTTAGTGCAACTCGCCGAAACTGCACACTCATATACTAGCTTGCTACTGTTATGGACGGATGGACATGACTCGTCAATGTCTAGCCCTAGCTACAGGTATGATGCTCAGCTAGAACTAGCAAGCTGCTTGCAGAATATAGAAGCCAGAGTCGAGAAATACCGCGCCGCATGCTGGGACATGGGTCACGATGTGGATGCAATCGACAAAATTTTGAGGCTACCTCGGTCAAAGGGTTTGGAGAGCGAGACTCTACTGTCTCCGGCAGGATTAACACACAGTCACGGGGATATTACCGCAGGTTGGAAAGCGGTAGCTCAGCGCAGAGACACAGCTTGGCTGCCCACGCAAGACCGTATTAACATCTGGCTATTACACAATCTGGAAGTGTCCCCCGAACACTCAGCACTACATCGCTCTTTCCTTAGAGGTGGCGACACACTTAACCAGGAAGAGTGGTCACGACTCGTGATGAAGTTCTGGCCATTGGATGATGCGGCTACTGGACCGGAAGAAAGAAGCTGCTCTACCAACGGCGCTGTTGACAGCGATGGCGAGCGTCATTCTGCACGCGTCTCTTTGGAAGAATTTGTCACAGGTGAGGAAAGTAAAGATACATCCTCCGATTGGGAGTCCGCCTTCAGCGAGATGGCCGTAGGCGTCGCGTTGAAAGATTTCCCGGTTCCTGGTTCTTCACAGCAACTCGATGTGATTGCTTGACGGGAACGATTCGCGCTTGATGAGCGTTGCTACTAAATCGCTTTCTCTCTCTACTGTTACATAAAAACCTTGGTCTTTGGGCTGTGTCTGAAAAGGGTTCAACAAAGGTCCTTCATTTGGGAACAGAGAAGAATTATTACACGCTAAGATTTGGGAGAAAAACGATTGTTAGAGTTGTCAGTTGAACGAGACAATCATGTTACATATTGTATCTTAAAGATCTTTCTCTTTATCTCTGCTTCAATACAGTCGAATTTGATTATAACGAATTCGGTTATAATGAAACTCGCGTTATAACGAACAGTATAATACATTTATACAATAAATGAGGAAACTGCTGCTTAATGAAAAGTTTATTTAACCACTAAGAAAAGAAACTTCATGAAATTCTGCATGTGATGCTCGATTGGTAACAGAGTCAGAGAACATTCAAGGTTATCTACAAGCTTCACGATAAGATATTTCAACTATGTTCAAGTCATCTTCAAAACCCGGATTGTACTCAGGATAATCTCCTCGCATTCCCAACAGAGCCGTTCCTATCCAATAGTAGAAGCCTTGCACAAGTCTTGAAAATAGTTTTTGGCTCCGATACTGCACCGACATCGTCCAAGCCGAATGTCGTCCGACATCAAAATGATGCGTCCACTGCCACCATCTCAACGCATTAACGCCACTTTGCACTCCCAATGTCCATGCTCCCGACAGATGACCTGCAGCCCGACGTAGCAAACCATTCTCACCAGCCACCTTCTTGCTCGCGGTAGCAGTCTCAACGCAGCAAAGATACCGCGCAGCCAAAACGGGGTCGTTGCAAGATAGGGAAACATCTCGGCGTCAAGCACAGCGCTGCAGATAATCCGCTCGAGTCCTTCGCTCTCCACCACCAATCTAACGACAGTCTCTTTGGGTGAGCCCTGCTTCCGCGACCAGCCGGTCCAATATCCGGGCTTGAATTTGTAGTTGCCCGCTCCGAGCACCACACCACCGGTCCTTGATGTTGGAATACGAGGTCATATGAGGCATTTAGTATATGAGGTTGAAGCTGGATTGAAGTCTATCTAGAAGATGAACGATGAAAACTCTACTAGCGGCCCCCAGCCCTGTAGGGCGAAGATTACCAACCAAATTCGCCTGACTTCGTGTGAGATTGCCTCCGTTCTCAGACGTGCCAGCGTCGCTAAGCCCCTTCGGGTTAGTGCCCTTCCTAAGCTTCTTCGAGTTAGCCTTGACTGACTGCGCAGCGTAATTATCTCTTAAAAACAATCTTCTTCTTCTTCTTATCACTTTCGTTCTTTGCTTTGCTTGAAGAATAAAAAGATTCATAAGTTCAACTTTCATTGTTAATATACATTATATGAGCTTCATTGATCTTGACGAAAATGTATAAAAATCGTCTTAAGAAACTGATTACACGCTTTATGAGATTGAGTTTTTCTGATTTTCAGAGTGACTGAGACTGCTATCTTGATTTTTGATCATGAAGATGTTTTAAAGAGTGACGTAGTAGAAAGATAAGTTGAATGTATATGTTATATTGTTTCACTACTAAAGAACATTGCGATGTAACTTCGTACTTGTAGAAGCTATGCTGAACTTAGAGCATGAACATGTTTAAAACATGTTTATTGACTAATTAAATGAGATTAGTCAAAACATGTTTTAAACATGTTTATTGAAGCATGTTTTAAACACAGAGATAGTAGCAGAGAGAGTCGAAGAAGAGATATATATTTATAGTATCAACTAAATTGACTGTTTCATGAGCATGTGATCATCAACGAAGCTATTCAGAAAGTGCTTCAGCATCTCATCATTCAAAGAATTTAGTCTAGTCACAGTCAATTTCTTCTGTAACAGTTTATTCTTCATTTCACATAACTCTTTCTCATCAATTTCAATACTCTGTGTATAGCGAAGCTTCTTTTTTAGATTCTTCGATCGATTCAGCGTTTGTTCATTCATGTAAATATACATTAGTTTATCGATGTTAACGTTGCTAAGAGAGTTTCTAGTCTTCGTCTTTATGAGATTCATGATTGATCAGTTTCTTTCGATCAAAACATTGTTATCAAGTATTTTATTGACTTGTAAAGCAAGCTTGAAGAGCTAAGATGCAAATGACTCAATGCAGAGTCAAAAAAGCTTTGAATCTTCAGTTCATCTTCAACAATCAGCAATAAAATCAAATTCGTCAATTTGATTTTTAAAAGCAAGTCATTGCTTCATTGTTGATTCAACATTGTTATGATCATTGATGTACTTTTCAAAGAAGTTCATCATGATAAAATTGAATGTTAGACTGATTGTTAAGTCGATGATCTTGATATCATGATTTCAAGATAGCAGCAAAGCAGTCACTACATGTAAAGATGTAAATTGACTGAGCATTTGATTCTTTCAAACGTGATTCGCTATGTGTGTCAAACACTTGATGATGAGATATTGTTTGACTTTGAAGTATAAATAAGCTCAAATTTTGTTTCAATTTTGAAGCACTCTGAATAACAAATAATCTTCTGCTTCTAAAAGATATTGAATTTGATGTATAAACTCAAGAACATTATGAGCTTGCTTTAAAAATGTTCAAAAGTTGAGATTCTTAAAATGAGATACAATTTTGATAGTGTTTTTATTCTTGTTGACGTCAATTCTTGACTTAAATTTTCTGATATATCTGATTATTGCCTTCTCATTCTTTAATACTGAGTTCATGAGTTTTATGATAGTTTCTCAGCATGTAGAGACGTTGAGTATAAGCGAGCATCTATGATTGTATGTTTAGAGACAGAAAATAATTAATATGTGAATTAATGAATAGAATTGAAAAAGACTTTTAAGCAAGCTCAATGAAGAAAAATTCTGTCATGTGATGTTGAGTTTTTTGATTCTATATAAATAAAAGACTAATTAAAAGAGAAAGATGACGAGTGTAAAGTTGAGAAATATCAAGAATCTTCGACGAAAACATGATATTGTACTAATCATCATCTGAATTTTTCACAGAATTGTCAGCTCTTTGAGAGCAGTGAGAAAGAATTTAACAATTCACTGTGCTTTCTTTAAAATCTTCGTAAATCATGAAAGCTTTATGATGTCATCAAGCAACAGCTGAAGATCATGACTATCACATGAAATGAAGAACACATGCTTCAACTCATCAAATGCTTCAAGCTCACTTCATAAAGCTCTCATTGTAGAACATGTATCAATGACAAATGTATTCATTCTTCAAAATTGATTCTGAAGAATCTCATTAATGTGATTTAATAGTCAATGAGCTTGTGTTTTTGCATTCATAGTGTTGAAACCGTGCCTAGAATCTAATCACACTGCAGCGAGATAATGCGTAGCTGAATAGAATGTTTGATCAATAGAGATAGCTATAACTAGATTATTAAGAATACAGAAGAAATCAAAGAGAGTTTCGAGCTGTATCTATAGTAGGGCAAAACAAAGAGAACGAAGCAGGTTTGCTTGAGTATCGAAAGCGCTAGAATAGAGTGTTGAGACTAGAGATTCAACATGAGTCAAAACCTCTAGAGCTTGTTGACTAGAAAATTCTATTCAATTTTGACACACTCGTAACATTATCTTCTTCTCTTTTAAAGTCATGTTTCTATGACTTGTAGTGTAGTTCATAGCACTGACGTAGAGTCTTGATGCCTGCCTTTCTATCAACCTTTCTATTGATTCAAATCAACTCGTCAAATGTCTATTGTAGCAGACTCACTATGTGAAATAGAGTGATCATTGAAGCAGACTCACTAGTCGACTTGCTCATCGAAGAGATTGACTATCGACTTGTCATTGAAGCAGGCTCACTAGTTGCACGTGAACGTGAGGTAGATCGATTCACTAATAGGTAGAACGATGAGAGTAGATATGTCATTGCATTAACGAAGAGTGTCATTGAAGCAGACTCACTAGTTGACTTGCTCATCGAAGAGATTGACTATCGGCTTGTCATTGAAGCAGACTCACTAGTTGCACGTGAACGTGAGGTAAATCGATTCACTGATAGGTAGAATGATGAGAGTAGATATGTCATCGCATTGACGAAGAGTGTCATTAAAGCAGACTCACTGATTCACGAGCTTTCGAGGCGAAGAGAGAAAGAAATTGAACAGATTGTTTTCACTCGTCTGCTTCACGAGAATGAGTTGATTCTCAAGCAATTCACGAAGATTCTTTATCGTCGATTCTCTTAATCGAGTTGAACAGCTTATTTTCACTCGTCTGTTTCACAAGAATGGGTTGATTCTCTTGATCGAGTGAACTTTGCGTACTTAGTGAGCGATAAGTTGTCTAGCGATTCAAACAGCCTTGTCGTTGATTCTATCAAACTCTCTAGTGTTGTTCAGTCTTTTGATTGCGTCGATCATCAGGTAAACGAATTTCTTTAAACTCGTTCTGTCTGTACGAGTATCTTGAATGAGTATTGATATTGATATCGTGTGATTAACGAATTCTTAATATAATGTTGAGACCGTGCCTAGAATCTAACCACACTGCAGCGAGATAGTGCGTAGCTGAATAGAATGTTTGATCAATAGAGATAGCTATAACTAGATTATTAAGAATACAGAAGAAATCAAAGAGAGTTTCGAGCTGTATCTATAGTAGAACAAAACAAAGAAAACGAAGCAGGTTTGCTCGAGTATCGAAAGCGCTAGAATAGAGTGTTGAGGCTAGAGATTCAACATGAGCCAAAACCTCTAGAGCTTGTTGACTAGAAAACTCTATTCAATCTCGACACACTCGTAACACATAGTCTCTGTCACATCGACTTCAATTCTCAAATGAAATTTTTCTTCTTTTGATGTAGCTGTTTTTGATACGTGCACACATAAATTTATGACTCTTTTCTTTTGTATATTAGTTGACTCATCACTGAAGAAGTTCAGATAATGATTTATGAGTATAAAATCAATCTTCATCTTCATTGTTTAATAAATCTCATTCAACAGCACTTCTGTCATGATCATGTGCAAAGAAGATGTGTATTAAGAATGAAAGATGTGCTCATAAGCTTGAACGTACGAATTCTCATAGAAATTTAGTGATAAATTCAACATGTAAACTGTCATTACTGTCGTTCAATTCAATGCTTTAATCACTGCGATAAATAGTGATTTAACTGCTGATGATAGCATCATTTGAACTAATGCAGTTGACTCATTGAAAAATTGATTGATGTAAGTAATGCATTAATTCAGATAAGTCTGCTGACGACTGATTTCAAAGATCATTTGAAGATGATAGTATAAGCACTTCACTGCAGAAATTAGACCTGTCATCAAGTTTAAATTGCTCAACTCAACTCAGATTGAATTACAATGTTGAGTTGAATTGAGAGAGATCAACTCAACTTAATCGAGTTAAGTTCAACTCTTGACTCAACTCAATTAACTTAATGAGTTGACTTGAACTTGATAACATGTCTAGACATTTTACTTATTTAAAATAAGTACTAGTAGAATGAAATTATGAAACTTTAAAATGTGTGTGTATAAATGATCTTTATTCACATGTTGAAAAGAAATTTATATGTATGTAGAGAAATGTCTTTGACTTTTCTATTGTTGATTCAGATCTCAGTCACTGTCTTTAACTAAACTGCTTGAAAAATGCGTAAGTAATTTCATGAAAACAGTAAATTGCAAAATGAATTGCAAAATGAATTGCAAAACTATTTACATAAGCTTTCTATTGATGTCTTCTTGTCTTCTTTGCTCAAACAATGCATTCAATTTAGCTTTATTCTTAAATGATGATTTCTTCTTGAAATTAATCATCTTAAAGCTACGTTTATGTGTTACAGCAGAACTTGACTTCAAAAAAGAAGTCATCTTGCGCTGTTCTTTTTTCAATGCTAAAGATGATGATCTAGATTCTTCATTTAATTTAAAGATTGCAACAAATTTCATCAAATTTCTTTGATTCATTATCTTTTATAATGATTAATCATTCTTCTTCAATTTATTTCTCTCAGTCAAGTGTGATGTAACTCAATTAAAATGAGCAGACGCTGAAAATCAAGCATTTGAAAGTGAAGTTGTCATAAATCTTGCTGTTGTAAATCTTGCTGTTGTAGATCTTGCTGTATTAAATAATGTAGATAACGAAAGTTCTTTAAAGTTCTTGAATCTAGATTGCGAAGATAATATGAAAAGATCAACATCAATTGTATTATTATTCTTCAGCTCTGATATTATTAATTAAATGTTTGATGATAAACAATATAACATTACTTATCACGCTCATTATCATCAACATCATCATCTGATGATGCATCGCTGATATACTTTAAATCTTCATTAACGTCGATGATGAAGATTAAATCTTTGTTCTTTTCTTGTTTTTGTGCATCGAAAGCTCTTTTCTCTTTGATAAGCTTGTAAGACTTGAATTCTGCTTTCAACTTCATAGCATCTGCATGCTTAATCATCATAATATTTAATATGATGTTGACAACAAGAGAGCTGTAATAATAAGATAATACATTTCATTTCAAATTGAAAATTCATTCAACATCTGTCAAGATAGCTGAAATTGCTAAAATATCTTGAGTTATTCTGCTTAAATGAACAAAGTCTTTGAAATGATTTCTTTAAAACTTAATGAGATTGATGTCTTAAACAATGTTTAAAGCTTATTAGAATTTGATATTTCAAACTATGTGACTGCGAAATCAATTGCAAAATTGATTGCAAAATTGATTGCAAAGAAATTATGAAACAACATTAATTGTGCAATGAATGAAACAAAAAGAAGAAAAACTAACTCTGATTCAAATATTGTTTCGCTTCGTTAGTTAAAACAAGTAATGATGATTTGTGATGTTTGAAATTTCGTTTAATGATTATATCTGCAATGAAAGATGATTGTTGCAAAACTCTTTCTTGAAGTTGATCTTGCAATGTAGTTGAATCGAGAGCGTAGTGTCTAGCATAATAATTTATAAACTTTCATTTATATCTTTGTTTATAGTCGCTGTCTTGTCATGTAAATCGCTTGTATAGATTTAGTTTCTGATGAGAATCTATAATATTTTTGAGATTGTACATTAGCTTTCGATCATGACTGACATCTGCATAATATTCAAATAATTTGATTCAAGCTTGCGTTAAAACTTTCAAAAGTGAATGCTTTCAAGAACGCTGCTTTCTCTTCAAAGCTGTCATGTGATCTTTGATATAAAAGAACAAAACATCATAAACGATGTAAATTACATTAATGCTGAGTTCATGATTATGTTCAAGTAAATCAATGAATATCGCGAATGATTTAAGTAGTTCTACAAGATATTAAACATATATTCATTCTTCATTATTGAAAGATAGCTTTTGAAAAGTAGTATTTTTATTTTCGTAAGTAGAAATATGTCAGAATTGTGTCTAAATGAGTCAATCAGCGAAAGTCAGAATTGAATAGTGCTTGATCTTTAAAGATAGCTATAACTGAATATTAAGAATACAGAAGAAGATGAGTACAAAAGCTTTTATTTAAGTAATATTCAGAGACTGAGCTAAGCTTGAAGAAAATGTGTTTGTGACATGAGTAAAATGTGATGTAGAAAGAAAGATGATGTTGAACAAAGAGATGTTGAAGAAAGAAAATAGAGACTGAGTCAGATCTGAGCTAAAGATACTGACTAGTTCTAATTAATACGCAGAGTACTCGCTAGCGTACTCTGCAAATTGATTAAATCTTCAGTCTTTTTCAGTCTTTATACGCTCGTAACATTATTTCTTTCTTCGAAAATTTATGTTTGCATGAATGTAACTTATTTGCTTGCTTTTTTATTGAGTTATTTCAATACTAGCGTGACTTTCTTGAATATAACATCTGAAATTCGTTCAAAACTTTCTTGAAGTCATTGAATTCATCTTTATCAACATAGTATCAGTCATCATCTCTATCTAGATCTTTTCATTTGATCTTGTACTGTATTCAAACTTGATAGCGTCTGAAGTTCAGAATGTCATTTATCTCTCAATGTTCATCATCATCATCATCAATAATGATGAGTTTGAAGAGTTCTGCATACTGTTCTGATAGAGAATCTTCTGAATACGATCGCAATAGCTTCAAGCTGAACATCAAATGCAGATGCTTCATGCTGACTGATAGACGAAGATGATAAAAGACTCTCGCTTTGACAGTGATCTGATATGATTCTAGTTGTTTGTCTTTCAAATCTTTGCATGATCTCGTGATTTTGACGTTTCTGAAGAATAGTCAAACTCAGTCATTTATTTCATAAATAACGTTTCATTTATGTTTATTGATTTGTGCTTTGATAATCAGCTTCGTCTTTTTCAATTGTTGACGATCGAAGCTCAGTAACTCTTTCATTCAAATGATAATATCATCTGCTTTTCTAGCTTTCAGTCGTTCACGAGTGATTTCGTAGTCAATCATATCTGAATCGAAACTCATTCGAGAGTGAAAATCTTTATTGAAGTAGAAAGAAATCATTGAGATGATTGAGAAGATATTGAAATTGTTGCTGAATTTCATCATAGATATTCATTTGACTCAGTCGTTCTGTATGTAATTGCAGTAAATTCTAAGTTTGCATTCAACATCTTGATTGACTCATTTCATCTGATCATCAATCTTTGAATGATAGACTGTGAATAAACTAGCTGTGATTCTCAGTCGCTTGCAAAGACTCTTTCACATAGTTGATATGAATTGAGAGTTTCTGTTCGAAACAATAGAACTGAGTAAATCATGCAGTTGATAGACATTTCATAGCATGATTCAAATCGTTTTTTCAACTGAGATGTCATCATCTTTTTAATGACAGAAAACATAGTGATGTTCTTTGATGAAACAACATATGATTATGCAAATGACATTATAGTCTTCTGACAGAGATAGTTCAGTGATGAAGTTCATAGATATTTCTTTTCAGCGTTTCTATGAAATTAAAAGAGAATGATGAAGTTCATTGATGCTATTTCTAGAGACTTTGCTTTGCTGATAAGCATGATAGTTTCGAATGTATCATTGAATAGTAGCTCAATGATCTGATCAATAGTAGAAACGCTGAACTAAATCAATGATTCATTTATTGTCGAAGTGAAAGATTGAAGATTGATCATGCACTTCTTGTAGTAATTTCGTGTGCATGTTCTCAGAGATTCACAGTAAGTCTTTTCTAAAGAGAACGCTGTCAATGATTTCACAGTTCTTCAATTTAGTGATATGAAATTTGAGCTTGTTCTCGTTCATAGCTTGTCTATATTCATCGCAGAGTTCATTCGTTTGATTGATCATATGCATTCGCTGATAGAGATTTGCTTTCGATTCAACGAGTAGAACATCGACTCTATTGAGAGTCAGAATAGTCTGAAAATGATCTTCAAGTTGTTAAGCTGATTCAGAGACGTTCGCTAAAGACATTCAAGTTAAAGCATTGACTTTAGTATTCATTTTGCCTGATCTAAAGATGATCTGAAAGTTGAACTTCAACAGAATGTTCAGATAGTTGACTTGTCATCGACTCAACTGTTTATTTTTCATGAAGATTTTCAAAGCTTAATGATCGATGAATATCTGAATGAGTAGTTCAATGCACTTCAGCTCAAGTTATCAGTGTTTGAAACATCGAATAATGACTAGCAACTTCTTGTCATAAATGTGATAATTGATTTCAGCGAGAATCATGCTTTTACTGTAGAAGATCATCGAATGAAAAACTCTCTCATCATCATACTAAGATAGTATTTCATCTTTTACATAGTTTGAAGCATCAATCTTCAGAATAGCTTGTCGTTTGAAATCAAAGTGACGAAGTACTGAGATTGAGCTGACTTGTTTCTTTAGATTGTCAAAGACTTAAACACAGATTTTGTTTCAAACAAAAGATGTATTCTTTCTAGTCAGCTGCGTGAATGATTTGACTAGCTTCAAGAAGTTCTTAATGAAACAACGATAAAAGTTAACAAATTTCACGAAGCTCTGAATTTCTTTTAGATTGATTGAAGTGATTCAGCTGACTATGACTGTCACTTTACTGAGATTAATACAAAGATTTAGTTCTGATACAATGACTTCTAGAAAGACAGTCTCTTCTACATTGAATTCATACTTTTGAATATTCATCTGCAGTTCAGCTTCACGTAGTCAACTCAATACTAGTTTGACGTGATTTTTATGTTTCTTTCTCATTTTGCTATAAATGAGAATGTCATCTAAATAAACTTGACAAAAGTCGTTCAGAAAGTCTCATAAAACATCATTCATATATTGCTGAAAGAAGATTGATTTGTTAGTCAGTTTAAATGATAGCATCTTGTATTTATATACTTCTCAAGCAGTGATAAAAGTGATGTCATTCTCACTATCAAAATGCATTTGAAGTTTGTTGAATGCTGATATGATGTTCAATCTAGTCAGATGCTTGCAACTCACTATTTTATCAATGATCTTGTTTATCAACGATAAAGAATATCTATTTCTTTTGAAAATGACATTTAGCTTTCAATAATTCACGCAGAATTGAAGATTTTTATTTGCTTTGAGAACAAATAAAACGAGAGAGAAATAAAGAGTCTGACTAAAAGTGATGAATCTTTTCAACAGATTCTTGTTTAAGTACTTCTTTACTTTCAGAAGTTTGACAGAAAATATTTAATAAACTCAACAGTGAGAAAATGTTGAATCATTGATGAGTTCAATTTTATGATCATAGAAGCAATGAAAGAATAGTTTATTCAATTGAACTCAATCAAAAACATTTAGAAACTCATGATATTCTGATAACAGCTTAACTTTAATATCTTTCAAATTCTGAGTCATTTCATTGATTGAAAAGACGTTTAAAACGTTTAAATTGCACTGAGTATTGTACGCGATTTTTCTATCAATATCAGTCATGAATAAAGCAAAGACTTCAGTCTGATTCTTCTTTGATTGATTCAGTAAAGTTTTAAACGAAGCTGCATCTATGCTTTGAATCAAGAATGATTCTTTCTTAGTCATAGTTGAAACAGATCATTTGAGCATAATAGAAGTCTTAGTCTGAATGATAGAAAAGAGCGAAGTTGATCATGATCAACTTGAATGCTTTGAATTGAGAGAAATTGAAAAAATCGAAACAGAAGTATTTAATTGATTCAAAAAAACAATGACGTCGTTTTGCATATTCAATAATATTTCGTTTTTGTTCATTCAGAGCTTACTCAATATGACTTCATGATGATCAATATCAGCTATCAGCATTGATACAGTCAATTTCTTATGACTT
>JAABUR0100001876.1_pt1 | contig 35067 bp, 36 predicted proteins | sample 5560091 | NCBI WGS metagenome assembly JAABUR01 (sample SAMN10711879, study PRJNA513375) | rock metagenome | isolation source: Antarctica rocks | place: Antarctica: Victoria Land, University Valley sud | reverse complement strand
TGCTGAAAAATGCAGCAAAAATCGCTTTTACATGAGCAAAGAAAAATGTAATGCAATTCAATGACTTAAAATCTGAATTAATACACTTTGAAAGTCACAAGACAACACTCAATCAAATGATTATTCTACTCAATAACATGATCATAAAATCAAAAACATGCATATGATGACTAAAAGTCTGATTGAATCGAAAGCTCAACTTTAAAGTTCATGTGCAAATGAAAATCGCAACAGTCACAAGAACGCTACACTCGTTGTTTAAATTAATGAATAACGAGTGAAAACTAAATGTCAAATCAGAAAAGCAGTTATATCTGACATGCATTACGTCTATTAGCAATTATGACGTTGAAATATGATGAAATAATTAAAAAAACTACTTAGTCAAATTTTGTAAACTGCAAAACACTGCATTATAAAAAATTCTGAATGCATTTTGAACATCATTAATAGATTTTTTTTATTTCTTCATTAAGTGTATGCAGTCTATGACTATGATACTGTCTAGACGTTATGTGTATGCTAAGTTACATGTAATCTGATCAAAGTCACTGCTTTATATCTTTTCATTAATCAATCACATTGATAGTTTGCATAAACAAGCGCATGAACTGTTTATATAATTAAGTGATCATATAAATAACTCAAAATTGTGAAAGCTGATCACTTTAATGTAAGCTTTCAATTTTTCTGTATGATCATCAAGTGAAGCGAGCTAAATGAGCTTTGATTTATGTAGATAAAAGCTGATCACTTCAACGTGAGTTTTTGAGTTCGTTGTATGATCACTCAGCTGAATGAACTAAATGAGCTTTGATTTATGTATTTGTGACGCATGTAAATTGATCAGAAAATCGAAAAATCAATCGATTTACTGCATTACACAAGCGTGTAGATGCGCAAAAGCTAAATCATGTCTTCGCAATGTTTATGTATATGATGTATATGAGTTGCAGCGCATATGCAAAGACGTTGCTGTTGTTTTATGTATATGAGCAAAGACTGTGTTGTATCTTTGCAATGTATGTGATTGCGATGCATGTAAATCAATTTGATAAAGCGAAAAATTAATCAATTTACTGCATCATGCAAGCGTGTAAATGTGCAAAAGCTGAATCGTGCCTTCGCAGTATATGTGTGTGTGATGTATGTGAGTTGCAACGCATACGCAAAGACGCTGCTGTCATTCTGTATATATGAGTAAAGATTGTATCATGTTTTTGCAGTGTACGTATTTGCGATGCATGTAAGTTGATCAGAAAATCAATAAATTGATCAATTTACTGCGTTGCATTGATGTGTATGTATGCAAAAGCTGAGTCGTGCCTTTGCAATGTATATGTGTATGATGTATATGAGTTGCAGCGTGTGCGCAAAGACGTTGCTGTCATTCTGTGTATATGAGCAAAGACTGTGTCATGTCTTTGCAATGTATGTGATTGCGATGCATGTAAGTTGATCAGAAAATCAATAAATTGATTGATTTACTGCATTGCATTGATGTGTATGTGCGCAAAAGCTGAGTCGTGTCTTTGCAGTATATATGTGTATATTGTATATGAGTTCAATGTGTGAATAAAGCGCTGTTACTGCTCTGTATGTGATTGCACTGCATGTGAATCGATCTGAAAATGCGAAAAATCAATCGATTTACTGCATCATGTCTGTTCATATGTGCATCAAAGCTGAGTCATGCCTTCGCAATATATATGTATATGTTGTATATGAGTTGCAGCATGTATGCAAAGACGTTGCTGTTCTTCTGTGTATATGCAAGCTTCAACATGTCGATGACTGCGTTGTTATTGTCTCACTTTTCGACTGTGTGTGAGCTCAATGCATGAATACAGCGCTGTTACTGTTCTGTCGATGTTGATGAGATTGTTCAGCTCTTTTAACAAGCATAGCTTGCAAAAGATTTGTAGTCAGCATCTCATACAGATAAATCTCATTGTCGATCTTATTAATAAATGCTATGCAAATAAAAGTTGAAATTTCGTTAATAAAAATATGATTAAATCAAAAGTGCAAGAACTATGCAATTTAAATAGTTAAGTTATTGAAAAAACACTTTATCAGAAAAAGAACATTTATTTCATACTTATTTTAATACTTTATTGAATTGAATTTAAATCTGAATGCATTGAAATATCTGAACTGAAACAAGATGAAGATGAATGTATCTTGAAAAGCTAAGAAGAGCAAAGACAGATTCACGCAGATATATTAAATATTGAACAAAGTGCAAAAAATATTGAATTTAATAAAAGAAATTGAAATTTCTCACTTCAAGAAATCGTGAAGACAAGAAATTAAGCATTTAGCAAAACTTCAAATCAAATTTGCAAAAGATGAAACTTGCAATATAATCAATACACACTATAAAGAATTAGAAAGAATTATCAAAAAGGCGAAAAACATAGTGATGTACACAGATGCATCGCAAATTCAAAAAAAGATAACAGAAGTTGAAACAGAAATTGAAACAACAGTGATATTTACGCACGATTTTTTTTATTTCTTCATTAAGTGCATGCAATCTATGACTATGATACTATCTAGACGCTGTGTATATTCTAAATTATATGTAATCTAGTCATAATTGTTGCTGTATATCTTCTCATTGAACAGTCAAATTGATAGAGTGCGCATACGAGTGCATGAACTGTTTATATGATCAAGTGATCACATAAACATCTCAAAATTGTAAAAGCTGATTACTTTAACGTAAGTTTTTGACTTGTTTATATGATCATCAAGTCAAGTGAGCTAAATAAGCTTTGATTTATGTAGATGAAAGCTGATCACTTTGACGTGAGCTTTTGAGTTTGCTGTATGATCACTCAGCTGAATGAACTAAATGAGCTTTGATTTATATATTTGCAACGCATGTAATTTTTTTTATTTCTTCATTAAGTGCATGCAATCTATGACTATGACACTGTTTAAATGCTGTGCATATGTTAGATTACATATATCTTGATCAAAGTCGCTGCTTTATATCTTCTCATTGATCAATCACATCGATAGTTTTGCAACGTATGTAAATCAATTAGAAAATCGAAAAATCAATCGATTTACTGCATCACACAAGCGTGTAGATGCACAAAAGCTGAGTCGTGTCTTCATAATGTATGTGTATGTGATGTATATGAGTTGCAATGCATGCATAAAGACGTTGCTGTTGTTTTGTGTATATAAGCAAAGACTGTGTTATGTCTTTGCAATGTATGTGATTGCGATGCATGTAAATCGATCTGATAATGCGAAAAATCGATTGATTTACTGCATCATGCAAGCATGTAAATGCACAAAAGCTGAGTCGTGTCTTTGCAATAACTGTGTAAATGTTGTATATTAATGCAGCATGTACGCAAAGACGTTGCTGTCATTCTGTGTATATAAGCAAAGACTGTGTCATGTCTTTGCAATGTATGTGATTACGATGCATGTAAATCGATCAGAAAATCGAAAAATCAATTGATTTACTGCGTTGCATTGATGTGTATATGCGTAAAAGCTGAGTCGTATCTTTGCAATGACTGTGTAAATGTCGTATATTAGTTGCAGTGTGTGCGCAAAGACGTTGCTGTTGTTCTGTGTATATGATCAAAGACTGTGTCATGTCTTTGCAGTGTATATGATTGCAATGCATGTACATCGATCTGATAAGGCGAAAAATCGATCGATTTACTGCATCATGCAGACGTGTAGATGTGCAAAAGCTGAATCATGCCTTCGCAGTATATATGTATATGTCATATATGAGTTTAACATGTGAATAAAGCGTTGTTACTGCTCTGTGTGTGATTATGCTGCGTGTAAATCAATCTGAAAATGGGAAAAATCAATCGATTTACTGCATTACATCTGTCTGTATATGCGCAAAAGCTGAATCATGCCTTCACAATATATATGTATATGTTGTATATGAGTTGCAGCATGTATGCAAAGACGTTGCTGTTCTTCTGTGTATATGCAAGCTTTAACACATTGATGACTGCGTTGTTATTATCTCGCTTTTTGACTGTGTGTGAGCTTAATGCATAAGTAAAGCGCTGTTACTGCTCTGTTAATGTTGATGAGATTGTTCAGCTCTTCTGACAAGCATAGCTTGCAGAAGATTCGTAGTCAGCATTTTGTACAGATAAATCTCGTTATTGATTTATTTAGGCATGAATCAGTTAAATGCAGCAAAGCAACAAATGTTTCAGACAAAATCATCATAATGAAAGCGAAACTGCAAGTTATTAGTGATGCAATCATAATGTGCAGCGAAAAGACATTCAAAAACAGCGAAATTTGAATATACATGAACAGTTAAATAACTTTGCAAAGACTAAATGCAAAGAGCAACGTCAATGCAAAGTTATTTAATGACATATGACAAAACTTGATCAATTTACGTCAGAATCAGTGTCAAATTTGCATACAATGAATATTGAGTCATAAAAACATTATTAAGAACGAAAAAGCAAATCAATTGATTAAAAGTGCTGCTTAAGAATTATCAGTTATTGATAACATGAAAATAATCATCATAAGCTTTGTCAAAAAGCAAATTTGTAAAAAGATGAAATTACAATGATTAAATGTTTGAAAAAGCAGCATCAAGAAGGAAAATCAGTATCAAAAGCACATATTAAAAGTGAATTTAAGTCAGAAATTACTAAAAGAGCTTAGAAAAATCGATAGACTAACGTTTTTAATCTTTATTCAGTTGAAAATGAGACATGATTATTTCAAGAGTTATTTGCATTGATTATCAAAGAATAATTCAAACAAATGCTATGAAATATGCAATGTAAGTTAAATGTCAAAGCATTTACTACTAAATTGCAAGCATTATAAATCAGAGCAGATAAAGCTTAAGAAAAAGATTCAGCTTAAAAATACAGACATCATATTAATGCTGTTCATAATTAAAATCGAAAGAATCACAACATTAAAGTATTGAAAAAATACTTGAATTGCAACGAGAAAATGATTATTAGAAATGAAAGAGTAGAACGCAAAAAGTGCAAAGAGATGAAGAAAAACGAAAGTATGATTGCAAGAGTTTGAGCGAAAGCGCTTATATGCATAAACTATCGATATGATTAATCAACGAGAAAATATAAAGCAGCAACTTTGATCAGATTACATGTAACTTAGCATACATACAGCGTTTAGACAGTGTCATAGTCATAAACTGCATGCACTTAATGAAAAAAAAACTTATCACTCATTAAGTACACAAAGTTCATTCAATTAAGAGAATTTATAATAAAGAATCTTTGTGAATTGCTTAAGAATTAAATCAATCAATAGAATCAATGATAAAGAATCTTCATTGATTGCTAGAAAGTCATCTCAAATCAATTAACTAATAAAATCTTTCTTCTTTGAAGATTAAATGCTTGAACTATGATCTTATTTTTAATCAGATGAGCATTGCTCTTTATTTGATTGACTAAACATTCATCATGATTCATGACTTAATTATCTGTGAACGATCATTTCAAAGAATATCAAAGTCGCTATTCTGAGACTTTCAATTCTTTTTCTGAACAATTTACTGAATCAGTTATTTATCTTAGAATTAACTTCATACGAAATTGACATTAATTCATGTCAATGTCAAAGACTTTCAACAAATTATTTGATGCTTTCACTCTCTGAAATGTCAAGAACATCAGACAGCTAAAGTGCTGAGTTGAAAATGATTCAGATTAATTTATGAAAGTTTTTAATAAGCTTCAAGTTCAATGAGATTTAAACATAAAAGTCTGTGATTTATTTAACAAGTTATTTAGTGATTAAGTATGAAAGACTCGCTACAAAGAACTTAAGCGAGTTAAACAACAATCAGACAACATTCGCAGTTTGAAAGATGAACTGAATTATTGAGTTTAGCTAAAGAGACATTTGTTGCTTAAAGCGAAATAAAGTTGAGATTTTAGCTGAGCTCATCTGAATATGATCAGATTTTATGAATAAAATCTGCAATCATTTCATATGTCGTTGAACTGAATCTGCGTTAATTTGTATGTCATTGAACTGAATTGCGCTTTCGTCGCTTTCATCACTTTCATTGCTTTCGTTTCTTTCGTTGCATTCAGCCTACTACTCATCTATCTACTCGCTCATTTACTCACTCATCTACTCATTTACCTACTCGCTCATTTACTCTTCACTCTACTCATCTATCTACTCGCTCATCTACTCTTCATTCTACTCGCCTAGCTACTCGCTCATTTACTCGTCACTTTACTCGCTCATTTACTCTTCACTCTACTCGTTTAGCTACTCACTCATTTACTCTTCATTCTACTTGCCTAGCTACTCACTTATTTACTCTTCATTCTACTCATTTATCTACTCGCTCATTTACTCTTCATTCTACTCGCTCATTTACTCTTCACTCTACTCACTCATTTACTCTTCACTTTACTCGCTCATCTACTCGCTCATCTACTCGCTCATCTACTCTTCACTCTACTCGCTCATCTACTCTTCACTCTACTCGTCTATCTACTTGCTCATTTACTCATCACTCTACTCTCTATCAAACTTTCTATCAAATGCTTTATCAAACGCTCTATTAAATGCGTTGATTAAGCGCACAAGACACGTCAAACAGTGCTTCAAATAATGCTTTCTATATGACTTTCTATCTACGCTGACGCTAGAAAGTTCGAAGTTTTCACCTTCTTTTTTCCTTCGTAGTTTCTACTTTCTAGAACAACAACAATCAAAATATCAACATGTTCAGCTATCAACTCAACTATCAACTCAGCTATCAACTCAGTTATTAACTCAGTTATTTACTCGTTCATTTAGTAGTTAGTCTATTGCTTTGAAACATGCTTCAAAAGACGTGTCGATCGAGTGCATAACACAGATCAAACAATGCTTCAAACAATGCTTTCTACTGAGCTTTTCACTGATCTTTCTACTGATCTTTCGATCAATCTTTCTATTGATCTTTCTACTAGTGAGCTTTCTACTGATCTTTTGATCAAGTCATCTAGTGAGCTTTCTACTGATCTTTTGATCGAGTCATCTAGTGAGCTTTCTACTGATCTTTCAATCGAGTCATTTAGTGAGCTTTCTACTGATCTTTCAATCGATCTTTCTATCAATCTTTCTATCGATCTTTCTACTGAGCTATTTATTGAGCTATCGACTGAGCTTTCTATCAAACACTCTATCAAACATTCTACATGCTTCAAAATACGCGTCGATTGAGCGCATAACATGAATCAAACAATGCTTTCTATATGACTTTCTACATGACTTTCTACCAAGCACTCTTCATGTTTTTCTATCAAGCATTCTCGCTGATCTTTCTACTGATCTTTTGATCAAGTCATTTAGTGAGCTTTCTACTGATCTTTCAATCGATCTTTCTATTGATCTTTTTACTAGTAAGCTTTCTACTAATCTTTCAACTGAGTCATTTACTGATCTTTTTACTACATGACTTTCTACATGACTTTCTTCATTATTCTTTACATGACTTTTTATCAAGCTTTGAATTGCTTTGTAATCAAGAATCAAATTTGTTTTCTATCAAGCTTTAAACACGACTCTATCAATCATTCTACATGACTTTCTACCTCTTTAGTTTATTCATTAACTTTCTTATTAACTTTTTCATTGACTTTCTCATTGACTTTTTCGACGCATATATTAAATAGCTATTATTTAGATAGTCAAATCAATCATTAATTATTCAACGTTGCAACTACGTATCAATGCTACAAATGTCAAAATAGTCGTGTTTATTGAATTAAATGATAAAGACGCATACTGCGCTCATGAGAATGCTAGAAATGCTAGAAATGTTGAGAATATTAATGCTTTTATGAATATGCATCAGCTAAAAGTGACGCAAATCTGAGACATGAGATTAAATGAATATTTAAGATATTGATCGCTAAAAGCGCTAAAATCTGTCTCTGTCACTCTTTACAAATTGCAGATGAAAGTTAGTTTATGAATTCAAGATAAGAATTGAAAGTTAGAAGAAAAGCTTCAAGTGACTAAAGAGTTCATCTTTATTGATTCAATCTCAATTTATTCTGATAAATTTCATGCTCAAAAAATACTTGATTCTTTTCTGTTTACTGATGAAAAATATTTAATCTGAAAGAATTAATATGCGAAAATTCAGAATAAGCTAAAGATAAATGTTAATCTCTTTCTCAGCAAATAAGTCACTTTAAACTATGTACATTTTAGATTATTCAATGACGCAGCTTAAGTCATACAAACTAAATGAGAACGTAACTATGTTAATTTCTATGCATTCATTGAGAATCTTTTGAAGAAACTTGCTCAATTGTTCAATGACTCTGATAAAAAAGTCAATTTTCATAGAAAATACTATAATTTGATTCAAGAAGCAAAGAAGTTTAGCGAATTTTATACTCAGTTTCAATGATTGTCTTCTTATCTGAATTATTATGAAAAGCAATTGATCATTAATTTAAAAGATAAAATAAACTCTCATCTTTAATTCATTTGAGTAAATCAATTAGTTCAATCTGATTCTCTTAATAATATTTATTTCTATCTGATTCAACTGAACAATGATCAGTGAGTCATTCAAGACATTAAGAATAAAGTTAATATCATTAAATAAATCATTTTTGTTGAAGAGATTTATACAACTTCTTATAAGAAGATTGAATCAACTAGATTCAATGAATTATCAAAGTTGCACGACGCAGTTTTGACTAACGTCAAAAATATGAATATACAAGCTGAAAATTGCTTTCTTTGTCATAAATCAAATCATATTTCTAAGAAATATCTCGATCAACTCATTAAAATCAATGTCTTGAGTGAAGATAAATATAATCATTCTGATTTCAAGTCAAATTCTGATTCAAAAAACTAGTCATTTCTTCAAAAGTTATTAAAGAAATAAAGATTATTTCTTTGTACAATTTAAATGAAATTTTATCAAAAGAAAATTACTTTGAAAAGTCTTTTCTGATCAATGCATTACTTATCTCTCAGAATCAATCTTTCAATCTTCAATTTTTGATAAACAGTAATTTCATTGTTTACATGCTGATACATACTAAACTAGTTGATAAAGTATGCAAGAAACTTAAAATATAATTTATATTACTAGTTAAAAAGAAGTTAATATGAGACTATGATGAGAAAATATTTAAAAGAATTATTATTCATAAAATTCTATTTAATCTCATGATCAAAAGTCATAAGAAACTGACTGTGTTTATGCTGATAATTGATATTGAGTATCATGAAGCTATACTAAGCAAATTCTGAATGAACAAAAATAAAATATTGTTGAATATGCAACATGATATCATTGTCTTTTCTAATCAACTAAATATCTTTATTTCGATTTTTTTGATTTTGTTTAATTCAAAGCACTCAAATTAATCATGATCAACTTTAACTTCTTCAGCAGCTTTTAATAAAGTCTTTATGATGCTTAAATGATCAGTTTCAATTATTCAGAAAGAGTTTTTCTCAATTCAAAGCATAAATGTAACTCTTTTTAAAACTCTGTTAAATCATTTAAAAAAAACAGTACTGAGATTTTTGCTATGTTTATCAAAGACATTGATAGAAAAATCATTTACAATACTTAATGCAAGTTAAATATTCTAAACGTTTTCTTAATCAATAAAGTCACTCAGAATTTAAAAGATATTAAAGTCAAATTATTATTAAAATATCAAGACTTTCTAAATGTCTTTGATTGAGCTTAAGCAGACAAGCTATCATTTTATCATTCATATAATCATAAGATAAAACTTACTAGTGATTCAGCATCATTTTGCTGTCAAGCATATCAAATGTCTTTCTACAAACTTCAGAAAATAAAGAAATATTTAAATGAGAATCTTTCTAAAGAATTTATCATTTCTAGCAAAGCTTCTTATTTCTTACTTATTTTGTTCACTTTAAAAGCAAATAAAGATCTTTGATTCTGCGTTAACTATTGAAATCTTAATACTATTATCAAGAGAAATCACTATTCTTTATCTTTGATAAATAAGATGATTAATAAAATAGTTGATTATAAACTGTTGTGAGCGTGTCTCATTACTCTGAATTAGTCTAACATAAATTGTGTTAAACTATCATAAACTAGTACAGAACTGATGTTGACACGCTAGTGATTTAGCGCGTCTTCGTAAGTATAAGATTCTCGACATGTTTCATTTTCTTTCTTCTTTAGCTTTGAACTTCTAGTTAGAATACACTCATATGATTCGCTTTATGCAGATTCATAACATTAGTTTAAAGCTCATTAATCTTACTATCAACGTGTAAATGATACAAAAACAAGCTACACAATCAACTCAATCAGAAGTCAAACTCAGAAATTTTGACAGCAGAATCAGAACTCAGACTCAGAAAGCTCAATAAAAATCAGAAATTTCTAAAGAAGAATCTTGATTCAGAATCAGAAATTTCGATAGAATCAGAATCAAAGAATATGAATGCGTTGCTCTTGACTAACTCTTTATTGAGTTCATCATCAAAAATCAGAAATTTCAGCAGTACTTGAACTCAGAAAGTTCGATAAAGTAATAATTGTTGCTTGAACTCAGAAAGTTTAATAGAGTAACATCAGAATTTCGATCAGCAATTTTCTACTCATACAATGATTAGAAGCACAGAATCAGAATCAGTGAGCATTGCTTGCTACAACTTTCAAAATGTTAGAAGAGAATCACTTCTATCACAGAATCAAGCAGCATCAGAAGAAGAGAAAGGCATGAATGCAATGTCAAACACAGAAGAAGAGAACATGAATGCATTGTTCTTTGTTTACGAAATGATCAAGATCAGCATTAATGAAGAGCTGAATGCTTGAATAACAGCTAATGAAGCAGATGATCTCATTATCTTTATCAAGTACATATGTTAACAGCATGACATCAAAATCAAGATTCACAATGACATAATTCAGATGTTAAAAGATGTCAATGAGATAAATATTACGTTGAAGATTATGCAGACGCATCTGCAGAAAGAGAATAGAAACAAGAACGTGATTATACATTATTTAAAGACTGCATTAAGTCAACAAGATACTTTAACTTCTGAAGATTAATTCTTGAAGTCAATCAAGTTACTCAATTCATTTCTGTTCAAAGATTTAACGCAGAATGTAAACAATTGACTGTTTTAAATGTAAAACAAGCTGAAAACAAACAAGAATCATTTTTCTATTGAAAAGTTGAAGATTGCATACATCAAAAGTTAAGTCAGATAGTCAGTGAAGCTACGATCAAACATATTGCATCTTGAATGAGAAACATGTTTCTGAATTCATTTTTAGAAGTTGAAGAAGTACTGTCAATCATAAATAAAATGTACAATGATCTCAATTGTCATCACATGACTCAATAACAGTACTTGAAGCTGTATCAGAACAAGATTTTCTTTCATGAATTTTGAATGAAATTTCAGAGATTTAACGCAGAACTAAAATATAATAATGAGACTTTATTAAATGATCTTCAGCGAGCAATGCTCAATGAATGAATCATAGATTTGAATAAGTTTATTGACATTTGCATGCAAGTCAATGTTAGATTAACTGAATTGAATGCTTGATCAGTCATCAAAGCATCAGCAACTCAAGCTGCTTATTCTGTCTCTAGCATATCAACTGCTTTACTCACGTCATCAGTTTCTTCGTGAAAGAAACTCAGAAGATTGAATCTCAATCTCATTCAGAAAGAGTTGTTTAAGAAAGAACTTTGCTTCAAATGCAAGAAGTTAAAACATAAAGCATATAACTGTTTTAAAATGACTTAAGTGCACAAGATCATTACGAATTCAAAAAATGATCTGTTTTCGTCAAAGTAATGACTGAAAGTGATATACTCATATTTTGTTTCATCAATATGTCTGACAATTCATTTGATTTCAAGTCGTTCACTGTTGATGTCATCTTGAATAGTTTAGAAAAAATATTCAGATTTTTTGCTTTGATAAATACTGAAGTCACTGACATGACTTTCATTGATGAATCTTTGATATCAAAGCTATGTGAAAGCTTTAATATTCAGTTAATATCACTGTCAAAATCAAAGTTGATTTAATTGTATGATGAAACTTCTGATTGAAAGTTGATTACACATGCTCTGTATACATCAATCATGATACAAGAACACAAGAATGAAATGATGTTTCTATTGATAACTTGTTTAAATCAGCACAAGATAATCATTGAAAATCTTTGATTGAAAAGAAATCAAATTTTGATAAACTTTGCAAATGATTGATTAATAATCTCATTGAATATTTGAATATCAAAATCTGTTGTTTCAAAAGCAAGCAGTCAATCAGCATTTCACAAATCTGAGTTAAGCGAAATCTGCAAAATGAAATGAAAGAACTTGAACTTAATTGTTACATCAATAATCATCTTGAAGAGACTCACGAATCAGAAATCAGTGAATCAATTCATTGAATCTGTTCAATTCATTGAATCTGTACTCAGATGAAAGCAAAGCACTTAGATTGATCTTAATCATCTTTGACTCATTTAGTTTACTAAGAAAGAAGAGTTCGTGAATATTGCTATAATTGAAGTCGCTGTGTATCAAACTTTAGTCAAGAATAAGAAGATCAAGATCTTTACATTGATCATTAGTGAAATCAATAAAGCACTTCAAGCTAGCTCAGTTAAAGATTTCACGAAACTGAATGAAATGATATCAGTTATGTCATTGAATGAATTGAAGAAGAAGCTTTCAATCATTTATCACAACTTTCTGAATATATTTGACAGAGAAAAGATAATGCAGTTGTTCTTGCATCAATCATACAATCATAAGATTGAATTAGAAAATAAGAGTCAATCTTCTAGAAGTTGATTGTACTTCATGTTGAATCACAAGCTGCAGAAGATCAAGAAGTATCTAGAAGAGAACTTAAAGAAGAAGTTTATTACACTCAGCAAAGCTCTCTTCGCTTCATCAATACTATTTGTCAAAAAGAAAGATGATAGTCTTCATTTTTGCATGAATTATTGAAAACTGAATGCTCTGATCAAAAGAAATCATTATTCAATACTCTTGATAAACAAAGTACTCACTTGAATTCAAGACAGTAAGTATCTGACTTGACTTAACATTATTATCACGTTCAATAAGCTTCGCATGAGTACTGAGAGTAAGAATCTAATCACATTCGTTACTTTCTTTAACATTTATAAGTATAAAGTAATGCTCTTTGAATTAATTAATAAATCTGCGTTCTTTCAGCATTATATCAACGATGTATTATTTGAATGTCTGCATAAATTCTGTTAAACATATTTGAATGATATTCTTATCTACAGTAAAATCTTGAAGAAACATAAAACTCATGTAAAAAAAGTGTTAAACAAGCTTCGTGAAGTCAACTTGCAGATAAACATTGACAAGTGCAAATTCAAGATTTAGAAAATCTCGTTTCTTAAACTATTGATATTTATCAATGATTTATAAATGAACTTTTAAAAAGTAAATGTGATTCGAAGTTAAGAAATGTCTTGATCATTGACTCATATGCAGATCTTCATTGACTTCTGCAATTTCTATTGATGATTCATAAAGAATTTCTTAAAGATCACTTGATTTATGATAAAGCTGACTTGAAAAAATCACTTCTTTGAATGAATCAAGATCTGTCAGAAGATCTTTGAAGAACTGAAGTAACAAATGATGACAGCTTTCGTTTTGAAGCATTTCAACTCAATCAAAGAAGTTATTTTGAAAATGAACTTCTTGAACTATGTCAACGATGAAGTATTGTCTCAATATGACAATGAAGACATTCTACATTCAATGATTTTTTATAACAAGAACATGATTCTTGCAGAATGCAACTATGAAATCTATGACAAAGAACTGCTGATCATTATTCGCTGCTTGAAACACTGATGTTTCAAATTAAAATGTATTAATATTTTGATTAAGATCTTCATTGATCATTTAAATTTGAAGTACTTCATGTTTATCAAGAAACTGACTAAATAACAAGCTAAATAAGCTGAGAAGTTATTTAAATATAACTTTAAAATCATATATCAGTCGAGAAAACAGAATCTGAAAGCTGACGCGCTGATCAGAATGTCAGATGTCAAGTCAGTTGAAGCAAATGATGATTGAAAGTTATATCAGCATTAAATACTATTGTTAAAAGACAAATTTGAACTGCAGTCAATAGAAGTTGATCAAGAAGATAATCAGAAAGTTGATTAAAATCTGACTTAAATCTTGCTCAGATTTGACTCAGAATCTGATTCAGATTCAAAACTCAAATCAAAAGTTAATTAAAATTCAATTGAAGAAATAGTTTCTATTCAGAATCAAATTATAGCAGAAAATTGAATGAATTAACTGTGCTTTGATATTTAAATAATCATGAAACAGAACAGAAGAACTTGTTAAGATATTAATCTAGACAATTGCAAAGTACTTGATGAAGTACTTTGAAAAGATGATAGACTATGAGTTTCTCAGTTAATGATTATTCAATTGATAAGAAAAGCACATGATCTTTTGATTAATGAACACTCTGACATGAATTAAACGTTGAACTTGCTGAGATGATCATATTGCTGATTGAAGATTGTGAGTAGCTCAAGAAACGTGCAGTCACACTAGAGAATATGCGCGTAGATAATACGATCAAATTTGATAGTAACTTAGTAATATTTATTCATATAAAAAGTTAACACTAGACTATGAAATACAGAAGTGAACTCTTCTTTATATACTTAAAGAGCTAAGCTCAAGCATTGTTGATGAGACAAGCAAGATTACATGCAACTCATGTGAAGTCTCTTGAAGATTGTATGTGACTTGAATTCTTATCATCAATGAAATGTCAAAGATTGTATGTGACTTGAACTCTTGATAGACTCAGAGACTCTGAGAATCAATGATAAAGATTTTCATAGACTCAGATTCTCATTTGAGAGATTGATGATAACGTTGAAGAATAATTCTCATGTCTGTTCTCTATTCTTTGAAGAGCTTTGACTCTTATAGATCTGAGTTTTGACAAAGATGAGAATAACAATCAAGCACTACATTTAAAACTGTTACGTTTATTGTAAATCAAAAGCATTTAGAGATCGAATCAATAAACTGCTGAAGTCATTGCTTATACTTAAGCAGTGATGACAGAACATATCATTAGACTTCATTATTGATTTATCAGAAAGTGATGAAAACAACGTGATTCTGACAGTCATAAATCAATTGTTTAAGAAACGACATTATATATTGTGTTGATCAAATGATGAAGAAATCTTTGCAGAACAAACAGTCAAGCTACTGTTGATATGAGTCTTCAGAACTCATGAACTATCAAGATCAATAATGTTCAATCGTGATTCATAATTCATATTGATTGTCTGAAAGTCTTTATGCCTGAGACTCAACATTAAGATGAAACTATTCACAAACTATCATTCGCAAATCAATGATTAAACAGAAAGAATAAATCAGAATGTGAAATGATATCTACAAAGTTATTACTCATATATGCAAGATGATTGATTCATCTAATTATTTATGACTGAATTCATCAATAACAATGCTATTTCGTCATTAATTGAACAGTCAGCGTTCTTTCTGAATAAGAACTTTCATTCTCATATGAGCTTTGATTCAAATTCAACTGAATATGAAATCACTTGAACTAAAATTAAAGCAAGCAAAGCGAAGAATATATTCAAACACATGAAATGATCACTAACATTGATTAAGCAAGCATTAGCAAGAGTTAAAGTTACAATGAAGAAACAAATTAATAAGCATTAAAAGAAAATGATTTACAAAATAAATGACATGATGTTTCTAGATTCTAGAAACATTATGATTGCAAGATCATCAAAGAAACTAAATGATAAAATGCTAGAATCTTTCAAGATTCTGATCAAGATTGAACATGCATATTGACTGAAATTATCATCAATAATGAAGATTCATTTGAAGTTCATCTTGAATCTGCTGCGACTGAATTTGAAGAATTCTTTAAAAGAACAACGAAATGAGTTATCTGATTTTATAGTGATGAATGACAAAGATAAATGAGAAGTGAAGAACATACTGAACTTCAGACATTACAAACAATGATTACAATATCATATCAATTGAAAAGAATATGATGTTAATTTACATTAATACAACATTGATGAAAGTGAGTTCAAGAAGTGTCAGAAGATTGTAAATGACTTTCATGAATATTATTTAAATAAGTCAAGATAGAAATTAACTCAAGAAACATTAACTGAACTGCAGCAATGAGAACATTACTAAATGAAGAAAAAAAAATGTTGCAAGCGTGTCTTGTTACTCTGAGTTAATCTAACATAGATTGTGTTAAACTATCATAGACTAGTACAGAGCTGATATTGACACGCTAGTGATTTAGCGCGTCTTCGTGAGTATAAGACTCTCAACGTGTTTTATCTTCTTTCTTCTTTAGCTTTGAACTTCTAGTTAAAATACATTCATATAATTCGCTTTATGCAGATTCATAACATAAACATTTCACTTGATTAAACATCATTTCAACATTCAACAAACTACAAATGCATTCTGATAGTAAGTACTACACTATCTTTATTATTACTTTAAAAGCATATAAATTTAAGATGCTATCATTTAAACTTATCAATGACTTGATCTTGTTTCAGTAATATATGAATGATGTTTTATGAAACTTTCTAAATGACTTTTGTCAAGCTTATTTAAATGACATTCTTATCTACAGCAAAACTCAATAAAAACATAAATAACATATTAAAATGATATTGAATCAACTATGAGAAGCTGAACTACAAGTGAATATTCAAAAGTGCAAATTCAATATAGAAGAAATCATCTTCTTAAAAGTCATTATTTCAAAACAAAATCTTCATATGAACTTTATCAAAGTGAAAGTCATAGTCAACTGAATCACTTTGATCAATTTAAAAGAAATTCAAAACTTCGTGAGATTTGTTAACTTTTATCATCATTTCATTAGAAACTTCTTGAAGTTAGTTAAATCATTCAATTAAAGATTGCTATCAGACTATTCTGATTTTCAATAAAGTTAATGTTTTATTTATTGAATCTGAAGTTAATTTCTATCAACAAATATGCATTGTCAATTAAATGAATGAGCTTTGCAATGAATATAAACAAGCTATGAGCGAAAAAAGCTCAAATTTCATAGCACTAAACTAAAGAACTGCAAGATTAAACTGATCATTGAGTCAAGTTTTGAGTTGACATTTTCGAATTACATATATTTTTAAGTTAATGCAATTTGATTTGACTGAGAATTGAGTCAATTCAATTCAATTCATCAAGAACTTGAACTTAACATTAAGAGAGCTAAATACAGAAATTTTTTCAACTTTTGCATTATCTTTTTGCATTATCTTTTTGCATTATCTTTTTGCATTATCTTTTTGATAGAAAGTCATGAAGGGAAACATGATGAGAAACATGACGAGAAACATAAAGAAAACATAAAGAGAAACATGAAGAAAAACATGAAGATTGTTTGATAGAAGATCATGATGAAAAACATAAAGAGAAACATAAAGATCATTTGATAGAGAAACATAATGAGAAACATGATGAGAAACATGAAGAGAAACATGATGAGAAACATGAAGAGAAACATGATGAGAAACATGAAGAAAATCATGAAAATCATTTGATAGAAAGTCATGATGAGAAAACATGAAGATTGTTTGACTTTGATAGAAAGTCATGACGGAAAAACATGATAGAAAGTCATGAAGAAGATCATGAAGACTGTTTGATTAAGCTATTTACATTTATCTAATATTTTGTTGAATCGAGTCGAGTTTTTGAGTCAAATTATCGAGTCAAGCTTCTCAATTCAACTTAAGTGCTTGAGTTCAACTTCTCAATTCAACTCAACATCTTTTCAAAAAAATTTAACTCAACTTGACGTGATCAGTCTATGCAAGATTATTGATGACATTCTATTTAAAAAAGACTTACTGTGAATCTTTGAAAATATGCATACAAAATTACTACAGAAAATTCATAATTAATCATCAATCATTCACTCAGATAATAAATAAACTATTAATTTAATTCAGCGTTTCTACTATTAATCAGAATATCAAGTCATGATCAGACAGTACATTTGAAACTGTTATGCTTGTCAATGAAGTAAGATATCTAGAAATAACATCAATGAACTTTATTACTTTCTTTCGATTTTACAGAAATGTTGAAAAGATATAATTATAAACTTCATCATTGAATTATCTTTGTCAAAAGATTACAACATCATTTGCATAATCATATGTCATTTCATCAAGAAACATCACTATGTCTTCTGTCATTGAGAAGATGATGACATCTCAGTTGAAGAAATGATTTGAATTATGTTATAAAACGTTTATCAACTTCATGATTTACTTAGTTTTATCGTTTTGAACAGAGATTCTTAATTCATATTAATTATGTGAAAAAGTTTTTGTAAATGACTAAGAATCACAGTTAGTTTATTCACAGTTTATCATTCTGAGATTAATGATCAATCAAAGTGAGCAAATCAAGACGTTGAATGCAAACTTAGAATTTACTATAATTACATGCAGAATAATCAAGCAAAATGACTTTCAATGATAAAATTCAGCGAAAATTTCAATATTTTCTTAATCATCTTAATGATTTCTTTTTACTTCAATAAGAACTTTCACTCTTGAATGAGTTTTAATTCAAATATAATTTTTTTTTGATTCTTACTTGATTCAACACTCATTATGAGTCTATGTGAGATTCTATATATTGTAGCGAGCGCTGTGCTAGCGTAGCGCTCTTTTTATATTTACTATCGCTTTTTCTCTGCGCTTTATACTGTAACTGTTTTCAATGCAAGAACTTTATGAGCTTACTTTTTTTTTTACTTTTTCTTTCTTTCATTTGATTCTTTAATGATGTTACAGTCTGAAATTAATTCAGTATGCTTGTTGAAAGTATCATTTAAATGATCGCTGTCATCATGCTCATGATTTCTAGAAGCTTTCTCAAGTTTGTGATGTTCTCTTTGCATTGCATCATCTTTCGTTCTATCTTTCATTTGAAACATGTTAATAAAATGTGCTTGATTGACATTTAATCTCTGTTGCATTTACACGTCATTGTAGCAACATCAAATACTCATCTCTCATGTAGAAATTGATTGAAGTCAATTTTTCTCATGCGTAGCTATGTCAATAATGCATTATGAGACTTTGCGTAATTCTTATGTAGTTGCAAATGTCAATGTGTCATCTTTGATGTCAGATATTGAAAATGAGCTGCGTTGAATTTCTCTTTTCGAACTATTCTTCATGTTTATCTAATTTATTTCTGTATGAGCATCAGTTTCATCATTACTTCAGTGCATTGACATTCAGTCAGCAATAAAGATAAATTGTGTGCATCATCAATCATCTTGTTTATTGCTTCATTTTTGAGTACTTCTGCATATTTCACTATTTAATGTAACTTCAGCATGACTTCTTAAGATTAAATGCTTTCATGTGCAATCTGAACTCATTGTAGACGTGTCTGATCTTTTATTGATATCATAGCTTTCACTGTTTTCAGAAAAGTCTGACTATCATTGTATACTTTGTATATCTTTTCATAATACTCTTGATTCATTATCATTACGTCTGCAAAATGTTTTGCTCTTGCAATTAACCTTTTCAGCTCATCATGATGAGTGATGACTAAAGTTGATTCTCTCAGTCTCTTATTTAGCTTTCAGTTCATTCTCATCATGATCACTGTAACATCATTTCTGCTGTTATTATCATTTAAGTAAATTCTTTGCTTTAATGTGAACATGTCAAGATTGTGTTATCTTATTGACATTTTCTTGTTTGCAACTATAATTATCTTCAATAACTTTGATCAAAAAGTTGCTGTGTAAAAATGACTTCAATTCATCTTCATCTGCTTAAATGTTTCTTTCATTCACTTTCGCTTCAGCTGTAGAGATGTCTTGCATAACTTTGATTTTCAATCTCTTTTGAGTATCAAGTTGTTGTGAATTCAACGCATTGTTATCTCAATAACTTTGTCTGATTTTCAAGAGTTCATGTTTATTATTGATCTTTGTATCAGCTTTTGTAAGTGAATATCTATCAACATCATGTTCATTTTCATCTGTAAAGTCTCTGTTGATGTTACTTGATAAACATCAATAATCTGTCACAATGCTTTTTCTTGCATTAATCTCAGCTTGATGCTCAGACTCTTTCAATGATCTTTCACTCTCTGTGATGTATATCATATGATGACTTCGTGACTAAGCAGAGAGCATGTCATCACGAAGTATATTTGCTTACTCATCATCATTGATGAATTTCAAGTAAACTCAATGATTGTCTGCATAATTTTTTGTTTAATCACTAGTTTTGCTTCAACATGATGCATGTGAATCACTCATTTCAACTTGAAGTTCAATTGAACTTTCAAGACTTTAATATTTAATTTCAAGTTAATTTGATGTTTTATTAACTTTATATCAACTTTCATATTGAATCATTTAAAAGTTCTTGTAAAGTGAATCAGCTTATGCTTTGTCATCAAGAATTTGATATCATGCATTTTTGATCACTGTTCACATTTATCATAAATCTCGCTAAAAACTCTACAGTTGCATTTCATAAACTCTTTATATGTCAAGATATTAACATCATTTACGAAGTTTATGAAGTTAGTTTTCAGCTTGATATCATTACATGCTTTTAATAAGTTCACATTGTAAAACAAATATAATATTGATGATAGTAAAGAATTTTGTGATATGTTGACATTCACACTGCATTTCATCATCATGTAATCATCAATTATGATCGTGATGCGTTGATCTTTCAGAAAGTTCTTTACAAACTTGAGAAGCAATCTAGAAACTTTTCTCTTCTTCATGTTATGTAAAAGTTTGCTGTGTATCACATTATTAAATGCATTCTTCTTATTCAGACTCAGTAATGAGACTATTCTTCTTCTTGTATCACTTCACATAGTATATATCTTTTTTATAATTAGTTGCAAAGTTGTATTTATTGATTTGTGCTTGTAAACTCTCATCTGAATGTTTAATATTAAGTTGCAAGCTTTTATAATATTTTGCAGATGTTTGAATACAATGAACTTCAATATTTTGCTCAGTGTGTCAAGTAACACAATTGATTTATATATCTTTGCATTGAAGTAATCTTTCTTGTCTGACTTTCACATCACTATTGTGACTGCACTCTTGAACTGAGTTAACTGTATTCTCTTTTATAACATCTTTCAAAGAAAGAGCATATTTATTTTAATGTATTGTCAACAAGTCTGCGCATTATTCTATTTGTATATCTTATGTGTTTCAACATCTTGTCAGATGTTGCTTTGTAAATGATTTTCTTAATTTCATGATGCATCAGCAAAACATCATCTTCAATCAAAAGCAAGTACTTGAAATTTATTGTATTCAGCATAAAAATTTCTGAAGATGATGAAAAGTGAGTCTGAAACATCATCTTTACTTTATTTTATATTGTTGTAATGATGTTAAAGCATTCTGACTTGATCAGAAGAAAAATTGTTGTTTAAGTCAATGTATCTGCGATTGCATTTCTTGCTCATTTCGCAGTTTTGAAAAGTTTTCTCAAGAATTATTCAACATTCTGCATGATTTTTTAATATTCACTGCGTTTTTGTTTTCTGATGATCTTGCTTTTCTTGTCATATGCTTGAATGTACTCTGTTCAATCATCAATAATTTAACAACTTCTTCTCATTTGTTGCATACTTTTAATGATTTTCATACACTTCTTCGTTCATTCTGCTTTGATCATTTCATGTAATCTCACTCAGAAAGTAAAAATCTCAATGATCTTCTTCAATGCATTCAGCAGTTGTTTAATGTACTCATTTATGCATTGATGTTTCATCTCATGATTTGACAATGATTTTAACATTTGTTCTTTCAAAATATTAATAAACTTCTCTTTATTCATTGTCTTTCAGTTGCAACGCGATTTTCACGCTGACTTTTTGCAAATTCTGAAATCTATAATTGTCTGTATCAATAAATGATTTGAGAAGTTTTTCATTTCTTTGTTGATTTCACATTGTATTAATTGATTCATAATGTTATTTGTCATGAAAATTAAATTTATTGTTATTTAAGATTCTTGATAATTTCTCATAATTGTGTCTTGAAATAATGCTAGTGATGCATTGATGTTTGTGATCATTTTAATTAACTCATTCAACAACAAATGTTATCTTGAATAAAATAATTCTTCTCATGTGAAGTGATGCAGATTGAAGTCTTTTACAAGAATGCTTTCTTTTGACATGTGTAGCATCTTTTTAATGTTTGAAAGATTTTCTTTTTCATAAATAATTTCATGATTTCTGAGTGATGAATTGTATGCTTCATGAATGTGTATAGCTTTCTGAATTATCTGTGCATCATCTGTTAATATTTATAATGTAATTATGTTTACATCTTTGAAGTGTCATGTTAAATATCAGATGTTGCTGTTGATTCTTTTGTTTATGTAGAAACAAATTCTATCTTCATTATTCTTCAGCATGAAGTCAACAATTGCTGAGCAGTATGCTTTGAAAATGTCATTAAATCATTAGAGTTCTTGAAGAATCAAAATGTCATAGTTTTTTATCTTTTTCTCATGTAGTAATGCTATCATCATCTTGTTTCTGAACTTATGAACGTTGTACTGTAGTATTCAAAGCTTCTTTTGCTGAGATATTAAAATTCACATTTCAGACTGTTTTATGTTCTCTTGAGTGTTTGCAAAGCGCTTGCTTCACTTGTAAGATTCTCAACAGAAGATGACATTGACAATAACATGATTAACATTGACTTCAATTCATTTGATCTTGACTTCTTAATCAAGTGATTCATTATAATGTTTTCTGATGTGATAACTGTGCTGAGCAAATGACTTTCATTCATTGAGCATCTCTGCTTTCTTTTAAAGTCATTGTTCATCAACAATTTCAAATTAATAAATGTTTTTATGAATGTCTTTGACATCACTGTCTTGAGTTCTTTCTGCTTTCATATGACATGATATAAAAATCTGTGCTTTGTGACTCTCTTTATTCTTTCTTTTTCAGCTTGTCATTTATGATCTATCGAAAATATGTTGCATACGTTGCATGCAACATACATAAGACACAACTTCTATGCTGATTTTTCTCTTAGCGAGAGATAGTTTTTTTTTCTCGCAGCAGATTTACAGTTCAAGATGAGTGAAATCTTTCATTACTCAGATTTCGACAGTTTACTTCTTAAACATAAGTTGCAGATGTTTCATCAGCGATACACATATGTATTGCAGTCAATTTCTTCTTTAATCACATTGACATACACTACTGTTCTTTCAAGCTATACAGATAATGTCTTTGACTAAAGATTGACTTTATCATCAAGACATTCAAAAGTCAGAACTTAGTGAAGAAGTGAGATTCTTGAGATTAACAGTCATCATCATTGTATATCATGTTTTGCAGATGCTCGCTTCGCTTGTAAAATGTGCAACTCATCTGTTTCATGTTATCTGTAGAGATTTTTCTCATGCAGATTAATCATGTTTTACAAAAATGTTTATATACTACACTTTTAATCAGACAGCGTAGTTTGATCATTCTCTACTAATTTGCTTATGTTTCTCTTTTCTTAACAAAGTCTTTTCATCAACATATTGCTCACATATAGAATGTTTATGTCTGAACGTCTGTTAAATGATATTAATAAGATTTTCAAGTTTGCTTGTGTTAAACTTAACAAGTCTCGTAAGTTGCTTATGTCATAGTAACAGACATGCAGTCTTAACAAGATTTATACATAGTTAGCATGTAAATTTAAAGAATATTCATGATTTAAGTTCTTTCTGCTAATCATTCTTAACAAATCAAACATGAGAGTGTTCTGTCTCAGTTCTCATCATTGCAATGACAAGATACTGAATTGAATGATTTTCATAAGCGATTTTTCTCGTAGTTCTGCATTTTATTTAACTTTCTCATCTGCATGCAAATTGCTTGTAGTATGTGCATTGAGATTATTAAAGTCTGTGCAATCGCGAAAACTTTGCATGCAATCAACGCACAGTGCTTCATTATCATGCAGCATCTTGATGTCATTCAAACTTTTGATAATCTTTAAACTTTACTATAGTTAAACAGTAGATTCATAGTTAATATTGCATACAGATGAGTTTCATTGCTGATCAATTCAAATATAATTGACTATGAAATAATTTATGAATGTATTTCTTAAATTAATGAAAAAAATAGTTGAATATTTTGAATATTTATATTTATATAAACATCATAATCATAATCATAAATTACTCTAAAAACTCTTTATATGCTGAAGCATATAAAAAAAGAAAATATTTATTCTTGAGAAAACAATCTCAGATGCAGAGAATTTTTGATATATTGAAAAAAATGATGACATTATATTTACAATTCTTTATGATGATAAAAGTCAATGATATTATTATGCAAATGAAAGAACTTTTTAGCTTCAATCATTAATAGTTGAAAAAGATAAAGCAAATCATTGAAGCTTAAATAAATAAACATAGATAAAACATTATTTATGAAGTAAATGACTGAATTTGATTATTCTTCAGAAACATCAAAACAACAAGATCATGCAAAGATTTGAAAAATAAACAGTTAAAACTTTATTAAATTATTATCAAAGCTGAAATCTTCTATCATCTTTATTTATTAATAAGTATGAAGTATTTATACTTAATGTTCAGCTTAAAGTTATTACATTTTTATTCTAATGATTCTTTATCAGAACAGCAATCAGAATCATTTAAATTAATTATTATTAAAAATAATAAACATTGAAAAATAAATGATATTTTAAACTTTTGATGTTATCAAGATTAAATACAATACAAGATTAAATGAACAGAATTAAATTAAGATGATAAATAATACTATGTTGATAAAAAAGAATTCAAGAGCTTCAAAGAAGTTTTAAATAAATTTCATAAGTTTTATTTAAATAAATCATGTTATCACTAATTTGAATTAACATTATATTAATTAATCAATCAGAATTTTGCAAACTTAAATTTGTAAAATCATAATTGATTAAACAAGTGAAATGAAACAACATTCATGCAGACATGAATTTTCAGAAAGAGAAGTAATGTTACAAATGTATTAAAATTGAATAAGATCAAAGATTTAATTCTAATCATTATATAATTAATGTTAGCGAGTTGATTGTATATTAATTAAAACTAGTTGAAAGCTGATTTAAATTTGACTCAGATTTGATTCAAATATAACTTAATCTTTGATCAATGACAAGATTCATCTGTATATAATGTTGATTATGAATCTTTTGATTCTATGTTTTGAATAGAAGTCAGAAGAGTCAAGAGATCTCAATTCAACGCAATTTGAATGATGTTAGAATGTTGTGTAAGCAGAAAAGTCAATCATGCAGAGTTTTCATCTACGCGACAGCATTCTCTCTAACAGTCACAATTGATTTATGAAGAAGATTAATGACATGTCGATGTCAGTAAAAGATGAAAAGATATTTAGTGAAAAAGTCGATCTCAGTATGAGAGTCGTGACTATAAGTGATTCAAGAATTTGTGACTTGTTGATTGCATCAATATACTGAAACGTCTTCATCATATTGATAGTATTGTCAAGTAATTGATGAAAAGATATTAGATAAAATAGTTGATCTCAGTCTGAGAATCATGACTACAGTGCTTGAAGAAGTAGTGACTCGTTGATCATGCTGATATATTGAAAGAGCTTGAACTCATCTTCTTTACTTGATGTCAAGTCATACATCTATCTACATGAAAAATTGAGAGCGCAGAAGAATGATCAGAACGTATTTTCTTTTATTGATCAGAGTCAATCATTGAACGATTGCAATTGCACATTTATACTAACAATTCATTCAACGTTTACATGACACAAGTCAAATCAAGAGAAGAAAAGAATTATTCAATACAATTACATTCTATCTTTTCATTGTACACATCTTTCTTTCATCACATATTTCTCTGTGCAATGAATGATAATCATTGAGTAAGAGAATGTAACTTTACATATGTTATAATTATGAGCATCATGAATGCAAAGAAAACATCTTTCATCTTTGAATCAAGAATTGAATTAAAACATCGTTGTATAAAATATCATTAATGAAGAGCAGAGCAAAGATGATGTGTCATAAATGAACAATATAGATACTCATTAAGAGTTTACTTGAGCATCACACGCTAAATAGAAGCTATAGATGCAAACTTGATATATAGTCTCATGATCATTGTTTCAATGACGTAAAGTCATTGTATAAATGACGAGTAATTTTCTCTTTCAAAGAGTTTTGTTTACTCGATATAAATAGCATAACGTTTCTCATGAGTTGAATCTAAATTGATGTCATAAGAGTGTATGAATTCAAATCAAATCAAATCAAATCAAATCAAAATAACTTAATCTTTTTTCTCTTTCTTAATATTTTCTTCATTTACATCATATTCTTTCTGTGTCACAACATGTTCTCTTTAAGTTTAATGCAGTCTTTGAACATTATATAAATAAAAGTTCTTATATTACTCTTCTTCTGTATTCTTAAAGTTCAGTTATAATTATCTTTAAAAATCAAGCATTATCAATCTCATTCTTCACTGATTAAATCATTTAAACATGATTTCAACATTTTAATGAGTTAAAAACTTAACTTAATCTTAATAACTTAACTTGATGTAATCAGTTTATTGATTAAATACTTTAAACATTTTGCTTAAGAATGCAAAAGTACTTGTGTCACAAGTATTAATATGAAAGAACATAATGTTAGAAGTGATGTAAATGTACAATATAAAAAGAGTAATAAAATTGAAAAGAATGATGAAAACATGTATAATAATAATAATAAATTCATACATTCTTATGACATCATTTAAGTTGATTCATGAAAGACTTTATGTTATTTATATTGAGTGAACAAAACTCTCTGAGATAGAAAATCACTTGCTGTTTATACAATTACTTTACGCAGTTGAAACTATCATTATGAAACTATGTATCAAATTAGTTCACGTTGATTGCATGTTAGAAAATAAGTGACTTAATCACTTTAAATTGTTTTAAAAGCTTCGTTTTCATCATCATTCTTGCAGCTGCTTTGAAACTCTTCATGATAGCAACAATTATTTGATAGTTCAAGAAGTTGATATTTCATAACATTCTTGATCGCAAATGCAATCAGTTTAAACAATGCATGAGTACATATTTTATCATCTGATGATTTCAGTTGCAGTCACATCATATGCTATTTGCATCTGAAATGTTTCTGAAGTGCAGATAAACATTCAGATTTATGCATTTGATTCTGATGTAAATAATGAGAGTGCTTTCAACTTTTTGAAAATCATTTCTCATTTTTATCATCTTGTTGAACAGATGCAATCTTTGTGTCAAGATGATGTAAACATTTGCGATGCATTTTTTATATTTTTCTTATCATTGCTTTCACTGACTTCTGTGATACTGCGTTATTGCAATGTCATCACTAGTCAAATTCATTGCAGTGAAAGTTAATCACTTGCATCTTAACTGTATTTTCTCATCTTCTTGAATTGAGTTGTTCAGAAGCATCACTTTCTTGATGATGAAAGAGCAAAAGAGAATGTGATTAACATTCATCAGATGAGCATGTATCAATTCACATGCTTATTTGATTTTCTGCATACAATCATTGACTTAACTGTGTAACGTGATCTTGTCTTGCAGCATGTTCAGATGAACATGCAGCGAGCTTGTGTACATTTCTGCTTTCAGAATCTCAATGCTTATTCTTTTGAATATTTTTGCAATGTGATGCAGAGTCTGATTCTGTAATGTTTCAAGTCTGCATTCTTTGTTTAACAGTTTTTTCTCTTTTTCTCACTGATGTCAGACTGATGTCTTGAATGTAATTTCTGATCTTACTACTACTGAGTATATTTATCTTACTTTTGTGAAGATTGCTTCTTATGTGAAGACTTCAAGTCAACTAAATGCTAGCATTTAAATGATGTGATTCGCTTCAATTTGATGAAGATGCACATCTCATTGCAATTTTATGTTCAGTTGTATTTTCAGAACTTGCATGTCTGATTTCAACTTAATAACTGAGCTTTCTATTTGTATGCTAATCATCATGTCAAATCTTTTTGATTTTCTGATGAAGTGTATAAATTCATACTTTTCTGATGTGAATGTTGCATCATGAGTGCAAGCTCATTTTGCATAAATGTTGTGCACTTTGCTCAATGTTTTGCAAATTTCTTCAATGAATTTATCATATGTTAGAATGTTAATGTCATTTATGAAGTCAAGCACTTCAATCTTAATTTTCAGTGTTTTGCACTTCTTAATCAGACTTGCGTTGAAGAATAGAAAGAGAATCAATGAAATGAGAAATTTCTGCAATATGTCTGCATTTATCTTGTGCATGTCACTCGTTTGTTCATTGAATCTCAATGATGTTTCTCAATTTTCAAGAAAGCTGTATGCTCATTTGATTATGTAGTTTGAAGTTCTTTTCATTTTCAGAATATGCAGAAGTCTGATGTGCAAGACTTGATTGAATGCTTTGATAATGTTTAAACTTAGCATGAAAGCTATGTATTTGATTTTGCAATCTCATATCATGTGAATCTGATCTACTAGTAGATTTAATGTTGAGATCACAAATCGCTTGCGTCTCACTCTCATTTAAGCATTAGATAGCATGTGATGAGTCTCAGTTATATTGCTCAGTCTTTTAATTATGATTGACTTCAGAGCTTTGCTCATGATATCAAGCAAAGCAATAAATCAATATGTTTTTGAATCAGTATAATCACTCTTCTTCAATTTGCATAATACTATCATTTAAGTCTTTTTAAACTGCTTAAAATGATATTCATGTGTTACATATGCATTAAATAAACTCATCAGTATTGAAGTCAATTCTGCAAGACTCGTTTGCAACATTCTGTTCAAAATGTCTGAAATGTCTGATGCTTTGTCTGCTTTTACTTTTTTAATTGTTTGTCTCACTTCATTTTCTGAAATGCATAAGTCAAATGACATTGTTAAGAATATAAATGAGTTTATGATATTATTGATGTTTATCTGAGAAAGTAAGAGAAAGAATTTTTCTTGCAATATCTTAATTTTTTTCTTGAACATCATTGTCATTTGTTTAGTATCACTTTGCTTTAATGATGAAAACTGAGAAAGTTTTTTAAATAACTGACTTTCAATTCTGACTCATTTTGCGAAGCATCATATTGATTTGAATGCGTTGCTCAGCTTATGCATTTGTGATCTGAAATGTGCGCGCTTTGCTTGTCAAATGATCTTATTTTTATGATCATTATGTTTCAGATATTCATTTCACACATTTAATGTATTCTGTGTTTTTTATATGATTCACAGTTGTCTTGATTTCATTACTATCTCTGAGCAGTTTGAATTTCAGAAGTTCTTTGCTCAATTTAATGACTTTGTCAAGAAAGTAAATTTCTCAATGATCTCTTGTAACATCTTGATTACTTTGCACATTCTTTTGTTCATCATCATCTTGCTGTTCAAAGAACGATTTGACAAAAGATGCATATGCAGATATTCACTCAATGCTTCTGTGTTTATTTTCTTTCATAGTCATTGAGTTGAAGATTATACTGAAGTTGTTTGTAAACAAAGTTCTGTAACAATCAAAAGATGATTCAATTCTTGATGCAGATTGATGTGTATCTTGCACTTGCATGTCATGAACTGTATTTTCTCACTACTAAAGACTAAATCAATAATTGTAAATTGATTGTGAATCTTGCAAGTAATAATGTCTGATTTCAGCAATAATTTCAGCTTAGCATTAGTAATGATGTCAAGTAAACTGTTGATCATTGCATGTCAAGTGAAGCATCTTCATTCTTCTCAATGAGAAAGATGTAAATTGAAATCTTTCATGATCAGTTGTTTGCAGTCATCTTTGAGTAGCTCGCTCAAGCGAGAAATGATTGAAGATTTCTTTATAAATGTAAAGAACAGTGAACATGAATTGTAAATATTTATAAGTTGCAACGTTTGCGTTTTGTCATCTGTGTTGCAAGTTAATATTCTGATTAAGCAGATGTTTGACTCAGCTGTTTCTATCACTCATTGATTAAGTTTTAAGCATTTGTTCACATATATGCAAGTTCTTGACTGTGATGACGTGTTTTTCACTAGATAAAAGAAGTTGTGAGTTGAGTTAAATGATTATGTATTGTTAATGTTGCAACTTTGCTTCTGTATGATTATGATGTTGAAATCACAAACTTCTCTGTCAATTAGAAATGATTTCTGAATTTTCAATGATTTTCTGATGTTGTACTGCAGTATTCATAGAAAAGATTATTTTATCATAAAGTTATTTGTAGCTGTTGTTGACTCTGCAAAGAGAAGATTCTTTGAATACTCTCAGTCATCAAGAATCTATCTCATCTTCTAATTTATCATTTCTGACTCTGCTTAAGTGACGTCTTATTTGAGTCATTACTCACGCAAGAGAAATGATCAACGCGTCTTTTCTTGACTTCTATCATCTGTCATGTTGATTCATGAGCGACTAGACTGTGTGTTTTCAGCACAACTGTTGTTGAGCTTGATGAGTTTGCTGAACAGAAAGAGTTCATGAATTTTAAAGAGTTCATTGAATCTGCAAAGCTTGAAAACAGCAAAGAGTTCAAGAATTGCAAAAGCATGCAATTGTATTTAAATGCTTCTGAATATCTGAATGATCTGTTTCTATAAATTTTGAACATTTGTTTTATTTGCTGTTATCATTTGAAACAGATGCATTTTCAAAGTTCATGATTTTCATTGCAGTTAATGTAATGTTTTTTATTCAAAGACATTATGCATTTCTTAATGTGATGTTTATCTGCACACTTAATGCAACATTGATTCTTTCTGCAGAATTTAATCATGTAATCAAATTCTTGACATCTGAAGCATTGTGTGATGTGACAGTTCTTTTTGAACAGTTCACATGCACATTCACAATATGCATTTAACATACTTATGTTCATCAGTTAATTTATCATTGCTTCGATTGCTATCTTCATGATGAGCGATAAATGAATCTTTTCGCTCTTTGCTACTTTCTTGAGTCAGACTATTCTTAGAATCTTCAAATTCTCATGAAGTCTCATGTTATTCTTTATCAATCTTTTAATGACTTTCTTCTGATTGCTCATGTTGATTGTAGTGTACATCTCATGTGTCAGCATTGCGAAGATTCATCATGATATGCACATCAAGTTTGCATTTTTTTTTGCTCATTCTTAAGTCTTTTTCAGATTTGCTCATGCATCTGAGCTGACTGCGTGAAGAAAGATGTTTTCGCTACTCAGCTTGCAAAGAAACATGATCAGATTTTGTTGATTCATTGACACATCTGCTATTTTCTGAAGAATCTGCTTGATGATTTCTTCTGCATCTTTTCTACTTCTTCTTTGTTTGCTATCTTTATCATGACTTTATGTCTCTTGCAAAGCAACGATGATTCTTCTTTGAAACGTTGTTTTCTCGTTGATAATTCTTCTCTTGTCATGTTTGCTCATAACATGATTTTCAATGAGAAACGCGTATTTCTCTGCATTTGTAACTGCTTGCTTAGCAGTTGAATTAATGTCTTCAGTTTCTATATGTTCTTCGTGATGAATGCATCTTGAGTTGCATGATGTTTTTCTTCTGATTCAAGTCAAAGATAATGCATCAGCTTCAATGCTATTTCTTTTTATGAGTGATTTTTGCTCATCTTTTTCTTTAACGTTGATGTCTTTATTAGTAAATCAATAATGTTAACTATCTTCTTTTCATCATTGTGTAAGCATTGCAACTTCGCGTCGCTGTTTTCTTGCAACATGTCAACATTGCTTGCAATCTTCTTTGAACTTGCATTGCTGCAACTCATGCAATTCATCGTTGTTTAATCATTCTTTAGATTCACTCTGTCTTGTATGTAATGCTTTTTTTCAAATTTATTATGCATGTGTTGTGATTGTTTCTTATCTGAAAACATGTATAATGACATTGATTATTAAAGAAAAGAAAATGCATTAAACATTGTAATCAGTTTATATGATTTTAAAGCTATATATATGATAAATAATGATCATGCTGTTAACAGTTTAATTGTATTCAATGAATTTAATGAAGAAAAAATATGCAAAGATAACAGTGAATTACATGTTTCAATGATATTATTCAAAAGACAAAGAATAAAAGAAGATTATTGAAAACATTTTTTGAGAAAATCATGAAAATGAATTACTTAAACTATTTAGAGACAAAACACATCATTAACATGATGCTTACACTTCATTCTGATCATCAGAAACAGATGAGAAGCATCATTGATATGATATCAACAAGTGAATGAGAAGTGATTATCATCATCTTGCAGAAAAATTCAGTCAAGACGAAAAATATACAGAAGAAATTATACAAGCTGCAAGTACTTTATGAGTTCAATGAATGTAGAAACAATGAGCTGATGCTTTGAAAGAAAATGAGAAGTTTGACAGAAATGATAGAAAAGTTGATGCATCAATGCATCACTGCATCAATGCATCACTGCATCAATGCATCACTGCATTAACTGTCAATCAGCGCATGAAGAATCAGCTGAAGAGACTGAAAAAGATAACGAGCAGACTTGAAAAAGAGTTCATGAAGAAGAGAAAACACATTGACAGCTGAGCAAAAAGAATGAGCATGAAGTCAATGACATCATTTGAAAGTCATCTTGTGTTCAACGTCAACATATCATCGTCAATGCAAAATCATTGCAAGAAATTTGAAGTAAAGATTTTCATCAAAGAGAAAGAAGAAGTAAAGAGAATCATGACAACAACAATGAAGAACATAGTGAAATGAGTGAGAGAAATTGACATCGACGAGACGTTGTCGATGTGCAAAAACATAAAGATAATGAAGAAATAATTGAAACTGCTGATATTTTGAATCAAGACAAAGAGCAGCAAGAAAACACTGAAGAAAAACGATTTTTGAATTAAAGAGATATCATTAAATGCATGTTTATGCAAGATTAATTTTAAAGTAGTGATGCATGAAATTAAAGTTAAAGAAATGTCTAAGAACATAGAGAAGAAAGAAATGAGAATGCTCATCAAGATCAACAAAGACATACATTCAGAAATAAAGATCAAAAAAATTGAGTGACTCACAAAAGAAAATAAGCAGAAGAGATACATTTCGCTGATGATATGCATAATCAGCGCTGAGATGCATCGGCAAAATCGTGAGACGGGAAAAGTCAATATTAGCTGATTTTTGCCGACTTTTCCTGAGTTAGCTGTTAATCTCATGTGTCAGCTAACGGTTGAAATTAGCTGATTCTCTCAGTTATTAGCTGGTTTTTAGCTGATTTAGCTGTGCACTCAGCTAATATCGATATTATCTCTTTTGTTGACTTCTTCAACATTTGCGCATTTTGCTTATTAACAATCAAATATTGAATTGATGACTAGATAGTTATTGCGCTCGTATAATAGGTTAATTAATAATTGTTTTGACTATCTAAATAATAGCTATTTACACAGTTTAATATATGCGCTGGGAAAGTCAATGAGAAAGTCAATGGGAAAGTCAATGAGGAAGTTAATGAGAAAGTTAATGGGTAAACTAATGGGGTAGGAAGTTATGTAGAATGTTCGATAGAGAGCCATGTAGAATGTTCGATAGAAAGTCATGTAGAATGTTCGATAGAGAGTCATGTAGAGTGTACGATAGAGTCATATTTGATGCTCGATAGGGAACAAATTTGATTCTTGAATGCGAAGCAATTCGAAGCTTGGTAGAAAGTCATGAAGAGAGTCATGAAGAAAGTTATGTAGAGAGTCATGTAGAAAGCATTGTTTGAAGCACTGTTTGACTCTTGTTATGCGTTCGATCGACGCGTATTTTGAAGCATGTAGAATGTTTGATAGAGCGTTTGATAGAAAGCTCAGTAGAAAGGTCAGTCGATAGCTCAGTAGAAAGGTCAGTAGAAAGGTCAGTAGAAAGGTCAGTAGAAAGCTCGATCGATAGCTCAGTAGAAAGGTCAGTAGGAAGGTCAGTAGAAAGGTCAGTAGAAAGCTCGGTCGATAGCTCAGTAGAAAGGTCAGTAGGAAGGTCAGTAGAAAGCTCGGTCGATAGCTCAGTAGAAAGATCAGTAGAAAGGTCAGTAGAAAGATCAGTAGAAAGTATTGTTTGAAGCACTGTTTGACGCGTGTTATGCGTTCGTTCAACGCGTATTTTGAAGCATGTAGGGAATTTGATAGAGCGTTTGATCGGAAGTTTGATATCGAGTCATGAAGAGTGCGTTCTATTGAGCTAATTAGCATTATTTCGTACGGAATAGAAAGTAGAAACTACGAAAGAAAGAAGTAAAAACCCTGAATCCCCTGAATTTCCTAGCGTCGGCCTTCGGCTGGGAGCGGAGATTACTAATCACGGGGGTAACAGTACTGTTCTCAAGCCATGTAGAAAGCATTGTTTGAAGCACTGTTTGACCCGTGTTATGCGTTCATAATTTGAAGCATGTAGGGCGTTTGATAGGGCGTTTGATAGGGAATTTGGTAGGGAATTTGGTAGGGAATTCGGTAGGGAATTTGGGTGAGCGAGTAGGTAAGCGAGTAGGTGGGCGAGTAGGTGGGTGAGTAGGTGGGCGAGTAGGTGAGCGAGTAGGTGAGCGAGTAGATGAGCGAGTAGATGAGCGAGTAGATGAGCGAGTAGATGAGCGAGTAGAGTGGGCGAGTAGGTAGGCGAGTAGATGGGCGAGTAGGTGAGCGAGTAGATGAGCGAGTAGATGAGCGAGTAGAGTGGGCGAGTAGGTGGGCGAGTAGATGGGCGAGTAGGTGAGCGAGTAGATGAGCGAGTAGAGTGGGCGAGTAGGTGGGCGAGTAGATGGGCGAGTAGGTGAGCGAGTAGATGGGCGAGTAGG
>JAABUR0100001874.1_pt1 | contig 35080 bp, 20 predicted proteins | sample 5560091 | NCBI WGS metagenome assembly JAABUR01 (sample SAMN10711879, study PRJNA513375) | rock metagenome | isolation source: Antarctica rocks | place: Antarctica: Victoria Land, University Valley sud | reverse complement strand
CTACTATAGATACAGCTCGAAACTCTCTTTGATTTCTTCTGTATTCTTAATATTCTAGTTATAGCTATCTCTATTGATCAAACATTTTATTCAGCTACGCACTATCTCGCTGCAGTGTGATTAGATTCTAGGCATGATCTCAACACTGCTACGAGAAAGAAAGTGCAGCAGACGTTGAAATTTGATTCAGTTGACAGTTATGTTTCTGCTATCACTTCTTTGTACAATTATCAGCAATCTTTCAATCATGCTACGTCTTCTCATTCATGAAAGATCAAGATGAAAGCTCTTTTGAAAGATCGTATGAAGAAGAAGCATGCAAGAAGAAAAGCTCAATATCTTGATTGCAATGTCAATACTCTGCTGAATGAATATAAGCAATGACAAATGATTAATGTCGTACGAAGCTGTTGAACTCATGAGCTTTCTCAGAAACGAGTCACGACTCAAACTATGAAATTCACTCATCATACAACGCTTGATTTTTTGATGAGTCATATGATGTTGATGCGTGAAGAAAATTGTCATCATCTGCAGTTGACTGATTTGTTTTCTTTGAACTTAAAGAATGAGAATCTCACTTCTTGTACAACGCACATTTGCATCTTGAACAATGAAAAAATGAATCAGACTGAATGAATTGAATACGAAGCAGTTGTACAACATAAAAATTCATTGCTGTGCATCATTTTGCAGCTTGCTTTTTATCTCTTTTATCATTGAAACATTGTATGAAAGCAGATTTCATGTTTTCAAAAACAACAGCAATGATACAATCTTCATCTGCTTCAAGAAAGTAAGTTGACTTTGTTTATGTTGTACGAAGTTCAACTAGAATGAATCAACAAGATGTTTGACATCGTCAGCATTTTCAGTCTCAAGAAGACTCATGATCGTGATGCAGAAGCATAAGCAGACGAGTTGAGTGATGCATTGAAATCTCAGATACATTGTGTCAAACGATGAAATACAAATGCTCTGTTCATGAGTTAAAAGTATGCTCAACTCGATGCATGTTTTAATCTTGTGCACATTTCACTTTACTACTTTCATCTTTCTTCAAAAATCAACTACAAATTCAATATGACTTCAATTAAAGCAGCTCTTGCAGATCTAGCTTTGCAAGACTCATTTAACTACACTGCAACTGCAAAGAAATTTAATATCAATCTGAGCACGCTGTCGTGATGACATAGAGGTAAAACGATCTTCGTTAAGAAAAGCAAGCAAACGACGTCAATTCTTTCAAATCAACAAGAAAAAGAGCTTATTCGCTATATAAACAAGCTTATTGAGCGTGATATACTTTCTCTCAATGCGATGATTCATGTTTTTGCATACAATATATCTGAAAAACAGTCAGGCAAAAACTGATTTTATGAGTTTGTTCAACGTCATTCAGATATATTGCAGTCAAAGTTTCTACAAGAAGCTGATTTAGAGCAAAAAAAAGTCAATAATGCATATTAATATCAGCTTTATTTTGATCTAGTAAGTGTCTTCATTACGTTTAATTTCATACTAATATGAGAATAGATAAAGCAAAAAATTGAAGAATATGAGATTCTTTCTTCAAACACATATAATATGAATGAAAAAAGCTTTCTACTTAAACTGCTTCAAAAGACTCAAAGAGTCTTTAGTTTAAAGCATTTAGACAATGACAAATTGCTAAATGCTGATCAAGACAACAATAGAGAATGAATCATCTTGATTGCAATCATTTGCATGAATATGACTGATATACTCTCTTCAATCATTTATCAGATGATATCAGACAATATTCAGAATAGCTGACTTACTGAATATAATTTCAAAGAGCAATTCTGCTTCTTTGCTTTCTCTGCTACTGACTGAACTAACGATGAATTGATCTACTCTTGACTCACTATCGTATTTGATTGAAATACGAGGTCAAAAGTCAGAAATTCATGCGATTATCATCTTCTATTCGTTGACGAGCATGACAGTCATATCAACATGAAGTTTCTTGACTGATGTGAGCAGAACAAGATGCTTGTGACTTTATATTCTTCTCATTCTACTCATCATCTTCAATCTCTGAATGTCAGCTTATTCAACTCTTTGATCAATTACTACTCTCAAAACCTGAATGACTGAATCTTTAAAAGTCAAGAACTTTCTCGAATATTGAAAAGAAACTTCTTTGATCTATTTTGACCTGCATATCAAGCTGCTTTCACGTCTGTCAACATAAAAAGTGAATGAAAAAAGACAGAATTGCTGTTTTTCAATTTGTCACAGATCATAAAGCAGATTAAATCGAACGCTAGATCTGATTCAAGTCATTCTTCTTCTTCAGCATTGTTTGAAGCTGATTGAAGAACGGTTCGACGATTAATGAAGTCAGTTGTAGAGAAAGTAATTGGTTTGAAAGCTCGTAGATTGAACAATACGATGAAAAAGCTTACTACAGATGTTGCTTTTCTGAAAGCAGAAAACGAAGATCTTCGATGAACAGTACGTATAGAGAGAAGTTGCAGACGACATGACAAGTCTTTATTTGATGATCTAGAGATTAATGATGAGACAAAGAAGATGTTTTTTAGTTCTAATAAGATTCAGACGACTCGTGATCATTAAATTCAAAGAATCGAAGAGAAACAGCAAGCTGCTATTCAAAAGACGAATGAAAAGAAACAAAGAGAGTTTAGAAAGCTAGAGAAACAGCGTTTAATAGCTGAAAGAAAGATGAAACGGGAAAAAAAAAGACGAAGCGAGAGAAGAAAGCAAAGCAAAAAAAGAAGTTATGAGCGAAGAAATTGAAGCGACGACGTCTAGTTCAGAAGCAAAAGCTGAAGACTAAAAAGCTTCAGAAAGAGCAAAAGAAGAAGTCTAAAGAGATGAAAGTACAGCAATTCACTGATTTTGTTTCTATTGAGCAGATGAAAAGAAAGTCAAGTCAAATCAGGTCTACGCAAGCTGAAAGACAAAACAAAGCTTCTAAGCAATTTGATGATTGATTCTATAGCTTGAAGACTTCATATACATATCAACAATCAGTCATATGTTACGAGTGTGTCGAGATTGAATAGAGTTTTCTAGTCAACAAGTTCTAGAAGTTTTGACTCATGTTGAATCTCTAGTCTCAACACTCTATTCTAGCGCTTTCGATACTCAAGCAAATCTGCTTCGTTCTCTTTGTTTTGCACTACTATAGATACAGCTCGAAACTCTTTTTGATTTCTTCTGTATTCTTAATATTCTAGTTAGAGCTATCTCTATTGATTAAACATTCTATTCAGCTACGCACTATCTCGCTGCAGTGTGATTGAATTCTAGGCATGATCTCAACATTATATTAAGAATTCGTTAATCACACGATATCGATATCATTACTCATTCAACATACTCGTACAGACAGAACGAGTCTAAAGAAATTCATTTACCTGATGATCGACGCAATTGAAAGACTGAACAACACTAGAGAGTTTGATAGAATCAACGACAAGATTGTTTGAATCACTAGACAACTTATCGCTCACTAAGTACGCAAAGTTCACTCGATCAAGAGAATCAACTCATTCTCATGAAACAGACGAGTGAAAATAAGTTGTTCAACTTATCTCTTTTTCTCTTCGTCTCGAACCAAGCTCGTGAATCAGACGAGTCAAAACAATCTGTGTTGTCAGATCAAATTAGTGAGTCTGCTACTACAAATGACGTTCTCATAGTGAGTCTGCTACAATGACACTCTTCATCAATGCAATGATCTATCTATTCTCATCGTCTTATCTATCAGTGAACCTGATTCTACATTCACATGCAAATAGTGAATCTGCTACAATGACAAGTCAAAAGTTGATCTCTTTGATGAGCAAGTCGACTAGTGAGTCTGCTTCAATGACACTCTTCGTCAATGCAATGACATATTTATTCTCATCGTTCTATCTATCAGTGAATCAATCTACCTCACGTTCACGTGCAACTAGTAAGTCTGCTTCAATGACAAGTCGATAGTCGATCTCTTCGATGAGCAAGTCGACTAGTGAGTCTGCTTCAATGATTACTTTATCTCACATAGTGAGTCTGCTACAATAGACATTTGACGAGTTGATTTGAATCAATAGAAAGATTGATAGAAAGACAGACATCAAGACTCTACGTCAGTGCTATGAATTACATTACAAGTCATAGAAACATGACTTTTAAAGAAAAGAAGATAATGTTACAAGTGTGTCGAGATTGAATAGAGTTTTCTAGTCAACAAGTTCTAGAAATTTTGACTCATGTTGAATCTTTAGCCTCAACACTTTATTCTAGCGCTTTCAATACTTGAGCAAATCTGCTTCGCTCTCTTTGTTTTGCACTACTATAGATACAGCTCGAAACTCTCTTTGATTTCTTCTGTATTTTTAATATTCTAGTTAGAGCTATCTTTATTGATCAAACATTCTATTCAGCTACACACTATCTCGCTGCAGTGTGATTAGATTCTAGGCACGATCTCAACATCATATCAATTGCAATTTGATTCTATGAATGATGATTGAATAATGATAAAAATAGTATGAATGACTAATCAAGTTTAGAATGTGCACGAGATCAAAACATGCACAGGCTCAAGCATACTTCTATTTGACTTATTTTTTTCTGAAGTTTGTATGAGTAATGACAAACTTCAAATCAATTTTTGAAGATTTTTTTTTATCTTGAGTTAAAGTTAAGTCTTCATTGTCTCTTGTACAAGCTCTCTGATCATGAATTGATCATTGACTAGCGTGATTCAGCGATCTCTCAAGCAATGCTTCATACAAGAATGATAAATCTTTACTTGATGAATCATTGCTTGATACTGTCGAGAAAGATCGATTCAACATGACTGCTTAAGATTTTCTGTGTTTGTTGAAGAAGCTTCGCATAGTGATCTTGCAAAATTCAATTATTTATCATCAAGAATTTTCTGCTCATTTCTTGTGAAAAGATTCTCTCTTCATACGAGATGATTATCTGACGTTTGCGAACGAAGTAGAGTTCTCTTTGCTTAATGTTGAGAAGTCGAATGAGCTTTGTATACGAAGCATTGTATTAGATATTGTCAATCAAATCAGTATGACTTCAGAGAACATTGTATAAAGTATACAGCGTCATGATTCTTGCAATCATCAGATACTAAAGTCATTGCATGATCGTATGAAGAATTTCTTTGCAGAAAAGTTTTTCATTACTCTGCACGACTCTGCTGCTTTCTTGAGTGACATTGTTGCTCTCTCTCAGCTCATGCTATGATCTTCATATGAGAACAACTTCAACTTCAACGTTGCTTCTTTTCAGCTGTCATCACAGTCTTCATACAAAGTGTTACGAGTATATCAAGGCTGAATAGAGCTAGTCAATGTCTCTAGTTCAGATCTGACTCAAATCTGACTCAGTCTTTATTTTCTTTTCTCAACATCTTTTTGTTCAACATCATCTTTCTTTTTACATCACATTCTACTCGTGTCACAAACACATTTTCTTCAAGCTTAGCGCAGTCTCTGAATATTACTTAAATAGAAGCTTTTGTACTCATCTTCTTCTATATTCTTAATATTCAGTTATAGCTATTTCTAAAGATCAAGCACTATTCAATTCTGACTTTCATTGATTGACTCATGTTACGAAGCGTGTCGACATTGAATAGAATCTAGTTAATAGACTCTAGAAATTTCAATATGTGAACAAGAAACAGCGATGTTTCAAATTGAAATATGCTGAAACATTTCATTTATTCGAGCTTTAGCAAATCAACTACTTCGTCTCTTTGTTCGATTTACTATAGATACAGCTCGAAACTGTTTTCTTTCTTCTGTATTCTTAGTTTTCTAGTTAGAGTTATCTCTATTGATCAAACATTTTATTCAGTTATGCACTATCTTGCTGCAGTATGATTAGATTCTAGACATGATCTTAACAACTCATCTAGACATGATTCTGACATTATATTAAAAATTCGTTAATCACACGATACTGATCTCATTACTTATTCAACATACTCGTACAGACAGAACAAGTCTAAAGAAATTCATTTATCTGATGATTGACGCAATCGAAAGACTGAACAACATTAGAGAGTTTGATAAAATCAACGACAAGACTGTTTGAATCGCTAAATAACTTATCGCTCACTAAGTATGCAAAGTTCATTCGATCAAGAAAATCAACTCATTCTCATGAAACAGATCAGTGAAAATAAGCTGTTCAACTCGATTAAGAGAATCGACGATAAAGAATTTTCGTGAATTGCTTGAGAATCACTCAAAAAACTCACAAATCAAAAATACTTCTTTAATCAACAACATTCTTTTCTGAAGATTAAACACTTGATTATACATCTTCATTAATACTGTCGAGCATCATCATTCGCTCGATCTCGTTCTTTCTTCAAATTTCATCATGTCAAAACGTTTATCTATCAAAGAATGTTTCAAAGAATTTCAAAGTCGCTTTTCTTAAATCTCTGAGACTGATTCATCGAAACTCTCTAGTGCTGAATCATTCATCAATGAAGATGACGAGTTATTCACTAAAACAGTAATACTCTCTGTTTCTATTGAAAATTGAAAGACTTAATGCATGATTCTTGACAGAGAAACAGATCGACTCAACAAGCTGAGTAAACAACGAGATGACAAAATCAAAGAGTTGAAAACTAGACTTCAAACTAAAGAAATCACTTCTTCTGATTTCATCTACTCTGAGCGTTCTAGATCTCAGAAAATACCTGATTCTTTCTGATTTACTGATAAAAAGAATTCTACTTGAGAAAACTGATACGACAAAATTCAGAATAAACTAGAGATCAACGTCAATCTCTTTTCAAATGAACAAGTCAAACTGAGCTATATACTTTTCAGATTATTCAATGACGCAGCTGATGTCATTCAATCTAGACGCGAACTTGACTGTATCAATCTCTATAAAATCATCGATGATCTTTTGAAAGAACTAGCTGAGTTATTCAATGATTCAGATAAGAAAGTCAACTTTCGTAGAAAATACTACAACTTGATTCAAGAATCAAGAAAGTTCAGCGAGTTCTACACTCAGTTTCAACAATTATCTTTCTATCTGAAGTATCATGAAAAGCAACTGATCATTGATCTGAAAGATAAAATAAATTCTCGTCTTTGATTCATTTGAATAGATCAATTAGTTCAATCTGATTCTCTCAAAGAGATTCGTTTCTATCTGATTTATTTGAATAATGATCAGCAAGTCATTTGAAAAATCAAGAACAAAGTTAATCTCATCAAATGCATTGATGATCTGTCAAAGATCATCTTTCATAAAGCTGTTGTTACTCAGTCAGTTAATCATTCAAAATCTGATCATCTAAAGTCGTGTAACGCAGTTTTAACTAGCGTCAAAGAAGCAGACGTTTTAGTTGAAATCTGTTTTATATGTCATAAATCAGATCATAGCTCTAAAGAGTGCTCTGATTGATTTATCAGAATCAATGCAATGAACAATAAATATGATCGTTTTGAATTCAATTTCAATTCAAATTTCGATTCAAAAAACTAGTCATTTCTTCAAAAGTCATTGAAGAAGTAAAGATTATATCTTTGTGCAAACTAAACAAAATTCTATCAGAAGAAAATTACTTTGAAAAGTTGTTTCTAATTGATGCTCATCTCATCTTGCAGAATCAATTCTTCAGTCTTTGTTTGCTAATAAACAGTGATTCAGTCGCTCATACACTTATACACGCTAATCTAGTCAATAAAGTATGCAAGAAACTAGAAATTCAATCTATACTTCTGACAAAAGAGAAGTTAATAAGAGATTATGATGAAAAGATATTTAAGAAGATCATTACTCATAAAATTCTACTCAATCTCATCATCGAAAGTCATAAGAAATTGACTGTATCAATGTTGATAGCTGATATCAATCATCATGAAGTCATATTGAGTAAGCTCTGAATGAACAAAAACGAAATATTACTGAATATGCAAAACGACATCATTGTTTTTTCGAATCAATTGAATACTTCTATTTCGATTTTTTCGATCTCTCTCAATTCAAAGCACTTAAGTTGATCGCGATCAACTTCGTCTTCTTCAATCACTCAGACTAAGATCTTTATGATGCTCAAATGACTTGTTTCAATCACTGCTCAGAAAGAGTCATTCTCAATTTGAAGCATAGACGCAGCTTCGTTCAAAACACTGTTAAATCATTCAAAGAAGAATCAGACTGAAGTCTTTGCTCTATTCATGACAGACATCAATAGAGAAATTGCATACAATACTCAGTGCAATTTGAACGCTTTAAACATCTCTTTAATCAATGAAACAACTCAGAATTTGAAAGATATTAAAGCGAAGCTGTCATTGAAATATCATGAGTTTCTAAATGTTTTTGATCGAGCTCAATTGAATAAACTATCTTCTCATTGCTTCTATGATCATAAAATTAAGCTCATCAGTGATTCAATGTTCTTTCGCTGTCGAGTTTATTAAATGTTCTTTGTCAAACTTCTGAAGATAAAAAAGTACTTAAACAAGAATCTGTCGAAGAAATTCATCACTTCTAGTCAGACTCTCTATTTCTTTCTCGTTTTATTCGCTCTCAAAGCAAATGAAAATCTTTGATTCTGCGTGAACTATCGAAAGCTAAATGTCATTTTCAAAAGAAATAAATATTCTCTATCGTTGATAGACGAGATCATTGATAAAATAGTGAGTTGCAAGCATCTGACTAGATTAAACATCATATCAGCGTTCAACAAACTTCAAATGCATCTCAATAGCAAGAATTACATCACTTTTATCACTGCTTTAGAAGCATATAAATACAAGATGCTATCATTCAAACTGACTAATAAATTGATCTTCTTTCAGCAATATATGAATGATGTTTTATGAAACTTTCTGAACGACTTTTGTCAAGTTTATCTAGATGACATTCTCATCTATAGCAAAACAAGAAAGAAACATAGAAATCATGTTAAACTAGTATTGAGTCGACTACGCGAAGCTGAATTGCAGATGAATATTCGAAAGTGTAAATTCAATGTAGAAGAGACTGTCTTTCTAGAAGTCATTGTATCAGAACTAAATCTTCGTATGAATTTAAGCAAAGTGACAGTCATAGTCAGCTGAATCACTTCGATCAATCTAAAAGAAATTCAGAGCTTTGTGAGATTTGTTAACTTTTATCGCTGTTTCATTAAGAACTTCTCGAAGCTAGTCAAATCATTCATTCAGCTGACTAGAAAGAATACATCTTTTGTTTGAAACAAGATCTGTATTCAAGTCTTTGACAATCTAAAGAAACAAGTCAGCTCGATCTCAGTACTTCGTCACTTTGATCTCAAACGACAAGCTATTCTGAAGATCGATGCTTCAAACTATGTAAAAGATGAAATACTATCTCAGTATGATGATGAGAGAGTTCTTCATTCGATGATCTTCTACAGTAAAAGCATGATTTTCGCTGAAATCAATTATCACATCTATGACAAGAAATTGCTAGTCATTATTCGATGTTTCAAACACTGATGATTCGAGCTGAAGTGCATTGAACTACTCATTCAAATATTTATTGATCATCAAGCTTTGAAGATCTTCATGAAAAATAAACAGTTGAGTCAATGACAAGTCAACTATCTGAACATTCTGTCAAAGTTCAACTTTTAGATCATCTTTAGATCAGGCAAAATGAATACTAAAGTTGATGCTTTAACTTGAATGTCTTTAATGAACATCTTTGAATCAGCTCAACGACTTGAAGATTGTTTTCAGACTATTCTGATCTTCAATAGAGTTGATGTTTTATTCATTGAATCGAAAGCAAATCTCTATCAATGAGTATGTATGATCAATCAAATGAATGAGTTCTGCGACGAATATAAACAAGCTATGAACGAGAACAAGCTCAAATTTCATATTACTAAATTGAAGAACTGCGAAATCATTGACAGCGTTCTCTTTAGAAAAAACTTACTGTGAATCTCTGAGAACATGCACACGAAATTACTACAAGAATTGCATGATCAATCTTCAATCTCTTATTTCAACAATAAATGAATCATCAATCTAGTTCAGCGTTTCTACTATTGATCAGATCATTGAGCTACTATTTGATGATACATTTGAAACTGTCATGCTTATCAGCGAAGCAAAGTCTCTAGAAATAGCATCAATGAACTTCATCATTCTCTTTCAATTTCACAGAAACGCTGAAAAGATATAACTATGAACTTCATCATTGAACTACTTTTGTCAGAAGACTATAACGTCATTTGCACAATCATATGTCATTTCATCAAAGAACATCACTATGTTTTCTGTCATTGAAAAGACGATGACATCTCAGTCGAAGAAACGGTTTGAATCATGCTATGAAATGTCTATTGACTGCATGATCTACTCAGTTCTATTGTTTCAAACAGAAACTCTCAATTCATATCGACTATGTGAAATAGTCTTTGCAAGCGACTGAGAATCACAGTTAATTTATTCACAGTCTATCATTCAAAGATCAATGATCAGACGAAACAAGTCAATCAAGACGTTGAACGCAAACTTAGAATTTACTGCAATTACATGCAGAACGACTGAATCAAATGAATATCTATGATGAAATTCAGCGACAATTTCAATATCTTCTCGATCATCTCAATGACTTCTTTTTACTTTAATAAAGATTTTCACCCTTGAATGAGTTTCAATTCAGATACAACTGACTACAAAATCATTCGTGAATGATTGAAAGTTAGAAAAGCAGATGATATTGTCATTTGAATGAAAGAGTTACTGAGCTTCGATCGTCAACAATTGAAAAAGACGAAGCTGATCATTGAAGCACAAATCAATAAACATAGACGAGACATCATTTATAAGATAAATGACTGAGTTTAACTATTTTTCAGAAACGTCAAAATCACAAGATCATGCAAAGATTTGAAAGATAAACAACTAGAATTGTATCAAATCACTGTCAAAGCGAAGATCTTCTATCATCTTTGTTTATCAGTCAGCATGAAGCATCTGCATTTGATGTTCAGTTCAAAGCTACTGCGATCATATTCAGAAAATCTTTTATCAGAACAGCATGCAGAACTTCTCAGACTCATCATTATTAATGATGATAATGCTGAACATTGAAAGATAGATGACATTCTGAACTTCAGATGCTATTGAGATCGAATACAGTACAAGATCAAATAAAAAAATCTAGATAAAGATAATGAATGATACTATGTTGATAAAGATGAATTCAATGACTTCAAGAAAGTTTTGAATGAATTTCATACGTTATACTCAAGAAAGTCACGCTAGTATTGAAATAACTCAATAAGAAAGCAAGCAAACGAGCGACATTCATGCAAACATGAATTTTCAAAGAGAAAAGTAATGTTATGAGCATATCAAGATTGAATAGAACTAGTCAGTGTCTTTAGCTCAGATCTGACTCAGATTTGACTCAGTCTTTATTTTCTTTTCTCAACATCTTTTTGTTCAACATCATCTTTCTTTCTACATCACATTCTACTTGTGTCACAAACACATTCTCTTCAAGCTTAGCACAGTCTCTGAATATTACTTAAATAAAAGCTTTTGTACTCATCTTCTTCTGTATTCTTAATATTCAGTTATAGTTATCTTTAAAGATCAAGCACTATTCAACTCTGACTTTCACTGATTGACTCATTTAGACATGATTCTGACACAAAGTTGACTTGAGTCTGAATGATTTTCAGAGATCGAAAGCTGCTTTGTATGAAGACATCTTTGATGCTTAAGCTTCTCAAGCTTCATCATTACTGAACTCTGATATTGTGTCTTTTGAGCATTACATGTATCAAACTGTGAGCACAATTTCAGATCTCTGACAAGAGTGAATGCTTGACTGAGACTTTGTCTCTGTCATTCAAGCTTTGAAGATGATGTACGAAGTTAAATGATGATTTTCTCAACAGAAAGAAGTCTTTTTCGATCGAAGAAAAGTTATCATTAATGAGATACATTGATGAACATAATTGAATCAATTCTTTGATACTGTCGTGAAAGAATTGAAGCTTGTATGAAGAAGATTGAAAGTCAGTTTGCATGAATTGTAAAGCTGACTCAACAAGAAGAGTTAATTGAGTGCTGTTTGTTAACTCTACTTTGTACAACAAGATTTAAACTAATGTTATGTACAAAGTGTAAATAAGAAACAGTCTGTCTTCGCTTTTTTTTATACGAGCAGTCATGACAGCTTTTCTCTTCGTACGAAGTACTGATCTTGAGCTGTTTCTCGCTTTTTTTTGACTCACTGAATAGTTATCTTGATTTCATTTGCATCATATGAAGAAGATTGATAGTCAGTTTGTGTTGAGATCGTGCCTAGAATCTAATCACACTGCAGCGAGATAGTGCGTAGCTGAATAGAATGTTTGATCAATAGAGATAGCTATAACTAGAATATTAAGAATACAGAAGAAATCAAAGAGAGTTTCGAGCTGTATTTATAGTAGAACAAAACAAAGAGAGCGAAGCAGATTTGCTTGAGTATCGAAAGCGCTAGAATAGAGTGTTGAGACTAGAGATTCAACATGAGCCAAAATCTCTAGAGCTTGTTGACTAGAAAACTCTATTCAATTTCGACACACTCGTAACATTATCTTCTTCTCTTTAAAAGTCATGTCTCTATGACTTGTAGTGTAGTTCATAGCACTGACGTAGAGTCTTGATGTCTATCTTTCTATCAATCTTTCTATTGATTCAAATCAACTCGTCAAATGTCTATTGTAGCAGGCTCACTATGTGAAATAGAATGATCATTGAAGCAGGCTCACTAGTTGCACGTGAACGCGAGATAGATCGATTCACTGATAGGTTGAACGATGAGAGTAGATGAGTCATTGCATTGACGAAGAGTGTCATTGAAGCAGACTCACTAGTCGACTTGCTCATCGAAGAGATCAACTTTCGGCTTGTCATTGTAGCAGGCTCACTATTTGCATGTGAACGTAGAATCAGATTCACTGATAGGTAAGACGATGAGAGTAGATAGATCATTGCATTGACGAAAAGTATCATTGAAGCAGACTCACTAGTCGACTTGCTCATCGAAGAGATCAACTTTCGGCTTGTCATTGTAGCAGACTCACTATTTGCATGTGAACGTAGAATCAGATTCACTGATAGGTAAGATGATGAGAGTAGATAGATCATTGCATTGACGAAGAGTGTCATTGTAGCAGGCTCACTATGAGAACGTCATTTGTAGTAGCAGACTCACTAATTTGATCTGACGGCACAGATTGTTTTGACTCGTCTGATTCACGAGCTTGGTTCGAGGCAAAGAGGAAAAGAGATAGGTTGAACAGCTTATTTTCACTCATCTGCTTCACGAGAATGAGTTGATTCTAGAGCAATTCACGAAGATTCTTTATCGTGATTCTCTTAATCGAGTGAACTGTGCGTACTTAATGAGCGATAGATTCTCTAGCAATTCAAACAGTCTCGTCGTTGATTCTATTGACTCTCTGATGTTGTTCTGTCTTTCGATTGCGTCGATCATCAGGTAAAATAAATTTCTTTATACTTGTTTCATTGTTCATCAAGTAGCTTGAATGAGTAATGAAATCAATATCATGTGATAAACGAATTCTTAATATAATGTTGAGATCGTGTCTAGAATCTAATCACACTGCAGCGAGATAGTGCGTAGCTGAATAGAATGTTTGATCAATAGAGATAGCTATAACTAAAATATTAAGAATACAGAAGAAATCAAAGAGAATTCTGAGCTGTATCTATAGTAGGGCAAAACAAAGAGAGCGAAGCAGGTTTGCTCGAGTATCGAAAGCGCTAGAATAGAGTGTTGAGGCTAGAGGTTCAACATGAGCCAAAATCTCTAGAGCTTGTTGACTAGAAAACTCTATTCAATCTCGACACACTCGTAACAGTTTGCATGAGCTGTGACAACAAGAAGAGTTGATTGAGTGCTGTCTGTTAACTCTACTTCATACAACAAGATTCAGACTAACGTTATGTACAAAGTGTAGATAAGAAAGTCTGTCTTCGCTTTTCTTGTACTAGAAAGCAGTCATGATAGCTTCTCTCTTTGTACGAAGTACTGATCTTGAGCATCGCGTAGAGATGCAGACTGCTGACTCAAGATACATGACTGTACTTCAAGATGTGCTGAAAAAACAAACGCTCACAAACAGAAAAAGAAACGCGTCTCGTACATATCGTTAATTCAGCACAATGAGATTGAAGACATCTCTCGCTCTCAACAGTCTTCACTTCTTCAGCTTGAACTCTTTCAATCTTCTTCGCTTCGTACGATCATCTTCTTTCTCAAGTGAGCGAGAACGATGATTTTCATCTCATTTGTTCTCGCTTTCGTCATCTTCAGCCTCAAGAAGATTGCATCGTGTCGCATGATCTCATCATTTGCAATTGACGCAGGTTTTTTCAAAGTGCTCTGAGACGAAGCGACACTTCGAGAAAGATCGAAGATCATTTAATCGTGCGCACTGTGTACAAGTCACGAAGACGACTTGTTCACAAGACTGAATCAGAACAGCGTTGATGTACGAAGATCTGTGCATTCTCATCTGATTCGAAGAAATCGTTCCTCGTACAAAATCAACGTCTCGTTCAGAACGAGCGAGAAGTGCATGTTCAGGCCTCGTATGAACGAAGGTAGTAAGTTGTAGTTGTCTCACAAGAAGACAGAGAAAGACGTCGATCGAAGCAGAAGCGACAAGAGCGAGAGCGTTGACGACGACGACGACGACGATCGCGACGGGATCTCAAAGAACAAGAACTCTTCGTACGACATGTAAATCACATAGCTCATAGACAGAATAGAATTCAACTCACATCGTTGCTGTTGCTCTTCGTACAAAGCATCGTCAGCTCATACATCTAGTATTCACTGCAGCTGTCAAACTTACGTTGTTGTTGTTGTTCTACGTCGTACAATGCATCGTTAGCGTGTATACTCTGTACTGTACATCGTTCTAAGCTGTTACACTTACGTTGCTGATGGTGGTGATGATGATGGTGAGATGATGATTGGTGAAAGGAGAAAGGAGAAAGGAAGCGTTGTACGACGCTTGTGATAACTTTGTGTGAAGTAATTTTCATGCGCTAATCTATCTAGGCATAGGGAAGCCGTACGGCCCCCATCGCATATCTGAGGGCTTGGCAATAACTGCCTAATAACCCTGGTTATAACCGTGCCTGCCCCCCCCCATATATGCATTACTTGTCAGGTGCTTCTTTTAGTGTTCCCGTGTGATGGTCTTTTCGACGACCAGTCGAGCTAAGCGGCCGTTAGGTAGAAAGAAAACCATTACCATCTCGAGACATGTTTTGACACCACACGATTAGCAGTCCCAGACTGTTTTATAGAAGATGATATATACCAATGTATTGCGATGGCGCATCATGCATGTCGCAAAGCTGTGTATCACAGATGTGTATGTGCGAAAGATGCGAAGAATTCGAAAGTTTTAAGCTACCCAAGAGCGAACTAGAACTAGAAAGAATTCATCAAATATTCAATATTTGCATGTATTCGTTTTGACTATTGATGAATGACATTTCTCAATTGAGAGATGAATGAGAGATGATCTCATATCTTGCATGATGTGCGCGAGTGTCTTGAGAAGAATTTTCAATCTGCGCGTGTGTTGAAAGATTTTAAGAAGATATCTTAAGCATACCACTTTATTAAAGATTGTTAATTTAGGATGCGATGTCAGCTTGCTCGTTCATCAGCAATGTAAAGAACATTGATACACCTAATTATACACTACTGATCGACTATGATATAGAGTATCTGACCATAGACAACGAAGACCTAGAACAGACGATTCTCACTGTGTGCGTCAACGTTCCCTTGGCTATTGCGGGAAGAAACATCTTGAGTGGTGATGTTGCTAGTTAAATCGTTGACAACTGAATCATGATCATCTCTGCTTGAACTATCTCTGTCAAACGTAGCATCAACCAATATGCTGGTGCTGTCCTCAACAACTTTGTGCACAGGGTTAGTTGAATCACTGTCACGATGCGGTTCGAAGACGTTACGAGTGTTTCGTGCCGGCCTTCTCATGAATGCTTCACAGAGCAGCCCAGCAGCCACGCTAACGTTCAAACTATCCACGCCTCCCTGACCAGCTCGTTGACCTTCTATACCGATAACATAATCTGCCTTCTTCTGAATGTTCCAGCGGAGCCCCTCGCCTTCGCCGCCCAGGATTAAGACACAAGGATGATCTCTGGCAGGGCATCCTAGTGTCGAAGTGGAGAAGTAAGGTTTTCGGACAGGCGCACTTGCAGACAGGGTGCTTCCGGGAGCGACTGCGGCGTAGAATTTCCAGCCGTTGTCCTGGCACTCATCGATAAAATTACCAGGCTGGCTGATGGACATGAGGGGCAGACTTTCCGAAGCTCCTGCGGAAGCTTTCAGCGTGACAGGGGTGAAAGGGGCGCTGTTGCGGTTTGATATTGCAACCGCATCGATCCCAAGAAAATAAGCAGTACGCATGATCGCTCCAAGGTTTCCAGGATCGAGAATTCCATCCAGCAGCAACACGAATGGAAACCTGGAGAATCCGACCTGATATTTGACCTTGGGCTCTATTCCGTTAATTGCTTCTTCCTCACGTGATTGATGGTCCACAACAATGTGGAATGGCGCTTGCTGCTTCGATACCGGCTTAAAAGCCACAACTGGTAGTTTTGGCAATGGGGAAGCTTCGAGTATATAGCCGTTATGCGGCCTGCCCGCACTCATCTTGTCCATCAATCGTAACCAGTCTCCTTGAACTCTAGAGACCTCGACACCCCGAGAGAGCGCCAGTTTCCTGATGGTCATATCCTGTGCCGCATTCTCCCTGTTTTCCCCATCGTAAAGATACAATTTGTACATCTTTCTGCGGTCGGACTTCAGAGCAGCAGTGATGACAGATGTACCATACAGGAACTCTGATGCTGGCGTGGTGTACGGTATACTCAAGGGGGCCCTCACCTTCCACCCGGGCCGCTCTCTATCCTTGTTAGATTGGACTGGATCTATGCTAAAATCCCTGGGAGGTCCGCGCGCAGCGGCGTAAGACGGTCTGCTATCAGAAGAACGCAGAGAATCTCTTACAAGGTCTTGATGTTCTTCGCGTTCTCCCCTATACGACCGATCCTCTCGTTCTGCTGACTGTGGGCGATAGCTTCTCGAAGCCGAATCCCCTGCGTTATAAAATGAACTTTTTCGTCCGCTAAATCTTGAGGAATCGTTTTGAACATCAGTAGCGCGGCTTTCTATATCATTTGGTACGTGGATGCCCAGCCGTGAAAGGGGGTCGTCCGTATCAGCAGATCGCTGCGGTGCAAAAGAAGTCCGAGACCTCGGAGGCCCCACAGAAGCTCTATCATCTTTATTTCCACGATGCCTGGGGGGTTTGTAGTCAGGAGGTGGATTTTCATCATGACCATAGATGGAGGCACGCCGAGCTGCTCGGTTAGGCAAGCCAGACGGACGATGGGCATTAGATGATGATCCGAGAGCTCCATACCGACTACCAAAGCGTGGTCGTTCTGCTTGATAGCCTACAGCACGTGTAGGATCTCCATAAGATGATCTATCTCGCCCGCTCACATTTGTAGGTAGTGTGGAGTTTTGGTATGCGCCTCCCCTCTTGAACTGTTCGCTTGAGAACCGAGGCCGTGGGTTCTGCCTGAGCGGTGGTGCCGGTTCCTCTCTCCCTCCTCGCAAATATTTCTGCTGTCGTGGCGTCAACCTTCCTTCCCTACTGCTTTCCGACTCCCTCATATCATCAACATCCTGTTGCTGCTGATGATTGGGCCTACGAGGTCTAGCGCTAAGAAAGCCCTGCTCTCCCGACGGCGCCGTCTCCCTAGCCCCGTCATATCGAGATCGAGGACCATCTCTTCCCACAGCACGAGTTGACTTCCGGATACCTCTATGGATAGCTGAATTCGTGGAGACTGGCCGCAAAGCAAATCGAAGTCTCGTACTATGCAAGTGAGAGAGGTAGTTGCCACAGAAGAATGCTTGGCCCGCAAGTCTGGGAGTTCTCAGCATCACATTCAGTACAATTGTTGATACTTAAGAAATCAGAGCGTTTGAAACTTCAACTTTCTGAATATGCAGGGGTTACGCGTTTAGCACTGACCGCTAGTGACACCCCTACAAGCTACGCGTCAACCTCTCTTTACCGCGTTTCGTAAGACATTCTGGAGTTGAGCTTGCCAAAGCACCATTACAGAGCCTAAAGTGCTTCTATCTACTCAAACACGGGCCGAATCTCGAGGTTGCTGAGAGTGCGTATTTATGTACAACATTTTAACTTGATTCCTATCTTGGTTACAAGGGCTGATTAAGAATTACTCTGTAGCGTTGAATATAGAACCAACGGGTCACCCCAAATTCTCAATTTCCCTGTGCGCGGTAGTTGCTCAATACTTAACTCCAGTCCAGTGAAGTTAGCTTCACACATTGGATGTTCTCTTCCGGCTACCAAGACATTTCACGATAAAAATATTGAATCCGGCATAGCATGGCACGGAAAGCAAGTTAACCAAGGCAAGCGGCGCCAATGCAAGAGCCAGAATTTGAGATAGACGTTATGAATATGCCAACAGCTTCAAAGACAAGTGCTACCCCTATTGGAGGAAATGGCGGGCAGGATGACACAAGTGATAAGGGGAATCTTGAAGCACCTTACTCTCCATTGTTCGTGTCTGAGGGGAGTCCCGTGGCGCCTATCACAGTTACAGAAGAAACTGCCATCAACGAACGCGGTGGAAATGCCGGCATAGCCATCAGTGTACCTCCTGTTGAACGACGATGGGAGTATCAATCCTACAACGAAGCTCCTGTCGTGAAAGTTCTAGAGGAATATGATGACGGGGAAGACCTTCAGTATCTTGTGAAGCTACAGGATGGCTGTAAGCTAAAAGTGAGTGAAGTGCTTCCTGGACACAACCCTATGTCAAAGCCTGAATTGATCTTACCTTATCCAATTTTACTCTTTCACCTTACCTCATAGTATCATTCTGGCAAATGCACGTAACCTTAACAATTGACTAAGTACAGCATCATATCTAGGTGACATACAACAGCCTCGTCAAGCTTCGGAATGGTGCTTGCTCTTTAGAGCGGTTTGATAACCCTTCACGCAACGGATCAAATGGGTCGGGTTCAGTCAACTTTTCAATCATGTCCACGGGTAACGAGCTCAGACGGTCAAAAAGACTGGTCGACCTCATCAAGATGGACTCCTCATCTGATGACGAACTGGCCGCCACAAAACCCTCAATCGGTCGTAGAAGAGGTTTGTTGAGTGCCCCCAAGCGCGGCCGTCTGCACAAGTCGAGCTCACTTTCGTCTCGGTCACGTGCAACTTCCCAAGAGTCAAGTAGTGATACCTCAGGAGCACCCCAGCATCGGCGGCCAGCTGGACGGTCTCGGGGCACCCGAGCGACACGTCAAGCCGGCAATAAGAGCATAAACTACAGGGAGGCTGCTCCCATCGACGAGTCCGACATTGAGGAAAGTGATGACAGTCGATCGTATCTTGGTAAACGCAAACGAGCTTTATCTCGAAACGCGGGCTCACGGAAGACTCGGATTTTAATTCGGAGACCTCAAAAGCACGATGTACCACGTGTTGAAGGCACACGACGGTCTGAAAGGTCAAAGAAAGCACCATTGGACATGCGAGAGCTGGGCGAGGACGACATCCCGGACAACATCTCCATCACAGAATTTCCCAAGGCTGTTGGCGCCAGAGAAATCTACAAGGGAATCCCTAAGGACAACGAATTCCGCCTTCGGCACAACCAATCATGCGAGGCCTGTGAGAAATTTGGGGACCATATGGAGAAGGGTGACCTGGTATTTTGTCAAGGCTGTACACTATCGTATCATCAAAAGTGCCTCGGGCCGAGAAATGGCAGAGATCATCTTGTGACCAAAGTAGGCGACAGCGACTTCGTTCTTCAATGCAGGCGTTGTATTGAAGCGGTAAAGAGAAAGGATCCCATGGCCCCTAACCAAGGTGCGTGTTCGATGTGCGGAGAGATTGGCAACTCCACGCAGCCTTTCCGCGACCGCAAGAGTACTATACAAGAACAGAAAGATAGGGAGGACAATGATGGCGAGGACCCTACTACTAAAGTGTCTCCTCAGTTGATCAATAACGCCCACAATCTTCTCTTTCGCTGTATCGTCTGCTATCGTGCCTTCCATATGCACCACCTGCCACCGAAAGAGAACGATGCTCCTCTGGAAGGTGCAGACGACGAGCAGCTGGCGAGTGAACGTTTCCGTGAGTATTGTGAGTACTGGTCATGTCACGAGTGCGTAATGGCGCCTGCAACAGTAGAAGCCTTGATTGCTTGGCGGCCTATCAACGAAGAAACCTATGTGCCTGGCACCACCACGGAGCTGAACGGGGAAAACTCAAAGGAATATTTGATCAAGTGGAAGCAGATGTCATACTTCAGGTCTACGTGGATGCCAGGTCCCTGGGTCTGGGGAGTTACATCTGGCTCAATGAGGAAGGCCTTTACCAGGCGTGGCAATCAGAACAATCTGCCAAAAATGAGAACCGAAGACGCCATACCCGAGGAGTATTTACGTGTCGATATTGTTTTCGATGTCAAGTATACAAACCTCGTCAAGGTGCAAGCTGAGAAAGTCGACCTAGCTCGCATTCGGGAGGTCAAGCAGGCCTTGATGAAGTTCAAAGGCCTTGGGTATGAAGATGTGGTATGGGAAGAGCCACCAGATCCAGAAGACACCGATCGATGGGGTGACTTTAAGTCGGCCTACGAAGACTGGGTCCGTGGAAAATATATCCATCTGCCCATACAACAAAGTTTGAATGCACACCTGAAGAAGACCAGAACCCAAAACTTTGAGCAGAAGATTATGATGAAGCAGCAGCCTGAGGCTTTGACAGGCGGCAAGCTCATGGAGTATCAACTTGATGGCTTGAATTGGCTCTACTATCAATGGCACAAGCGCCAAAATGCTCTTCTCGCTGACGAAATGGGGCTTGGTAAAACAATTCAGGTCATTGCGTTCCTCGTTTCTCTCAAACATTTACACGGTTGCTGGCCCTTTCTCATCGTTGTTCCAAATTCAACCTGCCCGAATTGGAGGCGCGAGATCAAACAATGGGCGCCTTCGTTGCGAGTCGTGATGTACTATGGGTCTTCGGAAGCACGCAAGTTGGCTCTGAAACATGAGCTCTTTCCAGGAGGCGCCAAGGACCTGAGATGTCACGTTGTCGTTACTTCCTACGATGCAGCCCAGGACGACGAGTTCCGGAAGGTCTTTCGTGGTATATCCTGGGCCGGGCTTGTGGTTGATGAAGGTCAGAGGCTTAAGAATGACAAGAACATACTCTATGGGGCACTCAGCGCACTTCAAGCTCCGTTCATAGTACTGCTGACTGGAACACCATTACAAAACAACCCGCGAGAACTCTTCAATCTTCTACAATTCCTTGACAATTCGATTAACGCGCAAGCTATGGAAGACGAGTATACAACACTGACGAAGGACAACGTGTCAAAGCTTCACGATCTTCTGCGACCATTCTTCTTGCGTCGAACCAAAGCTCAAGTACTTACATTTCTACCTCCCATGGCACAAATTATCGTCCCAGTAACAATGACTGTTATTCAAAAGAAGCTGTACAAGTCGATACTTGCAAAAAGCCCAGAGCTGATTAAGTCAATATTCGGAGGTAGTCAGAGGGCGCTCAAAGCAAACGAGCGCGCCAGTCTTAACAACATTCTTATGCAGCTTCGAAAATGCCTTTGTCACCCTTTCGTGTACAGTAGAGCAATCGAAGAGAGAAGCTCAAATGCTGCAGTTTCTCATCGTAACCTTGTGGAAGCGTCATCAAAGCTACAGCTACTTGAGATCATGCTACCAAAACTTCAAGAACGTGGCCATCGTGTTCTCATCTTCAGTCAGTTCTTGGACATGCTCGATATGATCGAAGATTTCCTTGATGGACTTGGGCTATATTACCAGCGTCTCGATGGGAACGTGAGTTCTCTACAGAAGCAAAAGCGTATTGACGAGTTCAACGCACCGGAGTCGAACCTTTTCGCTTTCCTGTTATCTACTCGTGCAGGTGGCGTTGGAATCAATCTTGCCACTGCTGATACGGTAATTATCTTGGATCCAGATTTCAATCCGCATCAAGACATTCAGGCTTTGTCTCGCGCTCATCGGATTGGCCAGAAGAAGAAGGTGCTTGTATTTCAACTAACCACGCGTGCCACGGTAGAAGAGAAGATCATGCAGATCGGAAAGAAGAAGATGGCTCTCGACCATGTTTTAATCGAACAGATGGATGCGGAAGATGATGCTGGCATGGATCTCGAGTCTATCCTACGTCATGGTACTGCAGCCTTGTTTAAGGACGACGATACTCAGAACATTCGGTACGACTCTACATCTGTCGACAAACTTCTGGATAGAAGTCAGATCGAGGATACTCAGACAGGTCAAGACAATTCTGCGGAATCGCAATTCAGTTTTGCGCGTGTGTGGGCCAACGACAAGGGCCTGATGGAGGATTCGCTAGAGACTATTTCAGAAAACGACGGATCAATACCTGATCTTTCTGTTTGGGAAAAGATTCTCATGGAACGTGAGCACGAAGTGGCAGTAGAGGCTGCTGCAAAAATGGAAGCGCTGGGTAGAGGGAAGCGTGCACGCCAAGTGGGTTTGATCCTGTCATGCAAGCGGGACGTTCTAACGCTCTATAGACTGTCGATTACACAAAGCAGACGTTACGCGGTCTTCCTAACGACTCCCCTCAGAAGAATGGCTCACGCCGATATGCATCTGACAGCGACACAGACTTTCAAGCACGCGGCGGCGAGACCGATGGCGATGACAGTGGCGCAGAAGCGATCGAGGAACAGGTTGATGTAGAAGAGTTACATCCCTCTCACACACAGCGTCCTTCGCGTGGCGTTCTTGGGTCAGAGGATTCTCCTTCAAATGACAAAGGTACGAAGTGTCGGCGTAAACTCGTCGTTCACTTATCCCCTTGATCAATCCAGTTGACTAAGTTTTATCTTGACAGTGCCAGGATTCAAACGTGCGCAAGTCCAGGTGGAACAACCCAGTGGACTTGACGGAAGTGCGTCCCCTCCAGGGAATACTATGCCTGCCGATGGATACAGTCTTCACAGATTCATTCAAGAGCCCTGCGTGGCATGCAGCAAGGTTCATGCAAAGGGATTTTGCCCGCTCAAGCTTGCTGGGAACGAGCATTGCGCACTATGTGGCTTAGCGCATTTCGCATCCCGATACCAGAGAATCTGCCCACATCTAAGTTCAGTAACGCAATGCCGAGTGCTCCTGGAAACAATAAAGCAAAGTAACGAGCCGCACGAACTCAAAGACCGAGCGAAGAGATACATTGTGGGAATCATAGGGGATCTGAACAACAGAAAGAAGAAGAAGGCGGCACAAGCGCTTCAGGTCCAGCAGCAGCAAGAGCAAGCGCTTCAACCATATGATCAGGCCTTGGCCTCGAAGGGAGAGAATGGTTACAGCACCCCACATCAGCAGATGAACAGCGCTAGCCCAGAGAAGGAGAACAAGTTCGGTGGGGTTGGTAGTACGTCGCTCGCGTCTAGGAGTAAACCTAGGCGTCAAGCGGGAAATAAAGAAGCGATTACGGGCGAGGGTTGAGGAATCCCGAAACGCAAGTCTTGGGCATTGAAGGGCGTCGTCGGTTGAGCTAGATTTTACCGTTGAGGTTGGAGATATCTGATTTAATTCTCTTGCACCTCGAAAATGTAGCACTTCAATCCCAATTATTCGTGAAATAACCGGTCTTTTAACTTGATTCTGACAACATTAAATATAGCCCCCCACATCAATCACCAACCACCAACCAAATTACCCAACAACGACCTTCCTCAATACACTACCTACGTCTAACCACAACCCTTGTTCCACCACCCTCTGCTAGCATCCTTCCCAAGAAGTTAACAGAAATGCAGTCCTGCTCAGAAAAGGAGGAAGATGTGGCCATAACCACCAACAGCCCCACACATGTCACTTCTCAAGCCCCATATGCTACCCCAAGAAACATCACACACTAACCAACTAACCCCCCCCTAGGAAAAGAAACCGGATCATTACTACACACGCCCATTCAACCCCAGCATACACGGCTTATCTTGGAGAAGGCATTGTGAGCGGGAACCATGGGCACGATAGCAAATCCGCCCTTCTGATATGTTCGAAACCGCGCCCTTCTCAACGGAAAGAAAAGATCTTGAGGGCTTGGCAGGCAACCCCTCTCCCAGCAATTCGTGCCAAAGGCGCTGGGTTTTATGTTGGTGTGTTCTTGGTTACAACAGGGGGACTGGTGGAGTCGGGTTCGTTGGGGAGGACGGTTGTAAGGGGTATTTGGGAAGAGAGTGTGATATTTGGATGGGGAGGGTGTTGGGTGCGAGAATGGGGAGGATCAATGAGAGCGGGGTGGAGTGGATGTCCTGAGGGTGGAAGGCGGAAAAGGTGTGAAGGGGTGGGGAAAGGGGAATTGCTTATGGTGTCTGGATGTGATCATTATGATCTTTGGAGCCGGTGAGTTATGAGCGAAAATTCCAGCCTCTACTATAACATGTGAATCTGTTCTGAAGGAGAGGTTGAGAGGTGGTGGAGCAGAGGGGATGGTGGTAGGGGGTTGATTCGTTGGGAGGTGGGTATGAAGATTTTGCATCGGGTTGGGAATAGATTTTGGTAGGTCAAGGGGAGAATGGAAGATAGGTAGCACTGCACATGATGATATCGCGCGACGGGGAATCAATGAAGTAGTTGTTGAAGATTGCATTCAAGCAGTCTACTGGTCTGTAGGGCGGAGCGTGGAGAAGCCAGTGGAACGTAAAAGAAAAGAAATCATTGAGGATGAGCTTGTGATGCTGCTCACCAAAGTCCGTACAAACAACAGATGGCAGGAGCTCTTCACGCTCGGCACTGTCTACTTCCGTCTGAGCTATCACTCCGATGCTTCACACAAGTTTTCAGCTATTCGCAACGAAGACTAAAGGTTCAGAATAGGAGAGACTCTAAGAACTTATTTCTTTAGATGGTCGCACCAGGACCAGCCACCTTATGAAATGTCATTCCTTGAAGGAATGCCTCCCAGTGATGGTAGATTTTGCTCAAATGGCCGACAACCATACACATTTTCCTCTTGTGCGTTAGCTGCTTGCGGTGACTCATTGCGTTTCATGCCTGATGAAGTCTATAGTTTCTTACCTAGTTGTAGAAAGGACCCTGTAATTAGCACGCTTGAGAACTAAATCTTGGCCACTAAACCTAATTAGTCGGGATATCACGAAGTTCGCATCCCCGTTCGACTGGTAGCGTGAGCAATTATTCTAACACATCCTTTATGAGGTGGATAGCCACGCTCCCTCTGAAACGTAGATAAAGATCAATGAATATAGAACACATATTCCTGATTATAGGATCCAACAGTATAAGATAACGACGTCTCTCTGACCACAAGCTTCAAAGCGTGTTAGAATTAACTTGCCCATCGCTCTACATCACTATAATCCATATTGTACCTTTACAACAACGAGCAACCACATCGAGCTTTGACGGGCAAGTTTTCTGCTTACAGAGTTCCTGAAGCAGATTGACCGTCGCAATGGAGCATGATTCCAAAGAGCTCTATGACCTCCCAAAGAACAAAGCAGACATGATGAGGATGGAGGAAGACCCACATATCATAGAGTCTTCTGACGAGGACAGATCGGAGTCTGACCCAGTTTGCTATCTCTCGGGACAGGAGGCTTTCATGGATGAGTCGGACGAAAATATATCAGACGAGACATCGGATGATTCAGAGCCAGAGCTAGACGTTCGGGACATGTTTTTGGTTACGCCTAAGCGAAAGGCGCAGCTCCGACGGCTGCAGGCAATCAAAGTCGAGTTTATGTACTACGAGCAATTGCCTCCCGACGTTATTATCCAGGTGATGCGCCATACCAAGCCGGACGATCTCCGAAGCTTAATCCAAAGCGACCCGGTAGCAGCATATGTATGGAGCAGAAACAAACAGGCCATTCTAAGAGGGATACAGGAGGAGCAATTTTCCGATTTCACCGGGTTATTCGACAAGGTTGGAAGGGTGGGGTCAGAAAAACCCTCGGAGCTTGACCGAAATCTCCTCAATGCAGAACAATCGCTTAGAAACCTGGAACTAGCTAAGGGCCAAGGCGTACAGAAAATAAATGAGCGGATAGAAAAGTATGGGAAAGAAAGCGTGTGGAGACAGATTGCCCTTCTCGAATTGTTGAACGAGCATCTAGATGATGAGGTACATGCCATGTACGGGACATTCGCCATTCCTGCGTCGATGGCCAAGAACGAACGGCAAGGACTGCTTACTTTGTGGCAAATGAGATGGGAGGCCAGCGCACTTTTCCGAGAGGGAGTCCCGCAACAGATGCCCATAAGCAATGTTGTGAGAAAGCTACTCGGAATTTTCCAAGGTCAGCCCGCCAATATCAGGTCTGTGACTACCAAGATTATGTCCTTTGTAATCGACAGAATTGCAAGGAGCGTCGATTTCGAAACACTTGCAATGGAATGGATACCAATGTATACCCAAGTTGTCACCCATCATCCTCTCCAGAGTGATGATCTGGATCAATGGATCGATGGAACGATTGTCGCCTTCATCGTCAAGTTTCTGCTGGAATTCGGGGTGGCAGAAAGCCTCCGCTTGGACGATGCCTCGCACCCAGAACGCATCATTGGCTCTTCCAATCTGTTGCTGAACGATTTTGATTATACGCTGGCAGCGAGGATGTATCAAGACCTGCAAGGCACCACGGATGATGGCCTTGAAATTGTGCAACTAGGATTGGGAGTTGCTCAAGGCATGGGGTTGGAAATCCCCTGGGCTAACCTTTCGTGAAGGTTTCTGGACTGAGCTTTGCTTCGTTGAGTAAGTGACGTTAGTCAAATTATGGTTATCAGTGATTTTTAGAACAAAGGCAATAGCGAGAGTATAGGCCTTTCGCCATGAGCTCTCGCCAGGAGCTCATCATATCTTTCTTTCGTTGAAACTAAGCTTCGATGAGTGCAGAAGGGTTGGTATGCAATGCGTTCCCAGAATGTCGGTCAAGGTGCATATGTACATACTATTGTGAGAAAGTTGGCAAAAGGATTTGAAATCATGAAGAGTAAGTGAGATTTCTCAAAGCGAAGTTAACGGTTAGAAGTAAGATGGTGAGAGATGTGAAAAGTTTGAAAAGGTTGAATGGTACGGTACTCTAATGTAAGGTAAAGTAAGTATTTTACGGTGGCGTGATTACGGCCCGAGGGCCGCAACCTGAGCCGGTAAGAGTTCACGCCCACGACGCCTTGCCAGGCTGATACCCCTGTCGTCTGCACATGATTGGCCTTCTGCAATCCCCACCTGGATGTGATGGACAACCGCTCGTCGTCAGCCCACGGTATCAGTGCTTACTGCTAGAACCAGATCTCAGCCCTTACATTTCACATACAAAGGGGCGGACACCTCAAAACCCTTGCCGCGCCTCCTCAGAGACTGGATAAAATCCATTGAACTGGAAGACAAATTTCGCTTGTCCTTTGTGTGACAATTTGCGCGGGTAAGAACCCTTCTGGTTGTTGGTTTGCTCCGGCCTTCTGGAAAGTCTTACGTCGCCCATCTTCCAAACCTCCATATCGAACTGGCACAACATGGCAGATCTCCAGGGCCGTAAAGTCTTCAAGGTGTTCAATCAAGACTTCATCGTTGACGAGCGTTACAATGTCACAAAAGAGCTAGGCCAGGGGGCTTATGGGATCGTTTGGTGAGTTCCTTGCTTTGTTACGGGAAGGCTCGCTCGCATTCTAGGCTACTGGACAACCGCCATGAGTTGAGAGCACCGGCTAATCTGTGCATTTGCAGTGCGGCTACGAATAACCAGACTGGCGAAGGGGTTGCGATTAAGAAGGTCACCAATGTCTTTAGTAAGAAGATCTTAGCCAAGAGGGCCCTGCGGGAGATCAAGCTCCTGCAGCACTTCCGAGGTCACCGCAACGTATGCACCATTCTTTCATTGCCACGGCGACAGGCCGGGCGATGCAGGTCTACACCATGCTGATGACTGTGATAGATCACGTGCCTCTACGACATGGATATTCCGAGACCAGATAACTTTAACGAGACGTATTTATATGAAGGTGTGGCGAGCTCCAGGTTGGGTGAAATGTCATAATGCTAATTCGAGCTAGAGCTTATGGAATGCGACCTGGCAGCCATAATTAGGTCTGGCCAGCCTCTTACTGACGCACACTTTCAATCCTTCATCTACCAAATTTTGTGTGGGCTCAAATACATACACTCTGCCAATGTCTTGCATCGGGATCTCAAACCAGGAAATCTCTTGGTTAACGCCGACTGTGAGCTTAAAATATGTGATTTCGGCCTAGCACGAGGATTCTCAATGGATCCCGAGGAGAACGCGGGATACATGACCGAGTATGTTGCAACCAGATGGTACCGTGCGCCAGAGATTATGTTGAGCTTTCAAAGTTATACCAAAGCAAGTGAGTGGCCCTTGGTGCCTAGCTCAGCATAGCTCACATTTTTAGTTGATGTGTGGTCTATTGGTTGCATTCTCGCCGAGTTGCTTGGCGGAAGACCATTCTTCAAAGGTCGTGACTATGTCGACCAGCTCAATCAAATTCTTCACTACCTTGGAACGCCAAACGAGGAGACTCTGTCACGCATAGGGTCCCCTCGAGCCCAAGAATACGTGCGGAACCTACAGTTTATGCCGAAAGTCCCGTTCCAGAAGCTCTTCTCCAACGCGAACCCGGATGCTCTTGATCTCCTGGACAAAATGCTTGCATTCGATCCATCCTCCCGAATCTCTGTCGAGCAGGCGCTCGAACACAATTATCTGCACATCTGGCATGATGCATCCGACGAACCTGATTGCCCCACGACGTTCGATTTCCACTTCGAAGTGGTCGAAGATGTTCCTAAAATGAGGGAGATGATCCTTGCCGAGGTGCGACGCTTCAGACAACATGTCCGTGTGCAACAACCACAGGCGCACATGGGTAGCCAACCAGGCCAGAGTCAAGGCAACGTACCAATACCTGATAACGCCGCCCAGTGGTCCCATGAGGACCCAAGACCTCAAGAGGCTGCTCCACCACAGCATTTCCAGAATATGGGTTTGGAACAGGAACTGCAGGGGGGTTTGGACGCAATGCCCTAGGCTACGTGCAGGTACCTTAGGCAGTCCACTGAGGAGTCATGAGACGCAAGGATGCGCTGGAAACACGCAATTCTCCTCTTTACTCGGAACATCAAACTCTATCTCGATAAGCACGGTATTTCAGCACTTAAAGCATTTTGACATTTCATCGTAAATAGATCGACTCCCAACAGTGGTGATGGTGAAAGTGATATGCTCATGATGTGATGCTGAAGACCTGGCACATGTGATTGGTGGATCAAGACTTATCGATGATTAGATAAGCGGATCATGGAGGGGTAAGGTAGAGTAGCTTAAACTGGAGTGACCTTTGCCTGGCTGTGCTGCCTTCTGAGCCCAGGCTCTGGACCCATCACTTCCATCTTCACCTCCTACCTTATCTGACTGTCTACAAACATCAACAGTTTCTCGTTGGCGAATGTACCTGTCCAATACCGTCGTTGCAGCCTATGGTCTGTAGATATTAGAAGCCCGTCTTCTACCCTCTTTTCCTGTCATTCGCCAAATAGACTGTCGGTCCTGTCATATCGCTTGGCTGACCGAGTCAAATCGAGGCTGAGGGTTGCCCACCTGATCACTCAACATCATTCCCTATCACTCGACAAGCAAAGCACGGCGACGTCCAACAACAGCCTTTTCTCTTCTGAACATCCTAGAGGTAATAATGGATCCTGCCGGTGTCGAAGGTAAGCTCAGTCAATTTCGGGCACATAGGTTGCACGGGATAAAAAGTCACGATCTAGAATCGTCCCATGGTGCCTCAGCCCGAGAATGCAAAAGCTTTTACTAACGATCTCACGCATAGCTGTGGTTACATTGACTCCTGTTGGAGCCCCTTATGAATTCGAGAGGGTCTTCTCCCTTAACCTTGACACAAAACAAGTCGACACAGGCAGAGCTTCGCGTAACGCAGCGAAAGGTTTGACTGCGGCAGAAGATAATGCTTGGTTTGACAGCCCTATCATGTCCAGACGACATGCGAAGTTCAGCCTACCATCTCTCTGGGGTAACGTGAGTATACGGAGTGGATAGCCCCAACTTAAAGCCTCTATTCTAACATCTTTTGAAGGGCATATACCTTCAAGATTACGGGTCTACCCATGGGACGTTCATTGGGACTCGCCGTCTCCAACCTAAGGTGGAATACACAATCAACAACGGAGAGGTCATTACATTTGGGGTTAAGATTACGACTGGACCAGGTGAGTGACAGCGTCCATATCTGAGAAATCGAGCGTTCATTACTTCGACCTTGTTTAGCACCACTGACCCCTCCACGTAGTCAGCTATCCTGCTCGGGAATTCCGTGTCAAACTCTTATGGCAGCCCTGGAGGTGAGTTAGCCAATCTTCTGGGCCTAAAATGAAGTCCCTCGGCGTGAAACAAACTAACGATTGATTTTCAGTTCTTCCTCACAACTGCAATTCTTGAGCCCATTCAAGCAAGACAGCCGTGGGTTCCATGTCCCCGAGGAAGAGGCTGATTCTGCTTCGGATCAGTCAAGGGAGGCTTCCTTGCAAATCATCGATTCACATCCTCGTCCATATTCTGTACCGTCTTCAGATGACGATTCGGACTCAGACGATGATGGGGAAATAAACGAGGGTTCCGCCGTCACCACTCCCGAACACGTAGCCGAGAAACAACAGGGCTCGTCCGATCTTGGATCGGATTCTTCCGACGATGACGAATCGATCGATTACTCAAGGCAGTGTGCCAAGGTCTCTGATCCAACAATTCAAAATGAGGAGACACTTGGAACATCTCAGTCCAATCCCATAGATCTTGAAGGCCCTTCAAAGCACGTGGCTAATTTCCTTGAGATCGACAGCGACGATGAGGGTCCGGAGATTCTACCCATCAGCCAGTCATACCTGCAAGCTGTTGGGAATGTTTCTGCTACTGGATCATTCGCGGACCCGACACCAAATTATCGCACAACCATAGATTCATCCATGTCCACTAAGAATTATGATGAGCTACCTCCTCTCACCAATGGAGTTGCTAACAATGACGTGAAAGGACAAGACATGACTGGAACTGGGATCAGCTACCCTCGGTTAAGGTCACCAAAACATATTTCTCAAGGGTCGATTGAAGACACGACAGACGACTTTGACAGTAATGATGAAGATGATTATGAAAACGACGATGACTTCCTTATGGAGCGCCACAATTATCCAGAACAGATGCTCACTAACGGGGCGTTCCAGCGCAGTGGTCTTCTGAGTTTCGCTGCCCCGAAGCTTCGCGCTACGTTCAACGTCACTTCTGATGAGAACATCGCACCTCCCCCCGGTGCCAGCTATTGTGGCGACGCCAATGGCAGCCAAGAAATTGCCCAGAGTTGCCTGGCACCGTCGCAGCGGCCTCCCAGTCCATCTGACGCAGCACTCGCTAAGAAAGCAGACACTTCCGACTCAAGGCCAAAGTGGTCATCTGGCAATGACCAATCCAATGTCTCAACTGTACCAGCTGTGGAAAACACTAGAAAACAGCAAGACACTCCACAACCGAAACTTTTCCAAGAACGGCTGAATAACTCCATGTCCGCAGAACCTGCCTGGCAGTATACGTTTGATGATCCCGAGTCGGAGTTGATACGGTACGAAGATGGACCCTTTGCTTCCAAGTCTAAAGTCAATCTTTCTCCGCTATGCCTACCGCATCTCTCGCAGCAGCCGTGGCGCTCATGTACAGTGCCAAGTCCAGTGCAGCCTCAGGGTCCTTCTGTTGGTGGCTCCCAATCGTTCAAAATGCCAGCTGTTGGCGGATCGAAGCTTAGATCCAGCACGACCATGCCCGAGATTACCAATGATTTATCAGATGGACTCCCTGGGGATTGTGGAGATCTGAAGGCCCTGCATAAAATCAACCAAGTGCAATCGTCTAAAGTTAACATCTCCGACCTCGTAAACTCCTATGCTGATATTGCACGAAACTTAAAGAGAAAGGCAGATGATATAAGCACAGACAGCGAGATTCAGGAGGCTGTTTCAACTCAATCGCAAGCTTCGCTTTTGGATGATACGAAGATTCAAGACGTTAGGCTTGCTGACGCACAGGCTCGAGATGTTCCAGATCTCGAAGTGTCCTTCTCTCAAGAGTCGTTCGTCACGTCAATCCCCGACGTAGGCCTTCCTTCGGCTATCACTCAAACTTCGGATGTTGATCAACCAACCCGGAAGAAGATGAGGACTTCTGGACCCAGTATAGGTGGCTTTGGAAAGTTCGCTTCTGGCATTTGTGTAGGTGTGGCCGGGGCCTTGGCTGCATTCCTTGCCACGATCCCCTTGAGTGTGCGTGAAGAGGCTTTACGCGAGTTTCAGAATGCTGCTTAGCCCTCTGAGGCCTGGCATCCGGCCGGTCTGTGAATCATCTTCCCTTGATATCTTTTTCATGAATCTATGTGTTTGGAGTCGGACGGGAACGAGGAATATGGCGCTAAGGTTGGGCTTCATTCTCTCAATATTTCCACAATGTCAATCGGAAGCACATCGGCGACTGGCGCACGAGCGTGCAGCATAGGAACTAGGGTACGGACAACAGGTGCTTCTTTCATTGATCGTTATGGCTGTTCCCTGAGCAAGACCGCGTTCAAACTACCACGGTCGCTATCCTTTGGCTTTTCCATCAATCCATATATGGTTAGAAATGGATGATCGTTACTGGCAGATTGATTTAACTCTCCTTGTACCCCAACTCAACGACAATCAGGGGCCGTCTAGACCCATACAGATCTTTCGCGTCGCTAACGCTCATCAGTACTAAAAGACATTGATTAATCGATGAAAATATGATATTGTACTCCATCAAAGGCAGATTCACGGAGGGTTAGCCAAAGACATCAAGAAGAAACGAGGCTGACACTGGCTGCGGAATACAGGGGATCCTCAATGTTTGCCTATAAGCTCTGTAACCTGCACATCGACATGCTGTAACCCAAACAACCAGTACTCTTCGAGTCACTCCCTATGCACCGTTGTGTAATGGTATCGGGACAGGGCCTTGCGTTATCTCGAAGCAACCACACGCATGCGTACCCGGTGACTCGAAAACACCAACGTCTCTGAAGTAGTTGACTAGGCCAACTACGGGCACCCTATCCCTGAAAGAACACTGAGCGAGCATATAATCTCCTTCTTCTCGTCAATCATTCATCCTCTCCTAGCGCAGCACCGCCCATGCAAGCAGCCGGTTGTTTCTAGACCATGAGAATGCATTCTGGAACAGAATCATCTTAGTTGGACAGTGTTAGCTAGTTGTACAAGTGCGTCGGCGTTACTCCGAGCTTAGCGTATTGTTCTATTTCTATGTACTCCCTTCAAGTCCTTTCGTCCTGTCCCTCCATGTACGCCGGCTGGACCCTGTCATCTCGCCCAATGGTGTTAGTATGTTAAACCCCTATGGTGCACCAGCACTTCCCAAAAGTGTTTAAAGCATAAGCGGTCACCGGAAGTGCGGGAATACCGGTTATGCTTCAAACACTTTTTTGAAGTACTGGTGGTGCGTTGTATGACGGTCACCTCCTTTCCATGCACTACATGTCCGATGCTGTACTCAGCTGACACCAATAGATATTGAAGACTTGTGCCCCACTCTCGTTCAAGTACGAAGTCCCAATACCATTGTTCATTGCTGTCCTCAAATGCAGACATCGGCATCCAAATAAGATAAGTTTGTTCGTCTTATCGACGCATCAGACTTGATTGACAAGCCTATCTAGGCTCTAAGCAGACCGTTCGTCGTAAACACGCGGATGGTGCATGTTCTGACAGACCCCAAACTCCCTTTGTGTCGCCATAGCGATGATGAAGTGCTGCGATAAGGAAAGACTGTATCATTCTCTGAAGGAACCTTCATCCCAGCACATGTTGGCCTTCAAGCCCTTCGCCTTATCATTAGGCTGTGCCGATCCACGTGTTGTCTGGCCCTGACATCAAACCGCTGTGGCTTTCAGGCATTTGTGTTTCACCGAATCTTCGTTACACAAAATCCAAATTGGAGTAGCATCATGTCAGGGCTGACGCTTACAATGCAGGCGGCATGAAATTCACAGATCCCATGAAAATCTCCGTTGAGGGTCTGTCAGCTTTCAGACCATGCCATCGTCGATGTCAAGACGTAATTCACACGGCAATACTCGGGAGGTCTTCCTATAGGGTATGGAGATTGCAACGACTTGAGAGGCGAAAACCACCTAAAACTCGCTCGTCGGCCGTATGGCTTGTGTCTTGAAAAACAAAGGTGCTTGGGGTTCACTTCAAATCACAGAAACGGGTCATGCTCGAACGCTCTATAACTATTCTTAAGCATTCTGTTCATACGAAACATCGAACGAGTCAAGCTTGATCAACCCAAACAGGACCTGCACGTCAAACCCTTTCGCCCTCATTAAAGCATTTCATACCTCAACAATGGCCATTCCATCTGCTCCTCCAACTCTCGACCCTAACCACCAGCACTGTGTTGGCGGTCGAACCATCATCGCCTGCACTACCTGCGCCGGAAACCCTGTCCGGTAGGTACCGCAACATCCCCTGGCTTACTAGCTAGCAAATGTTCGTCCTCATTCTTACATCATATAGCGGCGCTCCGTGCCAAACTTGCAGTGGTAAAGGCGTCAACCTCTTCTGGTGTGCTCACTGCAACACCGGATCTGCTCAGGCCGGGCAAGCTCCCCAAGGCTCGGCGCCAGCAACTTCTGATAAACCTGCTTACTTGCGGCGACCGAGTCATGGTGGCAGTGGTGGCGTTGGCGGTCTGGGATTGGGAGCAAGGTAGTTTCTACGGGTGAT
>JAABUR0100001873.1_pt1 | contig 35118 bp, 33 predicted proteins | sample 5560091 | NCBI WGS metagenome assembly JAABUR01 (sample SAMN10711879, study PRJNA513375) | rock metagenome | isolation source: Antarctica rocks | place: Antarctica: Victoria Land, University Valley sud | reverse complement strand
GCGGCGCACCCGGATGGGGCACATCGCGCAGCCCCTCGACTCCCTCGGCCAGGTAGCGCTTGAGCCAGCGCCTCACAGTCTCCTCGCTGCTACGCACGAGCCCGGCGATCTCCTCGGCGACCAGCCGCTGCTCGACGGCCAGCAAGACCATCTGGGCACGCGTCCTCAGCCGCGCCTCGCGGCCGCGCCTCGCGGGTGGTTCGGTAGAACTCTTCCAATTCGGTGAGTTGTTCCGAGTCGAGCGTCGGGATGCGGATCGGTTTCACGGGCTCCTCCTTCGCCCGCATCCTACACTCCTCGGAATTTATCTGTTTGTACTTAGCGTCCTTGAAAGACGGAGTACCATCTCTGGCACATCTTTCGGAGAGCCAAAAGCGCCTCTCTCGTTTGAGAGACGCATTACCTCATGGTGTAGTTGCTGACACCAGTCTTTTTCCGACTCGCGAGCCTGCTCCGAGCGCATCCGCAAGTAGCGTTCGCGGCTTAACTCCTGTTCGTTGCCCTTGAGGCGGGGCTCCATCTGTTCCCGCTCACGCCGATGAGTCTCTTCGCTCTTTTTCGCAGACTGGAGATCGTCGCGCGCCTGGTGGAGGTGCGTCTCACGCTCGCTCAGCTTACTCTCTAAGCGATCACGCTCTTGCCTGGCGTCTTCTTCCTCGGCCGAAAGCTTTGCACGCTCGCGCCACCACCCGGCCAGAGAGATCACGCCTGCCGCCCCAAGCAAAACAAACGGTATCTTATTGTTGAGACTAGTTGGGAGAATGCCAGTTAATACCAAAATTGTGTAAGCTAAGGCTACTAAGAACACCAAGACGGCGAGCCAGAACCACATGTTGCCATTTTGCTTGCCCTCGTTCGGGCTCATTAGCGCACTTTATTCTTTTAGAGGCGCTTTTGCAACGCTTCCATACTATATTGGCGTTGCGTTTACCTCTATTGAGGGTTGGCGCTATATATTCGCGCTGGCTTTGATCCCTGCGCTGATCCTGTTTATCGGGATGATTTTCTTGCCGGAGACACTACGCTAGCTCGACGAGCATGGTCAGGCGTAGAAGGCTCGCGGCGTGTTGGGGCGGGTGCTGGATGGAGATCAGGCCCAAGTAGATCGCCAGATATAGGAAATCGAGTAGACCCGGCGCCAGGAAAGACAACAGTCGAGCACGGGCTACGCGGAGCTTCTGCAACCCTGGATCCGTCCCGCCCTCATAATCGGGATCGGGCTGGCTATCTTTCAGCAGATAACCGGGATCAATACCGTCATCTACTACGCGCCGACGATACTCCAAGCCGGCGGCTTCTCGTAGGGGGCGCGTCTTTTGCGTCTTGCAGGCGGCGCTCGGGGGAGCGGGCTCGTTCTTGCTGTTCGCAGTGTTGGGTATTGTTACTTGGTTGTTTGTCTACTTCAGGCTACCTGGAACTTAGAGGCCGCGCCAATAGGTAGCATCGCATCAACGCGTAGGTGGGGCACGGGCTGCTAAATATTCGGGAAGTTGCTGAAGCTTTCCGAACAAGGAGCAAGCCCATGCCCGCCCTGCCAACATACCTCATCGAGCCTATCTGGGAACAGTTCATCGCATTGCTGCCGGAAAGAAAAGTGGAGCATCCACTCGGCTGCCACCGTTCCCGCATATCGGACAGGGTGATCTTCGAGAAGCTGGTGGCGGTACTGGTTTTCGGTTGCGCCTACTGGCGAATCGCCGACAGCTCGTGTTCGGCCACCACGCTGCGCCGTAGGAGAGACGAGTGGATAGATGAGGGGGTCATGGATACTCTGCGAAAGATAGTGCTCGATGCCTACGACTGGATGATCGGCCTGGAGTTGGACGACGTGGCCGTCGATGGCTGCATAACGAAGGCTCCGTGTGGTGGCGAGATGGCGGGAAGGAGCCCGGTGGATCGCGGCAAACAGGGCACCAAACGCTCCACGGTCGTAGATGCCTGTGGCATCCCACTTGGAGCCATAGCCGCCCCGGCCAACCGTCACGACTCTCCGCTGTTGGAAAAGACCCTCGACACTTTAGAAATCCTCGGGCCACTGCCCGAGCGGATGAGTGTACACCTCGACCGCGGTTACGACTCCAATGCCACAAGAGAGAAGTCAAAGGACCGCGGCTTGATCGCCGCGATCTCCGAGAAAGGCAAGCCGGCCCCACTGGCGGCCACAAAACGTTGGTTCTTGGAGCGAACGAACTCCTGGAACAATGCCCATAAGAAGTTAGTGTGGTGCACCGAGCGGCGGGATAGGGTCATCGACTTCTGGATTGCCTTCTCGGAGGTTGTCATCATCGTAAGAAGGCTCATCCGACGGGGCTGGAGCCGCTACCGCTGGGATGGCCGGCCTTATCGCCGGCCGTAGCCTATTGGCGCAAGCTCTTAGCTTGCGTTTTAACCACGAGGAGTTTTGCGATGGGCTTTGTCTCCATCGCAAAACTCTCGCGTTCACTGTCTTCGCAGACTCAGGCGCTCTTTTTGAGCGCCGGGTAGCGCTCGGCCCTGTCGGAGAGCCGGCCTTTGGGTCTTCCGGGCGATCTTCCACAGGGTTTCGGTGGCTTGGCGGGCGTGCCCAGATGCACCAAAAGCGCCGAAACGGTGCGGTGGACCCGGATCGGCGTCAGGCGACCGGTGTCGTAGCGGCGCTCCCAGGGCAGCCGCAGGTCCGCAACGCACGCTCGGGCCAGCCTGAGTTGGGTGAACGCGGCCACCACCAGCCACGTCCAGCGGTCGGCCTGCTCGGGGCGGCGCACCCTCGGCGTCGTCCATCCCATGCTCTGCTTGAGGAAGCGGAAGGTGTGCTCCAGGTCAAAGCGCCTGACGTAGGAACGCCAGAGGAGCCCCAGGTCCGGCGCCATCCCCTCCGGGCCGTGCCACCACAGCCACAGCGCGCGAGGCTCGCGACGCCTCTCGCCCCGTGGCAGCCGCTCGACCTCCACCAGGATGAGCGTACCGACCGCCAAGGGCAGAGGCCCGCGGCTACCCCGCTTTTCGTGGGCCTGGACCTTCGGGTGCAGCTCCGACCAGGCCCGTACGCGAACCGTCCCGTGACCGGCATCTTCGCACACGTGTTCGGCTGAGGGCTCGGGCCAGGTGCTCGGATCGTTGCACTTCATCTTCGGCCCGTGACGCCGCGGCCGTCCGGTGTAGGCGGGCGGACCGGAGAGGCTAGGATCACCATAGAAGCGACGCCCGGCTCGCAGACGGACGAGTATCTGGCACGGGCTTCCCTCCAGCCCTCGTTGCAGCTTCACGGGATCGTAGCCGGCGTCGAAGACGAACAGGGGTACACCGTCTACCATCGGGCATCGTCCGAGCAGTCCCTCGATCTGCTCTGTGGCGACCGTGTTCGTTTCCTGGTCCGGGCGGACCCGCCTGGCGTCCACCGGTGCGGTCCAGCTCTCGCGGACGAAGTTGAGCTCGGCGACGAACTGGTAGGCCCATCCGGCGACGATGGGCTGGCCCAGCGAAGCTGGAGTGCCGAGAGGGGTGGTAGTAGAAGCCGCGCTCGGGACTACACTCGGCATCGCAGCGGGGCCACACGCTCACGTCCACGGCGTAGACGGGCGGTTCGTGAGTGCCATCGACGGCAAGTGGATGGCGGACAAGCAGGTCGCGCAGGGCGTCGGCGTCGATCAGACCCCGCCGGAGCGCGGCATAGAGGCTGCCCCAGCCCCTTCGATGCGACGCTTGGAGGCTCAGGTGAGCGGGGGAAGGGACGGCGGCCTCCGAGGTGAGGACGGCGTCGGTGAGCTCGAAGAGGGCGTCGGATCTGCGGTGGAGGCATTCGTAGAGCGAGCGGCGGAAGACGTGCAGAGCGGCGGAAGATTCCATGATGCCCCCATCATGCGCTCGCCGACGGCTTTCCGCACTCCTTACCTGCCTGCAGGGTTAAAACGCAAGCTTAGAGCCGCACCCTGAAGCAGATAGAAGCCGACCTGCACGGCACGACGCTTGCATCCAGCGGCGTGCGTTAGGCAGAAGAAATAAGATAAGCTGGGTTGCGAGGGAGAAGTGAGGCCGGGGCTCCAAACCTAGGAGGTAAAGAGTGAACGCTATAGGCGTAGACGTGGGTGGAACCAAGATCGCCGCTGCCGTTGTGTCTCCTGAAGGCGGAATTCTTAACGAGGTCAGGTATCCGACCCAGGCGGTTCCGCCGAACCGGCTGGTGGCGACCATCGCTCAGGCTATATCGGAGGTCAAGGACCGGTACGCAGTGGGCGGGGTGTGTCTGGCGGTTCCGGGCCTCATCCTGGCTTCGGAGAACAAAGTTATCTTCGCGCCCAACCTGCACGAGATAGAGAATATACCGCTGGATGAGGAGATAGGCGGCAGAACCGGTATGTCGGTTACGGTGGAGAACGACGCCAACGCGGCTGCCTGGGGCGAGTTCCGCTTTGGTTCCGGTAAGGACATCGAACACCTGGTCTTTATAACTCTCGGGACTGGGGTCGGCGGCGGGGTCATCACCCACGGGGTACTCCTGAGAGGCGCCCAGGGAGCCGGCGGAGAACTGGGACACGTGACTGTAGACTCCACAGGGCCGCGCTGCGGCTGCGGCAACCACGGTTGCCTCGAAGCCTTCGCCTCGGGTACCGCTATTCAGCGCTTTGCGCGGGAGGTTGCCAATGACCGGCCGGGCTCGGCGTTGGGCCGGCTCGCCATCGAGAGACAGGTGCTCGGGGAGGACGTGACGAGACTCGCCCAGGAAGGGGACGAGGCGTCTGTCTATGTCCTGCACGAGGCTGGGAGGTGGCTCGGGATCGGCCTTGCGGGATTCGTGAACACCTTTAATCCGGAGGTGATCGCCGTCGGCGGCGGCGCCTCCCGAGCGGGAGAGTTTGTCCTTGGACCCGCCCGCAAGGAGGTGCAACTCAGGGCTCGCTCACCTTCCAGAGATCTGGTCGAGATAAAAGGAGCCACCCTCGGTCCAGAGTCTGGCGTACTCGGCGCCGCCGCGCTTGCCCGCAGCGAGGACGGAGAGTACATTTTGGGTCCTTCCAAGCGTGTAGCATGAAGAAGAGCGGAAGGTAGCCGAGAATAACCCTGATCGAAACGCCACTGATCCAGCCCGTTGTTCGGGGTCAGCCGGTGGCATCGTCAGTTGGCACGGGAATTGATGGGTCTCGACAAACCAACCGAAGCTGTCAGCCACGCCGTCGGCCGATCCGCCAGCGTCAGTGTCAGCGATGAGATTCTGGAGATTGCGGTCAGAGATATATTTGTCGCATGAGGCATCCCGCACGGTAGCCGGCGCTTGGTGACGCGCGTCCCCGCTTTCTCACTTTCGGATTTATGGTCGGTCTGGCAACATTTGGTAACAACTTAGCAACAGTTTGGCAACTGGGTCAAAAAACGCGCTCAGGACTCTTGTGCAGCGCTCGGGTTGTGTTAGATTGCTCTTCGTAGGTGCAATCAGCATATAGTGCAAGTAAACAAGGTCGAAGGGAGGTGTGATGGTTATCTCAAACACTCTGGCTGTTGCGTGGCAGAGAGGGTATTCGACGATATCCCGTGAGACGGGACGTTCGCTCGGACGATTTCGCGCAGGCCTCTGGCCGGTTGTGCAGACGGCCTTCGCGGCGGCCCTGGCCTGGTCGACGGCGGCGTTGATATTGGGGCATGATAGGCCGTTCATAGCGGCGATAGCGGCTGTGATCTCGGTGGGAGCGGTGGCCGGACAGACGCTCAAGAGGGCATTCGAGTGGATCTTCGGGGTTGCCGTGGGGTTGGCGGTCGCGGACCTCATCATGCTCGCGATAGGTACTGGTTCTATTCAGACTGGGGTCATGGTGGGGCTGGCTATGTCGGTCGCGCTCTTGCTTCGGGGTGGCATTATGTTCTGGACCGAGGCTGGCGTCTCCGCTCTCCTGGTGGCGGGACTCGACCCCACTACCCACGGAGTGTCGCCGGATAGGTTTCTGGAAGGACTCGTGGGTGGCGGAGTTGCCGTCGCCGTGAGCGCGGCCTTTCCGAGCAACCCCAGCTTGCGTGCCAGGCAGGCGGCGCGGCCCGTACTGGTAGACCTCGCCAACGCCCTGAGAGATACCGCTGCCGCCCTAATCGGTGGGGACCTTGGATTGGCCGAAGAGGCTCTCTCCGAAGCACGGCGCATAGACGCTTCGGTGGCGCAACTTCGGGAAGAGCTCGACGGCGGGTACCAGATTGCGCGTCTCGCCCCGCCGCGCATGCGGCATCGCAGACACATGTCTTACTACGCTATAGCGGCAGAACAGCTAGATCTGGCGGTGCGCGACAACCGTGTGCTCGCCCGAGCCGCCGTAACGCTGGTGCGCGAGAGAGGAGCCACGTCCGGACAGCTTGCGGAGTCCATTCTGGGGCTTGCACTCGCAGTAGAGGCCCTCAGCGGGTACCTGGACAAGCCAGATCATCCGCTCGACGTCCGCCACTTCGCTCTCGGAGCCGTGGCGGATGCAATGGCGGCGCTCGCGGAAAGCAGCGATCTGGAGACCAGCGCGCTCGTCTCTCAGATCCGGTCGACGGCCATCGACCTGCTTCAGGCCGCGGGTATGCATCCGAACGAAGCCCTGGGCGCGGTTCGCCAGACCTGATCCCAGTGTGCTCTGGATAGGTTCTTATCTCAGTATGAGCTAGGAATCCTAACCTGCGGAGGTACGGCCCGTGACCTTCTCCAGAGCTTGCAGGGCCGTTCCTCGATCCATGCCAGTGCTGCCGAGAAGGTCGACCGCGGAAGAGTGGATCTGATCTACTAGCGAGTTGACGGCCAGACTCCTGGCAAGGTCTTCGTGCTCCGCAAGCAGCAAGCTGGCTTCTTTTGCCGCTTCGAGTGCGAATGTGCGCGTATCCTCTGGACCGCCGGATACGTCCAGGTAAGACGCGAGAGCTTCGGTCGCGCGGGCGAGTCCGTGGATCGATCCAGAGAGCTGTTCAGGGGCGGGCTCGCCGGGTTGCACTACGCTGAGCGCGGCGCGGGCCAACCCTCGCACGTCGCGGACGGTCAGGTCTATCTGGTCGGCTGCGGCGGCGTAGAGATCCAGGTGACCGAGGCTCCTTCTTCGGGGCGGGGCGAGCCGCGCCGTTTCGCGTCCGGCCGCGACGGCCTCCTTCAAGCCGCTCACGCGTGCGTCGATCTCCCGCGCCTTTATGTACGCTCTTTGGGCCTGCTCCGCGTCGCCGCGTTCGAGGGCGGCCGCTACCTCCTCGAGTACGGTGACCGACTCGCTGAAGAGAGGATGCGCTGCTCTTTCGACCATTCGCTCGGGGTTGACCGGCAGCAGCGCGTTAATGAGAAGCGCGGTGCCGCCGCCGATCAGCGCTTCCAGGAAGCGGTCGAGCGGGAATCCAGTGTTAGAGGGTTGAAAGGTGATCATGATGATCATCGCCGAGATCGCGGCTTCGTTTACGCCGAGTTCTCCGCTGCCCAGGAACACGGCCGCTACCATCGCCAGCGCCACCACGATACCGGCCTGCACCGCCCCGACGCCGACGACTGACACGAGGAAATCGGCGATCACAATCCCGAAGGCCACCCCGAGCGTTAGCTCGACCGCCCGCCGCCCGCGCTCGCCCACCGCCAGCCCCAGCGAAATGACAGCCGCTATAGGGGCAAACGTGGGACGGTCGAGGCCGAGAAGCGCAACCGCCAGAAACCATGCCAGGCACGCGGCAACCGCAGTCTGGAGTATCTGCAACCACCCGCCGCCGAGACGAAGGCCGCCCGAACGCAGAAGATGGCGAACCCGGATGGAGATTCCTGCTTTCTCCCGCCAAGAAGACCCTTCAAAAGGCCTCATCTTGCTCCTCTCGGTCGCCGAGATCTCTAAAAGGCTGGATCCCATCCGCCATGAACGTCCCAGCCGCGCACCGCCGTTTGCGTCATTCTATCTTTCCTAACGGGCCTCGGACGGACCCTTCGCATGCGCGTCCACAACGTCCCTTGCGTTTTTGGCACGATAGGCGCACCAATGTGGGGCTATACGGGCAAGCGCGGAGAGCACGCCGGGTCCGTGCTGCATTTCGCCTCCGAGGCACGTTCATCCAGGAGCACCGGAAACGTCTCGAACGTCGATGGCGGGATGAAAGACTCCTACCTCAGGTAGGGTCCTCGCTGAACGAGTGCTTGTTTACGCAGTCGTGAGCTATTGGCCTGCTATCTTACAGGTAGCCCCTAGGATAGGTGCTAGTATGGCGCACGGCTTAGTCGCTTTTTGGAGGGATAAGGCTTTGTTCAAACGGGTTACGCCAGCACGAGCACATCTAGTTGCCACGGTCGTGGTGGGGCTCCTCGTGGCCGTGGCTACGATCTCGCAGATAGTGTTTTTGAGTAGGATCGTGGCCCGCGTTTTCGTGGGTGGCGAGAACCTCGCGGAGGTCACGACACCGCTCGTCATGTTGCTGGCAGCCGCGGTCTTGCGAGCCGGGTTGCTGTGGGTCCGGGAGGTGACGGCCCAGTGGGGTGCGGTGCGGGTGAAATCGGAGTTGCGCGAGCAACTGTTGGCGCACGTCTTTCGGTTGGGACCAGCGTATGCGTCGGGCGAGCGCGCCGGCGAACTGGCTACGACGGCGACTGAGGGCGTCGAACGCCTGGAGCCCTACTTCGCACGTTACCTGCCCCAGATGGCTCTCAGCGCATTCGTGCCGCTCATGGTCGCGGTGTATATTTTTCCTCGGGACCTATCCAGCGCGGTGCTGCTCCTGGTGACGGCGCCGGTGATACCGGTGATGATGATCCTCGTCGGCAGCTACGCCGAGGAACACATGGAGCGGCAGTGGCTGGCACTCTCTCGGATGGGCGCGCACTTTCTGGACGCCCTTCAAGGTCTGCCGACACTCAAGGCGTTTGGCCGCGCCGGCGCCGAGAAGGAGGAAGTGGCGCGGGTGAGCGACGAATTTCGGGAGCGTACGCTCAAGGTGCTGCGCTTCGCGTTCCTCTCCGGGCTGGTCTTGGAGTTCATGACCGCCGTCGCCATCGCGCTGGTCGCGGCAGTGTTGGGGGTGCGGGTCATAAACGGCGCCATCTCCTTCGAGGACGCATTCCTGGTGCTGCTGCTGGCGCCGGAGTTCTACAGACCGCTGCGGGAGCTAGGCGTTCACCGCCATGCCGGGATGGAGGGGAAGGCCGCCGCGCAGCGGATCTTCGAGATCCTCGACACCCCCGCGCCGGCGGACACCGCGGGCCAGAACCCGGCGCGGCTGTCGGGTGGGCTCATCGTTGAATTATCCGGCGTCGAGTACACCTATTCCGGGAGTGAGCGTCCGGCGCTCCGGGACGTAAGCCTGACCCTGGGAGCCGGTACCCGGACCGCCGTTGTCGGGCGCAGCGGCTCGGGGAAGAGCACGCTGGTGAAGTTGCTCCTGCGCTTTATGGATTCGCAGGGCGGCGCCATCACCGCGAACGGTGTCCCGATAGCGAAGCTTCCGGTGGAGTTCTGGAGGGAACACGTGGCGCTGGTGCCGCAGCGGCCGTATCTCTTCTACGGGAGCGTGCTGGAGAACATCCGGCTCGCGCGGCCCGAGGCGACTACGCCGGAGGTCGAGCGGGCGGCGGGGTTGTCGGGAGCGGCGAGGTTCATACAAAGTTTGCCGCTTGGATACGATACCCAGATCGGGGAGCGGGGCCTGCGGCTCTCCGGTGGTGAGGCCCAGAGGCTCGCCATTGCCCGCGGCTTTTTGAAAGACGCTCCGCTGCTCGTTTTGGACGAGCCGACGTCCAGCCTCGACCCGGAGAGTGAGGAGTTGATCCGGGCCGCATTGGATCTCCTCGCTCGGGACCGTACCACCCTGATCGTCGCCCACCGGCTGAATACCGTCTACAACGCGGACCAGATCTTCGTCCTCGATGAAGGTCGGGTCGCCGAGGTCGGGACCCACGCCGGGCTTCTAGAACACGGAGGTCCTTACTCGCGGCTCGTGGGCGCCTACGAGGACGCGCCGGTGTGAAGGTATTCGCGCGGCTGCTCGGCTTCCTGAAGCCCCACAAGTGGCGGGTGGCGTTGGCGGTCCTGCTCGGTGTCATAACCGTGGTGAGCAACGTGGGTTTGTTGACCACGGCGGCCTACACCATCTCCAGGGCCGCCGTGGTCCAGTATCTGTTCCTGCTCGTGGTCCCGATCTACCTCGTCCGCCTCTTCAGCGTCTCGCGCGCGGCCTCGCGCTACGCCGAGAGGCTGGTCTCGCACGACGTTACATTCAAGCTGCTGGCGCATCTCAGAACCTGGTTCTACTCGCGCCTCGAACCCCTGGCGCCCGCCCGACTCGCGCGTTATCGCAGCGGGGACCTGCTCTCCCGCATAGTAAAGGACGTCGAGGAACTGGAGAACGTCTTCCTGCGGATACTCTCCCCGGTCGCCGTCGCGGTTGTCATATCGCTGCTCACCTTCCTCGTCTTCTACTCCTTCGACCCGATGATGGCGTTCGTGGCCGTGAGCTTCCTGACGATTACCGGCGTCGGGACGCCGCTACTGGTGGGTAGGATGTCGCGGGGACTGGGACGGCGCCAACTGGAGCTGCGCGCCGAGCTGAATGCCCGGATCGTGGACGGCGTCCAGGGTGTGCAAGATATCCTGGCCTTCGGCCGGGAACGTGAAGAGATGCAAGAGATCTCCACCCTGGACCAGAAACTCGCCCGTTTGCAGAGGCGGACGGCCTTGATCACGGGCCTCCAGAACTCTCTCAGCGACCTGATGATGAACTTCGCGCTGATTGCTGTCCTAGTCCTGGCCGCGCCGCTGGTCGCGGCGGGGGAGATAAAGGGCGTCTATCTGGCGTTCCTGGCGCTTCTCATGCTGGGCGCCTTCGAGGCCACGGTGCCTCTCGGGAGCGCCTTCCAATTCCTTGGCCGCTCGCTGGGCGCCGGAGAACGGATCTTCGAGATCACCGACGACGAGCCTTCTGTCACCGACCGGCCCGAACCCCTCCCGCCGCCCACGGATCTCACCCTGCGCTTCGAGAGGGTCGGCTTTCGCTATGAGGAGACCGGTCCACTGGTTCTCAGGGATATTAACTTCATTTTGAGACCCGGCGGCCGGGTCGCGGTGGTCGGCCCCAGTGGATCCGGGAAGAGCACGTTGGTGAACCTGATCCTACGGTTCTGGGAACCGGAGATCGGAGAGATACGGCTCGGTGGACACGACATCCGCGAATACGCTCAGGAGGACCTGCGGGCGCTCGTTGGTGTCGTTTCCCAGAACACCTACGTCTTCAGCGGCACCCTGCGCGAGAATCTGCTGCTCGCGAACCCCGAGGCCGGAGACGCAGCGTTGGAGAGCGCTCTGGGGCGGGCGCAGCTTACCAGGCTTGTGGAGCGCCTTCCTCAAGGTCTGGACAGCTACATTGGAGAGCAGGGCCTGCGTCTCTCCGGCGGTGAGCGGCAGCGGTTGGCCGTTGCCCGGACGCTGCTAAAGGACGCCCCGGTGCTCGTCCTGGACGAGGCTACCGCCAACCTGGATACCATCACCGAACGCGAGCTCATGGCGGCGGTTTCGGACCTGATGCGGGGCCGGACCACGCTCGTGCTCACGCACCGGCTCGTGGAAATGGAGCGGTTCGACGAGATCCTGGTCCTCGAAGGCGGGCGCATCGTCGAGCGCGGTGTCCACAGCGATCTGGTACGGGCCGATGGTCTCTACCACCGGATGCTCGACGTGCAGCGCGGGATGCTGGCCGCAACGTGAAGGTGAAGACCAAAGACCCAGAATTGGTGAATACGCATACACAAGTGGTCATTTCTGATTAGGTGACTGGATACCGGAGCATGTAATATGAACACAATAGGCAACGGTGGGAGGTAGGCTTTGGAAAATGCGTTGACGGTATCCCGCTTGCAGTTCGCTTTTACCATAACGTACCATTACCTATTTCCCATGCTCACGATGGGGCTCGCGCTGCTCATCTTCGTCCTGAAGAGCATCTACATGAGGCGCGGCGACGAGCTATACAACAAGGCGGCGAGGTTCTGGGGAAAGATCTTCGCCGTCACCTTCGTCATGGGTGTAGTTACCGGCATCCCGATGGAGTTCCAGTTCGGGACCAACTGGGCCGCTTTCTCCAGATTCGCCGGAGACATCATCGCCCAGACCCTGGCGATGGAAGGCGCGTTCGCGTTCTTCCTCGAATCCGCCTTCGTTGGCCTCTTCCTCTTTGGGGAGCGCCGCTTCGGACAGAGGATCCACTGGTTCTCCTCGTTCATGGTTTTCCTCGGGACCTGGGCCTCCGGTTACTTCATTATCACCACCAACGCCTGGATGCAGCATCCGGTCGGCTACAAGACGTTGGAGAACGGCAACATAGAGTTGAACAATTACTGGGCGGTCCTACTCAACTCGTGGACGTGGGCGCAGTACGCGCACAACATGGGCGGCGCGGTGGTGTGTGGGGCGTTCGTGATGGCGGGCCTGGGGGCGTTCTATCTGTTGGCGCGCCAGCACGAAGAGTACGGCAGGCTATTTCTGAAGGTTGGCGTAATAACCGCCGCCATAGCGAGCGCCTGGATGCTCTTCCCCACCGGTCATTTTTCGAGCGATCAAGTCGCCAAGCACCAGCCGGTATCGCTCGCCGCGATGGAGGGACTTTTCCAGTCCGAGAAACAGGCCGGAATAGTCCTTGTCGGTCAGCCGGACGTAGAGAATCAGCAGATAGAAAACCCGATCATCATCCCGCGCGCCCTAAGCGTCCTAGTCTACCAAAACTGGAACGCCGAAGTGAAAGGACTCAACGCTTTTCCGGAGAAGAACTGGCCGGACAACATTCCGCTCCTCTACTATAGCTACCACATCATGGTGGGCCTGGGAACCGTCTTCATAGGCATCATGGCGCTGGCGGTCTTTCTGCTGTGGCGTGGCAAGCTCTACGAGGCGCGCCGGATGCTCTGGGTTCTGATGCTCGCTATCCCTTTCCCGTTTATCGCCAACACCGCCGGGTGGCTCACCGCCGAACTCGGACGCCAGCCCTGGCTGGCGTATGGAATCTTCAGGACTTCAGAGGGTGTCTCGCCACTCGTGTCCTCGGGTAGCGTGCTCTTCACGTTGATCGGTTTCGCGGGTATGTATCTGATCATGGGCCTCCTCTACGTAATCATGATGGTGCGCGAGGTTGCTCATGGTCCCGGCGCGGAAGATGAGATATTCGATGCCGCTGAAAACGTGAGAACTAGAGAGGCGTAGGAGGAATCGTGGAGACTATCTGGTTCATCGGTGTGGCGTTAATGTTGACTATGTACGTTATCCTGGACGGCTTCGACCTCGGCGCGGGGGCCATACACCTGTTCGCCGCCAGGAACGACCCGGAGCGGCGTACGATCCTGAAGGCTATAGGTCCCGTGTGGGATGGCAACGAGGTGTGGCTGATAGCCGCGGGCGGGGTGCTGTTCTTCGCGTTCCCCGTGCTCTATTCCGCCGGTTTCTCCGGGTTCTACCTGCCGCTCATCATCGTGCTCTGGCTGTTGATGATCCGGGGCCTCTCCATAGAGTTGCGGGGACACATGGACAACCCGATGTGGTCCTCGTTCTGGGACGCGATGTTTTTTATCGGGAGTTCTCTGCTCGCCATCTTCTACGGCGCAGCCCTGGGCAACGTCGTGCGCGGCGTCCCCCTTAACAAAGACGGATACTTCTTCCAACCGCTTTGGACCGACTTCAGTCCCTTCAGCAAGACCCCCGGCGTCCTAGATTGGTACACGATACTTATCGGTCTTCTAGCCCTTACGGCGCTCGTCGTGCATGGAGCGAACTTCGTCGCCCTCAAGACGGAGAACGAACTTAACACCCGCTCCCGTTTGATCTCCCGCACTTTCACCTACGCGGTCACCGGTCTGACCTTTCTCTCCACCATTCTCACCTTCTGGGTGAGCCCCCGGATGCTCAGTGGATTCTTCCAGAGACCTTACGGCTTCGTACTGCCGCTCGTCGCTATAGCGGGGCTCGCGGGGATGATCTACTTCGGTCTCAGGGGACGCGACCGGGCGGCCTTCCTCTCATCGAGCGCGTATATAATCGGGATGCTGACCAGCACGGTTTTCGGCGTGTATCCGAACGTACTGCCCGCCGTGAATCCCGAGAATAATCTCACCGTCTTCAACGCGGCCTCGTCAGCGTACAGTCAGGGCGTGGGGCTCGTATGGTGGAGTATCGGCATGGTGCTTGCCGCGATCTACTTCGTCGTCATCTACCGCCTCTTCCGCGGCAAGGTGAGTCTGGAAGATGAAGGCTATTAGCCTATCCTGGAGCGAAGCTCGACCTCAAGAACGCACGGGATTATCACGCGCGTAGGTGTATGCGGTGTAGGCTGCTATGACGTGACAGATCCAACCGAGCGTCCCACCCGAGCCGATCCACAAACCCGGCGTAATGATTAGCCACAGGATGCCGGCCACAATTCGGCCGTTATAGAACTGTCCGGCTCCAGGAATAATGGCGCTTAGAAGTGCCGCCGTCGCGGGATCGCGCATAGTTGAGCTTTGCCTCCGTCCTTTTTGCTTGTCTACAGCAGATGCTATCAGAGGTCGCCGAGTGTGTACGGATGCAAACCTCTGATCGGACATGACGCACCGTCATCCAGGGCCATTCGGTCGCGCAGTGTTCTGGCGTCGATAAGAGCGCGCGTAAGACCGGACGAAAGTGTCTTGTGGAGATGCAAGATAGCTGGCAAAGCTTTTAGTGACGAAAGATTTTAGGAACCTGGCAAAAATAGTTCATTTGGGTGATGTGCCTGCTCGTTTGGGGTGTCATCGTTGAGGGGATCGCGATGGGAGGATGCGGGTGGTGATGAAGCTTGATCTAGCAAATCGTGGACGGAACACTTGCCTGGCCCCGCCATGCACCAGAGGTTCCGCCTGTTTGATTCTCACGGCGGCGCCTTCGGGTGTCTATCGCGGAAAAAATGTAACTGGAGCGTGGGCCGCGGCTGCATACTTCGAGTAGCCGGGGAAAGGAAAGACAAAGCATGAAATTGGAGAATTATTCCGAAAACCTGGTTTCGTAACGCTTTTCGTAACGCTTGGGAGACGCTCGGTACCTAGAATGACGGTGAAGGAGGTCAAATGACGACGCAGCAGGAAAAAGGACGGAAGAGCTGGCGCACGATGTTTCGGCGCGAAGATGAAGCGCCGGTGCCCGCCGTGACGGAAGCTCCCGAGGCAGTTACCACGGTAGAGGCTCCCGAGATCGAGATAGCGCCGAACGACCCGATAATCGCCTACCTAGCGAGCGTTTCGGGGGTAGTCGAGGTCGAGAGGCTGGACCTCGAGTCGCCAGCGTTAGGTGCGATGAAGGCCGCGGACGTGAAGATGCTCGTACCGCTGGTGAGCCAGGGCGAGTTGATCGGTTTACTCAACCTGGGGCCGCGCCTCTCGCAGCAGGAGTACTCAGCTGACGACCGCAAGCTCCTGAACGACCTCGCCACCCAGACGGCTCCGGCCGTCCGGGTCGCCCAACTGGTACGCCAGCAACAGCTGGAGGCGCAGGAGAGGGAGCGCATCGAGCAGGAGCTACGGGTGGCGCGTTTGATCCAACAGACCCTGCTACCCAAATCCGTACCCGAACTGGATGGCTATCAGGTGGAGGCCTACTATCAGCCCGCCCGCGAGGTCGGCGGCGACTTCTACGACTTCCTGGAACTGGAGGATGGGAACCTCGGCTTTGTAGTCGGGGACGTTACCGACAAGGGCGTTCCGGCGGCCCTGGTAATGGCGACCACCCGAACCATGCTTCGCGCCGCCGCCCAGCGCCTGGATACACCGGGCGAGGTCCTCCGGCGGGTGAACGAGGTGCTGGTCCCGGACATACCACCCAACATGTTCGTCACCTGCCTCTACGCGATCCTCAACCCCGAGAGCGGCCGGCTCCGGTACGCGAACGCTGGACACGACCTGCCTTACCGGCGCCGGGCGGATCACTCAGGAGGCGCAGAAGAACTGCGGGCCACGGGGATGCCGCTCGGCCTCATGCCCGGCATGGGCTACGAGGAGAAGGAGATCATCCTGGAGAAAGGCGAGGGCGTGCTGTTCTACAGCGATGGTCTGGTAGAGGCTCACGACCCGAAACGAGAGATGTTTGGCTTCCCGAGGCTGCAAGGTCTCGTCGGGGCTCACCGTACCGGCGGCTCGCCCTTGGTGGAGTTCCTCCTGGGCGAGCTGGATCGGTTTACCGGCCAGGGCTGGGAGCAGGAAGACGACATCACGCTGGTTACTCTGGAGAGATCGGAGGCATCTTGACGGCTCCCAAACCATCCGGGAAGACGGAGCAGAACGGCGCCCGGCGAATCCTTGCCGAGCTTAGCGTACCGAGCGAACCGGGCAACGAGCGCTGGGCGATGGAAGAGGTCGCCCAAGCAGTGCGGGAGTTGGGACTGCCGGATCCAACCCTCGACCGCCTGAAGACCGCCGTCGCCGAGGCGACGATGAACGCGATGGAGCACGGCAACCAGTACCGGGTGGACATCCCCGTACTTATCGAAGTCTCGGCGTCCGAGGCGGACCTCTTTGTTCGGATTACAGATGAGGGAAGTGGAGCGCCACCGGCGCCGGACACGGAGACGCCAGATATCGAGGCAAAGTTGGAAGGCATGCAGACGCCGCGTGGCTGGGGGCTGTTCCTGATCAAGAACATGGTCGATGAAATGAACGTCAGCGGCGATGAGAACCACCACACTATCGAGTTGGTCGTACACCTCGATGGACAACCGGAAGGAGGTAAATGATGGCTACGCGCCACCTTGACGTAGAGGTTCGCCAGGAGCCGGGGGCCGTCGTCCTCGACCTGCGCGGCGAGATCAACGGCCTCGCCATGGAGGCCTTGAACGAAGCCTATGCGAAAGCCGAGGCCAAAGACCCGGAGGTCATCCTGCTCAACTTCGCGCAGGTTGACTACATCAACTCGACCGGCATCGCCCTCATCGTCGGCTTGCTGGGCCGGGCGCGCGCTTCGAATCGCCGCCTCCTGGCCTGCGGCCTGAGCGAGCACTACGTCGAGATCTTCAACATAACCCGCCTCTCGGACTTCATGAACGTCTTCCCGGACGAGGACAGCGCTCTGACGAAAGCGCCCGCCTGACGTAGTGGGCGCTCTCAAGCCCGCGTGGCAAGTACAAAACTACTGGAAAGGGAGTAACGAAATGCCCCAGGCACAGGTAAAGATGAACGTGAGGAAGGCCGGCGGAAAGGCCGCCATCATCGACATAGAGGGTGAACTGGCCGCCTTCGCCGAGGGTGTGTTGATGGACGCCTACAACCAGGCCAGCGCGGATGGCGCCAGAGTCATCATCCTGAACTTCGAGGGACTCGAGTACATGAACAGTAGCGGCATCGGCCTTCTGGTCACGTTGCTCATACGCATCAACCGCGAGAAACAGCGCCTCCTGACCTACGGCCTCAGCGAGCACTACCGGAGCATCTTCCAGATCACACGCCTCGACGACGCCATCGCGAGCTACGACGCCGAGGACGAAGCCGTCAAGGCGGCCGACGGGATGTAACGCCGCCGGCTTCCCACGCAGAAGGGATCCACCATGACGAAGCAAACCCACAATCCAGGCGAGCAAGAGCAAAAACAACCCCGCGACACCGCCTTCTGGGCGGAGTACACGGAGAGGCTGAAAGTCTCCGAAATGCCGGAAGACGCGGTCAACTTGAACGTTGACGGTCGCCGGACCGTTGGCCCCCTCCAGGGCTTCGGCAAGATGTGGCAGAAGACCTACCGAATTCGCCTGGAAGGCGCCGACACTACGCCCGCCGAGGTCGTCGAGACCTGGAAGGAGAACTTTCCAAAGTTCTGGATGCCGGGAAACCGCTTCCTCACGTCGAGGGCCGGCCTCTCTCCCGGAGACGTCGCGCTCATCAACAGCGACGTGCCGGGGAGCCGATGGTTCTCGACCGGCATAGTTGTGATCTACGCCGATGATGAGTCCTTCACGTACATGACGCCGGAAGGGCATCCGTTCTCCGGTTGGATCACGTTTAGCTCCCACACCGCCGACGATGGCTGCACGGTAGCTCAGGTCCAGCTCCTGATCCGGGCCAACGACCCACTCTACGAACTGATGATGCCCGTCGCCCTGCACAGGGTCGAGGACATGACCTGGCAGCACACGCTCCGGTCGGTCGCGGCTCACTTCGGAGCATCCGGCGAGGTGGAGACCCGCGTCGTTTGCGTCGACCCGAAACGGCAGTGGCGTCAATACAAAAACATCCGGCACAACGCCATGATCCGCTCGGCTCTGCATGCGATTACCGCCCCTCTGCGCCGTACCCCCAGCCATACCTGAAGAATCAGGGAAAGGAATAGAACCATGACGACACCAACCCCGCCACCGGAGAAGAAAGAGCCGCGCGACGCCGCCTTCTGGGCGAAGAGCGTAGAGAAAATGGAAGTCTCCGAGGTGCCGGAGGGCGCCGCGAACCTGAACGTGCATGGAAAGCGGGCCGTGGGCGCCTTGCAGGGCTTCGGCAAGATGTGGCAGAAGACGTATCGGGTGCCTCTGACTGGCCTAAAGGCGACGCCCGCCGAGGTCGTGCAGGTGTGGAAGGAGAAGTTCCCCGAGTTCACCCGCCGCAGAGCCGGTTCTATCCATCGTTCGCCGGGGTCGCGCCGGGCGAGGTGCTGCTCATCAACGCCTCCATCGGGGGTATGCCAGTGTACACGGGGGTGCGCGTGATCTACGCGGACGACGAGTCCTTCACGGTCATGACGCCCGAGGGACACCCGGAGTCCGGCTGGAACACCTTCAGTGCATACACGGATGAAGACGGGACCACCGTGGCCCAGGTTCAGTCGCTTGCGCGCGCCAACGACCCGGTCTACGAGATCGGCTTCCGCATCGTCGGCTCCACGGAGCAGGAGAGGATCTGGACGCACGTCCTCAAGTCCCTGGCCGCCCATTTCGGCGTGAACGAACCGGTGAGCCTTGAGAAGTCTTGCGTCGACCCGAAGGTCCAGTGGTCGCAGGTAATGAACATCTGGCACAACGCGGGCGCCCGGTCCATGCTCTACACGATGGCGGCCCCGACCCGCTGGATGCGCGGCCTGATGCGCCGCCAGAATCCCCGATGAACAGCGCACAACGAAGGCCAGCGCCGTGACGGAGCGCGGCACATACGACGCGGTCATCGTGGGCTCGGGACCGAACGGCCTGGCGGCCGCCGTGGAGTTGGCGCGCAACGGACGCTCGGTGGCCGTACTGGAGGCCGAGGAGACCATCGGAGGCGCCGTCCGCTCGGCGGAAGTGACGCTGCCAGGGTTCATCCACGACCTCGGCTCGGCCATACATCCCCTCGGGTTCGCATCTCCCTTCTTCAAGTCGCTTCCGCTTGAGGAGCACGGCCTGGAGTGGGTCCACCCGCCCGCGCCGCTCGCGCATCCCTTCGACGATGGCACTGCCGCCGTGCTCGAACGCTTGGTGGCGGCGACCGCCGAGAGACTCGGCCCCGACGCCCACGCATACCGCAAGCTGATGCAGCCCCTCGCCGAAGACAGCCCCCGGCTAGCGTCCTCCTTTCTCGGGCCTCTGCGCGTGCCGCGACACCCGCTTGCTCTTGCAACCGGCGGCTTCCGGGCCATCCGACCCGCCCGCGCGCTGGCCGAGAGCCTGTTCGAGGGTGAGAAGGCGCGCGGTCTCTTCGCCGGGAACGCCGCCCACTCGTTTCTGCCGCTGGACCAACGCCCCAGCGCCATGTTCGGGCTCGTGATGGGCGCCCTGGGCCACGCGTTCGGCTGGCCGTTCCCGAAGGGCGGCTCTCAGAAGCTCGCCGACGCCCTCGCCTCCTACCTGCGCTCTCTTGGCGGCGAGGTCTACACCGGAGTTAGGGTGAAGTCCGTGGATGAAGTGCCGAAGGCCCGCGCGGTACTCTTCGACGTCGCGCCGCGCCAACTGCTGGACATCGCGGGGGAGCACTTCACGGAACGATACCGGAATGCGCTCAAGCGCTACCGTTACGGGCCGGGCGTCTTCAAGGTGGACTTCGCGCTCGATGGTCCGGTCCCCTGGAAGGCCGGGGAATGTTCGCGCGCTGGGACCGTACATCTCGGGGGCACGTTGGATCAGGTATCCGCCGGAGAGGCTGCGGTAGGTCGCGGCGAGCATCCCGAGCGCCCGTTCGTCCTGCTCGCCCAGCAGAGCCTCTTCGACCCGACGCGCGCCCCGGAAGGCAAGCACACCGTCTGGGCCTACTGTCACGTCCCGAACGGCTCGACCCTCGACATGACCGGAAGGATAGAGGATCAGATCGAACGCTTCGCCCCCGGCTTCAAGGAGCGCATCCTGGCGAAGAGTTCAATGAGTACAGCCGACCTCGAACGGTGGAACACTAACCTTGTCGGCGGCGACATAAACGGCGGCTACATGGACCTCCGCCAACTCTTCACCCGGCCCATGCCCCGGCTCAACCCGTACTCGACCCCGGCAAGCGGCCTGTACATCTGCTCGTCGTCCACGCCGCCCGGTGGGGGTGTGCACGGCATGTGCGGCTACCTCGCGGCCCGCGCCGCCCTCAAGTAAAGGAACCGATGGCGAAGACAGGAAGAACGGACACCCGGACTGGCAGACAGGCCGCCGCTCGGCTGGCCTGGCCGTTGTGGGCGTTTGTGATCTCGCTCGTGGCGGGCTCGCTCGTCCTGTGTTTGGCGAGCCGAGCTCCTCTCTACGAGGCCACGTCGGCGATCATCGCCCCTACCTTCGCCACTCTGGGCGCCCTGATCTCCTCCCGGCGTTCCGGCAACGTGATGGGTTGGATCTTCCTGGCCGCCGGCATCCTCGAAGGTGTGCTGATGTTCTCCGGCCAGTACGCGACCGTGGCGCTCGCCCCGAACAGCCTGGCGCTGCCGGGGGGCTCTCTCGCGGCGTGGTTCGCCAACCTGGTCCAGAACTCGTTCGTGGCCTGCATATTGTTCCTGGTATGGCTGTTCCCCGACGGGAGGCTGCCTTCGCGCCGCTGGCGAACGCTGGCCTGGGTCATCGGAATATTCCTCGCGGTCTCTCTGGTCATCGCAGCGCTCCGCCCTGGTCCTTTCGCGGAGTTCCCCTCCATCAGCAACCCATTCGGCATCAAGGGAGCGACGTTGCCCGAGCCGGTGATGGCCGCTGGAGAGTTCATCCTTTTAGCCTGCATGGTCGCCGTGAGCCTCTCCCTGATACTGCGTTTTTACCGCTCCCGCAGCGAGGAGCGGTTGCAAATGAAGTGGTTTACTTACGCCGCTACGGTTGTGCTCCCGACGCCCCTGCTCCTCAGCGTGCTCGCCCCGGCGGCCTATGAGGTGCTCGGTCCATTCGTCTGGACGCTCGCCTTCCTCAGCCTTCCCGTCTCCGCCGCCGTCGCAATCCTCAAGTACCGTCTCTACGACATAGACCTCCTCATCAACCGCACCCTCGTCTACGGCGCTCTAACGGTGTCGCTCGTATTAGTGTACCTCGGTGGCGTGGTCGGTCTGCATTACGTCTTCCGTACCCTTACTGGAGGCGAGTCGCAGCTTGCGGTGGTGGCCTCAACACTCGTGATCGCCGCCCTGTTCAACCCCCTGAGAGGACGCATCCAGAGATTCATCGACCGGATCTTCTACCGCAGAAAGTACGATTCAGCGCGAATCCTGGCTTCCTTTGGCGCCAGATTGAGAGACGAGACGGACCTGGACGATTTGAGCGGCCATCTCGTGGAGATCGTGCGGGAAACGATGCAACCTGCCCACGCCTCGTTGTGGCTGAGATCTCCGTCGGAGCGAGAGCCCAAAGGTAGGGCGGAACGCGCATGAGTACCCGGCCGCTTCCACAGATGCCAGGGGCGAGGCCCGAAGTCCCACCGGCCCTGCGTGGGCGCTGGTTTCTCCTCGCCCGGGCGGCGTGGGTGACGGTTGCCGTTGCCACGCTGGGAGTATTCGTAATCAGCGTCCCTGCCCGCTACACTCAGCTTGCCCACCCCACCTTAGGTGCGCGCGCCGCCCTCGCGCAGATGGGGCTCTCCGCAGGTGGATACGCCCTCTACAACGTTACCCTCGACACCGTCTTTGTCTCGGTCTTCGCCGTGGTCGCCATCGTCATCTTCTGGCGTCGCTCCAAGGACCCTATGGCCCTGCTCGTCGCCACGATGCTGGTGGTGTGGGGACCGATGAATGGGCTGTTCGTCCTAACTCCGAGCGCAATCGAGGGGACGTACCCCGTCTTGGAGGTGACGTTGGGCTCGACGCTGACGTACGTCGGCTACATGACGTGGATGCTCTTTTTCTACCTCTTTCCGAGCGGGCGCTTCGTTCCGCGCTGGACGCGCTGGCTGGCACTCTGCTGGGTGCTCTTCTCGGGGTCGTGGGTCTTCACACCTTTCGGCCCGCCCAGCTGGCCGCCCCTCCTGTTCAATGCGGCCGTCCTGGTGTTGTGGAGCAGCTTCCCGGTGGCCCAACTCTACCGCTACGCGCGCGTCTCCGATCGGACCCAACGCCAGCAAACCAAGTGGGTAGTTTTCGGGGTGGCCGTAGCGGTAGCGGGCGTCCTGACGACCATATTCACCGTGGGAGCAGCGGTAGACCTCCCGCCCCAGGAGGTAGGGCCGAAGATGCTGAGTATGCTGCTGATGGATGTGTCCGTGTTGCTGATCCCTCTCTCGATAGGTGTTGCAGTGCTGCGTTCGCGGCTCTACGACATAGACGTGGTCATCAACCGTACCCTGGTTTACGCTGCGCTCACCATCTCGCTGGTATCCGTCTATTTGGGTGTCGTCGTCAGCCTGCAGTACGTCCTGCGCACCCTCACCGGCGCGAACTCACAGCTAACCGTAGTCGCCTCGACCCTGATCATTGCCGCGTTGTTCAACCCGCTGCGCCGCAGGATGCAGAAACTGGTCGACCGTCGTTTCTATCGGAAAAAGTACGACGCGGCAAAGACGCTCGCGGCCTTCGGCGCGCGCCTGCGGGATGAGACGGACCTGGAACAATTGAGCGGAGAACTGGTAGCGGTCGTCGAAGATACGTTGCAACCGGAGCATGTGTCGCTGTGGTTGCGCCCTCAACCTGACCGGAAAAGACATACAGGGGACCAGGAGAGCGAGGGATACGATGTTTGAGATAGCCGTGATCGGCGGTGGACCGGCCGGGGTGACGGCGGCCCTGCGCGCTCGCGAGCTGGGCGCGGAAGTCGCCCTGGTCGAGCGCGGCAACATGGGTGGAACCTGCACCAACGATGGCTGCGTGCCGACCCGCGTCCTCGCAAAGGCGGCGCGGCTCGCGCGCGACGCGGAGCAATTCGCCAACTACGGTCTCGAAGGCGAGCCGCCGAAGGTGGACTTCGCGCGCCTCCTGAACCGAACGCAGCGCCTCGTGTATCAAGTCCAGGAAAAGAAACAACTACGGAGCCGGCTCGAAGCCGCCGGAGTGCGCGTGTTCGACCGCGCCGGAGAAGCCAGGTTCGTCGACGAGCATACGATCAGTCTAAGCAACAGTACGGATTTGCGCGCCGAGAGGTTCATCTTATGCGCGGGCGGCCACGCCCGGCGGATAGACTTCCCCGGCAGCGAGTACGCCCTCACCCACAGCGACGTCTGGACTATGAAGAGACTGCCTTCCTCTGTGGCGGTGGTTGGCGGGGCGGCCACCGGATGCCAGCTCGCCTCGGTCTTCGCGGCTTTCGGATCGCGGGTACACCTCCTCGAAGCCGCGCCGCGCATCCTGGGTGGCGAAGACGAGGTGGTCTCGCGAGGAGTCTCGGAGGCTTTCGCCAAGCGAGGTATAGAGGTCGTCGCGGGCATCGGTGGGCTCGAGCGAATCGAGAAAACTAACGGTAGTGTGCGACTGCTCTACTCCCAGGGAGGAGAGACGCAGTCCCTCGAAGCCGAAGCGGTGGTGCTCGCGGTCGGTTGGGTCGGCGGCGTGGAGAGCCTGAACCTGGAAGCTTCCGGCGTGGAGGCCGGGCGCGGCTACGTGACGGTGGACGATACGCTGCGTACGAGCGCGCCGCACATCTTCGCGGCCGGAGACCTGACCGGGCGGATGATGCTGGTGCAGAGCGCCACGCATGAGGGAGCCCTCGCTGCGGAGAATGCCGTGCTGGACGGGGAGCGGACGCTTCGTCACACCGTCGTGCCGCACGGCGGCTTCACGGACCCCGAGTACGCGGGTGTGGGTCCGACCGAGGATCAGGCGCGGAGAGAGCAGGAATGCGCGGTCGCGGTGGTGCCGTATGCGGACCTTGACCGCGGCGTGATCGACGGCCACACGGAAGGCTCTTGCAAGCTTCTGGTCTCCCGTTCGACGCGGCGAGTTCTGGGAGCGCACATAGTCGGGGAGCAGGCGGTCGAGGTTGTTCAGGTTGTCGCCACCGCGATGCGGGCCGGGATGCGCGTGGAGCAGCTCGCGGACCTGGAGCTTGCCTATCCTACCTTTACGGCGGTGATCGGCCTCGCCGCGCGCCAGATAGTGCGGGAGCTTGGCCTGGTGCCTCTGGCGCAGGAACTACACGAAGATGGGAACCGGCCGCGGGCGGCGGAATGGGAACACGCGGATGGGTAACGCGCGGCTAAAGGTCGGAGGCGACAGCTAAGATTACGATCGCTCCCTGTATTTGAGAACGCGAGAGAAATAAATATCGCCATTCTCTCAAAAATCTTTCTCGTAACGCTTTTCGTAACGTTTGGGAGATGCTTGCTCGCTAAAGTGGAGTTAGAAACGTTCGGCGAGCAAGGGAGAAGGCGCGGATGAAGATTTCGAAGCTAATACAGTGGGGAGGTCCGGTGGCGATCCTGACCGGGATGTTCATGGTCTTTTCCGACCTTTCGGGCCTGCCCATAGAGATACCGTACCTCAGCCAGCATGCGCCTACGGGCTACGATTCTGTTGGGTCGGGTGTGATCCTGTTCGCCCTCATGCTACTCCTCGTCGGAATGATCGGGCTGTACGTGCGCCTGGCGGAAGCCCCTCCTAACCCTCATCGGATCCAGGACTACGATCTCGACTACCTGGATCTCGAAAGCGCGGAGCAGGTCACCACGGAAACCAGGCAGCCTCCTGTTGAGGAGCACAGGAAAGCGGTGGCGTCTGGAGCCGGTGTTCTGGTCCTGGGTACCGGCCTTCTTCTGCTCGTGATGTTCCGCCAACACTGAAGGGAATCGTATGGGGCATGATCAAGGAGGCGCGTGATGGCCCAGGCAGGCGAAGGGATCGGTAACCCTCTAACCGGAGAGCGGCTGACATTCCTGAAAACGAACCGGGACACCGATGGCGAGCTATTAATGATCGACTGGTCCCTCAATCCGGGTGGCTTCCTGCCGGGCGGCGCGCATGTCCATCCATATCAGGAGGAGCGATTCGAGGTCATCTCCGGCACGCTCGGGGTCCGCGTGGGGAGACATAAGTACAATCTGGGCGCTGGCGGGGCCGCGACCGTGCCGCCGGGTACTCTCCACGGCTGGTGGAACGAGGGGGACGAAGGAGCGCATACCGTCATAGAGTTCCGGCCGGCTCTGGATACGGAATCTCTCTTCGAGACTATCTATGGCCTGGTGAGAGACGGTAAGACCACCAAGAGCGGCGTCCCGCACCCGCTTCAGGTAATCGCCCTGCTCGAAGATTTTAGGAACGAGCTCGCCGTCCCTCTCCTACCGCTGCGGCTACAGCGAGCGATCACATCCGCGCTTGCGCCGCTCGCCCGGCGCCGCGGATATTGGGGCCGTTACCCTCAGTACAGCAAGGATTGAACGATGACCCATCCATCACACGAGAGCCTCGGTCTCCCGCCAGAGGTGGAGGCGGTCTTCCGGGAGTTCCGCACGTGCGAAATGTCCACGCTCGCCAGGGACGGAACCCCGATCACATGGCCCACCTTGCCTTTCTGGCGGCCCGACGAGGGACGCTTCATGATAACGACCTCGATTGCCCTCACCCAGAAAGTGTTCAACATCCGGCGCGACCCGCGCGTCTCGCTGCTCTTCTCCGACCCCACGGCCAGCGGCCTCGAAGACCCGCCCGCCGTGCTCGTGCAGGGAGACGCCGAAGCCCCGGACGAGATCCTGACCTCGGTCCAGGGTTTCGAGGACGAGTTGCGGCAAGCCTACCGGCGGCAACCAGCCTCCGGCGTGTACAGCAGCAACCCCCTCACGCGCTACCTCATGGACTGGTACTACATGCGGCTCCTTGTCCACGTGACCCCGCGTCGCATCCTGTGGTGGCCGGGACGCGACTTCACGCAGGCGCCGTTCGTATTGGAGGTGAACCATGTTGGATGACGTTACGAAGCACCTGTCGGACTTCCCGAGCGCCGTCCTGACGGGCGTGGACACCGAAGGCTACCCATTCAGCGCGCGCTGCCAGCCTATGCTGGACAATGCGGCGCGAGCGCTACGGATCGAGCTAGCCGCCAACATACCCATCCAGCCCGGTCCGGCGAGTTTACTCTGCCACCGGCACGACGAAAACCTGTGGAATCTCAAGAGCTTCCTCGTGCGCGGCGTCCTGAGCCGGGAGGGTGACGGCTGGACCTTCGAGCCCCAGCGGTTCATTCCGGGGGCCGGGATCGGTGGACTTCCCGCCGTGGCGCGCTTCTTTATCGGCTCGCGGCGGAATGCCAGGCGCTATCTGGCGAAGCGCGGGCTGGCGCGTCCGCGCATCCCCTGGGATGAGATCAACGCCGTCAAAGCGCAGGCTTTGGGCCACCCCGAAGACCGTAGAAGTTCCACCCGATAAGGAGTTTGTAGGCATATTTGTATAGAATTCCGGCTAGTGAGTAGGTGGGAAGACTGCAAAGCGCAATCAATATAAGAAGCAATAAGGAAGGGTGCAAGTGAGCGCCCGCGCCGCCGCCAGGGTCTCGTGGTCCGTGGGCGCATTCGTCCTGGCGCTGACGGCCCTCGCTCTCCTGCTTCTGGCTCTAAACCTTTCCCATCCGAGCGTACACATCTTCGACTATTGGACTCTGCTTACGGTGGTCACGATAGCCGCCTCGCCTGTCGGTGTAGTGATAGCCTCGCACCGCCCCGAGAGCCCTATAGGATGGATCATCCTCGCGTTGGGTCTCGATAGCGGGATAGAACAATTCGCGTCACAGTATGCTACATACACCCTGCTCTCTGAGCCCGGCTCGTTTCCGGGCGGCGAAGCGCTGGCCTGGATCTCGTCGTGGTTCTGGGTTCCGGGTATCGGTTTGTTGGTGTTCCTGCTTCTCCTGTACCCCAACGGCCGGTTGCCGTCTCGCCGGTGGCGATGGTTCGCATGGCTCGTCGCGGCTGCGCTGGCAGCGGGTATCATCTCGGCAGCGTTGTTGCCCGGACCTATAGACTGGCTCGGCTCCATCCGGAACCCTCTAAGAATCGAGGGAGCGAAGGGCCTTCTGGCTCCAGTTGCGAGCGTCTCCGAGGTGCTCGAAAATGGGGTCCTTGCCCTCGTCGCAGCGGCTTCCCTGTTACTCAGGCTACGTCGAGCCAGGGGAGAGGAACGGCAACAGATCAAGTGGTTCGCCTACGCCGCCACGGTGGTGGCGGGCAGTCTCATCCTTACCTATACCGTTCCCGAAGCAACGGGTGTGCGGTGGCTCTCGTGGGTCGGCTTCGGAATCATGATAGCCGGTATTTTGATCCTCCCGATAGCGGTCGGTTTAGCCATCTCGCGCCACCACCTCTACGACATCGACCGGGTCATCAACCGCACGCTGGTCTACGGTGCGCTGACAATTATCCTGGCGCTCGTGTACTCTGGAGGCGTTGTCGCCTTGCAGTACGTTTTTCGTACACTCACCGGGCAGGAATCTAACCTGGCCGTCGTGGCATCAACCCTGGCAATCGCTGCGCTTTTCCAGCCTCTGCGGCGGCGAATACAGGGATTCATAGACCGCCGCTTCTACCGCCGAAAGTACGATGCCGCGAAGACGCTAGAAGCCTTTGGCGGACGGTTGCGAAACGAGCCGGACTTGGACACCCTGACCAATGACATGGTATCCGTCGTCCAGGAGACGCTGCAACCGGAACATGTCAGCCTGTGGCTGAGGCCGCCGGATGGAGAGCAAGGAGTCCGTGACGTTTGAGATCACGATAAGCGAAGCCGGACCTGAGGAGATGGGCTTCGCCGCCGGAGTGCTCGCCCGCGGCATGCGTGACAACCCGATCCACCAGGCCGCGATGGGAAGAGATTCGCTCGTCAGGATGCGAACCCTCGAACGCTTCTTCGGGAGATTGCTGCCGCTTATGCGACAGGCGCCGATCTGCGCGCGTCGTGGGGATGTGATCGTAGGCGTCCTGGGCATGGCCCCTCCGGGCACGTGTCAACCTCCACCGCGGCATGTGGCTCGCATCGCGCCCGCGATACTACGCGCGGGTCCGGCCAGGCCGGTCCAGACGCTTCGCTGGATCCAGGAGTGGAACAAACGTGACCCCAAAGAGCGGCATTGGCATCTAGGTCCCATTGCTGTCGAGCCCGCGTTACAGGGGCTGGGCATCGGTAGCCGCATGATGGAGCGGTTCGCCGGACGCATGGACGCGGTAGGCGACGCCGCATACCTGGAAACAGACAAGGCGGAGAACGTCCGTTTCTACGAGAGGTTCGGCTTCGAGACTATCGAAGAGGCTATGGTCCTGCACAAGCCGAACTGGTTCATGCGCCGGGCGGCTCGTACCTGATCAGGGATGCCGGACAGGAGCTCGAAAGGGCAACAAAAGCGCGGTTATCTACTTTGTCTTCTCTATTACGCGAATTCCAAAACACTCATCCTCTAAACTCGATTACAGAACCTCAGCACCCGAGAGCAGGCCAACCCCACGCTAAGGGTGGCTGTCGCGAACGAGCCGGATGTCGACCTCGCGCTCTACGTAGGCCCACTCCTCGGTCTCGCGCAACTTGCCAACGAGTTCCTCGAACGCCTCCGCGTGAGCGGGGGCGTACTCGAACCAGGTCAGGAAGTCGAACGGCTCGCCAAGGTCTCGACCATGATGCAGACGGCGGGCGACCGCCGGGAGGTAGTGGAGGCTAGTCGCGATGTGTCGCGAGCGCTCCTCGAAGATCCCGCGTCGCGTCTCCTGGGTAAATTCCCACCATGTCTCCGACTTCTTGATCGGAATAAGAGCGGCGCACCTCGCCTCGGGCCGGCCCAGTCCCGCCTGGCGGTCCGTCAAGGTAGCTCGCTCGGCTCCGTTCACATAGCGCTCGTTGCTTGTAACGCCGCGCAGCACCCAGTCGACCTCGACAGGGAGACGGGACTCTCCTTCGAGAACGGCAAGCCGCTCGGTAACTGGAAGCGACTCGCCGATAACAGCGTCGATCCGCTGAATCCTCCAGGGGCCGCTGGTGCCGCCAGCGAAGACTACGATAAGTGGTTTCATCAGTCTTTCATAATAATGAACCGGTACTATGGGGGCAATTCTCCGGGTGATCAACCCGCCTGTGCTTCACTCCTACACACATGCTCCTCACGTCTTTTGGCGCGGTCACTTAATGCGATTCCTGCTGCTTTGCGGAGGTATAAACCTGCTGCCTGTGACAACATCGAGCCTGGACCTCGCGCTGGGACGGATATCCTCGGCGTTCTTTCTACATGACATTCCCATCTGTATTTGAGCCCGGCTTCAATCCGTCTCCGTTTCAGCGCGACCCTGGATGTGGGCTAACGCTCTGCTAAATGCTTCTACGTGCTGTAGCGTTTTTTAGTTATCGGGTTCACGCGACGCTACGAAAACGGAGCTGACGATGCCAGGCCGCGGTTCATGATTCCAATCTACCACTCGACCAGCTTCCAGATCTCTGGCTGAAGCGTTCCTTGTTCCCCGATCTCGGCGAAGATCGCCACCGCCTCCTTAAGGTGCGCCATGGATTCTTCCTGCCTCTCAGCGGCGTGGAGCAGGTCGGCGAGGTTGTTGTGCAACGCCGCCTCGCGGTGACGGTCTCCTAGAGAGACGCACAGCGCGAGGGCGGTCCCGGCCAGGTCCATCGCCTCCTCGACCTCTCCACCTCTGCCAAGAGCTAGAGCGAGGTTGTTGAGAGCGGCGATCCGGGCCTCTGGATCGTCCAGGCTCTCCGCGAGCGCCAGGCTGTGTTCCAGATGCCGGCGCGCCTGATCCAGGTCTTCCCGGTTGCTCGCCAGTATGCCTAAAGCGTTGTGGGCCTGGACGAGCGCGCTCTCATCGTCCGCCTCTTCGGCGAGCTCTAACGCCCGCCGCCCGAACTCGGATGCCGCCTCGTCGTGACCCTGACGGTGGGCGAGCAGGCTCCGGTCGGCGTAGAGTCTGGCACGCTCCGGTGATGCGGCTTCCCCGAGCGCCTCAAGAGCCGTTGCCCAATGGGACTCGGCCAGATCCCACTCCCCTCGCCGCCCGTGAACGTCGCCCAGCTTGCGCTCGATGCCGGCCAGATCTTCCCCGGTACTGAGCGCGGCGGCCGTCTCGTAGCTCGCGAGCGCCTGTTCGTACTCTCCGGTGAGCGTGCGGAGGTCGCCGATGGCCGCATGCAGGGCGGCGGCATCGGGATACCCGAGGGCGAGCGCCGTCCGATAATGCGAGAGTGCCTCGGCGTTTGCGTAGAGGGCTCGGGCATGCTCCCCGGCCAGCTTCGCGTACTCTGCCGCCTCGGTGTCCTGTCCGGCCATCCGGTAATGATAGGAGACCTGTCCGGCAAGAGAGCCGCCCTCCCTGCGCCGGCGCGCGCGGTCGGCGAAGGCGGTCGCGATGCGTCGGTGCAGCAGTCTCCTTCGTGCCAGGCTGGTCTTTTCGTAGACGATCTCCCGCAGCTTCTCGTGGGAGAAGTCGTAGACCGGGTAGCCATCTCCGGCGCTCTCGGGGACCTCCCGGATCAAGGTCCGCGAACTCAACTCCTCGATGGCCGCGATGGTCTCTTCTTCGCTCCGGCCGCTGACCTCGCGCACGGTGTCGAAGTCGAACGAACGCCCGATGGCCGCTGCCGCGGCGAGCAACTGCTCCTCGGTCTCGTTTAACGCGTGCAGACGCCCCTCCAGCAGGTCCCGCACTCCGCCCGGCAGCGACCATGCGCCGTTTTCGGGACCAAGTTCTCCTCTCACGGCGGCGGCGAGGTACTCCGTGAGGAAGAGCGGCAACCCTTCCGTTTCGTCGTAGAGCCGCCGCTCCAGCTCCTCGTCCTCGCCTGCAACGGAACGGACCAGCTCCGCCACGGAGGGAGCCTCCAGCCGCCCGAGCCTCAGGACCGTGGCGTGTCCGGCGCGTTGGGCTTCACGCATGAGCGCCCGCAGACGATGCCTCTCCGGCACCTCTTCCTCGCGCCAGGCTATGAGAATACGCAACGGCTTCGCCTCCAGGCGGCGCACCAGATAGGACAGCAGGTCGAGGGAGGCATCGTCGGCCCATTGCAGATCGTCCAGGAAGAGAAGGCCAGGCGGCGTGCCCTCGCAGACTGCCATCAAGACCCGGCTCACCCCCTCGAAGAAGCGGCCCTGGGCGCCCGGCGCGTCGAGCGGCGGGGCATCTGGCAGGTCCGGGAAGAGCTCGGCGAGTCCGGGAAGAAGACGCGCCGCCTCGCTCGACAGATGCACCGGTATCTTCTCTAGCCGGGGTACAAGGGCCGCCTGACCCAGCGCTGACTCTAGAGCCTCGGTGAAGGGACCGTAGGCCAGGTTCGTCTCTCCCGCGTAACAGCGGGCGGCGGACGTTACCGCGCCGCTCTCCCGGACGTGAGCCATAAACTCTTCGGCCAGGCGCGTCTTACCGATACCGGCCTCGCCCTCCAGCGCCACGACGTGTCCCTCCGTCTCGGATTCGTAAGCCTTTCGCAGGTCCTCCCATTCCTCCGCCCGTCCGACCATCGGGCTGCCGGAGAACCGGGTCTCGGAAGCGCTCTCGGGATGAAGCGCGTCCGCTTTCGGCGCCGTGTGGATGGAGAACGGCGGCGGCGTTTCTCCTTGCTCGATTATCCGGTAGAGTCTGGTCGTCTCCGCCAGCGGTGGAACGCTCAACTCCTTTTCGAGTGTCCGCGTGCATTCGCGGTACTGGCGCAGGGCGTCGGCGCGCTGCCCTGAGAGGGCGTATGCCTGCATCAGCGCGCGGTGGGCAGGCTCGCTCAAGGGGTCAAGAGTGAGCCTGCGCCGGGCATACGCGACGGAATGCTCCCACTCGTTGCGCGCGCCAAAGCCTCGCGCGAGCCGCTCCAGCGCGCCGCCCAACTCGCGGCGCAGGCTCTCGGCCTGGAAATACTGCCAGTCGTCGAAGTTAAAGCTATCTCTGAGACCGAAACCGGCCAGGAAGTCGCCATGATAAAGCTCGGACACCTCGGACAAAATGGGCAAGCAAGCCGGGCATACCTCGTTCTCCGAATGTCCGTGTGTCCGGCATTCCTCGAGCAGGTGGCGAAATCGTACTACGTCGATCCAGGCTTTATCGCGGTCTAGAAGGACGCTCTCCCGGTCGACATTCAAGGGACCTTCCGAGCGGAGAGTGCTCAGCGCCGAAAGCGTGCGGCGCAGGGCGGCGCGAGACTTGGTCTGGCTGTACTCTGGCCACAGCAGACCGGCCAGAGTGTCGCGGCCGTGACGCCCTTCCTCAAGGGACAGGTAAGCGAGGAGCGCCACTGCCTTGCGCGTATCAACCTCAACCACCGCGCCCGCGTGTTCGATGCGCGGCGAACCCAGGAAAAACAGCCTAGTATCGACCACCCTGTCACCTACCGATCCAGCCGTCAATTATGCCTTGTATGGCCTATTGCCGCAACGGGCGTCGGACGCTGGCCGTTGCCGTGACAGTCCCAGGAAAACCTATGTTCGCCCGTGGAGAGACTCAGCCCATGATCCCGTTTCTCTTGCCTTTCGGTTGACAAGGAATTATTTCACTGGTTATGATAATGATAGGAGGAGATCTTGCAGTTCGTGGGGTAAGAGTCTTCGAGTCGAGTGTAGCGCCGACGGACCTGGTGTACCGAACCGCTGGAGAGGTTCCTAGCCAGATTCGACTGAGACCTCTAATTGGCTTGGGAAAGGCTACAAATGAAGACCAATTCGTCTCACGCTTCGCCCGTGGTAAAGACCTGTGCCGTGGGGCGGAGCATCCAGGCGGCGCTCGCGGAGAAAGGTCCGCAGACCGTGCGCCGCTATCCAGCCTCTGGACCGGGCGCGAGGATAGCTACGCAGTCCGGATAAATGTAGGGAGTTGAGGGGGACGACGCGCTTGCCGCTCGCGTTGTCGACTTGTCAAGAGATCTATGTTGTCAGGAGGCCATTCAGAAATTGGGGATGTGAAGCGGACGATGTATCTGGAGCGGTAGGAGAAATTCACTGGTTGGGGTCAATATTATTTTGGAGAGGAGGGTCTGTCCATGTGAGACCTGGGTATTAACACAAGAAGCGTAACTCTTTGGGGAAAAGGAGGAGAGCGATGGCTGAAGGTCCATACGTTATGGGCATAGATTACGGGACGGGGGGTGTTAGGGTCGGCATCTTCGACCGCGAGGGAATGCCGGTGGCCTTCCACAGTGTCGAGTTCGACACTAAATACCCACGTTCAGGCTGGGCGGAGCAGGACCCCGAGGTGTGGTGGTCAAGCCTCGTGGAGGCGTCAAACGCAGCTATCAAGGAGAGTGGCGTCTCGCCCGAGGAGATAGCGGGTATCTCAACGGACGCCACGGCCGCCACGGTGCTGGCCGTCGATGATAAGGGTCGCCACTTGCGGCCCGCCCTGCTGTGGATGGACGTGCGCGCCTCAGATCAGGCGACGCAGATACAGGAGACCGGCGACCCCGCCCTCAAGTACAATGGCTATGGGGCGGTCTCCGCCGAGTGGGGGCTTCCGAAGGCCTTGTGGCTCAAGGAAAATGAGCCGGACACCTACAAAAACGCCAAGTACATCTGTGACTGCGGCGACTGGCTGACCAACCGCCTCACTGGCGAGTGGGCAGGCTCCATCAACATGGCCGCCTCGAAGTTCTACTACGACCGGGATGAGGGAGGATGGCCGGAGAGTCTCCTGAAAGCGATCGGCTTTGAGGATTTCGTTGACAAGTACCCACCGAACATATCGGACCTCGGCACCGTGGTCGGGGGCTTGAGGAAAGAAGTCGCCGAGGAGTTGGGCCTCAAGCCCGACACCCCCGTGGCGCAGGGCGCGATAGACGCCTACGCTGGGGCGCTTGGTCTCGGGGTAACCGAGCCTGGCAAGATGGCTCTCATCACCGGCTCGTCTCACGTCATGATCGGGCAGGCCGCCGAGCCTATCCACGGCGAAGGTTTCTGGGGCTCCTACACCGACGCCATGATCCCCGGCCAGTACACTATAGAGGCCGGTCAGGTCTCCACTGGCTCCATCGTCGCCTGGTTCAAGAACAGCTTCGCCGGGGACGCGGCCGCCGAGGCCAGAGAGCGCGGTGACGACCCCTACGACGTACTAAATGAGTTAGCTAAGGAAGTACCCATAGGTTCCGACGGGCTCATATTGCTCGATTACTTCCAGGGCAACCGTACCCCACACACCGACCCGCTCGTGCGCGGCGCGATCTGGGGCCTCTCCCTAGGCCACGGCCCCGGACACGTCTTCCGCGCCATCATCGAAGGCATCTGCTACGGCACCGAGGACATCTTCCGTACGATGCGCGAAAACGACTTCGAGCCGAGGGTGACCGTCGTCTCCGGGGGACCGGCCAATAGCGAACTGTGGATGCAGATGCACGCCGATGTCTCCAACGTACCTATCGCCTTCACGAAAGTGAGTGAAGGACCCGTTCTGGGCGCCGCGATGCTGGCCGCCGTCGGCGCCGGTATCTACCCGGACATTCAGACCGCCGCCGACAACATGGTGCATACGGAGCGCACCATCGAGCCCGACCAGTCCAGGCACGAGGAGTACCAGTTCTACATGGACAGGTATATCGAGACTTACCCACAGCTCAAGGAGATGATGCACAAAATGACCCGCCACGTGACTGGCAGCCAGGCCGCGGCCGCAGGGGCTTAGGACTCAAGGCGGGTAAGAGCGTAGGGTATGATCGGGGCCGCGAAATGCGGCCCCGGCCAACTTTGAGAGACTGAGATCCGGCTCCTCAGTCCTCGGAGGTGTGCGAGGAGCGTCCGTGACAGCCTGATGTCTTCTCGAATACGTTGGCGCGGCGAGAGAGGAACATGCATACTTAAAATCGAGGAGGGCGAGAGATGCGAATAGTACAGATATCGGACATACACACAGGGACACCGCTTTTCAGGCCGGACTTCCTCGAAGCAGCTATTGAGGAGACAAACGCCTTAGAGCCGGACCTC
>JAABUR0100001871.1_pt1 | contig 35156 bp, 4 predicted proteins | sample 5560091 | NCBI WGS metagenome assembly JAABUR01 (sample SAMN10711879, study PRJNA513375) | rock metagenome | isolation source: Antarctica rocks | place: Antarctica: Victoria Land, University Valley sud | reverse complement strand
AGGCGGAGTAGATGAGGGATTCGTTCCAGAGGAGGGGGGAGAGGATGGAGCGGAGGAGGAGTTCGTGGTGTTTGGGTTGGGGGGTGTTGGTGGTGTTGTTTGGGGTGGTGTTGAGGGGGGATTGGACGGCGGCGGGGACGAAGGTGGTGAGGAAGACCCAGGTGAAGGTTTGGAGGGTTAGGAGGCCCCGGACGCCGAGGAGGTAGGTTTGTTCGGGGTGGGTTGGTTGGGGTTGGGATGGTTGCTGAGGAGTGTAGTTGTATTGGGAGAGTGTTGAGAGGGTTCGTCGGATGTGTTTTTGGAGATGGGAGAGGAGGTGGTGGACGGTGGATAGATGCGTTCCTGGGTCTGCTCCTGTTGCTGCTGTGTGCTCTTTCTCTGTTTCCATCTTGATGTTGTTGTTTGGGAGTCTGGGTAGGTGCTGGTGTGGTGTGGTGTTGCAGTCGACGTCGACGTCTTTCACATTGAGATGGATATTGTCACTTGGTGTTTTGGCAGTCGAGGGTATGAAGGCTAGGCTAGGCCATGCAGTCTCGGACCTGGACCTTTGACGGTGACCGAGGGCGTTTGAGCCTCATGTAGCCTTGTCCGATTTCGTGGGAGAAAACCCGCTTTGCTCGACTACATGGCTTTGAAATGCAGGGGATCATGCTGTGGGGTCCGTGGTGGATTCTGGCGTGGCTGGCTGAATGTTGCGCCGGATTTCCTTTCATTCATGCCGTGTCTATTTGGAGCTGATCTTCGTCCCATGTGCTGTCGATGTGAAAGCGTTCGCATGTTGTGGTGCTGGGCGCGGTGTGCATGCATGGAGGTGGATCCCTTATCGGCTAGGCGTACTCTCGACACGCCTTGGTACTGGAGTGGGGTCCGCATTGGGTCTTTACTTTACTCCTCTTGGTGTTCCCTTCCGCACAGGAGTTCCTTATCTGAAATTGACATGTGGATCCATCCTGATACCTGATAGAATGAAACATCCTTAGCCGAAATAGTTCCCGTGTGTCTTCAGCTCGGTCAACCCATTCAAGAGTACTTGCGCAATCTCTGGAATCCTTTCCCGTGTGGGATGATTCCTGAATCGGGTCATGATTTTCCCGGATGGACTGCCGAACGGCATTCGATGTTGACTGGTCGCTAGCTTAGTCGCTTACCTTAGGATCTTGATATTCTCCGCCGTTGGCTGACGGGAGGGTTGGGAGCGGGAACCTTCGAACGATATGTTCGTGGCCCGAGCGCCCGGAGCAAGTTCTGCGGCAGACCGCTTGAGGATATCCGGAGCGTGGCGACGGCTAGGCTTTGAAAGGTTAGATCGATAGATTACTCAGCCTATCTCGGGCTAGTAGTGATGGAACCTAGATCCCAAGGGAACTAGCGTTCCCGGTGGATATGACTACCGTGATGGTGGGACGTGTGGGTCATCATCACGTAGCCTTATCGTGCTGACCCAGCTTTGATTAAGGTACCTTCAAGATGGCCTATGAAACTTAAGGATATCAAAACGACGGGCCAGTCAGGAGCTGCTAGTGTTCCCCTGCATCTCAGGTATCGTAAAACAATAAATGCACGTTGATACGTTATCAGTACAGACCGCATCGGATCATTCCTTCCCACTAATGCAGTCCCAGTGGGGCACCCTTGGGGGTTGTCACTGCCACTCGGGCATGTAGGCTGCATCCTCTTCATGCAGGTCTCGGTAATGGCTTGGTGGCTCGAACACTGACCTTCTTCGCGTTAGTCAAATGCTTGCATCAAGTAATTTCTCTTCATCCAATGGGATCGCCGAAACCTAGAGCTGACGGATGCAGGATCGGCGGGTCATGGCCTTGTATGACTGCTGTGATCATGCGAATAACGTGTGAACATGGACAATGCCATTATGGCCGGGGTCTATTGGTGTTTCTTGGCCCATCTCATATAGAGATTGGAGGCCAAGAAGATTAGCATTATAATTATTGTCATCTAGGTGTTATATAATGTCTAGATCGTCTGCGTGGGGAAATTGTCGATGCAGTCCTTAAGCTCTGGCAGTCCTTTTCATTCATCATGTTCTCTTGGTCGCGTTCCATTTCGAGTATCTTGTAACCTGCCTTGCGTGACCGTAGAGACCCATCGTAGCCATGAAGATGAGATATGGCGTGTAGATCACGCAAAACATGACCATCGCTTTGTAAGTGACGAACTCCGACTTCACCCGATTAGTTATTATCAGCGTCGCGAAGAGACACATGATGCTACATCAATCATATCAGCCTAGTGCAACGAAGTACACAAATCAAAGTCAGTTACTTACCTGACGATGAAGAACCATTGCGATACCGGAAAAGGAAAAAACACCATTGTCGCAAGTGCAGCCGGAGACTTCGGGAAACCTGTGAGGATGAAGCTCAGGACCAGACACAAGTATTGCGTGACCAAGTAGTAGCTCGACTCGCGGATTGCCAGCAACGAGAAAAGCCCAAACCGCTCCTTGAAACTTCGTTTGCCGATCCCAGCGGGTCTGTTGAATGCTAGGATCGTGTGTTTTATGCTCACTTGAGTCCAACCCTGAGCCCATCTCAGCCGCTGCTTCCACATGGCTGGGATTGTCGTGGGAGCCAGTTCGTAGGACACCACATTCAATTCGTGAACGATCTTACAGCTTCGCGTTATGGCTCTCAATGTAGAGTCAATGTCCTCTGTCAACACTGTTCCGTCCATCTTGAGATCTTGCAGCAGCGGCGTGCGCCAGTAGCCATTGGAACCGGTGAAGAGGCCGAATCCCCACATGGCAGCCCTTCCGGGATGCGAAACCGCGTAGATCTTGTCGAATTCGACTGATATCATGCTCGAAAGCCAAGATGCTTTGGCGTTGAAGATCACACAGCGACCTTGGACAATATCTACTTTCTGATCTCCGATAAACCTCTCGACAGCCCATCTTGGGCCATAAGGATGAGTATAGTGGTCCGCATCGAAGATGGTGATTATGTCCGAATTGGTCTTGAGCGAGAAGAAGTAGTTCAGATTGTCCGCTTTCGAGGTCGATCCTGGCACTTTGATCAACCGGAAATGAGACTTACGGGCCTCGAGTTCTTGAAGTGCGGTTTCGAGTGGCTCTATAGCATGCGGCGTGTTGTAGACCAGATTGATCCTGATCTTGTTCGACGGGTACACAATCTCGTTCAGAGCATAATGAACGCGATCCATTATGATGTCCTTCTCGTTAGGAAGATACGCAACCTTTGAAGCTCAGCTCCACGACACGAAATGACTCGAGAAGGCTTGCGGGGCTTACGATGAGTAAATCTACTACAAGCAGGTCCTCATCGGGAGTCGGGAATACCCAGCCATTCTGTGTCACTTGGCTTACCGCCTTCCTTGCGTCTCTACAAGGTGTCAGGCTCATGAAAGCCTCCATGACGGTAGATCCAGCGATATAGAAGTTTGTCGTCAAGTAGATGAACCAGAACATTGTGATGAGTGATTCGGTGCAGAATGTGTACATCGATACCGAGAAGACAAAGTACGAGGTGACAAGTAAGCACGGCGTCCATTCGTCAACATAGGCCCCAACTGCTTTCATCAGATTGTGAACAGTAGCCTCGATACCTCTGAGCCTTCCTGCGATCTGCTTTGGTCTCCGTGTAGGCCTGCCATACCAGCAGCCAAGCGAAGAACTGACAGCCATGCCGGGGATATGGCAGCTATCAATGCTCCAAGGACGACTGAGCTGCGACAAGAGTGACCAGGAGTGATGTGAAGGGAGGGCTGACGCGGACCAATGTATAGTTGGTCAAAGGATGTGACGAAATATAAGCGAGCGAAACCACATTGTCATCTGTACACAGAATTTGGGCCAATAGAGACATGACCCGAAGCCGTTGGCCTGGCTCCGAGAAGGTAAGTTCCGAGGATCTGGACCAGTGCAGAAGAGCGGTACATTTGATTGTCACCAGCTTGCCACGTTGCACGGATCCGATGAGCCCGAAGCCGCCAATTGGATTCAATCGGCCGGAGACCAAGATATGGATGTGTGGGTGATAATTTTAAAATTTGGACGTTTGAGAGCCGCGGATAAGCCATGATTACGGGATGTAGTGAGCTTTCCAGAACAGACTGATATTAGATCCTGGAGGATGGGGCCGTTTGTCCCTTCTGGGAGTCAGTAGTGACGGATTTGGCCCCTCTACTGTGCTAGTGCAAGGTGTCGCCTTTTGGAGATAACAGCCTTGGAAGGAATCCCCAATATAGCACACGCTCTAGGTAACGCCCTAAGAGTGACTCGATAATACGAGTCAGCGCATTGATCTCGTAGACACCGGTGACAAGGCTGCGTTCTGAATGCCAACATATCCGGCCACTGACTGTTTCCTACCCATAGAATTTGTGTCCAACAACATACCCGGCATCATGCGAAGTTCCAAGACAGAGATATTGGAAGCCTGCACGGTATCTGAATTTCTGCCCTGGGTCCAATGCATGGGTTTTCAACGTCGTTGTGTTGTCGTTTACCGGCTGGTAAAGTACGGTAATTTACACTTATCTAGCGGATACCAGGCTCGCGCTACGCCTTTCTAGTGCTAGTGGTGCGCTAGGAGAGAATGATCCGTTAGACTTGATCATCGCAATCTAATAGGCAGATATCACGTCTTTCATGTTGACGGCTGGGACCCATACCGCCTGAGCGGCTGAGGATTATCGTGAATCAGTTGCATCAACGCATAACATACTCAAGACGTGCATCTTTCTGCATCCTGAGCTGGCCATCCTACAAAGCGCCCTCGTCCTATTCTGGGATGTCGAATCACACGTCGTTGGTCACCAGCGACACGATGGCTTTACATGGTAGGACAGATGGGGGCTGATCGTCAAGGATGGAGAGACCACTTGCTCCGGGCACTAGTGAATACGATTCGACGATCTGCCTTTGAAGCGTGGTTTTGCTTTTGGTGCATAAGAACCACATTTCTCGAGTAAGCCTTGCGCATGTAGATATGTGGCGTACTGCCTGCCATCTTCTAGCTCGCATTCATTCAGCTGGGTACCTGCAGTCCAGGATGTGAATTTTACATCGCTACCGCTGTGCCCAACATACAATGCACAATCCTTTGGGTGGGGGTGGGCAATAGTGACATTAGTCCACCTTCCATTAGAGATCTCTACAGTGAGGATTTGCCGACTTTCATGTAAAGATGCGATCTCTGATAACGATCTCCGCTCTAACCCACTTCTATGTGGTTTCTAGCGTTTTTCGCACTGCTGTTGTCAATGCTGCAGATGGGAATTGTCCATGCGGCTACTATGATGCTACTACTCATAACCTTTTCACGGAGTCGATGATAGTATATTTCAACGAGACAACATCATTGCCTATCGCGGGCCTTGTCACAGAGACGTATGAGCATAATTATGAGAAGGGCTGGAACACTCAGTTTCGTGAGGGTGCCGACCTTGCCAATATTGGATTCTCCAATTCATCTACTGGTTCTAAGAGGTCGGACTCGCTCGAACTCCGAGTGTCCCCTTACCGAGAAGACCACCTTGTCGTTGGTAGCAGCATCAGGACTTCCAGACAAGACATTCAGTATGGATCGTTCACGTCTTTGTTACGTTCACCAGCGCCAGGTGCTGGCGATGGTGGGAGTGCGCTATCGATGGCCCTGCAATTCAATCTATCCCAAATGATCTCGGCCGATCTCCAGAATACAAACGCGCCCTCAGGTGCCTTTATAAGTATGCTCCACAGCGAGGAATCCCCTGAAACCAGTCGAATCGTTACGTATGAAACCATGACTAGAGGAGACTTCGGAAACGGCACCGTCTCGCCATGGGAGGATGTAGAACTGCGGATGGACTGGACGCAGAAGTACGTGAAATTTTACATTGGAGGTTATCTGGCTCGCACAATATACAAAGCCGAAACCGATGCCCTGTTCAGCACGCCGTCCCCCTTTTTCTTAAGACACTGGTCGAATGGCAACAACGCTTCCTCCCAAGGACCGCCCAAACAACCTACGACTGCTCACGTTGGCTGGGTTAGGACGTTTTTCAACTCGTCTTTGATGACTGAAGACGATCACATCAGTTATGGGAAGCGATGTCAGTTCAGAGATGCTTGTTTGTCCAGCGATGTAAAACTGCGAGGGTCATCCCCTTACCCTGGGGAGGCTGTTCTCCGCTGGAAACAAAAGCCTGGCCATAGGCCAACCCGAAAATTGGCTATATGGCTCGCTGTGGCTTGTATAAGCTCGACTACGTTTCTCTTGATAAACCCGTTCTGGAAGAGGATTCGAGAGAAGATCACAGGGCGCAGACAATCAACTCCGGGCCATGGCAAAGCGACTAAGGATGCCTTTGCCACGGAGTCAGTCTTGTTTGACTCGAAAGCTGCAACGATTGCAGGATCGGCAAACCTAACGCCCAATACCCGAACGAGAGCGCCATCTCTTAGCGCTACCACTCTCAATGAGAGTAGACTAGCTTTCGGTAGTGCGACACCATTCATTCGAAACGAAGCGTCTTCGAACGTCTCTAGGACTGACGTGTCCCTGAAACACCCACACGGGTTTGTGTTCTTCGAAGAGCAGCCTCACCTCATGGCCAACGAAGGATTACTCCCAGACGAGATTACCTTGGTAAGTCCTGACAAACGCACATGTAGAGGAGAGTCGGAGGGTCTTGTCACCAAATCTAACGCCATGGACGATCTCGCAATTGAGCGTTGTAGGCGGAGTACTGAACCGCCTCATCAACGAACCCAACACGATTTTATTGAGAATGGTGTGGAGATTACCAAAAATCCGGTTTACGATACTAAAGACATATCGTTAACGCCAGCTCCAAGAGGATCAAAAAATCTTCCAGAGGCCAAAAATCGTATCGACCACCTGGCAGGGCTTGTAGCCGTGTCTTGCTTGATAGTCACAGCCATCCATTTTAGTCTGACCTTCGTGTTTGGTGATCTCAACCCTGGCGCTTTCCACCATTACCACAGTGAGGAGATTGCAAGGAAAACCTTCAATCAATTCTTCCTGAATCTCATCTGGATTGGACCATTCCTCATGACCTCCACTCGCTTCTTGGTTTCGAGCTATCTTCGCACTGGAGATCTTCTTCCAATTGCCCAAAAGACGGTCACACGAACGTTCCGCCTGATGATTCCCATTGCAGCCATGGCGATGCTGGAATATTTCCTCATTACTTGTGGTGCTATCAACTGGCTGGAATTCCTTCCATCAGTTACTTGGTCGACTTGGCCTTATGCGGTTGGATACAGTAACTTCAGCAACTTTGTAAATGAGGTCTTGGAGCTGGCATATTTGATTCCAAACGCAGCACCATTGATCACCTTCAATTATTGCACTGGTGTGCTTTGGACAATCCCTGTCCAATTACAGGGTTCATGGTTGAGTTTACTCGCGGTCATCGTCATTTACGAAATCAAAGCACCCTGGAAGAGATTCAGCTTCTATGCTTTCTGCATCATCAACCACTGGTACGCCGTATCTTGGGGCACGTACTTCTACCTGGGCATCATGCTCACCGACCTTGATGTGACTTACAACTGGCGCAAGTACCTACATGCACGCCCATTTGCATACTATCCCCTGCTTACATTCTTCATTGTGCTCTGCCTAGCTGCACTCAGCCTAGACGTCGTCACCCAATGGACAAATGTTTTCTATGCCACATCCGAGTACGGCATCCATCCAGATCACAGCACAGGCCTTACAATATCACAGGCTGGCAGAGATGTGTACCCGCCTTATTACTTTCCTCGAATCAACGGCGTCGCCTTCGCAGTGGGCATCCAAGCAGCCGTCGAACTTAGCCCCATCATCCAGAAAGTCTTCTCCTTCCGAGTACTGGTCTGGGTCTTCCCACACATATTCACAATTTACTTGCTGCACGGCTTCGTCTTCTGGAGTCTTGGCTCTTGGTTATGCATCGTATTCGCCGTACATGGCATCAGATACTGGTTGAATCTTCTCATTGTAGCAATCTGCTGCTTCACCGTCATCGCGATCTCGCTACCGGTGCTCACGCCATTGCTGGACGGTCTAGGCAAATCGGTCACGCAGGATATCTGGGAGTTCGCGCATGAAGACCCCGTGCCTCGCAGGCCAACTTTGCATCCGTTCCCACCACGCTTCTTGTTTGACAGGTACGAGACACCGCATGAGGGGAAGGAGTCGAAGGATGTCAAGATTGAGAATATGAAGGACCCGGAACCTTGAAGGAATCATCGATGAAATGCATTTAATAATCCTTAATACGATGCTCGAGTCATAACTTTTAGGCATATAGATAAAGTATAAAAGAGTAGAGACCCAGCAAACCATATACTAATACTAGTAAAAGCTGCGAAGATTGCTTAAGGTATACTAAGCATTGTCGCACAACTCTAGGCCGTTTCGCTCCGTAAGGAAAAAGCCAGATAGTATAGAGTTAGAGATATAGCTCGACGCATAGCCCTTAGTACGCGTTACTATAGGCCACAAGATGTTTCATGTACCGATAGTAAAGGAGCGGCAAAAGCGCGAAATAGCAATAGGCCATTACTTGGACAGAATTTGCCTGAAGTACAATCACGATTACTTTGCGATTGACTATACGCCTTCTACAGTTACTTACCTATATGAAAGTGAAAGCGATGCTGATAAGCTGACATGTATAGCAGTAATATTATCGGCGGGCATTCCCCGTCGAATATAGAGGTGCGGCGACTAATATTTCCTACTAAAGGCCTTTTATACATATTTACCTCCGCTATCCTATTGCCTTTAACAAGTACTAGCAACCTCTTATAATAGGACAAGGACGTAGCTTACTCTCTATATTAAGGCTAACCTTTAGTTATAGTAAATAATACGAAGGGGCCTTAATAGAATATAAGAATATACGAGCTTAAGCTCTAAATATCTAATAGGTAGTATATATAGGAATAAATAGGCGAGTTTTATCTAGATATAAGTCTTTTACACGAAGATATTTAACCCTCTTATAATTCTAGATCTACTCTATCCTTTTCTAGTCTTAATATTTAATCTTTAACCTTACTTCTATATTAGAACTTTATATTTAATACTATAACTAACTTAGTACTTCTTATAATTACTATATACTATTAAGATATAATAGTAGTATACTTTACTACTACTAGTTATTAGCTTTAGTATATACTAAGATATATTATAAAGTAACCTTATATTTAATTTAAACTCTATTTATTAGATAATAGTATCTAATTCTTATATAATATATTATACCTTAACCTTTATAAATACTACTTAATCCCTTAGTAGAATAATTTATATACTATAAGAGAACTTGTAACCTATTTTAATTACTACTTTTTACTTATTTATAACTACTCTAATACTTTATATATTAGGTAGTTAAACTATTTAAAATAGGAGATAACTAGAGGTATTTACTTATTAACTTAAGATAAATTAATCTACTACTTATCTTCTTCTAATTACTATATAATTTAAATTATTAGTAGGATTTAAACTATTTTATAACTAGGAATAGATTAGTAATTTAGCTTAGATAATTACTATTTTACTACTTAAATTAACTTTTAATTTAGTAATCTATTCCTAAAAACTATTCTAGTTTAAAGAGCTATTTCTAGATTAAAACTTAGAATAGATTAATTAATATAAGCTAGTTTTATAAGTAATTCTAGGGTTCTAGTCCTATTTAGATTAGGTATTCTAGATTATTAGAAATACCTTAGTAGATATCTATAAGTTAAGGGTATTATATTTTAGTAGTAGTAGATATAAGTATAGTATTCTACTAGTAGTAAAGTATATATTCCTAGTTCTATCTTTTATTTAAAATATTTAAGATTATTAATTATATCTTAAAGTTAGAAGTTATATTTTAGTCTTAAGTCTATTATATACTTTAATTTAATATACTTCTAGATTACTATAATCTCTAATTAAATTACTATTAAAGCTATTAAGCCTACTACTTAAGAGTATAATATTATAAATCTTATTAATATTATATAAAATTAGACTTAAAATATAAGTAATTTAATTAAACTCTATATAAGGAGCTAAGAAACTATATAATATAAGGTGTAAGTAGTATATAATAGATCTTATATACTTATATAAGATATATATAACTAGGTTTTAAGAAATTTTAATACTATATAAGTAATACTAAAACTAGTATTATAGTTTACCTATCTATATATTTATTATAAATAAACTATTTACTTAGTATTATATATTAATTTTAACTTTATTTAAAGATAGAGTTTTTTTAATATATATCTTAATACTACTATAGTATATAAACTATATTATTATAGTATATTAATTACTAAGATATCTACTAAGATAGATTAGTATCCTACTTTTAAACTAAATTAGAAAAATAGATTAGTTTAGAAAGTAATTTATTCCTAGTTATAAAATAGTTTAAATCCCTTTATTAGAAGATTTCTAGTTATATAAAATACTTTTTATTTAAGCTTTAATCTCTTACTATTATTACTTACTATAATAATAAAAACTAGGATAGATAATACTCTTACTTTTAGTAGTAATTATAAGATTAGAAAATATAATATAAGATAATCTAACTTAATAGCTTCTAAGCTTTAATTACTCTTACTAATAATATAGAATAACTTATAATAGATAATAGTAGATATAAAGAATAGTACCTAATCTATATATAACTATTCTACTTTCTTTAAGATAAACTAAAATATTATAGAGGTTTAAGCTATATTCTAGGATATAGTAGTTAGAAGGAAGGTAGATAAGATAAATATAGTCTTAAGCTCTCTAAGCTACTATAGTAATTCTAATATTATAATACCTAGGAATAAGCCTAATTCTTACTAAATCTCTTAAGCGAGTAGTTTCTATTTACTTACTTAAAAAAGAATACTATTATTTAGTAAAATCTAGGTTAACTCTCTAAGATAGACCTTAATTACTAGTATAGAAAGACTTAGAGATTTTAGAACTTCTAAGAATCTAGCTCTATTCTTTAGAAAATCTAGCTCTATCTTAAGAATCTAGTTCTATTTTAAAAAAAATCTAGCTTTATCTTAAGAAATCTAGTTTTATTCTAAAGAAATCTAGTTCTATTTAAAAGAAATCTAGTTCTTTCTAAGGAATCTAGTTCTATTCTAAAGAAATCTAGTTCTATTCTAAGGCATCTAGTTCTATTCTTAAGAAATCTAGTTCTATTCTAAAGAAATCTAGTTCTATTCTAAGGAATATAGTACTATACTTAAGAAATCTAGTTCTATTCTAAAGAATCTAACTTTATTCTTAAGATATCTAGCTTTATTCTAAAGAATCTAGCTTTATTTAGAAAATCTAGTTTTATTCTTATAAATTTTATACTATAATATAGAATAGAGGTAAGGTTAACCTCTTATTAAATCTATTCTACTCTACTCCTACCTTAATCTAGCTAGCTTCTCCCTCTATTAAACTTATATTAATTCCCTTTCTATATAATATAACCTCTACTACTACCCTAACTCCCCTTTTATCTCTATTCTACCTTAAATCTAATCTAGCTACCTCTATTATATTAATATACGCGTCTAAGCAAGCTTATAATAACCCTCTACTAACTTATAATATACCCCTCTACCCCTAGGCTAGTACTATTCTCCCCTTCTTCCTCTACTTTTCCTACCTATACCTAATCTTTTATACTACCTATTACTACTTCCTCCCTTATAATAAAATCTATAAATATCTAATTAATAGCTACTCCTCCTTTAAAGAGATAAGTTATAATATTCTTATAAAAATAGATATAATTACCTCTATTTATAACTTAACTAAGTTTATAACTACTTATATATATTTAGTAAAGCCCCTTCCTTCTATTATAAAGCTTAGGGACCTAGTACTAGAATATAAATATACCTATTCTACCTTTTATATTTACTAGACTAGGGCTTATAAATATATTAATCTTTATCTTAAAATTATATATAAATAATTTATTTATTATAATATAATTAGACTAGTTTAGTAATACCTTATATAATTTCTCTTTATTATTAACTACTTCTTACCTACTAGTTATATAATTATTTAGTTAGAGAATACCCATATAACCCTAGCTACCCTAGATTAAAGAGGGAAGTAGTTAATACTTATAAGCTTACCTCTACTTAGCTTTTAGTAGACTCTAATTATACTAAAACCTCCCTACTCTTTATTAAAGGGGTCCTCCTCCTTTATAATCTTATTATATTAATCTAGTCTTAGCTAGTATATTAAGCCTTTAAATTAAGTATTAACTATTATAAAGCTAATTAATATATAACTCTAGTAAACTAGCTAGTATAAGATATTTAAAGAATATAATTAATACTAGATTTAAGCTAGTAGCTAGCTTCCTATTAATTCTAGTCTCTTCCCCTTTAATATTAACTTCTAATACCCTCTATTAGCCCTAATTAAAGATAGCTTAATTTAACTAACCTTAAGTAATAAGATAATAAAGGAGATATACTAGATTATCTTCTAGTTCCTCCTTTAACTTTATAAAGAGGTTATCTATTCTATTTAATATACCTTCTTTTAAATCCGCGTATAACTAAAAAGCTAGGTTTATAAGTAGTTTTTAAGAGATTATTACCCCTTTTACCTTTTAAGAATAATAACCTTAAAGAAGTATTATAATTTAACCTAGATATATCTATTTATCTTTATTCTTTATCTAACCCGCCTTAATAAGTATATATAATAATAGTATTAGGGGTTAATCCTTCTAATTAAGATTTATAATATAACTACTAATATAATTAAGATTACTTATAACTTAATCTAGCTTCTTATAAATAAATTAACTATTAGTTATAAATAGGAATAATCTATTAAGATATTATATTAAAAAGAGTATATTACAAGTAATTTATATTAACTCTTAATTACTTTTATTACTTTATAAAAGTAGTTAAAAAGCTTATATTTTTATCTTATTATCTACTTTACTAGTATTCTAGCCTTAATAAAATTTAAGATAATTCTTTACCTTTATATATATATTATATACCTCTTAATATTAATTTATATAAGTTAGATCCTCTTCCTTTATAACTATCTCCCCTTTTAAGTAAGCTAGTAAAGTATTATTACTAGCCCTTTAATTATTAGTAAAGAATTTAAAGGTAAAGATCTAATTAATTTAAACTTAAATAAGTAAGAGGCTAAGATATCTAGTAATATAAACCTTATTAAATTTAAATCTAATATAAATAAGGATAAAATAGATTAAAATAAGGGAGAATAAGTATATAAAGGTTTTAAAAGTAATTAATTATACCTTTAATAGTAGATAATAGCTTATTATAAGAGATAAAGGTAGTAATAAATATTTTAAATAGCTTATTTAATTTTAAGTTATATATTAGTAATATTTTATACTTCTCTTAAATTACCTCCTTTTAAAGTTATATTACCTTCTATTATTAGGTAGTAAGCTTACTACTTATAAATAGGGGGTATTAGAAGTCTATTAATTAGATAGAATATAAATATTATAATTAAGCTAAAATAAATTAACCCTTATTATTATATAATTTTAAGCCTTTATTTAATCTTACTTTAATTAAATTATAATAGCTTTAAATAAGCTATTATATACTATAAAACTATTATAATTTAAGATAAATAAAAGATAACTTATATAAATATTAATATAAGTTTTTAATTATATTAAAGTTTATTTAAATTATATCTACTTTAATAGATATCTTTATTACTTACCTTTATACCTTAATTATAAATAATAGGAATTATAATAATTTATTTACTACTTATAAAAGCTATTAATAACCTCGTTAGATTACTAACTTCTTTACTTAATATATAATTATACTTTCTTTAACTTATATAATAATTTATATTTAAAGTAGTTAACTTATATATAACCTTAAATTAAATATAATAATAGTTTAAAATAGTAAGAATATAAGGTAAAATACTTTCTAGATCTTATAAAAGCTTCTAATTTTTTAATTATATAATAAAAGCCTTACTATTTTAAAGGATAAGCTTAAAATAAGTTACTTCCTTTTTAACTAGCTTAATCTTACTCTACTTTACTTCTTAATTTATATATACCTAGCCCTTTTATATCTATATTAATAAGTAGACTTTTTATATAAGTCTAATAATTTCCTCTTTAAGTTATATCTTTCTATTTAAAGTATAGTTTTAATTATCTATTAATAGACTTAAGAGCTTATTAAAGCTATTTAAACTATATTATATCTATTTAATATTATATTAATAATATAAAGCTATTATTAAGTTACTATTATTATAATATAAAACTTTCTTACCTCTATTATAAAGGTATTTAATACTTAAAGTATATAAAAGATACTTCTTCTTAAATAATAAGCTAGGTATTACCTTTAAATAGAGCTAATAAATTATAATATTAATAGTAACTACCTATTCTACTTATAACTAGTAAAGATCTTATTAATAAGAACTCTTTTAAAGGAGTAGTATACCTAATTAAAGTAATCTACTACTTAGATTATAATAAAAAAGGTTAGTTCTAACTAGAAATAATAATAAAAGGCCTTAGTTATACTTATATTAAGTCTAAGTAATTTTAAATAGATATAAAAAGGGCTTTTTAAGGGAAGTTTAAGTATAACTAGTAATAATAAAATATCTTAAAGTTTATATATAAAGTAGTCTTAAAGTAATTTAGATATAAAAGGTAGTATATTAAGTCTTAATAGCCCTTATATAAAATATTATAAAGGTTATATAAGTATTATAAATAGTAAGTAGAAGCTTCTTTATATATATATAATTAAAAGGTACTAATTTAATATATATAAACTACTTAGAGTTATTCTACTATTTATATACTTAAACCTTTATTTAAGTCTAACTCCTAGCTATTATTTATATCTATATCTTTCTACTTTAAAAATTTATCTTTTCTTTATTATTCTATCTAATTAATTATATATATATCCCCTTTTTTATTCCTATTTACCCTTATTAACCTTTTTCTCCTTTATTTTAATCTATTCTTATTAAGATTAGCTATTATATATTAAAATAAAGTAGTTTACTTTATAAAGAGATATATAACTTTAATAGCTTTATCTAATAAAGAGATACTCTTAAAATAGATAGATATAAATCTAATCTACTATTACTACTCTAATCTAAGCTATTCTATTAATAAATACTTTAAAGATAATATTCTAATTTAATATAAAACTTAGTTAAGAAAGAATTACCTATCTTTTATAATAGAATATCTAATATACTAGCTTATATAAGCCTTATACTTCTAATATAATTATAAACTCTTCCTCTTACTAGTTTATATAAGTATACTTAGATTTATTTTAGATTTAATCTAACCTATTTAAGACTTATTTCTTTACTACTACTTACTTTTAATTATTTTATAAGTTTATACTTCTAATAAATTTATAAGTAATTAGGCTTATAACTACTATTACCTCTAGACTCTATTTATTTATAACCCTTTTACCTCTTATTATATTAATATTAATATAGAAGGAGGGATATATATAAGTATAAAGGCTTCTATTTATATTATATAAATTTAAATTAATTTTATTAATATCTCTTTAAAGATAATTAAAATTATTTATTAAAAGAGAGGGTTAAATTATTACTAGTATAGAAATTAAAGGTTAAATAATAACTAATATAAAGAAATAGGTTTAAATTATTCTATTTACCCTTAATATTAATATATATAAAGATTAGTAAATTATCTAGAAGTATTTAAGATTTAAAAGAGTTACTTAATTTATTTAAGATTAAATAGACCTATTCTAGTATAAATAACTAAGAAACCCTTATTAGAACTAGCTTCTAGTCCTTACTTATATTCCTAATATTAACTCTAAAATTTTATCTTTTCTTTATTATCCTACTTAATTAACTATATATAAGTCTCCCTTTTTATTCCTATTTACTTCTATTAATCTTATTCTCTATCTAACTAATCTATTCTCCTTTATATAAGCTAGCCTATCTTTTACTAAAGTAGTATATCTTAGATAGGAATATATAATTATAATATCTTAATAATATCCTATTCTTATTAAGTATAAAGTCTAGTTATAAGAAGATTACCTTCTATTTATATTTATATACCTTATAAATTAATCTATTTAAGTCTTAGTAATCTATTCTAATTATAAAGGATATATTAAACTTCTATTACTATTATAAGTAAGTATATATATTATTAATTTAACCTTATTCTTACTTATTTAAAATCTAATTCTAGACTATTATATATTTAGAATTATCTTATAAGTCTATATCTTAGACTAGTTTCTAGGGTTATTTAAATATAATAATTATATTACCTTATTCTTATTTATTTATAACCTATTTACTATCTACTATATTAATATAAAGATTAAAGGTAGAATATATATAAATATAATAACTTCTATTTATACTTTATAAATCTAAGTTAATTTAAATAGTATATCTTTTAAAGTTATAAAGACTACTTACTTAAAGAGAGAGTTAAAGTATAATTAATATAAAAAAGTAACCTTAAATTATTCTATTTACCCCTAATACTAATATATATAAATATTAGTAAATTATCTAGAAGTAGAAGGAGTTAGAAAGAGTTATATAAATTATTTCTAATTAAATAGACCTATCTAGTTATAAATAGACTTTAAAACTATTCCTAGCTATTATTTATAATTATATCTTCTTATTTTAAAATTTTTTTTTTCTTTTTTTTATATATCCCCCCTTTTAAACCTATTTATACTTATTAGCTTTATTCCTCTTTATTCTAATATCTTTATATTTATATAAGCTAGGTATTAATATAATAGCCCTATTAATACTTTATAAAGCTATTCTAATCTTAAGTAGAATATCTTTAAAGATAATTATAAATAGATATTATAATTAAGAGTAGTAAAAATTATTAATAAGTATAAGTATATTTAAATTACTTTTACTAACTCTAATATTAATATAAATAGAAATATAAATAGTTATATTAAAGTAGATAGGTTTATAAAGAATTTTTAGAGAGGTTCTAGTCTAATTAAGCTTATTTAAGATAAATAGTATTAATAACTTCTTTAAAGCTAGTATTAAAGTAAGATATATAGTAATATCTCTAAGTCTTCTTTAACTATCTTTCCTTTTTAATTTAAATTATTTAAGTCTAGGTAAGTATCTTTATTCTATCCTTTTTACTCTTATTTAAAGTATTCTTCTTTATAATTACTTATATACCTAGTAATACTACTTATATTAACTTAGAGTTAGAAGATTAACTTAATAATAGCTAACTATTTATCTTAGATATAATAATACCTACTTTTAACTAACTTAGATCTATATCTAATAATCTTAGATAAGTTATATATATTATAATTAAAGACTTAAATAAGTAGTTAATTTAAAATATATAATACTTAAAGTTATAAAAGATTATATATTTTAAGACTACCTTAAAAAAAAGCTATTATACTATCTTCTATCTTAACTTATAATCTATACTCTTATACTCTACTTAAACTATTATTAGAATCTAGTAAAACTAGTTTATTAATACTATATTATTTATAATATAATCTTAGTCTAATATATATAAGATCTTATAAACCTTATAATAAGAGTAGTTATCCTCTTATAAACTTATATATAATATAACCTTCTAGGTAATTTAACTTATATAAGTTATAAGATAGATTAGTAAAGTAGAAAAGGACTTTTATTATATATATAAGAGATATAATTACTAGTAAAGAGTATTATACTAATATATAAGATAATATTTATATTATTTAAACTTATACTAATATATATAATATATATTTAAATTAAAAAGTAATTATATATTAATATTATAATATAAATTAATTAAAGATAGTTAATAACCCTTATAATATTATATCTCTTTAATATTAACTTAAATATACGATAATATTAAAGAAATCTACTAGGTATATAAGGATTTAAATATAATTAAATCTAAGATAATTAAATCTAGTATAATTAACCTTATATCTTATAATTAAAGGTTTCTTATTTAGTTATATTTATATAATACTAATTAAAGGTAGCTAATTATACTTTAATAGTAGTTAGTAAAGGACTCTTAATCTAACTTACTTTATATATAATATAATTATATAGTTATAAATCCCTTCTACTTATAAATTCCTAGTATTACTTTATAAAGACTTCTACTTATAATTCTTAACTAAGTAAGCTTACCTATTATACTTTAAGCTATCTTCTATTACTAGTAGATAAATACTATTTAATAGAGCTTAGTTAAGTTAAGTTTCTATCTTAAATATAATTTAATCTTCTTTCTTATCCTTTAATCTAACCCTCTATTAATCTATCTTAATTCTTACTTAGAGTTAAATTTTATAATACTACCTAAGTAACTACTTAGAACTTTATTCTTTCTTCCCTTTTCTTTCTATCTATATAATTTATCTAGTTTTATTAAGAGTTAAAGTTTAAGTTTATTATTAGAAGTATATAACCTACTACTTTATATATATAAGATTCTTTCTTATTATTTAATATAACTATTCCTTTTAAGTAAGCTTATTTAAAGATATAATAATACTCCTTTTAAGTAGTTTATTAGATTAAAGTTCTAGTTTTTCTAATAGTAGTCTATTCTTTATAAGGTTAAATAAAAGCTTAATATATATTTACCTTCTATTAAATCTCTATTTTTATCTTCTACTTTAAAGTAAACTCTCTACTTATAACTTATCTCCTAGAATCTTAAATTCTAGATCTTTATATATCTCTAAGTAAGGGCTCTATTTATTAGAGTTTTTAATCTCCTTATAATTCTTCTTTATTTATCTCTTATACTAGCTATTATAATAGATCCTTTTTACTTCCTAAATCTATTAAAGTCTTTTATTCCTATTTCCTTAATTATTAGAAATCTAATTCTCTTTTAATTACCCCTTCTTTTATATTAGTTATAACTTCTTTTATTAGAATAATCTTATCTATTTAAGTAATACTATTATCTTCTTAATACTTCTTTAAGCTATTTACTACTTCTTTTAAAATAAGTCTTTTTCTATCTTCTTTAAGATTAAGTCTTTTTCTATCTTTTTTAAGACTAAGTCTTTTTCTATCTTCTTTAAGACTAAGCCTTTTTTTATCTTTTTTAGAATTAAGTCTTTTTCTATCTTCTTTAAGACTAGGTCTTTTTCTATCTTTCTTAGAACTAGGTCTTTTACTATTATCCCTAGTTCTTATAAAAAAATATAAGTAACTTTATATAAAATCCTATTAAAGCCTTTTAAGTATAATTAGATTAATTAGTATTTTATAGATAATTAATCTTAATATAAGTAATATTCTATTTTAATTATATTAAAGTTTTATCCTTTATCTTTTATTTCCTTTAACTTAACTAGATAGAATATTATAATCTATTATAATACTTATACTTTTAATAGAACTTTCCTAGTATATTATATTTATATAAGGTATTATATATAAATATTCTAAGGTAATATCTTAATAAAACCTCCTATCTTACTATTAAACTTATAAAATATATATTTATATTTTATAAGCTAGATATATAATAAGTAGTTTAAGAAATTAGTCTTATTAAAGCTACTTTTATTAACTTCTATTAAAGGTACTTAGACTATTTTTATCTTAAAAAATATTATAATATAATTATTACTATTAATTTAAATTAACTAATTACTTTAAATATTAACTAATTTATATCTCTTTATAAATAGGTTATAAAGCCTATTATAAAATATCTCTTACTTAACTTTAATTTAAGAACTTATTATAAGATATATTTTTATTTAATCTATTTAAGAATCCCTTAATATACTATTTATATTAGCTAGAATTACTATTATAATAAGATTAAACTCTTTAAATTAGTAATATATTAATATTATTTCCTCTTATTATAAGTAATTTATATTATTAATTATTAGAATAACTTTATAACTACCTTATAAAATACTTAGAGGTTTACTAGCTATTTCTATATTTATATATCTATTAGAAGAGCTTTATAATTATATATTAAAGCTAGAAATTATTTATATATCTAGAGTTAATAGATAGGGCTTTAAGAGTTTAAATAGACTAATAAATACTATATCTAACTTACTACTATTCTTATATAAGCCTCTAGATATTACTAGAAATTAATTCTAGTTAGAAATCTAAGATACTAATATCTATCTACTTAAGTAATCCTCCCTCTCTTTTATAATACTAGTATTATCTTATTATTCTAGAAGATATAATTATACTTATTTATATTTATATTAATTTCCTATTACTTTAATTAACTTCTAATAACCTCTACTATTAGTTATAAGTCCTCCTCTTATATTCCTAGTAATACTCTATTATTAATATAAAATAGAAAGTATAAGATAGTTTTTATTAAGGTATTTAGCTATTTAATTAATCTATTAATATAAAAGTTAAATAATATAACTAATAAGACTAAGCTTTATAAGACCCTTTAAATCTACTTAAATTAGTTAGATTTCTACCTATTAACTAAGACTTATAATTTAACCTTTTATACTATTAAGCCCTTAACTATTATATAAATTACTATTAAATAACCTTATTAATATAATAGTCTTATTAACTTCTTATAATTTACTATATTAAAGATAGAGTAGAAATTAATAAAAACTACTTATAAATATAATTCTATCTCTAAGAGATAGTAAATAATTACTATATTAATAGAGGTTAAGTAATAACTCTAAAACTCTACTTATATTAATTAAAGTACTACCTACTTCTAATAATTAAACTATCTTATAGGGATAAATAAATAATAACTATTATTTATTTAAATACTACTAAGGATTTAGTTATAATTTATTTAATTTTCTTATTCTAAATAAATAATAGTTAAAATCTAAGCCGATTCTTTTAAAAAGTATATCGTTAGAAAGCCTAGACTTAGCTCTATAAAATAATACGCTTATATACCTTATTAGGCCTAGTCTCGACTTTCTAGAATTTTTGGAAAACTAGGAAATTCTTAATATTCCGCCCCTAGCGGGTAATCTACTACTAGTACGAGCTTATTCTCTCTCGCTCGTTCCTTTAGCTATATATAGAAGTGAAATATATAAAAAATATATAGGGTTATAGAACTATACTTAAGCTATCTAGCGAGCTAATTTTTAGCTTAAATAGATAGGGTTAGCCTAGGTTTCTACGCTTAAAAATAATAATATTCTTAATTACTTAGGATACTATATAATAAATCTAGATTTAAATTAGATACTATATATAGGTTAGATAGGGAAAAATTTTAAAAAAATTAAGAAAAAAGAACTAGTTATATCGGGTAAGGTTTAAGAAAGTTATTAAGTAAATACTATCTAGTAGAGAATTCTCTAGTATTCTCAGGGTATTTTATCTTTAAACGTATAATAACTAGGATATCCACGCTAAATATAGATATATATATATATTTTTAGAATCTCTAGAGTCTTAAATATATCCTAGAGTTATAATATCTATAGAATATTTATAGTAAAAAATTATATTAGAACTATAAGATTAGAGTAGGAACTAGACGTAGGAATATCTCAGCTACTCTTTTACCCGCGTAGGAGGGCTAGTTAGCTACGGTAACTTTAATATAACTGCTAAGGCCGCTAACTTCTAATATTCCCTTAACCTACTTTTTTTCTCCTTCCTAGATTATTTATTAGAAAATTAATATTCCTATCTAGGGCTAAAATCTAGATAGGAAATTAACTCGTCTCTTTCTAATATAATAGATTATATCTCGATTCTTAGAGATACTAGCTTTCTAACTTACCGAGAGTATAAATACTTTATTCTTCCTCCTAGTCTCGACTATTACTTTCGACGTACCTTATATAATCTTTCCTCTAAAATTAGGGGATAAATTCTTACTAAGGCTAGAAAATATCCTAGCCTTATTCAGGAGGTATCCGGTATTAAGGACTCTGAGATTCCGAGTACCTTCCCTTTCTTCTTTCCTAATCTAGCCCTCTACTTAGATAGGTTAGCGTGCTAAGACTATTCCTTTATAAGTAGATCTCCTCGAGTTATATTAAGGTATTATAGGGACTCTTACGATTAGGAAAACCCTAGAGGAAAGGGGCGAATTCCTAAGGGTTCCTTAGTTATTATTCTATAGAAATCTAATATTTACTACTAATAATTCTTCTACTTAGCCTCTAGTCGTTCCTACTTTAGAGTAGACCCTAAATAATCTTTTTCAGGGCGAGAAGCTAGGCCTAGAGAGGCTAGTTCACCTAGAGACGCTAAGGATAAGAGAGAGGTTAAAAATCGCTTCAAGAGATCTAGGTCTTCTTCCGGGAATTCCTAAGGTATTTAAGGGTTATTTCTATATAAAACGGCTATACTAATAGTATATATAGATATCTCGAGATAGGACCTAGAATAGACTATACTAGACTCGAAAGTTCTAGCGTATTAAAATACTTAGATACGAAAAATTTAATAAAACCTATTTAACGACTAGAGTCCCTAGCTAGAAAGGACTTAATAGGGCTATTATCTAGAAGTTCTAGATAGGCTCGAGTTACTAGAGCTAATAGGGGAGCTAAATACTCCCTTATTAAAAGTCGTCTAGCTAGCTTTTAATAAACTAGCCTGAAAGTCTTAAGAAACCCTATTAAATATAGGTGTTTTCGTACGTTTTAAGATAGTTCGGACTGAAAAAAATTAGTCCTAAGCTAAACCCTTTCGAGCCTATTAGGATCCGAGTTAAATTTCAACTTATTCTCGCGGGTAGAAGTAGGTTTTCAGCTTTTTTATTAGAACCTAAGAGGATTTAAGTTCTAGTAAATTTCCGAGGTATTCTTTTACCTCTTCTTAATAACTTTCCTATTATCTAGAGATAAATAAATCTAAGGTTAAGTGTATTTATTTACTACTAAGGATTTAGTTAAGATTTACTTATTTTTTTAGAATTAAATAAACTTAAGGTTAAACCTTAACTAATTTTTATAAAAAAAATATTATTAAATAGAACTTAGTTAGCGCTTTAAAATAATCTATTTCCTAGCCTATTTAGGCCTAGTCTTATAAGTAGAGAATTTTTCTAACTTAAGGTTTTTTTTAATATTCCGCCCCTAACGGGAGATCCGCGACTAGTACGAGCTTAATACTTCTTAATAATTCCTTATAAGATCTTAGTACTATAATTTTATATAAAATATAATAATATATAGAGTAAACTTAGGGCTATTAATAGACCTAAATTTTATAGAAAATAGATAGTAAAATTTCAAGTTATAAGTATTACTAAGGCTTTATTCCTTACTACTACTAGAGAATTTCTAGATAATATAAATACGGCTTAGTAATCTATAGATAAACTATAGAGTAAAAAGTTAGAAAAAATTTAAAATTTAAATTAGCCGAATCGGGCTAGGAATAATAAAGGTATTATAAATTAAAAAATAATTATTTGTAAAACCTTTAAAAACGTCTAAGTACTTTAAATTTTAGTCTTCTTTCTAATATAACTCTATAAATATACGCTAAAATACTAAATATCTATATATTTTTAAGGTCTACGCTAAATTCTCTATCTACCCCTCTATTAATAGTAATATTATAATAAGAAAGTAAAATAATATTTAAAGTACTAGAAAAGATCTACGTTTAGATTTGATTTATATTCGCTTAATCTCTAGAGCCGTACTTTAAGCTTTTTAGGCGCTAGGAGCGTTTAAGCTACCCGGCGGTAGCTAATATCTAGGTTCCTCGTTTATTATTCCTTCTTCTTTCTTAATTATTCTATTAAAATTTTATCGATACTATCTATAAGTAAAACCTAGATAGAAAATTAATTATTTACTTTTTAATATAATAGAGTATATCTCGATTCTCGGAGATACCGGCTTTATAACTTATAAGTAATATAAATACTCTATTATTCTTTTAAGTCTTAAAGCGTACTTTCGTCTAAAACTATATTAATTAGCTTTAGAAGTTTAAGGATAAATTCTTTCTAAAGCTTAAAAGTATCCTAATTTAATTAGGAGTCGAGAAGAGATTAAGGATAGTAATATTCCTAGCTCTTTCCCCTTTTTCTTTCTAGACCTAGCTTTATACTTAGATAGTTTAGCCTACTAAGACTATTTATATATAGTAAGATCGGAAAAGACTATTTTAAAGTACTATAAGGACGAATACGAGTAGGAGAATCCTCGTAGAAAAGGTTGAATTCTAAAAACTTCCTTGAAAAGTATCCCTTAGGCTTTAAATATTAGCTGTTAATAATTCTTCTATACGCCCCTAAGTAAATCCTACTTTAGAGTTAACTTTAAAAGACCCTTTTTAGATTAATAGACTAGGCCTAGAACGGCTAGTTTAGTGGAAGAAGAATAAAATAAAGATGAAAGTAAAATTCACTTTAAATAGTTTAAGGCTCTTTTAGAGTTATCTTAAGGTATTTCTCTAATATTTTTTTTATAAAATAGTAGTACTAATAGTATATATAGAGCCTTGAAATTAGGAATCCGAATAGTCTCGTCTAGACTCTAAAATCCTCGAGTTTTAAATAAAAGAAATCTGAAAAATCGAGAAAAACCCTTATAATAACCCTAGTCCCTAGCTAGAAAGAACCTGATAGGCTTTATATTTAGATAGGCTAGACCGGATCAAGCTAGTCGCCCTTATAAGGGAGCCGGATACGCCTTTATTAAAGGTTATCTAGGCTAGTTTTAATAAACTCGCTTGAAAATTATAATAAAGCCTATTAAATATAGGGTATTTCAGACGTTTTTAAATAGTTTAGACTAAAATTAATTAGTTCCGAGCTAAGCCCCTTCGGGCGTACTAGGATCTAAGTTGAATTCTAACGTATTCTCGTTCTTTTAAGTAAATTCTCGCCTTTTTCGTCTGAACTTAAGAGTCTACGACGTCAGCTTTATTTCTAGACTATTCTTTTACGTCTATTTAATAGTCTAGATATTATTATCTAGTCCGAATTGCCTCGGAAATCGAAAACCCGGAAGAATTCGTTGAAACCCTTCGGAAAACATCGGAAGACGGGGATTCTTCCGACGACGCTAGCTAAATCAAGACTAGTAACGAAGAGGAGTTTAGTATTTATAAGAATACTCGGATTTAAGCCTGAAATTCTAGGAAGATCGCTCCTCTTTCTTGTCTAGAAAAAGCTTTACTATACTTTTTAATCGCTCTTCTTAATTAATCCGCTTCTAAAGACGAATACGAGCTCCCTTTTATCGACGCCCTAGCCGTATTAGGTCTAGACTAAAGAGGTTTTAAAGGTATTAATAGCTATCCTTTAATTTTATCTTATATTTTAAAAATCGGATATTTTCTCGTTTTATAACTCGCTTTTAAAAATTCTCCCTCTATTAAGTCTAGACTAGACGACTTAAGCTCGGTTTCTAGTACTAATAGTACTATAGAAGAACGTTTTCCTAGCCTTAAAGCTTGAAACGGACCTCTTTTATAACTAGAAACGCTTATAAATTAATTTCTCGTTTAGGGTTCTCGATCGCCTTTTAAATAGATATTAGACCTTCGAAGCTACGGACTAAAGATAGCCTGAAGTATAACTTCTTCTAGTTATATTAACTAGGAAGGAGAGACTATTATTTATAGAACCCTTTCTTTCTTAATAGCTAATTTTCGAGCATTTATTTATAAGCTTATCTCTTTAACTCGAGTACTACTCTTTTAAGATATACTATTTAAAAATAGTATATCTACGGCTAAAAGTCCTTTATAAAAGATTCCGGATATTCCTTAGCGCTAAATCTACGATAATCCTCTTAATTCTACTTTATTTTCAAATTTTCTCAATGATTCTCGTACGAATATTAGCCTAGAAAGCCTAGAACGATTTCTATATAGTCGTATAGCTACTAGTCCCGATCTAGCTAGCCGGTTTATAGTTCTAGGGCCTAAGTTCTACTAGGACTCCTAGGAGCTTTTAGACTGGATTTCGTTTCTTTCTTAATTCCTTAAAAACCTTCTCGTTCTTATTCACGTGACTGGAGGCTAGCCGGCCTAGGCTCCGGAGCTATTATCTCTACGACATTTAAATTCTACGAAGACGGGAACTCGGAATATCTTTATAGAAAACGGTCTACTCGTCTTTATTACTTCTTATTATAAGGGGTATAGTATTTCAGGTACTACGAAAATTATTTATCGATATCTACCTCGAGAGGTTAGCGAACTACTAGTCTATTATCTATAGCTAGTAGTTCCTTTTCTAGAGCGAATTCTATTAACGAATTTTCGAAAAACGCTTCCGGAGTATCTTTTCAAGAATCTATTAAAAGGTCGACATTCTAAAGCTACGAGGATTACTTCTAAACGATTTCGAAAGGTTTTTTAAAGGGAGATACTAGCTAGTTTAGGATTAGCCGTTAATCCTAGCGACTATTACTATATAGCTATTAGAATCTCTCGTCGTTTTCTTTTAAAATCTCTTTAATTCTAACCCGAGGAATCTACGGAAATAGATAATAAAAATGACATCGATTATAAAGATAACGTCCTAGATCTATAGGCTGGATACTCTTCTAGGACGGCGGGAATCGTATACGCTTAAGGTCTTTTTAAAACGACGGGAGAGATTCAAGGCTTGAAATAATAATTTCGAGAGGCTAGTATAGTAAGTATACTCTATTTCTACTATTTTTCTATTATATTTTTAATCTTTTATCTATATTTATTATAAGCGTCTATATAGTATAATAACTAACGAGTTTATAATAGAACTAGTACCGCTTTCTTAGTTTTACGAGTTCTACTCAGGAAATCATTTATCATTAACTCGATATACTAAAGTTCGAGAAAGACTTCGAAAATAAACGTCTTATACGACTAGACTCCCTACGGAATATTAATCTTAATAGGGAAGTACGAAGACTTTTTTCCGACTCTACTATTCGTTTTTAAACTTCTTAACGAGAAATTCTAGGAGATATACTAGTTAGGACGAGTCCTATACTAGCTATACTACCTACCGGATTTAGAAAGAGTCTTCTTTTTTAACTACCTTCTTTTATCAGCTCGAATAGAGTTTCTATTATTATAGAACTACTTATTTCTTTATTATAAGACTAGCTATCTAGAGCTAAGAATCTCGGTATTTCTTCAGCTATTTTTAACGCTTAAATACCTCCGGATTTAGCCCGTCTCGTCTTTACTACGCCTAAGACTTTCCTATCTTTAGATTTTCGAAATTTCGTAAATCGACTATAAATAGTCTAACGACTAGACTAAGTATTTATTAATAAAGTTTAAGTCGTCCTAAATACTAAAGAGTCTTTTCGAAGGGTCTTAAGCCGTCTTAAGGAGGTAGTCGATTTAAAAACCCAGCTTATCCTCCTTATAACCACGCTACCTCTAAGGTATAAACGAGACCCTCTTCGAACTCTTCGTCTAAAGTCTTTAGAAACGAAAATCTATTAAAATTTAACTATTTAAATAAATATTTAATATATTATTTAAGAGAAAGTCTCTAAAGAAGAGGCTTTTTCGATAATTCGAGAAAAAGATAATGAGTTTCCCCTTAAACGAATCGTTATTTATACCTAGACTATCGAGGCGGCTAGAGAGTTAAATAGAGAGCTGAAATACTCTATCTATTACTCTAATAGCCCTAGAAAAGAACGAGTTCTTTTAGACTTTCTTAAGGGAAATATTTAAATTCTTATTTTAATAAGCTCTCTAAGTTATAGGATTAATATTCTAAATATTCAAGTTATTTTTTACCTTAGTCTACCTTATTATTTATATAATTACGCTTAAGAGATAGGCTAAATAGGGAGGGACGGAAAGAATAGCGAGGCTATTTTACTTCTTTTAAATTCTATTAATTCTTCTACTCTTTTAACTTAACTAGGACCTCGGCCTAGTAAGGTAGAAGTATTTGAAAATAGTATTATTTAACGCTATATATCGAATACTTGTCGACGAGCCGTTTTTTCTAGCTATCTCGATGGAAAAGAGGTAGAGAAATACGAAAAACCGGCTATTCCCTGCGATTTTTACCTAAAGTACTACGAAAGTAAGTCTATTTTATCTATATTTATACTTTTCTAATAGGTTTTAGATATATCGAGCTTAATACGAGATAAAAGAATCGACGAAGACCTCTATAATTCGGAAAATAAAGAAATTTTTAAAGAAGAAGAACGAGTTCTAAGCCCTAGTCTTAAATTAATCGGTATATTTTCTCTATATTATAGTTTTCTATTATAGTACTAATATATTTCTAGATTTAGATGAAATTCAGGCGAAAGAAGTAGCTATTTCGTCGATTTCTATTAAAAAACGCTTGAAAGCTTAATGAAACGCACTCCTTCTAGAGGATATCAGGTCCTTTATCTTTACGTACTATAAGAGGTGTCCCTATTACTTACTTTATAGTATTATAGAGGACGACGGGTATTCGCTATCTACGTGTATTTAAAGGGAAAGTCGAGCTTTTTAATAGGAAGTCTATCGGTTTTAAGATAGACTTAGGACTAGTAAGTCTATTACTAGTTATACGGCTTACTTTTACTATTTCTTACCTTAAGACTACTATCGTCGATAGTTAGCTAAAAGGGATAGAGGGTTCAAGCGAGATAATAAGGTGAAAGAGTATACTTTCCCTAATTTTCTACTCTCTTTCCTTATAATCGGTCTATTTATACCGGAATATCTATCCGGATATATAGATCGACTAAAAGATAAAGATATAAAGCGGGGTAGTCGAGAAGAGCTTTTATACCTAGGAAGAAAGACGGAAATTTATAAAAGTAAAACGAATTTTCTTTTTCTTAAGCTTAGATATCTTTCTAAAGAATTCGAGTAATATCTAGAAGAAAAGAGGATAATATAGATAGTTTTTTATTATACGGCGTTAGGAGCTAGTCTAGATAAAGTATTAGAATATTAAACTAGTATCCTAGTAGCTACGTATTAACGTTCTAACTTAATAGACGTATTATAATTACTAAACTAAGACTTTAAGATAAAGAGAAGAAGAAAAAGAGGAAGGTATATATAGTTATCCTTATAACAGGCCCTTATATTAAGCCCTCTAACCTATTATTAGTCCGCTTATATACTAGCCGTATTAGTAACCCCTAAGTAGACTAATAGTCCTAATTAGTTAGATTATACTTAGTTAGGAATATTAGTATTAGTTTCTAATATTACTCCCCTATTTAAGATTAGCTCGCTCTAAGCTTTCTAGGACTTATAACTAAGTTAACCTAACTTAAGCCTATTTTAAGTTTTATTAGTTTAGATCTAGGTTTAGTTAGATAATTAACGTAGTATATATTAATAATATCTACTAAGTTCTTAAATTTATTATTATTTATATAGTACTAAGTATTATCTTTATTTTAACCTATCTATTTAACCTTATACTAGAGCCTATTATAATAGTAGCGGCTATCTAGTATATTATTAACTTCCTATTTATCCTATTTATTAATAATAATTAGAGGTAGAGGTAAATTAGTCTAACCTAGTAGTAGTAGAAGGTTAGGATTTAGGTACTTAGTTAGGCGATTAAGATTAAAGGTATTATAAATCTAAGCTAATACTAGAAGTTCTAGTTAGAATAAGGTTTCTAGTAATTTTTTAATAGTATATAAACTATATTAGATATTATTAAGCTTTTTATAAGGCCGTTTAATATCTAGGCCTTTTATATCTAGTATAACTTAGTTACCTTCCTTAATATTAATAGCTTTCTTATACTTATTAACTTATAAGTATATAACTTCCTAAGTATTAACTATATTTTAATATCTAATTTAAAGGATTTCTTCTATCTTACTAGTAATATTATCTACTTTAACTACTAGTAGCTTCTCTCTTATTAAAGTATATTTAACGCTAGTAGGACTAAATAATATATATAAGTAATATCTAGTATTAAAGAAGAAAGGCGTTTTATAAGTAGCTTTACTTATAGTATTATTATTAGTAAATTCTAATATTAGTAACTACTTAGCCTAGTTATCTTATAAGTAATTAATATATATATATAATCTAGTCTTAATATCCTAATTAACTTATTTAAACTAACTATTAGTCTTAAGGTATCTTACTATTAATAACCTAGTATTAATCTAAAGCCTTTAATAAAGTACTTTCTATAAGGTTAAGATAAATTATAGATTATAGTTAGAAATTATTCTATTAGATAGACTATATAATTATATTACCTCTTTAACTAATAGTATTATAATTAATTTAGCTAATATTCCTTTATCTTATTTTAAATAAGGTATATAATATCTTATTTTACTAAGCTAATATATAACTATTAGGACTAAGTCCTTACTATTAGATATAAGTAGGCTAGTAATAAAATCTAGTAATATTTAACTTTATAAGTAATTAGTAATAGGTAAAGGTTATAATAAGCTACTAGGTCTTAATAAGAAGGCTTTATTCTATTATATATATAATAATTCCTAATATACCTATTAATTATATAGTAAAGCTCTAGCTAGTAGTAATACTAAGAGATAATCTTAATTATATATCTATATTCTAGATAACTAACTATTAGTTAATAGTATATAGTAGCTAGTATAATTATATACTAGTCCTCTAGAACCTATAAATATCTATTATAATAAAGTACGTCCTTATTAATACTTATACTATTTAGTTTAATTAAACTATATTACTTATTACTATACTTATAAGCTTCTTTAATAGCTTATAAGAAATTATCTAACTTATTAGCTTCTAGTATTTTATTATAAATACTAGGACTTAGACTAGGGTCTAGACCTAATAATAATATTTATAAGTAGTTAGGTAGAAGAAGGATTTAGAATAGTACTAGATACGGTCGTTATCTTTTATAAGTAGACCTAATTTCTATCTTATTAAAGTATTTATACGGGCGTTCTTTTTACTTAAATAGTAGATAATTCTAAAGTTAAACTTAGTTAACTTTTCTAAAGACTAGTAATAAGTAAGCCGCTTAACTAGGTTTAATAAAGCCTTTATTAAGTATATTAATTAGGTATTTATAGACTTTCTAAAGCTTAAACCTAGATATAAGGTAAAGTTAATTTCTAATAAAACTATTATTAAGAAGCTTAATTTTATAATTATATTTATAGTAAGGTAGGAGCTTATCTACTTATAACCTATTAAATATATCTGTAAAGTTATAGTAATTAATAGGAAGCTTATTTAAGACTTCTTTTATACGAGTTATAAGGTCTTAATAGCTATTATAAGCGGTTACTATATATATTAAAGTAGCGTTATCTTCTATAAATAAGGTAATTACCTAATCTAATTTAGTTATAAATATAGTAAAGTATAATATCTTTAAATCCTTTATATTTTACTTATAACTAGCTATATTAATTAGATATATATTAAAAGGAATATTATTATTAGATAATAAAAGCTTTAGTAAAATTTCGTTTTAGTTAATTAGAGCTATATATAAAGTAGTAATACTAGCTAGAACTACTTACTTATACTTATACTTAAGTAGAATCCTATTAGTTAATTTACTAATTAGTAGTATATTTAAATAGTTAGCTCCTTAATAGTTATAATAATTATATAGGAATATAACTATACTATTAAGTAAATTTAGAAAGACTATATATTCTATTATTTAAAGTATCCTTAGAATAGCTTTATAAAGTCCTAATTTAGTAATATATATAGTTATTATACTTTATATATATCCTTAAATAGAAAGCGAAGGATAAATAGTATAAGTAACTACTATATAGTATTTCTTATCCTTATACCTAATTAAAGGCTTTAGTTATTATAGATAGATAGGTGAAATATCTAGGAGCTAATATACCTCCTAGGTAAATGAAAAATTAATGAATAAATACCCCGTAGCGCTTATATTAACTAGAAAATCTAGTGAAAGTAAAGAAGAATTAGTACTATTAAAAATGTAACTAGTAGTAATAATAGGAGTATCTACCTACTATATAAAGCACGCTAAATAAATATATAAAGACTTACTTCTAGACACGTTTTTACTAGGGTTTATTTATTTTCTAACTAACTAGCTAGCTTCTATTAACTATTCTAGTTATAATTATCTTTATAAATTTCTAATACTTAACTAGGAGTAATAGATATATAAGGTATAAATCTAACTTACTTATTATAAGCTAATTTATCTAGATAGTCTTTTATAAAGTAGTCTAGACTACTATATATATAGTAACTATTAGGTCTAAGTACTAGTATAATAGTATAAATAGTAGGTTATAGAGGGACTATCCTTATACTTATTACTTAAGTACTAATAAGGCGAGTAATTATTAATATAACTAGTTAACTAGTCTATTTAACTAAGTACTTTAACTAGTAGAAGAAGTTATTAACTTAAATATAGTAGTCCCGTATAGATTATATATTATTAAATAACTTATTAGTATAAATATAGTATTTATAAAGCTATTTAAGTAACTAATATATAAGGTTATTCTAAATAATATAGAATAGTAGGTCTACTATATTACTAATCTAACTAGTACTAGTAGTAAGCCTCTAGAATTCTATAAGGAAGTTAATAAACTAGTTAGTATACTTTATATATAATAAATAGTATTTATCTAATTCCTTATTAAGCTAGTTACTATTAATATATAGTATATTAAATAAGTTAATAAGTTACTTTTTAGATTATATAATTAACTCGTTATACTTATTATAATATAACCGTAGTACTTTACTTAGTCTATTACCTAGATAGCTTACTTAATAGTCTAAGCGTTATATAATTATCTAGTAGATATTACTATTATTCCTAATTTTTACTACTATATTAATTTAGAAAGGTATTTATAACTCCTTATTACCTTTAAAAATAGGTAGGTAAGGGAACTCCTTATATTAGACTTAGTAGCTACTCTTATTAGTACTTTAACGTATAAGTTATAACTAAGTAGGTTATTTAATAGGCTCTAGTTATATAGTTTTAAGTTAAGTTAATTCGCCGCTTATAGTATTTAAAGTAAGTTATAAATTTACTTCTACCTACGCTAGGAATTATCTATTTCTTACTTATTATAAAGTAACCTCTTTAAGATCCTATTCCTTTTATATATCTTCCTCTTCTTCTACGCTTTATATAAGATAGTCTTAACTTAGTAGAATAGAGGGATATTAAATAGTAGAAGCTAAGTCTAGAACCTCTTATTAGCTATTTTATAGTATTTATAAGATAAGTACTTTTCTTAAATATAGAGTTATTATTAAATAAGCTAGCTGTAGTATTAAGTAGTAAGGCTTTTAAATAGAATTAAATTAAATAGTTATAAAATTATATAGTAGTATAGTATTAAGTATTAACTATATTATTTATAAATAGTTAAAAGTTTTTACTCCTTATATTAAGTAAGATATATAAGAGGTATTAGTATATTAAATAGTATTAAGGTGTTTTTTAAAGCTTTATATTAGGGTCTTCTATCTCTTAATTTTAAGTATAAACGCGTTATCTCTAGTACTTTAAGCCTTACCTTATATAATAGGTTAGACTTATAATAGAGACTTAGTATAAATAGTACTTATATAAATAGTTATAGAATACTTCTATAAGCGCTAAGATATAAGCTAGAAAGAGGGCTTAATTAAGAGAAATTCTCCTTCTCTCTTTAAGTTATTCTTCTAGTATTATAAATAGTCCTAGTTACTAGATATTATACTACGACCTCTTATATTAGAATAACTTTACCTATCTTTCTAATCTAGGTTATAAGCTTTATACCTCGTATAAAATAGACTAGACGACGTAGAATAATAGAGGTATACTAGACGAGCTACTAGTATAAGTATAATAGATAGTCGAGCTTATATAAACTTAGATAGCTACCTTATATAATTAAATAACTTAGATATAAATAGCTAGAGCTAGATATAAGAGTAGCTTAATACTTATATAAATAGACTAGGACTAACTATCCCTTAACTTTTACCCTCCTCTTTATACTATACTTTTAGAGTATATATACTAATAGAAGAGACGAAGTAATTAAAGTAGAATAGTAAAGATAGCTTATTAAAGCTATTTAAATTTAATAGGAATTAGACTAAGTTTAAATTATAGCTAGCGTAGATAAAAGCGAAGTTATTAATTAATATAAAAGACTAGAGTAAGAAGGTAAAGTTCTAGTATATTTATAGTAGGTTAAGAGGACGGGCTTTATAATAAGTTACCCCTTAAATAGCCTTAATTAAAAAGACTAATAGTCTTACTATTAATAGTATATTATAGCGATTATAAGTAGTATATAATAATAAGGAGTTAATTAAAAGAGTAGCTAGGAAGCTAAATATATTATAATAGGGTAGAAAGGCCTTTAATATATTCCTAGTTAAATTTAACTATATAATCCTTAATATAAAGGGATTAAATTAAGATAAGTAGGTAAAGAAGACCTTCTTTACTAATAGAATTTTATTAGATTTATATAAGGAACTAATTATAATAATAATCCTAGTAATATATAATAGTTATTATAATTTATTATAATTAGTAAGTAATAATCTAGAAGCTTATAAATTAATAAAGAAGAGGGAGACTAGTTATATAAAAGCTAGCTATTTAAAGGTTATAACTATCCTAGTTAAGTAAGAATAAAAAGATAATATAATAGAGTAAGAACTTATACTTACTATTATAATAGTAGTAATAGCTTAAATAAAGAGAGTAAAATAGTTATTATAAGAAGTAGTAGATAAGAGGAAGACTAAGGGTTACTATCTTTAATATAATATAAAAGGCTATATAATAAGAGATTATAAGCTTCTCTCTATTATATAAGGTATAATATAAATAGCTATATAGTTATTAGCCTTACTAGCGGCTAGATAGGCTATATAAGGAAGCGTAGAAGTAGAAGAGGTAGAAGATTCTAATATAGTAGAAAAAGAATAGCTCTTATATAAAAGCGCGAATAGGAGTTAAGAGAACTAGAATTAAGAGTATAAAAAGACTTAGGGTTAGGGTTAGGGTTAGGGTTAGGGTTAGGGTTAGGGTTAGGGTTAGGGTTAGGGTTAGGGTTAGGGTTAGGGTTAGGGTTAGGGTTAGGGTTAGGGTTAGGGTTAGGG
>JAABUR0100001869.1_pt1 | contig 35203 bp, 15 predicted proteins | sample 5560091 | NCBI WGS metagenome assembly JAABUR01 (sample SAMN10711879, study PRJNA513375) | rock metagenome | isolation source: Antarctica rocks | place: Antarctica: Victoria Land, University Valley sud | reverse complement strand
GCTTCCCTCCCAGGCGCTCGGCAAGCTCGGCGTAGAGCGGCGGCTTGAGCCAGGCCTGGCGGAAGAGGCGGGAGACGTCGTCCGGATCGACCGGGTGGAGGATCTCGCGCGCCAGGGGGGTCAGCGCGTAGCCCTCGTCGTTGAGCACCAGCAGGCCGAACTGCCTCGCCGCGCTGAGGCGGGCCGAGAAGGTGTTCGTCTTGATGTTCTTGTATCCGAGCGCCGAGGCGATGTCGGTCGCCGTCAGGCCGTCGACGCCCAGTCGGTCGATCGTCTCGCAGAGCTTGACGCTCTCGGCCAGGTCGACGCCAGGATAGCGCGTGCTCCGCTCTCGTTTCGGCCGGTTCGGAGGTGGCGAGGTGTTCGCTTCATCCTGCGACATGGTTTTGCCTTAGCGCGGTTAGCATTCGGCCATCGAAAGCGGGCGGTGCGATCCTCCCTCCTCCCCCCGGGAGAAGGGGATCGGGACCCACCTCGTCGGCAACGCAATGGGAATCCATCCTGATAGCGATCATTGTTTGACTGGATCAAGAGGAGACTTTGCCGGACGACTTTGATCCGGCCCACCGCCGACCGAGGATCGCGGATCGCTCTCCTTCAAGGTTTCGAGGTAGGCGATCAGGTCGGCGAAGTCTCCCCGCGTGAGCCCTTCGGCCAGCCCGCTGGGCATGATCGAGACCTCGCCCCGCTTGCGTTCTTCGACGTCCGCCGCGGGGATCCGGATGCGCCTGGCCTCGGCGTCCTCGATCTCGAGCGCCTCGGGGGTGTCGCTCTTGATGATCCCCGTGAGGATCCGGCCGTCGCTCGCGGCGACGACGATCGGCTCGAACCCCATCGAAATCTTCGCCGAAGGGTACAGGACGGCCGAGATCAGCTCGTCGCGCGGGTACTTGGCCCCGACGCTGGAGAGCTCGGGACCGACGGCTCCCCCCTGCCCTCTCACGGCGTGACATTTGATGCAGGCCAGCCCTTTCAGGTCGGAGAACAGGGAGCGGCCGTTCTCGGGCTCTCCACCACCCTTGCTCGCATAGGCGCGGAAGGCCTCGGGGTCGAATCCCCCGGTGACGGGCCCTTTCAAAAAGCCATAATCGGCGGCCGTCGTCACGGCGACGGCGAATTGCCAGTCCCCGCCATGATTGCCGCATTTGACCAGGATTCGATTCGTCCCGGAGACGAGCTCGACATCGAACCTCACGCGATCGTGCTCGAAGCTCCGGCGATCGTTGAAGTCGTACACCTTATCGCCGTTGAGCCAGACGGTCAGCGTGTCGTCCGAACCGACCACCATCTGCGCGCGGCGCCCGGCGGGGCTCTGGACCTCGGCGTATCCGAAGGCGGCGATCTCCTCTCCTTTGGAGAATACAGCCCCCAGGTCCACCTGGCCACGCGCATCGACCGGACGGGCGGGCTTCCACGAGACGGGCTCTCCCCCCGCCCCGGCGTGGCGGGCGGTCGGGTCGACCGGGCCTCTCGGCGAGACGGGCGCGGCGGCATCGAGGGCGAACGGCCCGAGGATTTGCCATCCCGTCACCGGCCGCGACGAGGTGAAGACCTTCCGAAGCTCGGGCAGGAGCGAAGGGGATAGCTCGTGCCGTCGGGCCAGCTCGTCGAGGATCGTCACCGAGCCTTCGCCGAGGTTGGTCAGGGCGGTGGCCGACGCCTTGCGGAGCTCGGGGCTGGTGCCACCCAGCCCGCGCAAATAGACCTGCAATGCACGAAGGTCGGGCATGGCCGCGAGGGCGCGGATGGCCTCGAAACTCGTCGAGTCGGCATCGGCGGCGAGCAGCAGGGCGGGGATCGCTTCGCGGTCGGCCAGGACACCCACCGCGGCGATCGCACGCCTGCGGACATCGAGCCCGGGGTCGTCGAGCAAGGGGCGTATCGCCTCGGCCACCCCTTCGGCGTGTCCCGCCCGGGAGAGGGCCTCGGCGGCGGCGGCGCGGACGGCGGGCTCGGAATCCTTCAGCGCGGCGAGCAGGGGCGTAACGCCTGCTTTCGCCTCGAGCTTCCCCACCGCGGCGATCGTCCGGACCCGGAGTTCGACGCCCAGATCGGATTGACCCAGCAACCCGATCAGGGCCGGGATCGCCGTGTCGCCGCCGAGACCCTCGATGCTCGCCAGCGCGGCCTGCCGGAGCGGCTCGGCCGCCTTCGCGTCGCGGACGGTGGCGACCAGGAGCGGCAGGGCCTCCTTGTCGCGCATCGTCCCGAATGCCTGCACGATCGCCAGGCGCACAGCGGGATTGTCCTCGGCGGCCAGCCGGGCGCGGAGGATTGGCAATGAGGGACGGTCGCCGGCTTGCGTCGCGGCGCGGACGGCGGCGCCGCGGACCGCGACGACGGGATCGAGCAGGGCTTTGCGGATCGTCTCCAGGACGAGCGGTGTCCCTTCCCAATCGATCGACCGGGCCGGCGGGGGCCGTCTCGTCGGCTGCGTGCCCCACCACTTGCCGTCCCAGGGGGGGGTCTTGCGATGCCCCTCCGCCAGGAAGGTCAGCGCCCGGGCGCGTTCGGAGTCGGGACGCTTCGGATCGGTCGCATGCCGCGCCAGCGCCCCGGCGGCCTCGGTCTCGTAGATCATCTCCAGCGCGAGCATCGTGCCGATGCGCACCTTCGGGTCGTGCGAGTCCAGCCCGTCGGCGGTCGCCTTCCAGTCGCCGATCCGCCGCAGGGCCTGCCGGGCCGAGAAGGCCAGATGCGAGTCGGGCGAGGCCAGGAGGGGGAGGAGCCCCTCGACCGCCCCCGAGGCGCCGATCCTCCCCAGCGCGATCGCCGCCTGGAGCTGCACCGTGTGTTCCGGATCTACGAGCAGCGCCTTCAATGGCTCCTCGGCGATCGGGACGGCGCGCACGCCCAGGGCGCGAGCCGCCTGCGACCGGACGTCGGGCCACGGGGAACGCAAGGCGGCGATCAATCGCTCGGACGCCTCGGGAGTTCCCCCGGCGATCGCGTCGAGCGTCCAGACGAGGTGCCGCCCCGCGACCGGGTCGGTCTCCGAGTCCGCCAGCGCATCCGAGACCGCGGCCAGGGCCTCGCGCCCCCTCTTGCTCAGGGCAGTCTGAGCCCTCCTCCGTTCGTTGAACGACGGGTGGTCGAGCTGACGGATTTGCGCCTCGATCGGGTCGGAGTCGATGCCCCTCGGGCGGGTCGCGACGGCGCCGGTGTAGGTCACCGCGTAGACACGGCCGAGCTTCTCGGTCTTGTTGCCCCAGCCCCCCAGGCCCCAGTCGGCGATGTACATGGTCCGGCCGTCGTACGAGAGCGCCAGGTCGAGCGGGCGGAAGTCGCCGACCCCTTTCGGCTCGACGAACTCGATCACGTCGGCGACCTCGAAGGTCGAGCCGCGGGGTGCGAAGGAGAAGGCGCGCACCTGCCGCCTGGCCCACTCGGCCCAGATGGCCCGGCCTCGGTACGGCTCGGGCCAGACGTCCTCCTTGTAGACGATCCCGCCGCAGGGCGAGCCGCCGCCGTATTCGGCCATGCGCGGGAGCATCCGGTCGGGCCGGTCGTGGTAGTCATACGGGTAGCCGTAATGGCCGCCGTCAACGTGGTGCGTGACGCGGGTCCACCACCCCTGGCCGTCGTCGGTGTTGTCGTAAGTGAACAGGTTGTCGCGCGCGTCGAGGTTCGGCTCGAGGTGGTTGCGGGTCCCGGTGGAGAAGACCTCCAGCCCGGTGCCGTCGAGCCGGCATCGCAGCGTGCCCCCGCCGACGACCTGCGCGGTCCTGCCGTCGGTCCCGGTCGCCCGGGGGACCCCCTTGTCACCCACAGAAACATACAAGTAATTATCAATTCCGATCTGCAAACCCGAGACGATGTGGTCGTTGAAGTCGTTGGGGGAGCCGGCGGGGACGCCCAGGTCGGTGAAGAGCTCGCGGCGCACGTCGGCCACGCCGTCGCCGTCGGCGTCGCGGAGCACGGTTAGGTTGGGCATGTTCATGACATAGAGGGCGCCGTCATGCCAGACCATGCCGAAGATCGCATTGAGCCTCTCGGCGAAGACGACCGGGTCCTTCCCGTCGCGGAAGAGCAGGATGCGATCGATCGGCCTGTCCGCCGGCCCGATCTGATCCATCGGGTCCTCGCCGACGAAGAGGGAACCGTCGGGCGCTGTGGCCACCTGGCTCGGATACTGGACGGCGGGGACGCTGGCGACCAGGCGGACCTGGAACCCTTCCGGGACCCTCGGGAGGCCCGCCGCGGCCGAGGGGATGACACCCAGGCCCAGCCACAGGGCGGGCCAGGCCCATGACAAACGAACGAACGACATCGGCAAATCTTCCCGTCTCGGGGTGGTCGGCGTAGGGGCGGGCGCATTCCCGGGATCAGATCGGGTCCGCCGGGAGGCGGGGCCGGCTTGACCTCCCCTGTATAACGACTCCTCCGGATAGTTTCAACACGCATCGTGACGACGGGCCCGCACGGGACCGAGCACGCACTCATCAAGGAGTTGCGATATTGCAACAGGCCGATGGTTTGTCGCGCGTGCGGCTTGACAGTCGACGGCGAGTCGTACGATACTGACCTGACCCGGCCCTCCGTCCGTCAGGGAATCTGCGCCGCCGCGAACGAGACGACGAGTCGGCCGGACTCCCATCAGACGCTTCCGCCCGAGCAATGACGCCGTGATGCCCAAGCAACGCCGCCGTTGTGGGAAGGTCCTTTAGCCATGACAGAAACGGTCCCGCTTGCCGAGCACCTCGATGGACGGACCGATGCCATCCTCGCCGTCTGGCGTTCGACCGTCGATCGGGTCGGTGACGTGCCCGAATCGGAGAAGTTGACGCACGACGAGTTCATCGATCATATCCCGCAGTTGCTCGAACGGCTGGGGGAACGGCTCCGGGGCCGTCCCTCCCCCGCGACCCCCGAAGGCAAGTTGCACGGCCAGGTCCGATGGCGCCAGGGATACGACATCGCCGAGATCGTCAACGAATACGGCCATCTGCGCACCGCGTTGAGCCGCGCGACCGCCGACTTCGGCCGCCAGTATCACTGGGACCTCGCCAGGTTCCATGTCGCGCTCGAGGCGATCAACGACGTGCTCGACGAGGCCACCGCCGAGTCGGTCCGCCAGTTCCAGGAAGATGGAGCCGCGGGGAACCAGGCGGCGTTGAAGGAGCTCAAGGCGCGGCAGGAGTCGATCGAAGACGCGTGGATCGTCGCCAGGGTCGAGCAGTCGAAGCTGCGGACGGTCCTCGACAACCTCCCCGTCGCCGTCTGGGTCGTCGATGCCGAGGGGGCGATCGTCGACGTGAACGAGGAGGCCATGCGCCTCCTGGGACTGTCCCGGGGCGAGATCGTCGGGCTTGTCAACGTGCATCGCCTCGGGCCGGATTATCACATCTCTCGGCCCGACGGCACCGCGTATCCGGGCGTCTTCCTCCCCGTGGACCGTGCCCTTCGCGGCGAGGTCGTGGCCCAAGAAGAGTTCCTCTGGACGCTCCGCGGAGAGTCCAGGACGATCTCGGTCAACGCCGCCCCTCTGACCGACTCGACCGGCGAGATCACCGGGGCCGTGGCGGCCGTCCGGGACATCACCGAGCGGGTCGAGTTCGAGGCCGCCCTGCACCGGCAGCGCCAGCTGGCCGAGGAGTCCTCGCGGCACAAATCACGCCTGGTCGCGGCGCTCTCGCACGACGCCAGGACCCCGCTGAACGCCGTGGTCCTGGCGGCGCAACTGCTCGAACTCCACTTCGACGGGGACGCCAACGCCGAGGTCCAGGAGTGCCTCCGGACGATCCGGAACTCGGTGCACAACGTGCTCGACCTGCTCGGCGACCTGCTGAACCTGAGCAAGATCGACGCCGGGGCCTCCCCCGCCGAAGTCTCGCGGTTCCCGCTCAGGCCGGTCCTGGAAGAGAGCTTCTCCAGCATCGAGACGCAGGCCCGGATCAAGGGGATCGAGGTCCGCATGGAGCCGGGCGACCTGGCCGGCGCGAGCCTGGAGACCGATCGCTCCAAGCTCAAGCAGATCCTCTGCAACCTCTTCTCGAACGCCCTGCGCTACACCGATCGGGGATACATCCGCATCTTCGGCGAGCGGACGGCCGACCAGATCCGCTTCTCCGTCGAGGACAGCGGTGTCGGGATCGCGCCCGAAGACCAGTCGCGGATCTTCGACGAGTTCACGACCCTGGACGCCCCGGGCCACGCACCGGGCGAGGGGACGGGGCTCGGCCTGGCCATCTGCCGGCGGCTGGCCACCCTCCTGAAGGGGGAGATTACCTTGCGGAGCACGCCGGGACTGGGGAGCACGTTCACCCTCGTCCTGCCCAGCTCCGTGCTGACCTTGAGCCAGCCCGACCGGGTGGGCCCCGTCGCCGTCGAGTCCCCCGCTTCGGGGGCGATCCTCGTCGCCGAAGATCACCCGGAGAGCCGGCAAACCCTGGCCAAGGTCTTGAGGCGGATGGGATACCGCGTCCTCGAAGCGGACAACGGTCGTGATGCCCTGGCCATGCTCCAGGTGGAGCGACCGCTGGCCGTCCTGATGGACGTGAACATGCCCATCATGGACGGCGTCGACGCGACCCTGGCGATCCGGGCCGACGCCAGGCTGGCCGACCTCCCCGTCTTCGCGCTGACCGGCGACGTCACGATCGAGAATCAGCAGCGGATCGGCGACGCCGGGGTCGACGGCTACCTGGAAAAGCCGGTCGCCTGGGAACTGCTCAAGCAGGCGCTCGGCACGCTGGGGCCCAAGCCGACCAAGTCGTCCTAGCGCGGACGGTGGATGGTGACGGTACGCGTCGCCGGGGCGGGACGTCGGAGTCAGGGCCGGGAAACGATCGCCCAGGCCGTCAGCCCTCCGAGGGCGAAGAGCGACATGACGAGCGTCGGGAGTCGCCACGGGTGGAGCCGCAGGCTCTGCATCGCGATCGTCGCCAGGATTCTCCCGCCGTCGCGGAACGCATTGAGCTTGCTGACCGTGCCGGCGATCCGCGGGCGGTAGGGGACGGGGAATTCGACGACGCGGAGCCCGCGCGCGACGGCCATGCTCGCCAGCTCGGTCTCGATCTCGAACCCGCTCGAACGGAGGACGACCTCCTTGCGGAACCTCCGGCCGAAGACACGGTAGCCCGAGAGCAGGTCACCCGGGCCTGGGCCAATCAGGAGGCGGAAGGCCATGCGGATCAGGACGTTCCCCAGGCCTCGGAGGGGGGACATCGCCCCCGCTTCGGCGACCGGGCGACGCGCCCCGACGGTCATGTCGGCCTTGCCGTCCAGGATCGGGGCCAGCAGGAGCCCGACCTCCTCGGCCGGGTAAGTCCCGTCGCCGTCGACCATGACCACCGCCTCGCGTTCCGCCAGGGTGGCGAAGATCGCCCGGACGGCGTGCCCCTTGCCCTGGGCCTGGACCTCGACCACGCGCACGCCCAGGGCGCGGGCGATCGCGCCCGTGCCGTCGGTGGAGTTGTTGTCGAAGATCACGATCTCCGCGTCCGGCAGCGCGGCCCGCCACTGCGCGATCACGGTCGCGACGGCCGCCGCCTCGTTGTAGCAGGGGATGGCGACCGCGATGCGCGGACACTCGGCGGACGACTCGGTCAAGGTCTGCGATCCCGGAGCCTTTTCCTGCTTGCAGGGGCGAGTTCGAAACCCGCCCCTGCAAGACGAGACGGGCCCGATGAGGGTTCAGTCAGCGAGCCGAGACCTCCGCATCGACGGTCCGGAATTCCAGGGGCTGGCCCGCCACGAGGGTCGTGACCAGGGGGGCGTCGGGACCGCCGGGAAGGCGGATCAACAACTCGTTCGGACCGAGGGGGAGCTTCACGGCGACGGTGCGGGTCGAGTCGGCGTCCGGCTCGGGGAGCTTGAGCGGCGAGCCGTTGAGCCATGCCTCGACCTGGGACTTGGTATCGAGGACGAGCCGCGCCTCCTGGACGATCGGCGAGTGGACAGGGACGTACAGGTAGACGGCTCGCGTCGGATCGTTGCCGGCCAGGGGTGTCACATCGACGAGGCCCTCGGCATTCGCATCGACCCGACGCCAGGCGATTTCCTTGCCGTCGGGGGAGCGGAGCGGCGACGCCAAATTCACCTTCGCCCCGACGTCGAAGGCCCGGGACCCCCCGGCCTCGGCCAGGGGGCCGATGACGTGGTACTGGCCCACGATGCTCACCGGCTGGCGGAGGCTCGACAGGAAGGCGAGCAAGTCCACGAGTTCCTCATCGTTCATCGTCTCGGCCAGGCCCTCGGGCATCAGCGAGACCTCGCTGACCTTGCGGTCCTCGATGTCCGCCGGCCGGATTCGGATTCGTTCCCGCTCGGCCGTCTTGAGCACGACCCGATCCGGGCCATCCTCCACCGCCAGGCCGGTCAGCACCCGGCCGTCGCCCATCGCGACGGTATGGGTTCGATAGTTATAGCCGATGGCCGCGCTCGGATTCAGGATCGAACGCAGCAGCTCATCACGCCCGTACTTGGTCCCGATCGTCGACAGGTCGGGGCCCACCCACTGGCCCTGCCCCTGGACCCGGTGGCAGCCTCCGCAACTGTTGGAACTCGCCCGGAAGAAGACTTCGCGGCCGTGGTCGGCCTTCCCCTCGCGACGGACCAGCTCGAAGAAGGGGGGCAAGGGACGTCCGGTCGATGACTTGGGCAGTGGCAGGACGCTCGCCGCCTCCTGACGGACCTTGGGCTCGGGGTGCGTGCTGACCAGCGTGGTGGCCTCGGTCTTGAGGTCGCCCGGGAGCTTCCCCGCCTTGGCCATCTCGATCACGTCCAGGGCCCCGTTCTTGCGCTGGGCGAACGTCCGAAGGGCCTGGCGTCGAAGGCCCAGCGGATACTCGGCGGTCGAGATCAATTCCGTCAAAATCCGGCCCGCCTCGTCGCGTCGTGAGAGCGTGCGCACGGCGGCCTCGGCGGCCGGATTCGAGTTGGGCTTCCCCTTCACCTCGCCGATCAGTCGATCCATCAACGCCCGACTCTGCGACGGCTGGAGCGAGCCCAATGCCTCGATGGCCGCCTCGCGGACCTCGCCCGGGGCCTTCGTGTCCTCGGCGTAGCCCGCGAGCATAACGGCGTGACGCGCCTCGCCGGTGGCGGCGGCCAGTTGAATCCCTTCGATCCGGGTGGTGGGCTCTTTCAAGGCGCCCTCGATCACCTCGGCGACCTTCGCGTGGGCGCGGGCATCCCGGCCAGCGCCGTCCAGTTTGCTGGCGAGCGTGGCCAGGACCTGCCGCTTCCGCACGGGATCGGTCGTCTGCTGGGCCAGGTTCGCCGTGACGACCACCGCTTCGGCACCCTCCGTGCGACGGATCACGTCGTCGGCCGCTTGTTGCAGCTCGGGGGTCGACAACTGGGGCATGATCCGCATGAGCAACGGCAGGACCTCGGGCCGGTGGACGCGCCAGGAGAGGCCCAGCGTCTTGCTCAGCGCCGACGCCGGGAGGGGCTTGTCGCTCACCGCGATGAACGCTTCGTTGCGATCGACCGGGAAGTACGGCGGCAATGCGACCTGGCCGGCCTTACCGGCGTTCTCGAGGCCGATGTTGCCATAGAGAGTGCCGTCGAACAGTTCCGTCAGGAACGCCGACTCGCGACCTTCCAGGGCCAGGCCGAGCGCCTCGAGATACCAGCGGTCCTGGCCATCCCATGACCTTGCCAGGACCTTGAGCGACTCGCCCACCTGGTCCGTGGGCAAGTTGCGCATCGCCAGAATCAGCTCGCGGCGCACGCCCGCATCGGGGTCTGCGACCAGCCCCGCGAGCACGGATAGGTTCTTCGAGGCGGGGGGGGGGGTGTCGGACACGGGCCTGGTGAATTCCACCTTGCCATTGCGGCTGACGTCACGCCCGAGGATGCGCACCGCCTGCTCGCGGATGCGAGGATCCGCGGGTCCGGCGGCTCCCATCAGGGTGAGCATGACGACCGGATCGCCGTCGATGGCGTGCCAGACCCAGAGGGCACGGGCACGCTCGATCGGCGAACCGCTCACGAAGAGGTTAGAGACAAGACCCTGAGCCTCCCCGCCCCGCGCGATCAGGCCGCGCCTGGCCGCATCCTGAGTGGCGACGACCGGCGACTTCAGGGCTGCGATCAGGCCCTCGACGTTCGAAAAATCAGCCTTGGGGGCCTTGGCCTTCGAGCCCTTGGGGGCGACCCGGTAAATGCGCCCGGTGTCCTGGTCGCGGAAGGAGTGGCCGCCGACCCCCGCGTCGTACCAGTCGGCGACGAAGACCGACCCATCGGGCGCGGTCGTCACGTCGATGGGGCGGAACCAGGGGTCGTCGCTGGCCAGGAGCACCTTGTAGTCCGTCCGGAACGCGGCGCCCTGGCGAGTCAGCGGGAAGAAATTGATCTGCCGGGTCCCGGCCTCGGCCTCGAAGATCGCCCCGTGATATTCCTTGGGCAAGAGGTCCCCCTCGTAGACCGTCAGGCCGCTCGGGCTGCCGTTGCCGGTGCCGACGAGCTTCGGGACGTTGCCGGGGACCTCCTCGCCCCAATGGCGGGGGCTCCCCGGGGTCCGGTAGCCGTAGTGGCCGCCGTCCATGATCCAGATCACTCGACATCCCCGGTTGCCGTCGTCGTCGTTGTCGCTGGTGAAGATGTTGCCGAAGGCGTTCAGGCTGGTCTCATAATTGTTGCGCTGACGATCGGCGAGGATCTCGAACTGGGTCCCGTCGCGGTTGACGCGCAAGGTGTTGGCGAGCTGGTCCGAAGTGACATGTCGACCGCTCTTGTCGGTGACGTCGAAGTTCTGGACCTTCGTCGAGTGGTCGACCTGGACCGAGCAGCAGCCGTCGCCGTGGGTGAAATACAGCTTGCCGTCGAGGCCCAGGACCATCCCGTGGACGCCGTGATCGGAGTCGACCCCGCCGAAGCCGGTCAGCAGCGGGTATCGCTTGTCGGCCTTGTCGTCGCCGTCCGTGTCCTCGAAGACGAGCAGGTCGGGGCTATTGCCGACGAAGACGCGGCACCCGAGGTACTTGCCGTCCTTGCCGTACCGCTCCTCGACCGCCAGGCCCATCGGGACGGGGAATATCTTGTCGGCGAAGACCGTCATCTTGTCGGCCTTGCCGTCGCCGTCGGTATCCTCGAGGATCTTGATCTTGTCGGAGTCGTCGATCCGGGGCTTCCCGTTGTTGCGATAGAGCCGGTAGTTGAGGCCCTCAGCGACCCAGACCCGCCCGCGGGAGTCGATGTCCATGTTGGTCGGGTTGTGGACCAGGGGCTCGCTCGCCCAGAGGGTCGCTTCGAGGCCGTCGGCCGGCTTGAGCAACGCGGCCGACTTCTCGGCGCCGACCTGGGCGAGGCCGGTCCGGGGACAGGCGAGCGCGATGGCGCAGACGCCCAGCGCCCCCCACGCGGCCAATCCCATGCGCGGCGGGATGCGATGCAACATCGGCGGCAACTCCTGATCGTCGAATGAGAGGGCGAATCGGTCGAGGGCCACGCGTGGACGAATCGTCGAATCGTCCTGGGGGCCGACCCGGAGCGTTCATTGTGGCGCGCCGTCGGGCCGACGTCCAGTGAGTGGCCCGCCCCTGCCGCGACCTCCGTCGGCCCCCTCGGAGGCGAAGGTCGGGAACGCGATCGCGGCCGGGTCGGCGAGCGAATCGGTGGAGAGTCCAGAGGTGCGCGGTGGCCCCTTGGCCGGTCCGCTACAATGGTTCGGGGAACCGGCGAGGGGACGCGAGACGTCAACCCGCCGTCGGTGGCTTCGGCACGAGGTTTGAGAGGGGGGATGGCTGGATGTCGACCTGGAAAACGTTCGCCGCTCACGCCGCGACCGCGGCCGTGAGCCTCGTCCTGGCAGTGACCCTGTTCGGCGACGGCCCGGGACCGCAACGGCCGGCGCCCCTGGCCCAAATTCCGAGGATTTTCCGAGAGCGTGAGCGCGTGCCGGCCGAACCGCGTCCCGCTGCGCCGCGAGCGAACGTCCCTCCGGCCCCCACCCTCGACCTGCCCACCGATCTCTTGAAGGGCATGGACGCCGAGGAACAGGTGACCATCCGCGTCTATGCCGCGGTGAACCGGAGCGTCGTCAACATCACGACGGCCTCGGAGGCGGGAGGGCTCTTCGGCGACGAGTCGGCGGGGGGTTCGGCCTCCGGGTTCGTCATCGACCGCGAGGGGCACATCCTGACCAACGACCACGTGGTCTCGGGGGCCGAGTCGGTGCAGGTCACCCTCTTCGACGGCACCACGCACGATGCCCGGGTGGTCGGCGAGGACGCCTCGAACGACGTGGCGGTGGTCAAGGTCCGCGTCGCCCCCGACCAGCTCGTCCCGCTCCCCCTGGGCGACTCGTCGCGGCTCCTGGTGGGCCAGAAGGTACTCGCCCTGGGAAATCCGTTCGGCCTGGAACGCACCCTGACGTCGGGGATCGTCAGCAGCCTCGACCGGTCGCTCCGGGCCAAGAACGGGCGGATGATCAAGGGGATCATCCAGACCGACGCGGCGATCAACCCGGGGAACTCGGGGGGCCCGCTCCTGAACTCCAGGGGTCGGGTGATCGGCATGAACACGGCGATCCTCAGCCAGGTCGGGCAGTCGGCGGGGATCAGCTTCGCCGTGCCGATCAACGCGATCCAGCGGATCATCAAGCCGCTGATCGAGCACGGCCGGGTCATCCGCGCCGACCTGGGCGTGACGCGCGTCTACACGACCAGCAGGGGCCTGCTCGTGCTGGGCCTGATGGAGGGGGGGCCCGCCGACCAGGCCGGCCTCCAGCCAATCCAGTTGCGCGTGGTCCGCTACGGCCAGAGGCGGGTCCAGCGCCTCGACCCCGAGTCCGCCGACCTGATCGTGGCGATCGCAGGCAAGCCGGTGAAGAACGTCGATGAGCTCCTGACCGAGGTGGAGTCGCACGCCCCCGGCGACGTCGTCAAGGTCACCGTGATCCGCGACGGCCAATCCCAGGACATCGCGGTCACGCTCGGCCAGTCGTGACCGCGATGGAATCCGGGAGTGTTCCTCAGCGAGGCGAGGGCGGTCCGACGACCGCCGCCAGGTCGGGCGCGGTGTCGAAGGGTTCGGGGGTCGGCTGCACGAGGCTATTGTCGTGGGCCAGGGCATCTTGCCCGCCCACGAAGAAGTTGTGCGTCCCGGCCACCTCGAGGTTGTAGACCGGCTGGACCTCGGCGGTCTCGACGGCCGTCACGCGGACCACGCCCCCGAGGGATCGGAGCGCATCGCCGGCCTTGAGGTCGCGGGCCATGGCCCAGCCTTGGCCCGCCTTCCAGAAGCGGTGGATGCCGGTGGCGACGATCGCCTCGTCGCCCAGCGAGATGCGGAGCGGCTGGGCGGGCGGGTTGTGGAAGACGGCCAGGACGGGCTGGAAGGATAAGGCGCCGCTGCGGGTGTCCTGCGTGAGCACCTGGTCGCCCACCTTGAGGGCCTCGATGGCCTGCCTGCCGGCGTGGGTGCGGAGAGTCGTCCCGGCGCCGAAGCAAGAATGAATGCGACCCAGTCGGAAAGGCTCCCGGACGAACTGCTCGACGACGGGTTTGTAAGCGCGCCCGTCCGGAGTCGGGCCGTCACCCACCTGGTCCGCCTCCTGAGCGACGGCGTAGCCCTCCTGGTCCGTCCACCACGCCTGCCAGGCATCGCTGTCCTCGCCGAAGCGCTGGGCGGTGACGCTCTCCAGGACGGGCAGGAGCCGGCCGTTGGTCTCGCGGATCGCGGAGTTCGAGAGTTCGAGCGACTGGACGTCATTGCTCAGTCGTTGCTGGGCGTTCGAGGTCGCTCGCTGGATGTCCCTCGCGATGAGGCCGAGTTCCAGGTCCCTCCGGGCCGCCACCGCCAGGGCCCGGCGGTAGGTGTCCACGAAGGAGGATTTCCCGCTCGAGCCCCTTCGGAGCACGGTCGACCCATCGGTCGAGAGCATGCTCGTCGCGCCGTTGGCCATGGAGATGTTCTGCATGCTGAAGGGATCGAAGGGCACCGAGGGGGCGAAGATGCGGGGCGTGTTTGCCCGGGGATGCACCGCCGGAGTGCCGTAAGTCCGCCGCACGTCGTACTGCTTCCCTTCGACGAACAGGACGCCCGGTGAACCGGGCCCGCCGACCGGCCGCACCTCGTACTTGATCGGGTCGCGCACCCGGTCGACCAGCAGCCTCACGAAGTCGCGCGGGTCGCGTCGGGCCAGCGTCTGAATGGCGATCTGGCGGACGTCGGCCGCCGGGCTGAAGACGGTCAACGTCGACAAGGCTCGCGAGGCGGCGGGCCCGTCGATCTGGCCCAGCAACTGGACGGCCACGGTCTGACGCTCGGCCTGTCCATGTCCGAAGACGGCCCAGACGGCCGGTACCGCTCGTGGGTCGGTCACCTCAAGCAAGGCCCGCTCGGCCTCGGCCCGCTTCTTGCCGTCCTTGCCTGCCAGCATGTCGCGCCACTTCTCTAGGCGCGGCCTCCAGGCGCGATCGGCCTTCTTCTGCAACTCGGCCTCCAGCTTCTCCTCCGCGAGCTGCTCCGCCGTCGACCACCGCCCGTCCTGCTTGGTGTAGCCCAGTCGTTTCCATGCCTTCGCGTGATTCGGGTCGAGCCGCGTGACGATCGTCTGGTGCGCCTTGGCCTCCGCCTCCAACCCGTTCTCTTCACACCACAAGGCGAGCTTCCACTGGGCGTCGGCCTTCGTCGGCGTGCCGTCGCGCCGGGCTTTGTAATCCGCCAGGGCCGCGGACAGTGGGCCGTCGGCCTTGATCTGCTCGGCGACGGCGTCGGGGCGCTTCCAGCCGCCGGCGTCGGCGACCAGCCCCATCAGGCCCCGCGCCGTGGCGTGGCCGGGCTCGATCAGGGCGGCGATGGCCAGGTGCTTGAGGCGCTCGGCGTAGAGCCCGTGGGCCTCGCACCAGAGCGCCAGGCGGACGTGGGCGTCGGGGTCGCGGCCTACCTTGGATTTGGCGTCCTTGTACGCCGCCTCGTAGGCGGCGAGGTCGGGGACTGGGTCGCCGGCGTCGGGGGGGAGGGCGCAAAGCAGGCCGCAGCAGAACACCACGAGCGTGACCATCGCAATGCCTCCGAACGAGTTGGGTCCTCATCCAATCATACAAGCTTTAGACGACTGGGGGCATCCAAGTCAAGGCACTTGCGAGGTTCACGGATGCGATCCCCATGAGTTTGAGTGCGCCTTGAGGCCTCTGGCGATCTGCAGTCCATCGAGATGGCTACGGTCCTCGCGGTCCCGGCGGACCGGCCTCTCACACCCGCGCCGGAGTACCGGGAGCCCAGCCACCCGGCACGGCGGACCCCCCCCGCGATGTCCGGTCGTAGCGGGCCATTGAGTTACGTGTCCTAGGGCGAGGCTGGGGGGTTATCCTGCGGCGGAATGGGACGAGGCTATGCGAGGCTTTGAAGTGAGGACATAGAGGAAACACAAAGATTAGGCGGTCTTTATCGATCGGGAAGCAAGTATGATCTCGTCCTGCGGCTAGTTCGCGCGGGCCCTGTTTTCACCCACCTTAGACCCACGGTTCACCTACCTGCCCTCCGACACGTATCTGCGTGCCGGAAGGCACGGCACCTAAGGACCCGGACGCTGACCTTCTCTGGGGATGTCCACGCATGATTTCTCGAATCCGCATCGATTGTTGCGTGTGGCAAACCGCGAACCTCATACTTGACCTTTCGCAAAACCCGGGTTTACGGAAAGATTCGCTCGTCCCCCAGAATCGATTCATTCGATAAGGAAAGTCAGGCTCTTTCCTACGGCGCGTCGAGATGTCCGCTTCCTCGGTCGGGAAGAATCAGACCAGTCGAGGGGCATCTGGCATGATCAAGGTGAGCGACCGCTGGACGATCCGAACACCGCCAGTGATCCTGCTCCTTGTCCTCTCGCTCGCCGCGGTCCAGGGCTCCGCACAGGGGCCGGTCCCGAGGGTCGGGGGGTCGCCACCCGAGTTTTCTACAGGCGCGACCGAGCGATCGGAATTTTCCCTGGGGCTGGAGCGATTCCGGCCCTGGGTGCCGATCCCCTTCATCCAGCGTGGAAGTGCGGACGCCGCTCCTGCACCGCCGGGGATGCCTCCGCGATGGGGACGGCCTCGGCCCGGCAGCGTGTTCGACCCCGGCGCCTCGGGGCCGGGGATCAGCCAGTCTGCCGACAAGCCGTTCCTCGATGGGGCGTTCGATCCCCGGACGGGCTGGCCGTACGTCCTGCTCGACCACTTCCGCCCCAGGCCCGAGCGGGTGGAGTCCCTCTGGATGGTCGAGACGCGAGACGTCCCCCAGGAGATGGGGACCGACCCGTGGGCGAGCCTGAAGGTCTTGCACTTCGACGAGAGCGGCAGCCTCGTCGAGCGCGACCCGCGCGAGCTTCTCGCGCAAGTGGCCAACCGGCCCGTGATGATCCAGGTTCAGGGGAGCCTGACCACGCCGGACATCGCGCTGGGGGGCCTGCTCTGGACGCATAGCTGGCTCAGCTACAACCGGGCGGTCACGCCCGACGTGGTCGTCATCGCCTTCGACTGGCCCAGCCAGCGCGTCCACCGCCTCGATGTACGCGATATCAACGAGAAAGGACGGCGCGCCTACGTGGCGGCCTATCACCTGGCGCGATTCGTCCAGGCATTCCCGCCCGGGAGCCGCATCTGCCTCCTGGGCCAAAGCTACGGGGGCCGCGTGGTCACCTCGGCGCTGCACCTGTTGGGGGGGGGGCGGCTGGACAGCCATTCGAACGATCCGACGGTTTCTCTCCCATCGCTCCGGCCCGACCTGAGCCTGAGGGCGGTGGTGATCGCCGGCGCGGTCGACCGACACTGGCTCGATTCCGGCGAGCGGCTCGATCACGCCCTGGAGGCGTGCGAGGCCTTCTTGAACCTGTACAACCGCCGCGACGAGGCGCTGAGGCTCTACCCGTTCCTGATCCGGAGCGGCCATCACCGGGCCTTGGGCCGGGTGGGCCTCCGAGCGGGCGACCTCAGGCGGCTCGGCCCGACGGCCGCCCGCTACACCGAACATGACATGCACGACCTGCTCGGCAGGGAACACACCCTGCTCGATGCCGTCTCCAACCCGCAGATCGCCCGATGGATCGCCCCCTATCTCTGGAATCACGACCCCGGGCCCAGCCCCCCCCAGATGCCGACCAAGCCCCTCGATATCGACGGCCATCGCGGTCGAAATGGGGCACAGCGTACGCAGGGCCAGAGCCTCGTGCGATAGGCTGTCGCGACGGACTTCGCGTGGTATACGATGGCGAGGGCGAGGCGCATGTCGCGACCAATTCCTGGGACACCGGATGACTGCGCGTCACGCGAAGCCCAAGTTCATGCGGACGCCGACGATGAGCCTCATCGCCTGGATCGTCACGAGCCTCGCGGTCCCGGCGGCGGAACCGGCAGCTTCGACCCCGATCCGATTCCGCGACGTCGCGGAGGAAGTGGGGGTGAGGTTTCAGTTCGATACCGGCTCGCGTGGGCGCCACGACCTGCCCGAGATCATGGGGGGCGGGGTGGCGATCCTCGACGCCGACGGCGACGGCTGGCTCGACCTCTACCTGTGCAACGGCGGCCCGATCGGCGACGGGACGGGACGCGTCGACTCGCCGTGTCGCTTCTACCGGAACGCATGCAACGGGACGTTCGAGGATGCGACCCGAGCCGCGTGCGCGCCGGGGCCGAGCTATGCAATGGGGGCGGCTGTCGGAGATTATGACGGGGACGGCCGCGACGACCTGTTCGTCACCGGTTGGCGCGATCAGCGCCTTTATAAGAACGCCGGCGGCGGACGGTTCTTCGACGTCACCGACCGGGCCGGTCTGACGTCGAGGCTCTGGAGTACCTCGGCCGCCTTCGCGGACCTCGACCGCGATGGCGACCTCGACCTGTACGTCGCGAATTATGTCGACTTCGACCCGGCCACCACGCCATTCTGCGCGGCCCCCGACGGCCGCCGCGACTACTGCGCCCCGGAAGACTTCGAGGCGCAGCCGGATCGGCTCTACCGCAACGACGGGGACGGCCATTTCTCCGACGTCTCGGGGCCGGCTGGGATCGCCATGGCCGACGGGAGAGGGCTCGGAGTGCTGATCGCCGACCTGGTGGGCGACTCGCATCTCGATGTCTTCGTCGCCAACGACGGCGGCGCGTGCCGGCTCTTCGAGAACCGAGACCGCATGCGATTCCAGGAAGTCGGGCTGGCCGCCGGGGTCGCGCTCGACGGCCAGGGCAACCCGCTCGCGGGCATGGGGGTCGCGCTCGGCGACCTCGACGGCGACGGTCGCTCGGACCTGGTCGTCACCAATTTCCTCGACCGCTCGACGGTGGCGTTTGGAGCCCTCGGCGCGGGCGTGTACCGCGACGCCTCGGCCCCGCTGGGCATTTCCGGGGCGACCCGAAGCGTCCTCGGCTTCGGGGTCGCGCAGGCCGACTTCGACGGCGACGGCCGGCTCGACCTGCTCCAGGCCAATGGCCACGTCCAGGACCGGGCACGGCTCGGCATCCCTTTCGCCATGCGGCCCACCTTGCTCCAGAACCGGGCGGGGAGGCTCGTCGACGCCTCGGCCACCGCCGGCCCGGCGTTCCTCCGGTCGATCCTCGGCCGCGGCCTGGCCATCGGCGACCTTGACCGCGACGGTCGCCCCGACGTGGTGATCAACTCCCTCGACTCTGCCGCCCTCGTGCTCCGCAACGTCACTCCCGGTTGGCCCAGGCTCACGCTCGAACTCGCAGGCCGCTCGCCGGGTCGGGCCATCGGCGCACGGATCCACGCGACGCTCGCCGGCCGGGTGTCCGTCTACGATGTCGTCGGAGGCGGCAGCTACCTATCGGCCTCCGATCGGAGTGTCTATATCGGGTCGGGCGACGCCCCACGCGTCGATCGACTCGACGTGACCTGGCCATCGGGCAGGGCCGAGAGCTGGGACGACTTGCCCGCAGGCGGTAGGATTCGACTCCAGGAGGGGACCGGGTCGCCGAGACCCTAATCGGAGCCCGGGTGTCGAGTGTCCTGCACATCGAATCCGGCGGGGGGAGTTCGGATGCCGACACGCCCGGTGCGGATCGAAGGTGGAGTGGTCGGCCCGCCGGTCGGCGACGCCATGGGCGTCCCCATCGAATTCCACCCCCCGAAGCCATCCCTGACGCTTCAGAGAACGAGATCGAACCATAGTCGGGATTTCGCAGGGCGCACCTTGATCGCAGTTCGGTGTAGCCGACGCCTTGAAGCGATCCGGGCGATCTCGCAAACAGGCCACCCGGATCACCGCAGGGCCGGAGGAATCGCGTATTCAATTACGAATTCGTGATCCATCCGCCTCCGGCCGGACCCCCCGAGTGGTGTGTTCCCCCGTGGCGATTGGTGTCAAGTTCATTAAGGCATTGTGGCCCTGTGGCCCCGGTTCCATGCCTAGTGGGTTGTCAAAGCGATCCGCCTAGACCAAGATGAGGGCGTGGCGTGCGGAGGGCACCATTCCGTCGTTCATTCCCACCGGGTGCGTCAAGTCTCCGGACGATCGAGCTTCGATCCCACTGGCTCCTCACGGGTGAGGCAACCAACTCCACGGGGCCCGCTGCTGGTGCCCTTTTGAGGTGGAAAATGCAATCAGTCAAGGCGGACGCTTGCCTCCGACCAGTCCAAGAGGGCGATCAGCCGGTGCCGGGTTATCGGCTGGTCCGGCGTCGAGGCCGGGGGGGATTCGGGGAAGTCTGGGAGGCGGAAGCTCCCGGCGGATTCCTCGTGGCGCTGAAGTTCGTCCACCTCTCGACCAGGTGTCGGTCGGCCGAATTGTGGGCCTTGGAGGTCGTCCGGGGGATCCGACACCCCAACCTCGTGGTCAGCTTCGGGGCCTGGCAGGTTGAGGACATTCTCATCGTCGGCATGGAGTTGGCGGATCGCTCGCTGGGCGACCGCTTGCTGGAAGCAACCGCGCAGGGCCTGCGCGGAATCCCCCGCGAGGAATTGCTCGGCTACCTGACCGACGTCGCCTCCGCGATCGATTATCTCAACAGCGATCGGCATGTGCTCGAGGGGAGGAATGGGGTTGGCCTCCAACATCGCGACCTCAAGCCGCAGAACATCCTGCTCTTCGGGGATGGCGCCAAGGTGGCTGATTTCGGCCAGTCGAGGATTCTGGATCGCGGCACCTCCGGGGGCGCCGGCCCCTGCTCGCTGCCTTACACGGCCCCCGAGTGCTTCGGCGGACAGGCGTCGCGCCATTCCGACCAGTACAGTTTGGCGGTGACCTACTGCCAGCTGCGCGGCGGTCACCTCCCTTTTGTCGGCGACGGCGACCGCGTCAAGGCCGGGCACCTCGCGGGGACCCCCAACCTGGGAGGCCTGCCCGAGGCCGAGCGTCCGGCGGTGGCACGGGCGCTGGCGAAGCGGCCTGAAGAACGCTGGCCCGACTGCCAGGCATTCATGACCGCCTTGCGGGTGCAGGGCGGGACTGCGACATGCCCCGTCCCGGACGTCCTCGCGGGTGCGAAATCGATAGGCGACTGGGCCTCGCGGTCCCAACTGGCGGTCGAGTCGTTCGCGGTCACGGCCACTCCCGCCGATTCCGAGGCACCTTGGGACTCCGCCGATGCCTCACTGGATCGGTTCTCGCCCGACGACGCCACGGGCGACCACCCGACCGGGTGGCATGAAGCGTCGACCCCGAAGGGGATCGACGTCGTCGGCCGGCCGGGGCCTGCCGAGGCCGCCTCGGAACCTGCGGGGTGCTCCAGGAGTGGGGCCATCACGCCGCTCGTGCTCACCGGGCGTGCTCGGCTCACGCGGGCCGCGTCCCTACTCCTCGCGGCCTCGCTGACGCTGACGAATGCCGAGGTCCGCACCTCGCCGGACCGTGTCGACCACCCGGTCGTTCCGATCCACATGGCCGAGGCGACTACGAAGCCTCCTATCTTCTCGATGGGGCAGTACGCAGAATTGATCATCGAGCCGGCGGAAGAGCCGACGCGAGAGCTCGCCCCGGCGTCCAACTCCCCCCCGGCCGAATCATCGGTCGCCTCGGACTTGACTTCCGATGCGCCGTCGCCGGCTGCCGAGGAATCCCCGGCCATCCGGATTCCATCCGAGCCTGACCGGGCTCCGCCGGTACTGGACTTGCCCGCCGAGGTGAATATCCGGCAGGGCCTGGCCCAGCGGATCAGGGTTCAAGTACGGCGCGGAGGGGACGCCGGCCCGGTCTCCGTGAGGTTCGCGAACCTCCCGCCCGGGGTCGCGATCGAATGCCGGGATATCCCCGCCGGGGCCGCGTCGACCGAGGCGGTCGTATCGGCCTCCACCGATGCCGTGGCGATCGTTACGGAAGTTGGCGTCGTCGCCACGCTCGGGACCGAGCGTGCCGAGTCTCATGTCCGGCTCTGCGTCCTGGCATCGCCCGCGGTCCCGTATCAGCGCGGCCGCAACCATCTGGCGCGGGGGGCGTACGACCGCGCTTCCTCCGATTTCACCGAGGCGATCCGGGTCGACCCGAAACACGCCTGGGCATATCACTACCGGGCGGTCGCCACGTACCTCGCGGGGAACCCCCGCAAGGCCCTGGACGATTACGGCGAGGCGATCCGCCTCATGCCCAACAGCGCGATGGTCTACGGGGCCCGCGGACGAATTCACTACGACCTGGGTGCCCATGACAAGGCCCTGGCCGACTATAGCGAGGCGATTCGCCTCCAGCCCGACAACGCGATCGCTTATAGCGCCCGAGGCCGGATTTACGATGATCTGGGCAAGTATGATCGGGCCCTTGCCGACTGCTCGGAGGCGATTCGGCTCAGGCCGGTTGACATCGCGGCCCGCTACCGCCGTGGCCTGGTCCGCTACCACGTGAGCGACTACGCCAGCGCCATCGACGATTTCAGCGAAGTCATCCGGCTCGATTCCAAATACGCATGGGCTTACCGATCGCGCGGGGATGCATACGCGAGATTGGGCGATGGCACTCGCGCGGGGGCCGATCGAGACTTCGCCCTCAGGCTCGCCGCATCGCAGGTTGGCCCCGTCGCAGATCGCGAGTCCGTGCCCCTTCCGAATCCCCCCACCGCAATGCCCCGAGAACGGCCAACACTCAAGGCGTCTCCGGCCGCGCAGGAGACGTCCAGTCCAGCCGGGTCGATCCCGCTGACCAAGAGTCGCCTCTGAACCGCGGATACCTATACGGCGGACCCGGAAGTTCCTCTCCCTACGAATTTCGCACCTCTCACGGAATTGTTTTCATGGCCGAGCCCCAGAGACCTCACCGCGAATTTACCCCTCATGCCTGGACTTCGACATGGACTCCGTGTCGATCCGTACGGATTCAGGCCGTGCTGGGCTTGATGATCACACTCGGCACCGGAATGGCCGTCCGCGCCGATGTGGGGATTCCCAAGCCGGAGCACCCGACCCCCGACGCCGCTCGGGTGCACTGGAAGAACCTGAACGGCCCCTGGTTGTTCCGGTTCGACCCCAAGGACGAGGGTCGTCCGGGCGGATGGTCCGAGCCCGATGCTCCGGGGTTCGACAGGACGATCGTGGTGCCCTTCGGCTGGGAAAGCGAGTTGTCGGGGATCCAGCGGGTGGATTATCGAGGGGTCGCCTGGTATCGGCGTACATTTCGCGTGCCGGACGATTTCCCCAAAGACGACCGCGTCCGGCTCCATTTCGGCGCGGTCGACTGGTTGGCCGACGTCTGGGTCAATGGACGCCATGTCGCCACGCATGCGGGGGGATACACCCCGTTCTCGGCCGATGTCACCGAGGCACTTCGGCTCAGCCCGGGGGGGACAGCCGTTGTGACCGTGCGAGCGTTCGACCCGACCGACCCCAGCTTACCGACAGGCAAGCAGGTGGGCTGGTACACTCCGACCTCGGGGATATGGCAGACCGTCTGGCTCGAATCCCATCCCAAGGCCCACATCGAGCGATTCCAGATCAAGACGACGATCGACCCGGCCCGAGCTTCCCTCGATGTTACGCTGGCCGGACTGCCCGCGGGCCGCTCGACGGTCACGATCCGATCGAACGATCCGACCATTGCCCCGGTCTCGGAGGCGGTCGTGGCGAATGAGGGAGCCGCCGGCTCTGACGTCGAGGGACCGGGCAAGGCTCGCGCCGTGCTCACCGTCCCCGTCGAGGCCCCGAAGCTGTGGTCGCCCGAGACACCACACCTCTACGATGTCACGCTGGAGCTCAAGACCCCGGACGGACAGGCCGACTCCGTGTCCACCTATTTCGGCCTCCGCACGATCGCCCGAGGACGCCACGGCGACGCCCCCTTCGAACGTCTCCTGCTCAACGGGAGGCCATTTTATCTGCGTGCGGCCCTGGACCAGTCGTTCAATCCCAAAGGACTCTATACCGCGCCCGACGACGCATTCCTCCGACACGACATTGAGATCGCGAAGAGGGTCGGCCTGAACGGTTTACGCATCCACATCAAGCCAGACGAGCCGAGGCGACTCTACTGGGCCGACCGGCTCGGGATGCTGATCCTGCAAGACATGCCCAACACCTGGCAGCAGAACGCCAGGGCGCGCCAGGCCTGGGAAAAGACCATGCGCGAAACGATTTTGCGGGATCGGAATCATCCCTCCATCGTTACTTGGGTCGCATTCAACGAGACCTGGGGACTCGGGCATCCCGAGGCGTACAAGACCGATCGCGACACACAACTGTGGGTCAAATCCATGGTCGACGCGATCCGCAAGCTCGACTCGACCCGTCTGGTTGAAGACAATTCCCCGTGCTACTACGATCACATCGCGAATACAGACCTGAATAGTTGGCATTTCTACATCGACGACCCGGCGAAGGCCCGCGAGCACATCGCAGATGTCGTGGCACGGACGGAGCCTGGTAGCGGCTTCAACTATTGTCCCGGAGAGGTCCAGACGACCGCCCCGCTGATTAATTCCGAGTACGGCGGTGTCTCGGCCGGGGGAGGCGACCGAGACGTCTCCTGGAGCTTCCGCGACCTGACCACGCAGCTGCGCAGGCACCGCAAGATTCAGGGGTACGTCTATACCGAATTGGCCGACATCGAGTGGGAACACAACGGGTTCGTCAATTACGACCGTACTCCCAAGAAGTTCGGATACGAGGCGTTCGTCCCCGGCATGTCGCTTTCGGAACTGCAAGGCGCCGACTTCATTGGTTATGACGCCCCGCCGGTGATCGTAGCCAAGCCGGGAGAAGTGATCACCGTCCCCCTTTTCGTCAGCCACTTTTCCGACCGGAAAGGCCCCGCCAAGCTTCACTGGTGGGTTTCGGGAGTCGGCGACGGGGCCGACCTCGTGATGGCGGCCGAGCCCGAATCGCGACCGGTCGAATGGACCCCGTACGACGTCCGCCAGTTGGAACCTGTGAAGGCACGCATGCCCATGCGGCCATTCGTCGGGGCTTTCGTGTTGACGTTGCGCGACGAGGATGACCGGCGGATCGCGGCCAACTACGTCAATGTCGTCGTCAAGCCAGATCGGCCCGTGCCCCGGATCGAGCGTCAAGGCGACCGCGAGGCGGTCCTCCGATTCGCTCCTGGCACGTTCGCCGGGAGCAAGTGGACGGGGCCCGTGGCCAGGCCTATGGGGAAAGCGCATGGCCAGGGCAAGGGATTCTTCGAATATCGCCTGATGATTCCCGAGGCCATCGCCAAGGCGCGACCCGAGGCGTACGAGCTCAGGCTCGAGGTCGCCTCGAAGGCGGGCCGGCAGCGACTCGACTGGCCGCTGCGTATCAGTAAGCTCGACAACCCCCAAACCGACGAACGAACCTGGCCCTCGACGATCGAGATCGCGATCAACGGCCACGTCACAGATCGCCTGCCTCTGGCCGACGATCCGGCCGACGCGCGGGGCGTGCTCTCGCACTTGGCTCGCGTCGAGCACGGTAGCTATGGCGAGTTGATCAAGAGTCAAGGGGCCCTGCCGGGTGCCGTCCAAGAAGGACTCGCCGACGGGAACCCCCTAGTACTCCGACTGGCCGTACCCGAGGACGCCGATCCCGCGGGTGGCCTTAGCCTTTTTGGCGCCGAGGCCGGCCAATATCCTTTCGATCCAACTCTCGTGATCCACACCAAGGACCGTCTACCCGACGAATTGGGCGAAATCCGCTCCGGAGGAGCGAGTGGCGCGGCAACGACGGAGTCGAAGCCGCGGTGAGAGACGTCGAGATTCGATTCGACCTCACGATCAACCGCCCGAATACGACAGGTATCGTCCCTTTGAAAGGTCGGTGCAAAGGCGATAAAGACCGGACTACACCAAGCCGCCCGGGGGGAGGTCATGTCCGGTCACGTCTCTGGTAACGATCGAGTTGAAGATCAGATCCCGGCAGGCCAAGTGAAAGCGTATTGATGCGAAATCTTACTCCTGGGTCTGCCGTTGATATTGTAGAGGATATCCCGAGAGCCCATTCGTCCATCGAACACCCGGAGCAGGAGGAGGCTCGATCCCCCTGCGCATCGCGACGGTTCCCGCGATGCGTAAGCACAATCGGATTCAACCGAAGGTTGCCGCTTCGACCAAACAAGTCACTCCTGGAGTACTACTCGCGTGGAGCGGGAGCCTCGAACCGCTTCCTCAAGTCTTTACGCAAGGATTCAATGTCAAATTCGCTCCGCACCTTGCTCTGTGGCGAGAGCCCTTCGATCAACGTTCTGGCTAGGATAAAATGCCTAGCCGCGGCTGACCGTCGATCGAGGGCCTCCTCTAGGTCGCCCAGAGCCATCTCAACCCTCGCGGTAATAATTTGGTATCTCTCCCGGTTCGTGCGATCAATTTCGTTATCCGTGAGGAGATGAAATCCCCGTTGTATGTCCTTCAGGGCCTCTTGATAAAGCTTCCTGGAGACATCTTTTCCATCGGGCAGATTCGAACTCCGGGAGCGATCTCCCCAAGACAGCGAGACCAAGGCACGCTCATGATACCAGGCAAGCAGTTTGAGGCGGTCTGACCGTGCCTGGCGCGACTCGACGGCGTTGATGATTCGGGTCAACCTCTCGAAGGCCAAGGCATGTTTTCCGAGCCGAGACTGCTCGCTTGCGATCAAGAAATGCGCCTCCTCTAGGCGAGGATTGACGTACACGGCGATCTGCAAGGCCCGATACGGGACCTCAGGCTCGACTTTCATCTCGGTCAGGAATTTACCCACGGATACGAGCCGGTGGCCTATGTCGGGTTCGTTCTTACTCCAAGCTAAGAATTCCGCCATGGCCTTCCGCAATCCGAGCGCCTTGGTGTAATTCGTGCGGGCCGCGTCGTCGTTTCCAGCCTTTTCTTTGGCCAGGCCTAAATACAAGAACCCGAGCGCCGAGTCGGGATATTGCTTGACGAGCGACTCGAGCAACGGAATTGCCCTGTCATTTTGTTTGACGCTGATGAGCTGGATAGCCTGTTGGAACGAAGGGCGATTCACGATGGGGACGAGCTGCTCAATATACGGCAGGAGCAGCACGATCAGGACGATCGAGAGGGTCGCGAACAAAATCAGACGGCGCCAACTCCGCCGAATCCAATTATTGAAACGCTCGCGAGGCGAAGCATTCGATGCGAACCGGAGCGGTTGATGCTCGAGGAACCGTTGCAGGTCATCCGCCAGGGCCTTCGCATCAGGATAGCGATCCTCGGGGGCGAACCTCAAACATCGCGCGACGATTCCTTCGAGGGCGTGTGGGACGGCCGGGTTCAGATATCGGGGCGAGACCCGTGGCTCGAACCTACTGTCGAGTAACGCGCGGATCGCCCGAGGAGGGGGGAGCTTCTGGTCGGGAACCTCGGGAGGTTCTCCGGTCAGCAATTCGTGCATCAAGAGCCCGAGCGAATACAGCTCTGCGGCGGCCCCCACCTTATCCCATTGTACGGGGTCGAGGTAGGCTTCGAGTTGCTCGGGGGCCATATAAGGGAGAGTTCCTCCGCGGAGTGCGGCCCTGGCCTGGTCGGCCGAATGCGGGTCGTGCGCGAGGTTGAAGTCGAGCAACTGCGGCCCGTTGCTGAGCGTGAGGAGCACGTTGGCAGGCTTGACGTCGCGATGCAGGATTCCTTTGATGTGCGAGTAGGCCAGCGCCTCTGCCAGCATCGCAACGATCCATGCCACGCCTTCTACGTAGCTCCCGCGGATGGGGAAGGTGTGCCAACCCGATTGACTGGTCGAAGGCTTCAGCTCAACGGAGCCCTCCGGCGTCAGCGCATTCCAAATCGCCAGGGCGCCGCGGGGTGAGGAGGCCGGATTCACCTTTTTGATGATCACGTCCAGCGGCAGGCCAGGCCTGAAGGGCATCGACAGACCCCTCAAACCCCTCTCGGGCTGCATCGCCACCCTCAGGACGGGGACGATATGCATATGGTCAAGCTTCCCCATGATCGACGGCTCGTTCCCGCGGTCGGCCGAGATCTTCAATACAACCTCGCGTCCGCCCATCGAGTCGTCGAGGGCGCGGAAGACACGCGCACTGCCTCCTTGGCCCATGAGCGAGCGGAGCTGGAACTGCTCGAAACGATCGCCCTCAACGGGAAATTGCGGCGGGGCCAGCGGAGCCCCGACCACCTGGCTGAAATCCCGATGGTAACGCAGCTGCGAAGCCAGCGAGTCGCGCCAAAGATCGTAGCGGTCGCAAAACTGCTCGGGATTGGGCTGCTCCCCCTGTTCCTCGCACAGGCAGAATTCCTCATAGACGAGGCTGATCACGCGGTCGCTATGCTCGCACAGGTCGGGGTAGCGCTCGAAGTAATCGGCGACGGTCGGCCGTTCGCCCCGCTCATATCGACACCGCAAGTCGACCTTCACCAGGGCCGCCAGCACCGACACCGTCTTGTCGCAGTCCGACTCGGCCCAGTGCTTGCTCAAATCCGGTTCACCACGCCGCCACTGGTCCTCGAAATCCCGGACGGCGCGCTCCGCACGTTCGAGTTCTTCAACCTCATGGACTGAGGCGAGGCCGGTCCTCATCTGCTAGCCCTCGGGATTGAACAATGAATTGCTCAGGTCTTGGAGGAACCGCTGGACTTTCCGGACGTGCCAACCCGTTTTCTCTGCAACTTCGCCGTTGCTCAGTCCTTGGTGCTTCATCTCGACGATCTCACGCTCAGTCTCGTCAAGGTCGGCCAAGAGTCGTTCATGGACCTCGCTTGCCTGAGCCTCCTGACTGGCTGTGGGATCTCCCGAGGCGAGCGCATGCCGCATCGCATCCTGCCCGTCCACCCAATCCACCGATCGCTCTCGCTTGATATCATGTTTTAGGGTATGTCTTCGGCGGTATTCATCGATGACCTTTTGCTTGGCCGACTGGACGAGATACGCATGAAGGGAGTCAAGAGAAGGGAAGTCGAACTTATCGAACTTTGCGGCCAAGCTTTTCATCACGTCGCTCGCGAAATCGGTCGAGTCGTAGAGCGAACGCATCGGCCGATCGAGCTTGCGCCTGACAACGCGTATCACCTTGGGATAGCACGTTTCGAAGAGCTCTTTCCAAGCGTCCTGGTCGCCTGCCCGCGCACGGGCGAAGAGATCGCCCGGGTCGTGATCCGACACGTCGGACCTCGGAGACATGGAGCTTCCTCCCGAATTCGGTGGGAGGAGAATCAGGCAAGACCCATTCTCTCGAATACGATATAGGGGCAATGTGACCCCGCCGGATTCTCCGATCTTTATCCAATCGACTCTCGTACCATGCCATAATAGCCTGGTTGCAAGCTGGGAAGAAGCCAGGATATTCCTTAAATCGACAATATTTGTGGAAGTGGCTCTGGCGGCGGAAAAACCCTTAATAGGGGAATTCTAATCGAAAACTCCAAGGAGAGTTCTTGCCGTACCATTGATCACGAGGTGTGAGGCCGATCGGGTCATAACGATGCCGCTCAGCAACGGGTAGACAGAGGGACTCGCCTTTCCTCGATTCGAGCGTTTTCCTCCCCGTACGACCTGCGACAAGGAGAGATTCAGTTCCATTTTCACCCGAGCGTCGCGACTGCTCATATCGGCAGCCTGCTCGGTCCTCCGCCTTCGACCCCGGGCCCCTCACCACGCACCCTGAACGCCGAGCTCCTCGCCCAGGAAGTCGGGACAAGTCGCGACCAGAGAATCACGCCCCCGGTCACAACCGTGACTGCGAGGAATGATCCGGTGCGGGCGAGGCCATGATCCGGATGAGTTCGATCCGTTGCAAGCGCGGGCTCTAAAGTCCGATATCCGTAAGGTGTCGATGTCGTGCAACAACGAAAATCGGGAAAATCGGTCCCCGATAGCCGGGTGCGCGGTTCTATAGTCGTAAAATAAATCCCGCGAGCCAGAGGATTCTGCCGTTTTGTCAGCATCACCCAGACACCCCGACCCTCATCGGGATCCAATCGGGCCATTCTTGCACTATCTCATGGCGGAGTGCGGCGTCTCTCCCAACACCCTGGCCGCCTATCGCTCGGACGTCGCTCAGTTTGCCGAGTGGCGAAAGCGGCATGCACCAGGACCCTTGGCCGGAGTGGACATCCATACCTTGACCTGTTTTGTCGAAAGCCTTTCCCAACGGGGGCTTGCGCCCAGCAGCGTGGCACGGCATCTGGCCAGCCTCTCTGCCTTCTTCCGTTATTTGATCTTCGACGGCCGGCTGAAGGAAAACGTCGCAAAACTATTAGTAGCACCGGCGATATGGGACCGGCTGCCGAAAGTGCTCGGCCCCCAGGCCGTTGCTCGTCTTCTTCAGGCCCCGGACGCCACGACTTGCCTGGGAAGGCGAGATCGAGCAGCAATGGAAACGTTGTATGCGACTGGCTGCCGCGCATCTGAGGTCGTAGGCCTCAGGCTCATGGACATCGACCTGACGGCGGGCGTGGTGCGTTGCCTTGGTAAAGGGGACCGTGAGCGGATCGTTCCTCTAGGCTCCCAGGCGCGAGATGCACTGATCGCATTTCTTGCTATGGACCGCCCCAGTCTCGTCGCACGACATCCGGAGACGGCAACAGTTCTCGTCTCCAAGACCGGCCGTCCTCTGTCGCGCGTCGGACTTTGGCGTATCGTCAAAGCGCATGCACGCGTCAGCGGCCTGGGCGTGAATGTCAGTCCCCACACGCTCCGGCACAGCTTCGCGACGCACCTTTTAGCCGGAGGAGCCGACCTCCGCGCCGTGCAGGAGATGCTCGGCCACGCCTCTGTCGGCACCACCCAGATATATACAAGAGTCGAGCTGAGCCGACTCCGCGAGGTCCGCGACCAGTATCATCCCCGATCTCGAAGTCATCACCGTACGACAGGCGAGAAAGATGCGTCCAGTGGAGGACGCCAGACGTCATGAGGATTGTAACGGCCCGTCAAAGGGGGCCAGCCCCGACTTGATCGATGCGAGATGCGAGGAATGGCCCTCGTCCGGTAGTCGCCCGATCAACTCCTCGAGCACGCCGAGCGTTCGGAGGATGGGTCCTACAATGGCCGACGACATCAAAGCAAGATTTGGCGTACCACACCAATGCGATCTCACGCGACTTGTCGCGGTTGAAGGCCGGCCTCGCGTTGTGACTTGCGTCGCTTGAGGTCACGCGGCCGGTATTGACCGTGGAAGAGGCGGCCGAGCTGGTGGCCGCGGATGGGTCGTCGGTGGCGTCGAGGTCCAGTTCGATCCGCTCGGTTGGCCGGGAGTGGGCCTGGAGGAAGGACGTCGCGAAGCGTCGTTCGACGTCGCGAGTGCAACTGGTGATCTTCTTATAGTGGCTAGCCTTGTCGGCCCCGAAGGGGGTCAGTTCGAGGCGGTAAAGCGTGCTCTTGCCGGCCAGAGCCTTGCCCCGGTCGCGCCGCCATACCGCCGTCGGAGGAGACGTTGCCGCCGATGAAGATGGCGAAGTCTTGGCGGGGAGCGACCATGGAAGAGTCGAGGTAGGATGCGTTACACTCCGTCGTCATCGGGCTGCCTTCTGCAGGTGTCGTAAGCGGTTGTGGTAGATCGACCTATGACTTAGAAGTCAGCCCGCTTCCATTCCCCTGCTGAGAAATCCAGGATTGACCTGCAGGCTGCCCCGGACGATCCGCGCCGCGTGCATCCCAGCCTCGTGGTGGTTGTCCTTGTTCTTCTCGACCCGGAGTCGGCGACGTTCCATACGGTCGGTGTCCAGCTCCTTTTCCAGGGCGATGACGCCGCGGACGATCGTGGCGGCCTCGACGTCGTACTGGGGGAGCGCACTCTCGCCGAGGAGGTGTGTGATCGCCCCCCGGGCCCTGAGGGACCCCTTCAGGCCCAGGACTCTTCCGCGGTAGCGGTCCGCGTCCGACTCAGCAGGCGGACCTCGGTCAGGCTCTTGAAGTCAAAACGGGTCGGCTTCCGCCGCTCCATCGCCTCGGTGATCCTGCGGGTCGTCGGAGCGAGTTCCACGTCGCCGGGGTGGAGAATGGAAGACTGGCCGTTGTCGTCACGGCGTCGACCGGGCGAAGGTGGCGGGAAACCGGGACGATCCGCGAGTTCGCTACAGCTCCTGGAGCGAGAGCAAATAGGCGACCAGGTCGGCCATGTCCTGGGGAGCGATCTTCGCTTCGAGTCCCTCGGGCATGAGGGATTTGCCGGTGCTGGTCATCGCCTCGATGTCCTGCTGGAGCACGGCATCGGTCACCCCCTCGGCCCGCTTGAGCATCAAACCGGTCGTGCCTTCGGACTCGATCAGGCCGGTGAGGACGCGGCCATCCTTCAGGGAGACGGAATACTCGAGGTAATCCGGCGCCACCTCGCGGTTCGGGTCGAGGATGTGCAAGAGGAGTTCGTCGGGGGTCCGACGCCGGACCCCGGCGAGGTTGGGCCCGACCGCGTTCCCCCTGGCGCCGAGCTTGTGGCAAAGGATGCACTCCCGATCGAAGACCCCCCTCCCTCGCTCGGGGTCGCTCGCGAGCTTCAGTGACGGCTCATAGCGAGCGATCGCGTCGCGGCGAGAGCCGGGAGCATCGGGGCCGAAGAGGAGGCGGGCGCGCCTCTGAATGGCCGGATCCGGGCTCTCTATGAGCTGCGCTCGGCGCGCCATCGGGAGCTGGCCGACGGGGACGGTCTTCGCCTCGACCGCGTCCAGGAGCGGACCGACCCACTGCGATCGGCCGAGCAGGGCCTGCAAGATCTCGGCCTGGATCGCAGGGCGGTATGCCCGCCAGTGCTCGAGCAACAAGGGCGCGACCTCGGGCGAGTGGTGTTCGGCCAGGGCGCGTGCCGTCGATCGCTGGATCTCCGGTGCTTGTGTTGGCGAGAGCAGAGGGACCAATGCCTCCCTCGCCTCGGCGAAGGGCCGATGCCCTAACCAGCCGATGCCGGCTGCCACCTCGTGCGCGGGCAGGTCCCGGGCGCGGACGAGGTCGAGGGCCTTTCGCGTCAAGGCTTCCAACCGCGCGGACGCCTCGATCCCTTCCGGCCCGTCCATGGGCATCCGGGAAACGACGTGGCCGCCGCGACGGAGGCCGTCGGCGAGCGACACGGCAAGCTCCAGCGAGGCCGGGGGCGCTCGATCTTCGGCCCGAGGCAGCCTGCCGATGGCGCGAGCGGCCTCTTGCGGGGTCGCCCTGGCACCGACGACGAAGGCGAGTGTGCGGAGCAAGGAGAGGCCGTCCCGGCTCGTCGCGAAGGGCGGATCGACCTGGTCTCCCTCCCCTGCCAGGAGGCGCTCCCAGAGCTCCAGGGGCTTCCGCCACGATGAGCTGAGCACGGCCGTGCGGATCCAAGGATCGCCCGCGTCGCGCCTGGCGATACGCGAGAGGGCGTCGATCGCCGATGGATCGTCGACCTCGCCGAGGGTGAACGCGACCTGGAATCGGACGCGGGCCTCGGGGGCATCGGCCAAGGCAAGGACGCGGTCGCGGAGCGGTCCGGCCCGATCGAGCCGAGGCTCGGCTAATCGGAGGGCGTGCTCGCGGACCCCCGCCGCGGCATCCTGCAAGGAGACGAGGAGGTCTTCGTCACGGAGCGACTTCAGGCCCTCCAGCGACCAGAGCGCGTGCAGCCTGCCGAGCGGTTCGGGGCTCCTGCGGAGGAACTGGCGCAGGGGCTCGACGGCCGCCGGGTCCTGCCGCTCGAAGAGGAGCCGATGGGCCGTGTCGTGGTGCCAGGCGTTGGGGTGTTCGAGCAGGGCCACCAGTTCGGGGGTTGTTGCCCGGCTTAGCCTGGGAGTCGGCCGGGATCGGAAGCCGGGCGGGGCGAGTCGGTAGATGCGGCCGCGGTCGGAACCGCTGCGGAGGTCGAGCTGGGCCTTGATGTCGTCGGGGATCGACCAGGGGTGCTCGATCGTCTCGCGATACATGTCGAGGACGGTCAGCGTGCCGTCGGGGGCGTTGACGAAGTTGACGGGGCGAAACCAGGTGTCGGTCGAGGCGAGGAACTCGGCCTTCTCCTCGCCGGGGGCGCGGTGGGCGCGGAAGGTCACGCCGTCGGGCTCGACGACCATCCGGTGGATGACGTTATTGGCGACCTCGCCGAGGAACAGATTGCCCCGGAAGGCGGGGGGGAACGCATCCCCTCGGTAGACAGTCACGCCGCTCGATGAGGTGAGCACCCCCGCGGCGACAAGCTCGCTGCGCGGGTAGGCCTTGCCGATGCTCGCCCATCGTCGAGCCCGGAGCTCGCGCCAGGGCTCGGGGGGACTGATCCGGAAGATGGGGACCTGATCCCCCGCCTCGGCCGCGTCGTGGAGGACTCGAGGAGGAGGCAGGACGGGGTTGCGCTCGAGGTAGCGGGCGGGGAGGACGACGTGCTCGGCCGGGTTCCGGATGTCGCAGAGGAAGCGGTTCCCCCAGTCGTCGAAGGTGTTGCCGAACCGCGCCCCGCCCGAGATGGCATCGAACCGCCCCGAGGCGGGATCGAAGCGAAAGTCCCTGCGGAGGACGGGGACCGGCTTCATCGCGGGCTGGTCCCCCGTGCGGACCTCCCCACCGTTGCCCGACGCCGCGCCGTAGATCGAATGGTCGAGCCCCCAGGCGAGGTTATTCATCACCGCCTGGATGTTGAACTTGCGGAAACCCGTGAACACCTTCCGGCGCACGTCGGCCTTGTGGTCGCCGTCCGTGTCCTTGAGGTACCAGATGTCGGGCGTCGCCGCGACGAAGACGCCCCCCTTCCAGGGCACCACGCCCGTCGGCCACGAGAGCTTGTCGGCGACGAGGTGCGACTCGTCGAAACGGCCGTCGCCGTCGCGATCGATCAGCACCCTGACCTGGCCGATGGGCGGGTCATCGGTGTTCTCGGCGAAGGCCTTGTCGTTCTTCTTCTCGACGTAAGGATAGTCGCTCATCTCCGCCACGAAGAGCCGGCCATCCTCGTCATAGGCGGCGGCCACCGGGTCGGCGACGTCCGGCTCGGCGGCAAGAAGGTGCATGCCGAAGCCTTCCCGGACTTGAAAGGTCTTCAGGGCCTCGGCCGGCTCCTTGGCCTCATTTCGGGGGAGCGGATCGCCCGCCCCCAAGCCCGAGGTCCGTGGCACAACGAGGGCCAAGGCGCCGAGAAGACCGACCGCGAATACAACCGTCCGGTGACCCTTCATCGCACCCCCTCACTGCGACGGCGCCGATGCCGGAATGGAGCCGACCGGCCGATTGTAGGTACGCCTCATCTCAAAGCAAAGGGACAGGTCCAGGTACGCGGCGCCCCTGTGTCAATACACCTGTCCGAGGACAGGTGGGACGCAGGTGGGTCGGAGGTGGGTGAAAACGCGGGTGCGCTCGCATCCTCTCGCGGATTCGTGGCCGCAGCCTCCGGATTCTTGTTCCGTGGGCCAAATATTTATTACAGCTGTCACAGGCCCGGGGATTAGAGCCGGGGTGGTGCGGGCTTCAAGGGTGCCTGGAAGGCGTGGACGCCCTTGGTCTTCACCTTCCGCTTGTAGACCCGGTCGCCGCATGTGGCAAAGAGGATGTCCGACTCCTCGCCGCCGAAGCAGAGGTTCGTGATCTTGCCGTTCGGGGTGGGAATAATGCAGTTCACGCGGCCCGCGGGATCGCAGACCTGGAGGCCCATGCGGGTGGCGACGTACAGCCGCCCATCGCGATCGACCCGCATGCCGTCGGCGCCGGCGTCATCCGCGGTGTCGGGGACGTGGAGGTGGAAGTACTTCTGCTTGGCCGCGAGCGAGCCGTCGGGCTGGATTTGATAGCTGTAGACCCAGCGGCTCCGGCTCTCGGCGACATACAGGAGCGACTGGTCGGGCGAGACGGTCACGCCGTTGGAGAACCTCAGGCCGGTGTCCACGACCCGCTTTTCGCCCTTCGGGCTGATGTACCAGACCTTGCTCGGGGTCGTGGCGTCCCGGCTGGGGTTCGTGACGTACATGCTGCCGTCGTGGCGCACGACCAGGTCGTTGCCGCGGAAGCCGTCGGCGATCACGGCGGGGGTGCCGTC